>Ga0138256_10008439_pt1 | contig 10813 bp, 7 predicted proteins | sample KNB2016incub_MG_FD_105486 | JGI IMG/M metagenome (GOLD analysis project Ga0138256, IMG submission 105486) | Active sludge microbial communities from wastewater in Klosterneuburg, Austria - KNB2014incub_MG | ecosystem: Engineered > WWTP > Activated sludge > Unclassified | place: Austria... | reverse complement strand
GTCATCTTCGTGGGATCTTTGGGTTTGGCGGGAAAGGCGGGATTTGCAGTGTTCCCGGCGAGTGAGCGCCCCATGTTCTACATTGACATTGAAGCGGCTACGGGCACCAACCTGGAGCAGACCAATCGCATCACACAAATGGTTGATTCTGTGCTGAATGAATACGTTGCGCCTGAGTTTCGCGCGCAACATTTGCTGCCAGATTCGCTGGAACCAGTATCAAAATACAAAGGCGGCAAAGCCCAAATTACCTGGTATGCCACCAACGTGGGTCGGGGCAATCCGCGTATTTATTACAATGTTATCCGGGAAGTGGAGGCCTTCGATTACGGGCAAATTTTTGTGCAATTGCAAGATAAAACACCGCCTCCGGTAAAGATTGCGATGATTGATGAATTGCGGGAAAAATTCAAAAACGTGCCGGGCGCCGTCATCAACGTCAAAGACTTTGAACAAGGCCCGCCCATCGAAGCGCCGATAGCGATTCGGGTTTTTGGGGAGAATCTGGATACGTTGCGCGGAATTGCCCTCCGTGTCGAAAACCTGCTGGCAGAGACCGAAGGCACCATCTATATTGACAACCCCATCGCGTCCGTCAAAACGGACTTACAGATAAAAATCAACAAGGATAAGGCTGCCACCATGGGGATTCCGGTGGCCGATATTGACCGAATGGTGCGGCTGGCCATCGCCGGACTGAACTTTGGGGTATTCACATCCGAGACCGATGGTGAAGAATATAATCTCACGGTGACCGTCCCTAAAAGTGGCGCCAACACCACCCTGGACGCACTTGAAAACCTGTATATCAACAATATACCCGGCACAGCCATCCCATTATCGCCAGTGGCAAGTGTGGAGTTTAAGCCTTCGCCCAACTATATCCAACACTATAACAAGGAGCGCTTTACCGGAATTACAGCCTTCGTGAAAAGTGGTTTTTTAGCCGCTGAACTCAACCGTGATTTGGGCAAAAAAATGGCCGAAATGAAAATGCCCGAAGGCTATTCGTACCGGATGGCGGGCGAAGTGGAAAGTGCGGAACGTTCGTTCAGTGGTCTGGGGCCCATCATTTTGCTGACTATTTTTGGCCTATTGGCGGTGCTTATATTGGAGTTCAAAACTTTCAGAAGTACCATCATTGTACTGTCAGTGATTCCTTTGGGCATCATCGGAGCCATTTTGATTTTGCTGGCTACGGGATATCCGTTCTCGTTTACCGTAGTGGTGGGCCTCATTGCACTGATGGGGATTGAGGTCAAAAACTCCATCTTGCTGGTGGATTTCACGAATCAACTTCGAGCAGAAGGGCGGGGTTTGGATGATGCTATTCAGGAGGCGGGCGAGATTCGTTTTGTGCCGATTTTGCTGACTTCGCTCACGGCCATTGGCGGCCTGTTGCCCATTGCGGTGGAGGAAAACCCCTTGTATTCGCCGCTGGCGTATGTGCTGATTGGGGGTTTGATTTCGAGTACCTTGTTGTCGAGGATTGTTACGCCGGTGTTGTATAAGTTGTTGGCGCCGAGGGTCGAGGGATTGACGGTGTGACTTTGAGTCACGCCCTCAATTGGCCATTTGACAAAATGGATTACTTTCTGACGATTTTCGCGGTGTAAACCCCAGCATCTGTCTGTAGCAAGAGGAAATACATCCCTGCGGGCAGGTCGGCAGGTTGCCAGATTATCCGTTCTTGCCCCTGAAAAATCCTGTCTTGTGACAGCACAGCAATTTGACTGCCGCTTAAGTTATAAATGGCAAGATTTCCTGACAGCGCATTTTCGGAAAAGATTTCGATAGACACCTGCTCATCAGAGGGATTGGGCGAGACTAACATTTTAAATGCCTGGTCTTTCGCCGGGGTTACCGTATTTGTGAGCGTAACCGTGATAAGGCTCCCAATGGGATTGGCTCCATCGGCCTCTGTAAGATGCCGCAAAATGGTGTAAACCCCGCCTCCTGCTGGATCGTATTCAAATATAACGCCTAAGTTGCTACTTCCGCCGGAAAGAGTCATCCCGTATAATTTGCCGTCCCATGCAATCAGGCTGCCGTTAGGATAGCATCCATTGCCGTAACCAAAATAGTGCATGACAGTGAAAGTTCCACTTCCGGCGGGATCGTATTCAAATATATTACCGTAATAGTTGTTTCCGCCGGCAGGAGTCATCCCGTAAAATTTGCCGCCCGACGCGATCAAGCTGCCGGTTGGGTTTGCTCCATCAGGGTATGCAAAATAATGCTTAACTGTGTAGGTTCCGCTTCCGCCTGTTGCGGGATCGTATTCAAATAGGACACCTTTTTCACCGTTTCCACCTAAACGAGTCATCCCGTAAAATTTGCCGCCCGACGCGATCAAGCTGCCTTGAGGATTGCCGCCATAGGCGAGGTCAAAATGATGCTTAACCGTGTAAGTTCCGTTCCCGCCTGTTGCGGGATCGTATTCAAATAGGACACCTTTGTTGTTGATTCCGCCAGTGTAAGTCATCCCATAAAATCTGCCTCCCGACTCTACTAAGCTGCCGAGAGGGCGTCCGCCACTGGTGTCGTCAAAATGATACTTAACCGTGTAGGATCCCGCCCCTCCACCAGCGGGGTCGTATTCAAATAAAGTGCCCCTGTTGCTGCTTCCACCGGCTTGAGTCATCCCATAAAATTTGCCGCTCGACGCTATCAGGCTTCCGTATGGACAGCAGCCATTTGTGTAGCCAAAATGATGCTTGACTGTGTAGGTTCCTGCGGCGTGGTCATATTCAAATAGAACACCGCTATCGCTGTTTCCTCCTGAGGTAGTCACCCCATAAAATTTGCCGCCCGACTCCAATAAATCACCCGATGAGCCCCCTTGGTTTCCGAAGGAGTAACTGGAAAAGTTGCTACCATCTGTGTTCAGTTTGATAATGGAGCCATTCCCGGCGGCTCCTTTTGAAGTCGTCATCCCCCACAGCTCGGTTTGAGCAGCTATTCGGGTAGAAACCATGAGGAAAAGAAATGCCAATGCAGGCAGAAAGCAGTTGGTGGGCAGGAGTGGAAAAGTTGTTTTTTTCATGGCGAGCGTTTGACAAAAGTAGAAGAAGCGTCCAAATATCGTTACCAATGATTTAGTGGAAAAAAGCGAGAATCGGCTCACCGCCTTCTACCCACAAAACCCGGCAACACCAGATCCTTCTCCGATACCAACACCTGCTCCAGATCAAACTCCCAGTCAATTCCCAACACAGGATCATCAAATCTTATCCCGCCCTCCTGGGCTTTTGAGTAAAAATTGTCGCACTTGTAGGCGAATTCTGCCGTCTCGCTCAGCACCAAATAGCCATGCGCAAAGCCGCGCGGCACAAAAAGTTGGCGCTTGTTCTCTGCACTCAAACGGATGCTGTACCATTGACCGAGTGTTGGAGAACCTTCACGCAAGTCAACGGCCATATCCAGCACTTCGCCTTCTGTGACGCGCACGAGTTTGGCTTGCGCCATTTCGCCCACTTGATAATGTAATCCACGAAGTACGCCACGGGTAGAACGGGCTTGATTGTCTTGCACAAAAGTGGCGTGTATGCCGGCTTCCGCCCAGACTTTCTGGTTGTAACTTTCGAAAAAATAACCCCGCTCGTCGCTGAAAACGGCAGGTTCAAATACGATAAGGTCTGGGATAGTAGTGTTTGAAAAAGGCATATTGAGTTTAAAATGGCAAGTGGCAAGTTACAAGTGGAAAGTAGCAAGTTAAAAGTGGAAAGTGGAAAGTTTCAAGTGGCAAGGCGCAAGTGAGATGTTTGAAACTTGCCACTTTTAACTTGCTACTTTCCACTTGTAACTTGTCACTTGTCACTTTTTTTTCTCCAGGAAATCATCGCAGAAGGCGTGAGGCCAAGACTGGGGTGCCACTCAGAAGCAAGGTCAATGGACAGGTTGTTTTTCAAACGCAGCCCTGCGCCAAAACCGATCCGTGCTACTTGATTGCTACGCATCCCCGCGCGAATCACAAGCGCCGGAACAGGCCGATATTCCAGCCCTGCTTTTACCATAGCGCGGCGTTCGAGGTCTTTTTCGGTTTCAAAAGTCATCAAGAGAATATCGGAGGGTTTCCAGGATGCACCGATGCGTAAAATGCTGGGAACCACGTCTTCCCCGATTTTTTGTTGGAATGGATTCTGAATTTTTGCGCCCACCCAAACATCCGGCAAGGCCCTGGCAAGCAGGCTCAAACCAAAAGTGGCCATCGTGGCAGAACCATATTCCTGCGCTGAAGTCCGCAGTACATCTGCCGAGCCGCCGAGGTAAAAGGCCTCCGTCAAACGCCTCCCATAAGCCAAACGAAAACGATGTTCTGCGTACACATCTACCGTAGAATGCTCTATGCCCAGTCCTGCGCCGCTGTATTTGCCCATGCCTACCACCGCCTGAACATTTCCAGTATGCCAGCCAGTTACTCCGTAAGGCAAAGCAGAACCAGCCCAAAAGCCAAGCCGTTCGCCCAGTCCGAGCTGGGCTTCATTGGAAAGCCCGACCGAAAGATTGGGCACCGCAATGGTAGCCCCGCCCATTCCCATCGCTGCCGCGTTTTCGAACGGACGCATGAAGACTTGGGCTTGGAGCCCGGTCTGGATCAAAAACAAAAAAGCTAAAAAGGCAAGTTGGCGCATGGCATTGAAAAATTGGTCGAGCAAAAGTAGAAAGCCTGGGCGATAGGCGTGTCATACATTTGCTGCTGAAAAATTACCACCCATACGATTTCTACAAGCCATTCTCACTGTCAACGACAAAGCGCACCCCTTGCTGCCCAACCGCGCCAACACGTTTGAGGAAATTTATGCCGATTTTCAGCTAAATGAGGAAGGAGGTGGTACCCGGTATTCCGTTTTCCTCCACCCCAAACAAGATATGACGGTGCAACGGCTTGAAATTCAATTTGATTTGCCACTCCCGCCCGATGCCCGTTTCTTCGCCAACGGCTTTCAATCCTGGAGCGAAAGCAGAAGCTTAAAAGTGACAGAGAGTATTCCCCAGCTACGATCCATCGCACGACGGTATATGGGTTTTTATGGAGATGAGCATGCCCCTGGCATTCCGCGCGGGCAGGGCAAATTGCATTCCTGGACGTACACTTTTGTATCCCGGAACGCTGTACCGGGAATCGTGTCGGAACAGCGTTCCGGCTTACTGCTCGGCTCCCTCAACGAGCGCACGGGCTTCACACTGTTTCTCTACGACCACTCCAAAGGCATGCTCACAGTCCGCAAAGACATGGATGGCCTGGCCCTGCGTCACTCCTTTCCGGCGCTTGATTTTTGGGTGGGTGAAGGCGAAGAACAGCATCTATTTGACACCTATTTCAGGCTGGCTGAAATAGCTCCGCCCACAGCCCTTCCCGCATTTGGGTGGACGAGTTGGTATAATCATTTTACGAATATTTCGGAGGAGGTTTTGCTGGGGAATTTGGAGTCGTTCAGTAGGACGAACTTCAGTTCGTCCCAAAATACGACCATTTTAGGCGAACTGAAGTTCACCCTACCCTACTTCCAAATAGACGACGGCTGGCAAACTTCCGTGGGCGATTGGCTTAGCGTGAAGCCCGCTTTCCCCAACGGAATGCGGCACATGGCCTTGAAAATCAAGGAGAAAGGCTTACAACCTGGTCTCTGGCTTGCGCCATTTGTGGCTTCCGAAAAATCTGAACTTGCGCACCGACATCCTGATTGGCTGTTGAAAGATTCAAAAGGGCGGCTCATCAAAGCAGGCTGGAACCCTATGTGGGGCGGTTGGTACTACGCGCTCGATTTTTATCACGAGGGGGTGCGCGAATACCTTACAGGGGTGTTTCATACCGTGATTGAAAAGTGGGGATATGAATTGCTTAAACTTGACTTCCTCTTCGCCGTGGCGCTAGCGCCGCCCTCTGGCAAAACACGCGGCGGGGTGATGTGGGAAGCAATGGAATTTCTTCGCCATCTGGTGGGGACTCGACGTATCCTCGCTTGTGGTGTACCACTTGGCGCTTGCTTCGGGTTGGCTGATTATTGCAGAATTGGAGGGGATGTTCATCTTGCATGGCGGAATCCATTGCTTTCGTTTCTGCATCACCGGGAACGGGTGGACACCCTGGCCTCCCTGCGCAGCACACTTGGACGCTGGCAACTTAATGGCCGCGCATTTCAAAACGATCCCGATGTGTTCATACTCCGTACAGAAAATCAAAAACTGAGTCCTGTGCAGCAACACAGCCTTTTGACTATCAATGCATTACTAGGAAATTTACTTTTTACCTCCGACAATCTGGACTTTTATTCCGAGGAGCAAAAAGCCGAACTGGAGGAGGCTTTCTCATTGCGTGGCAGTCACATTAGCCGGGTTTTTGAATTGGAAAACGACCTTTGGAAAATTGATTTTGAACAGGAAAATACGGCTTGGTCTGCGTATTGTAATTTAACAAAAACGGTTCAAACCTTCCCGATGCCCAACGGTTTAGGGTTAGAATTGCGTCCTTTCGAAACGCTGGTTTTGAAATCTTGAAATCGTCGCCCATTGGCAAGTCTTTTTCACCTTCTGTGGGCCAAACGCGTATCTTTGCCCTCTTTAAAGGGACATTGGACTTATGGACATTGGACTTTGGATAAGTGACGTCCAATGTACAACGTCCAATGTCCATAAGTCCAAACATCTAGTAAACATGAAAAAACTACTGCTTCTTTTGCCGTTTGGCCTATTGCTTTCGGCTTGTTCCAACGATTTTGAGGTGACTGCCCCTTGGAAAGAAATCCCCGTGGTGTATGGTATCCTTTCGCCCCTTGATCCATTTCTTTCACCCAAAGACACCGCTTTTTATATCCGTGTCGAAAAGGCATTTATTGACCCTGAGCGAAGTGCCCTCGAAATTGCACAAATTGCCGATTCGCTTTATTACCCGGAGAATGCTATTACGGTTTGGCTTGAGCGCGCAGACGATCAGACTCGAATTCAAATGAAACGGGTGGATGGGGCCCTGGAAGGTTATCCCCGGGATGCTGGAGTTTTTGCCGGGCAACCCAATTGGCTTTACAAGGCAAAACCGACGGGTGGGTTTAATATTGATGCTGGCAAAACATATCGCCTTGTCATAGAACGTGCGGATGGTAAGCCAGATGTAACGGCAGAGACCACCGTTCCCAAAGATTTTTTCGTAACTAGTCCGAACCCGAATGATAATAAAATTGGTTTTTTTGGCCGGGCCACTACAAAAATCAGATGGAACACGGACGTGAACGGAGCTTTTTTCAATGTCACCTTGGTGGTAAGAATCAATGAGAAAATAGAGCCCAACGGCGCTGCTCTGAGCACAGAAACACTGATCTGGGAAGCGGTAAAAAACGTTGAACTTGATGTAAACAATTCTCCAACGCTTTATACGGCAACAGCAGATATGACGGGGACAAGTTTCTACAATTTTTTGGCTAAAAATCTTCAAAAATTACCTCCAGGCCGTATCCGACAGTTTAAAAACGTGGACATTATCATTGAAGGAGGTGGAAGAGAGATCAAAGAATACCTCGAAACAGCTCAAGCCAATTTAGGGTTGACGGGTGCTGAGACGTATCCAAACTATACCAATATTTCAGAAGGCTATGGCATTTTCACCGCTAAAAACCGCTCGGTGTTGACCGATGTAAAAGTGGTGCCTTTGACCATAGATTCCATGAACAAGAGTTCCATTGTAGACACATTGGGCTTTGTTAAATAAATTTTCCAAGGATTTAAATACACCTCCTTTCCTGCGCGCCGGGCTGCCATTCGTCAGCCCGGCGCGCTTTTTTATGCCTAAAAGGCTGGTTTAGGGTTAGATTTCGTTCATTTCTTAATTGAGGATGAGTAGTTTAAAGTAATTTATTTTCACAAATAAAACACAGAGCCCCATCATTATTTCGTCTTTTAATGAATAAAAAACTCGTTTTTTGTGAAATATTGGTGCGGATGGGCGCAGTATGCAAAGGCATTTACTATAGTAAATTAAATATTAAAATCTCACAATGACCTTAATTTGTAATTGCAAAAGCAGAGGCTTTAGTGTCACTTTTGTACTTGTGAAAGGTGGCAATAAAAGTATTGCCGCCATGAGATATGTTCATGGGATTATACAAATTCAGGTGAGAGAGCAAGTCCTTCCAATACCGGGAGGACTTGCTAAACCTGATTCCTATATTCTTACCCCTCCTTTGTTGCAACAAAAACCACTTCCAGCCGTTTCCTAACCATCTTCTTTGCAAAACATACCGTACCCCGGAAAAACCCTTCCACTCGAAATGTTCATGGGATTATAATTTGTTGTTTTACCAGCCACGCCAAAAGAGGCGTGGCTTTTTTTTACCCATTTACCCGCCAAAGCCCTTCAGGGCTAACATCTTTGAAGGCTGCATCACAGTCTAACTTCAACACCCTACATTTGAGCCGCAGACAGTCGTCTCGCTTTCACATTCACCCTCCGAAGTCCTATAAGGCGAAGGCGGGTCTAACGCTCCTATTATATGTCTACCGCAACTGGCGAAATCAAACGTGTGACAACACACAGCATCCAAGCGATGAAAAACCGTGGCGAAAAGATTGCCATGCTCACCGCTTACGATTATTCGACGGCCCGCATCCTCGACGAAGCAGGCATTGACATCCTGCTTGTAGGCGACTCTGCATCCAATGTGATGGCAGGTCATGAGACTACACTTCCCATCACGCTCGATCAAATGATCTATCATGCTCAATCCGTCGTGCGCGCCGTGACCCGCGCCATGGTAGTCGTGGATTTGCCTTTTGGAAGCTACCAGTCGAATTCCGAAATAGCGCTGTCAAGTGCCATTCGTATCATGAAGGAATCCGGCGCGCATGCCGTAAAACTTGAAGGCGGTGAAGAGGTCGAAGAAAGCATCCGGCGAATCCTGAGGGCAGGTATCCCGATCATGGGGCATCTGGGGCTCACGCCGCAAAGTATTTACAAATTTGGCACTTACTCCGTGCGGGCCAAAGAAGATGTTGAAGCGCAAAAACTCCGCGACGACGCCAAACTTCTGGACGAATTAGGCTGCTTTTCGCTGGTACTCGAAAAAATCCCAGCCCAATTGGCCAAAGAAGTTTCGGAGAGTATTGAAATACCCACCATCGGTATTGGAGCAGGCAAGCATTGTGATGGCCAAGTATTGGTAACCCAGGACATGCTAGGCATTACCAAAGATTTCAAACCGCGCTTTTTGCGGCGCTATCTTGAGCTTTTTGAGGCTGTGGGTGACGCAACAAAGCGCTATATTTCGGATGTTAAACGCCTCGATTTCCCGAACGATTCGGAGCAGTATTGACAATTTAAATCGCCTCTGGCTACAAAGCTTGCGCAAAACGCAGGAAGCATCTCTGCATTTATTTAAAAAGTCTGTCTATCTTCACCACTCCAAAAAGTGAATAAACAGGTTGTTTTTATTGAAAGACTGTTTGTTTTCCAAATTTTTCCCGGTTCAGGGAAGCGGTTTGCTCAAATGCTGAATCTTTCTTTTGTTGGTCGTTTTCCTCTAACGTTTTAATGTGGTTATTTCATGAATAAAAAGCTACTCCTGCTTTTGGCTTTTTTTGCCCTCGCATGCGGTCAAACAATCGCCCAAGTTAATCAACCCTGCCAAACCCCGCCCCCTCCCGGTTCAGAAAATTGTCAAGGCGCCTGTGTTTACTGCGACTTTGATGGATATATGGGAACCAATGACGGTACGCCTTCAGGAGGTAATTCTGGATGCCCGGGAATCGCGTTACACAATGACCAATGGTTTGGCTTTACAGCCGGTTCGGCCTCTATTACCATCACGATCTTGACCAGCAACTGCAATAATGGCGATGGCCTTCAATCTGCCTTCTTCGATGACTGCGGCGATGCGGATGCACTTGAGTGCAACTCCGGCTCAGCCGGAGGAGAAGGAATGCCATTGGTTTTGACTTATAATAACTTCACGATTGGCGAAACCTATTTCTTGATGCTGGATGGCTGGAGTGGTGATGAGTGCGATTTCGAGATTGACATCACCGATGGTTCTATCACGCCCCCTCCTCCCGACAATGCCACGCAGCCGCAGGGACCTACACAAGTCTGCCCCGGAGCGGTGGTCGTTTATACCATCCCGGATGTGCCAGGCGGTGGCAGTTATATGTGGACAGCTCCTACGGGTTCGCAAATTAATGGTGGAAGCAATATGGCAAACATAGATGCCCCAGAAGGTACCATGGTGACCATTACCTTCGGAAATACAGGTGGGAACGTTTGTGTGACAGCTGATAATGCATGCAATCCGCCCTCGGCACAAAATTGTCTGCCAGTGATGAACCAACCCATCCCGGTAACCATCCGAGCCCCTATTACCGTTTGTTATGAAGATACGCCCTTCACATGGGATGAAGACCCGTATCCAATGTTGAGTTCTCCTGGCACATTCACCCTTACTTCTGCTCCTTATGATTCATATCTGGGCTGCGACAGCATTATAAGACAAACAATCACGGTCAAGCAATTAGCGCCCACCAACATCGGCACAAAATACATTTGCGCGGGCTCTTGTTTTATACTTTCGAACGACAGCTATTGTGATCCAGGCAACTACAATGTGTTGTTTGAAAATTTTCAAGGTTGTGATAGCACCGTCACTTTTGCATTGGTTGTGCTTGATCCTGTAGCAGTTATACCGCCGCCTCCAAATTCCATTGACTGCAATAGTTCGGGTGTGGTGCTAACCAGTACAGGCTCAACACCGCTTGGACAAGCGAGCTATACCTGGACGAATGCAAACTGGACTGTCCTTGGGGGAACTCCAACCTACAATGCAACCCT
>Ga0138256_10008438_pt1 | contig 10814 bp, 11 predicted proteins | sample KNB2016incub_MG_FD_105486 | JGI IMG/M metagenome (GOLD analysis project Ga0138256, IMG submission 105486) | Active sludge microbial communities from wastewater in Klosterneuburg, Austria - KNB2014incub_MG | ecosystem: Engineered > WWTP > Activated sludge > Unclassified | place: Austria... | reverse complement strand
CAACTCCGCCATCAGCCTCATCTGGTCAGAGGTCGCATCGCCCGGAATGCCGCCTTCTGGCTTGAGGGAAATATTGACGATGGTGTAGCCATCAACCCGGTGCGCCGCGAGATTGTTGCGGGCCCAACGGGCAAACCCGGGATGCAAGAGCTTGGCTTCCTCGAACGCCGGGGAAAAGCGTGACAGCTTTTCAAATGCTGGGGGGGCAAAGTAAGCCGCAATCCGCTGCAGTTCCTTTTCCTCGACATGAGTGGTCTGCTCAGGACGGCGCGCATATTCCGCTTCAACTTCCGCTTTGAACTTCTCCGCACCGATTTCGTGTACAAGAATCTTGATGCGCGCCTTGAATTTGTTGTCGCGCCGGCCATAGAGATTATAGACCCGCATGATCGCTTCGATATAAGCCACGAGTTCCCTTTCCGGCAGGAAGTCGCGCACTGTGACCGCGATCATTGGCGTGCGGCCCTGGCCACCGCCCACCATGACTTCCCAGCCAATGGCACCCGCGTCATTCCTGTGCAGCCGCAATCCGATGTCATGAACCTTAACTGCTGCACGGTCATTGGGCGCACCCGTGACCGCGATCTTGAACTTGCGCGGCAGATAGGAAAATTCCGGATGCAGCGACGACCATTGCCGGAGCAATTCGCCCACGGGCCGCGGATCGGCGATCTCGTCTGCCGCAGCACCCGCCCAATGATCCGTCGTGACGTTGCGGATGCAATTGCCGGAAGTTTGTATGGCGTGCATCTCTACTTCGGCGAGGGCCGCCAGAATGTCCGCCGTGTCCTCAAGCTTGATCCAGTTGTATTGAATGTTCTGCCGTGTGGTGAAATGGCCATAGCCGCGGTCCCACTTGTCGGCGATATAGGCGAGCTGCCGCATCTGCTTGGAAGACAGGGTGCCGTAGGGGATCGCCACCCGAAGCATATAGGCATGAAGCTGCAGATAAAGCCCGTTCATGAGGCGCAGCGGGCGGAATTCGTCCTCGGTCAGCGCGCCGCTCAGGCGGCGGTTGGCCTGGTCGCGGAACTGCGCGGTGCGTTCCTGTACGAATTGATGGTCGAATTCATCATAGCGGTACATGGATCAAGCCTCCTTGAAGGCGAATGCGCCGCCCGTGCCCTCGGCCTGCTTGCCGAGGTCAAGCCTCACCGTGGGGCCAAGGGTACGGATGCGCTCGCGCATATGAAGCGCCCGTATTTTTCCGCCCACGCGCTCCGCATCAAACAGATAGGAGCCAGTGACCAGCGTGGCTTTCACATCTTCATTGGCCCGCGCCTCAAGTGCCGCAGTGGCTTGTGGTTCCAGCGCCAGCACAGCCTCGTCGATTTTTTCATTCCACTCGCCTGAGCGCGTTAGGAATACAACTTCCCCGTCGCGCAGCCGGTTGGCGGTCATCACCTGGCCTTTTTCAACCTCGCTCATGATGCCGCCCTCAGCATTTCAGAGGCGATATCGTCCCGCGACATGAAGGGGAATGGCCTTGCTGTTTCGCCTACAATGCCCGGAACGATATCAACCGCAAAGCCGTGCTGCTCCAGAACCGATACTTCGTCAGAACCGTGATCAACATCGCCTGAAACCAGGAATACCACATGCTTGCCCGCCTGGGCTTGCCGCGCTAGCACGGTGCTGATGTCAAACTGTGTGGTGCTCACGGCAAATCGTTCCGCGTCGCGCCGTGCCAGTTCCAGAATGCTGGAGGAAACATTGCGATCATGAACGATCACATCGGCCTCAAGCAGTTTGCGCTGCGCCTTGAGGGTCAGCAGTTCTGGATCGCCGGGGCCTGCACCCACAATTGAAATCCGGCCAAGCGAAGGGGCCGCTTCGTCTTTCAGCGCGATGCTGAGTTCGTGTGCATAGCCCTCCACATCACCTGCCACCACCGCATCGCGGATCCGGCCGAAGAAAAACTTGGCCCAGAACGAACGCCGGCGATTGCCATGCGGCACCTCCTTGGCAACCCGCGAACGCAGCGCATTGGCCTTGGCAGCCAGTTCACCCAGCGCCTGCGGCAGCTCCGCGTCAAGCCGGGCCCGGATGCCCTGGCCCAGAACCGGGGCCGTGCCTTCCGTTCCAATGGCAATCACCACCGGGTCACGGTCCACAATCGATGGGGTGAGGAAAGTCGAAATCTCGGCCACGTCAATTGCATTGACGGGAATGCCACGCCCCCGTGCTTCTGCACTGACGGCCTCATTCACCGCAGGCTCCGCTGCATAGACCAGCGCTGCTCCATCAAGCTGCCTTGGCGAAAACTGGGTCGCCAACCATTCCACCCGAGGTTCCGCCGCCAGCTCATCATGGAGCAGGGGCGCCACCACCAGGATCCGGGCCCTGGTCTTGAGCAGCAGGCGCACCTTGCGCAGCGCCTCTTCGCCACCGCCGACGACAACGACCTTCCGGTCCTTCAGATCAACAAATATGGGGAAATAGCGCATGATTTCACCTCAGCCATTGGCCACGAGTTTGACAGCGAGTCCGTTTAAATCTTCCGTGTAAATAATCTGGCAAGAAAGCCGGGAGGTTGGCGACAGGACCGGAACCTCGTCCAGCATCGCTTCCTCGTCGTCATTTGCCGGATAGAGCTTGCCCGCCCATTCGGCCTGGACTTCGACATGGCAGGTCGCACAGGCGCAGGCGCCGCCACACAGGCCGCCCACCTCATAGCCGTGCTCCCGGATGATTTCCATCACCCGCCAGCCTTCGACCGCATCGAGAATATGGCTCACATTGTTGCTGTCGATAACCTGAATCACGCCCACATTTAACTCCTGTTCGCTACTCCGGACGTTCGCCCTGCTGGCTGACTGCCCCGAATTTTATTGATTTTTCAACAAAATCAGTGCAAATAAGCAATCTGGAACAGCCAATATAGTCAATTCGTTCGCTATTACGAACAAAAGTTCTAAATAAAGGACAACAAAATGTCAACGCCGCGCAGCAAAAAAAGCAATGGTTCACAGGATGTTGACCCTACGCCGGCCCTCGGCAAGACCATCCAGCGCCTGCGCAAGGCCTATAATATGTCTTTGGGCGAGCTTTCCGAGCAGTCGGGGGTCGCCAAATCGATCATCTCCCAGATCGAGCGCAATGAAACCAACCCTACGCTGTCTACCGTTTTCCGCCTTTCCCGGGCTCTAGAAACCAGCATAGACGAGGTGCTGAAAGCCGACACCGGCACCGCCTTCCTGGACCATCAACTGAAGTCGGCCATTCCCATTCTCGAAAGCCAGGATGGCCTTTGCCGCCTTGCCATCATCGGGCCGTTGAACCTCATTGAACTCACCCAATGGTATGATTTCCAGGCAAAGCCTGCGGGCCTCCTGGAATCCGATCCCCATCCGCCGGGAACTGTTGAACACCTCTACCTGCTGAAAGGTGAGTTGGAAATCACTGTTGGCGACGAGGTGAGAACCGCCAAGGCGGGCGAGGCCATCCGCTACCGCGCCGACATGCCCCACAAGATCCGCAACACCGGCGAAGGCGAAGCCCACGCCAACATGATCCTGATGTTGCGGCAGTTGGGAAATCCTGCGAACTGATCACAACACGGGCAACGAAAATGGCAGCCCAAGCTTTGGACTGCCGCAGTTTGTTACTGGTACTCAGCTAAGGTCTTGCGACGAAGTAGGCATTCACGATGTCATGAGGCAGGCGTGACATTTGCACATCACTGAAGCCCGCTCGCCCCAGCATTTCATTTGCAAGCTCAACGCCCCACATGGTGCCAAGTCCGGCGCCGTCCTGGCCCAGTGAAATCGGCGTGCAGTGCATGCATGACATCATGTAGAGAAATGCCCCCAGCGGGTTGTCGATGTTCTTTTCCAGATGGCTTGATCCGCCGATGTCAACCATGAGGAACACACCGTTCTTTTTGAGCGAGCGATACACCAATTCCAGCATGCCCTGAGGATCCTTTTGGTCGTGCACCGCGTCGAACGCGAGTACAAGATCATAGGATCCAAGGGTCGCGAGGCCGGAAAGATCGAGTTCCCTGAAGGTCAGATTCGAAAATGCTTTGCTGCGGGCCAAATCCTGCGCCGTGGCAAATGCATCCGCGCACCTGTCAACTCCCAAAAACCGGCTCTTAGGGAACCGTTCGGCAAGGATCAGCAACGCACCGCCGCCGCCACAGCCAACATCAACGACATCAATGCCACTCTCCAGCCGTGCAATCAGGCCGTCAACAAGCGGCAGAACATGCTGAACGAGCGCCCCGGAAAAATTCTGGTTGCTTTCTTCAGCCATCACGTCGTGAAAGCGGCCATAGTGGTGGTAGTGCAGGCCCTTGCCGTCCTGGAACCTTGCAATGATTTCGTCTTCAACACCCGCCGTCACGCCGAGAAATTGTGACGTGACTGCCATGTTGGATGGCGAGGCACGCGTCAGAAAGGCCGCATGCTCTGCAGGCAGATGATAGGTTTTGGTTGCGGCTTCATAGTCAACGACAGCCGATGTCACCATCACGGCCAGCCACTCGCGAACATAGCGCTCGGCAAGGCCTGCTTCCGCGGCAAGAGCGCCTGAAGTGCAAGGCGAGATTTCTGCAAGATGGTCGAAGAGGCCTGTGCGATGGCCGATGGAGGTCATCAACACCAAGGCTGAATTGTTGAGGGCGCCGAGCAGCCTGCCGGCAAAGGCTTCCGCTTTAGAGTCGTTGAACACCGGATGAGATTTCAGAGCAGTAGCAGTGGTTGTCATGGTTCAATTCCAATCTTTGGGGTGGGAATGGTGAAAATTCACCACTCGTTCGGGCGCTAACTATGCTGGGCTGAAAATATCTGCTAGATGCATTTCACATGAAAACGGTCCAAATCGGAAGTGGGACAATTAGGAAACCCCTGGTAACGGCGGTGATCGGCACGCCTGATGCCGGTGCATCGGGTATTTTTGCGATACTCGATGTCCTGTCCTCGCCAGGACGCGATTGGCAGGTTCTTCATGGCGAAACGGTGCGAGAGCCGTTCTTTTTGCCGCGGCTTCTGACACAGGACGGCAAACCGTTCAGCGGGCCAAATGGCCTTGTCATTGAGCCGCACGGCGCGTTCGCGGATCGTCCGGAACCTGACATTATCATAATCCCCGAACTCCTTCTCGACCCCTCAGCCCCCCTCCCAGAAGTCTACCAACCAATTGCCGACTGGCTTCGGGCAATGCATGCAAAAGGGGCAATCCTGGCCTCCGTCTGCTCCGGTTCCATGCTCCTTGGCCAGACAGGACTGCTCGATGGCGAAGACGCAACAAGCCATTGGGGCTATTGCGATACGATGTCCCGAAACTTTCCCAAAATCCGCATGCGCAGGGAACGGATTCTTGTGCCTGCTGGAATTGGCCATCGGCTGATCACGGCAGGCGGGGCCACGTCATGGTATGACCTGCTGCTTTATCTCATTGGCCGCTTTGCCGGGCCGGAGGAGGCGCGCCGCGTGGCCAAAGTCTTTTTGCTGCAGTCGCATGGTCAGGGCCAGTTGCCCTTCGCAGGATTGACGGCGCGCCGCCAGCACAGCGACGAGATGGTCAAATCGGCCCAACTCTGGATCGCCGACAACTACATGAAAGCCAATCCTGTGGCAGCCATGGCGTCGACCTGTGGTCTGACCGAGCGCAGTTTTCACACGCGTTTTAAACGTGCTACTGGTATGTCGCCCATGGATTACGTGCAGACAGTCCGTATTGAAGAGGCCAAACAGCTCCTTGAAACAAGCGAAATGCCCCTGGATGAAGTCGCGGCCGAAGTCGGCTACGCCGAGCCTGCGAGTTTTCGCCGGCTATTTGGACGAATGGTGGGAGTAACACCGTCGACATATCGGCGTCAGCACTTGCCGGTCAACTTATCCATTCGGGAGGCAAACTGACGGCCCGTTCTTGCAATCAACACAACTCCGCGCCATAAGCCCCCCGAACCTCATCCGGAGAGCCCCATGACCGCCATTCTTGACATTACCGCCCGCGAAATTCTTGACAGCCGCGGCAACCCAACCGTTGAGGTGGACGTCATTCTCGAGGATGGTTCCTTCGGCCGTGCGGCCGTGCCATCCGGCGCTTCCACCGGGGCTCACGAAGCCATGGAACTCCGCGATGGCGACAAAAAGCGCTATAGCGGCAAAGGCGTGCTCAATGCGGTGGCCGCCGTGAACGGCGAAATTTTTGAAACCCTCATAGACATGGACGCCGAAGACCAGATCGCTGTTGACCGCGCCATGATTGCACTTGATGGCACGCCCAACAAATCCCGCCTCGGTGCAAACGCCGTTCTCGGTGTCTCGCTCGCCACCGCAAGGGCCGCCGCCGAAGCTTGCGGCCAGCCGCTCTACCGCTACGTCGGCGGCACTGCGGCGCGCACACTTCCCGTGCCCATGATGAACATCATCAATGGCGGCGCCCACGCCGACAATCCAATCGACTTCCAGGAATTCATGATCCTCCCGGTAGGCGCGCCGTCATTCAAGGAAGCTCTGCGCATGGGCGCCGAAGTCTTTCACACCTTAAAAGCCTCTCTGAAGAAGGCCGGCCATAATACCAATGTGGGTGATGAAGGCGGTTTCGCGCCAAACCTTCCCTCGGCGGAAGCAGCCCTCGAGTTTGCATTCAAGGCAATTGAACGGGCAGGCTACAAGCCGGGCAAGGAAATTTACCTGGGCCTCGACTGTGCCGCCACCGAGTTTTTCAAGAACGGCGTCTATGATTACGAGGGCGAAGGCAAGAAGCGCTCCATTGCCGAGCAGGCGAAATATCTGGCCAAGCTTGCCAAGGACTTTCCGATCATTTCCATTGAAGACGGCATGTCGGAAGATGATTGGGACGGCTGGAAGCAAATCACAGATCTCATCGGCAAGACCCACCAGCTGGTAGGCGACGACCTGTTTGTGACCAACACCGCGCGCCTGCAGCGCGGAATCACCGAACATATTGCCAATTCGATTCTCGTGAAAGTGAACCAGATTGGCTCGCTCACCGAAACCCTGGAAGCCGTGGAAATGGCCCACAAGGCAGGCTACACCGCCGTCATGAGCCACCGCTCCGGCGAAACCGAGGACTCGACGATAGCCGACCTTGCTGTTGCCACAAACTGCGGTCAGATCAAGACCGGTTCGCTGGCACGGTCTGACCGGCTGGCGAAATACAACCAGTTGCTGCGTATTGAAGAAGAACTAGGGACACAGGCACATTATGCCGGCGCGACCATCCTCAAATCCTAAGCCGGCCCGCTTCACCAATGCCCATATGGTCGCCACCAGCTTCGCTGCTGTGGCCGGCGTGGCCATTGCCGCCTACCAAACCTTGTCACCCACCGCAGCGCCTCCGCAGCAACCGGTGCAGGTGACGCTCGCCGTCGAATCACCCGCGGCAATAATTGACGTTCCCGTGGCCAAGGGAGATGCGGTGCAGGCGGGTCCATTTGACATAGGGCAAGGCGCGCAGTTTTCCGCCGCCCTCAAGGATGGCGCCGAACAGCGCTACAGCCTTTCTGATCTGTTCGATGGCAAACCGGAAACGTCTTTGAGTATCGTAGATCCCGACCGGGAGTTGAACGTGCTGGTAAGTTTTGCCGGAGACGTGGCCCAGCCCGTGAACCTGATCGAGTATGTTCCGCCTACCGGCAATTTCGGCGCGGCGGCAAACCAGCTTGATGTGATGGTGCTGCCCGAAGGCCTCATGGATACCAGTGGCCGGCCCATTCAAAGCTTCACCTTGCAGACCACGCCAGGCAAGCAATCCTTCGCATTGCCCGATCAGTCCTTGGGTAAGGGCGTTTGGCTGCGCATTGCAGGCCCCGCCGATGCCAAAAGCATCGCCATCGGTGATTTCAGGATTCTAAAATAGGCACATTCAGTGGACCGCTTCGGCCACTTCCTTGAGCGTCGTCCGTGCCAGCGACGATGACAAGGCACTTTCAGCGGCACGCAATGGCGCACCGAGGATTTTACCCATCTGGCAGGCAATCGGGCATTTGGAATTGGGATCGGTCTTGTGCATGCGGAATACGGTCTCGTCTTCCACAGCCTGATAGATATCAGCCAGTGTGATGCCATCTGCGTTGCGCTCGAGTTCAAACCCGCCGCAGCGGCCCGCCGTGGCGCGCACCAGCTTGGCCTTTTCCAGTTCCGCCATCAGCCTGCGGATCACCACTGGGTTGGTATCGACGCTGGTTGCAATAGTCGACGAACACACCGGGCCCTTGTTGGCATGGCGCGCCAGCACGCTTAGGGCGTGAATTGCGACTATAAATCGGCTGCTCGATAACATCTCATTTGACCTTTGCCCTTACATCGTATCGTTTGTGGCAAAAAGCAAGCCCGCATAAGGCAGTGCATTTACCAAACCTTAAGTGATACGCCCGAGTCTGCAAGCCATGCGAATCTCCAAATTTGACAGCGTGGTCACCTGTGCCTGCCTCGGCTTGCTCGGGTTCCTGGGCTGGCATGCCCAGGAAGGCCCTCGCGGCTTCGCCTACAACGGAAAACTGACGGCCCAATCCCGGCAGTTGAGCGATGAACTGGCCGCAATCCAGAAGCAGCGCAACGATTTCGAGACTCGCGTCGCTCTTCTCCGGCCGGAATCCGTCGATCCCGACATGCTCGACGAAATGGCGAGGTCCACCCTCGATGTGGCTGGTCCCTACGACCTCATCGTGCTGGATTCACCATAATTCCTCAATGAAATCCGCGCTGTAAACTGAAATTCAGTTAACGGCACTAAAAGCAAGCTATCTCAACCGCTTAATGCTATGAATCATGCCAAAAAGCATGCCGGGAGGAGTTTATGGCGGTGAAATCAGCCTATATCGCGCGCAAAGTGACCAAGGCTGATAAGGCCGACAAGTCAGCCGGCAAAAACAGCGGCTTTTCCTCCGAAGAAGAACTCCGCGCCTACAAGGACATGCTGCTTATTCGGCGCTTTGAGGAAAAAGCCGGCCAGCTCTATGGCATGGGCGCCATTGGCGGTTTCTGCCATCTCTATATCGGCCAGGAAGCCGTGGTCATCGGCATGCAGATGGCGGTGAAGGAAGGCGACCAGCTCATTACCTCCTACCGCGACCACGGCCATATGCTGGCCGCCGGCATGGACCCCAAGGGCGTCATGGCCGAGCTCACCGGCCGCAGGGACGGCTATTCCCACGGCAAGGGCGGCTCCATGCACATGTTCAGCCGGGAAAAACAGTTCTTCGGCGGCCACGGCATCGTCGGCGCCCAGGTGCCCCTGGGGGCAGGGCTGGCTTTCGCCAACAAATACCGCGGCAATGACCATGTGGCGCTCACCTATTACGGCGACGGCGCCGCCAACCAGGGCCAGGTGTATGAGACTTTCAACATCGCCTCTGTCTGGAAACTCCCCGTCATCTTCGTGATCGAAAACAACCGCTACGCCATGGGCACCGCCGCCCCGCGTTCCACCGCGAAGTCAGACCATCTGGGGGCCCGCGGCGAAGCCTTCGGCATTCCCTCCGAACAGGTGGACGGCATGGATGTCCGCGCCGTGAAGGAAGCAGGCGACCGCGCCGTCGAGCATTGCAGGTCGGGCGAGGGCCCCTACATTCTGGAAATGCTCACCTACCGCTATCGCGGCCATTCCATGTCCGACCCGGCGAAATACCGCGCCAAGGAAGAAGTGCAGAAAATGCGCGAGGAGCGCGATCCCATCGAACAGGTCAAGGCCCGCATACTGAAGGCCGGCATGGCCAGCGAGGATGACCTGAAAAAGATCGACGCGGACATTCGCGTCATCGTCACCGAAGCCGCCGATTTTGCCACCAGCAATCCGGAGCCCGATGCCTCGGAGCTCTACACCGACATTTACAAATCAGCTTAAGGGGCGGAGCCAACCATGCCTAACATTCTCATGCCCGCCCTTTCGCCCACCATGGAAGAGGGCAAGCTCGCCAAATGGCTGAAAAAAGTCGGCGACACCATCAAGTCCGGCGATGTTCTGGCCGAGATTGAAACCGACAAGGCAACCATGGAAGTGGAAGCGGTCGATGAGGGGCCGCTGACCGCCATCCTTGTGGCCGAAGGCACTGAGAATGTAAAAGTGAACACGCCTATCGCAGTGATCGGCGATGCCGATGCGGCCCCTGCACCAAAACCCGCCGCCGTTGCTGAAGCACCGTCCTCTGCGCCTGTCGCTGCCCCCGCCGTCATCAGCGCACCGGCCCCAGATACGGAAATTCCCGAAGGCACCGAAATGGTCACCATGACCGTGCGTGAAGCGATCCGCGCTGCCATGTCCGAGGAAATGCGCCGCGACAAGGACGTGTTCCTGATGGGCGAGGAAGTGGGTGAATACCAGGGCGCCTACAAGATCAGCCAGGGCATGCTGGAGGAATTTGGCCCCCAGCGCGTGATAGACACGCCCATCACCGAGCACGGCTTCACCGGCATTGCCACGGGCGCGGCCTTCGCGGGCCTCAAGCCCATTGTCGAATTCATGACCTTCAACTTCGCCATGCAAGCCATCGACCACATCATCAACTCCGCCGCCAAAACCCTTTACATGTCCGGCGGCCAGATGGGCTGCCCCATCGTGTTCCGCGGGGCCAACGGCGCTGCTGCCCGCGTCGGCGCGCAACACAGCCAGGACTATGCTGCGTGGTATTCCCAAATCCCCGGCCTCAAAGTCGTCATGCCTTACTCGGCCGCTGACGCCAAAGGCCTGATGAAATCCGCCATCCGCGATCCCAACCCGGTGATCTTCCTCGAAAACGAAATTCTCTACGGCAAAAGTTTTGAAGTGCCGAAGCTTGATGACTGGATCGTGCCCATCGGCAAGGCCAGCATTGCCCGCGCCGGCAAACACGTCACCATTGT
>Ga0138256_10008436_pt1 | contig 10816 bp, 10 predicted proteins | sample KNB2016incub_MG_FD_105486 | JGI IMG/M metagenome (GOLD analysis project Ga0138256, IMG submission 105486) | Active sludge microbial communities from wastewater in Klosterneuburg, Austria - KNB2014incub_MG | ecosystem: Engineered > WWTP > Activated sludge > Unclassified | place: Austria... | reverse complement strand
TGATGAAGAAGAACAGTGTGCTCGTCACGAACAAGGCGGATCCTGCAAAGACCGTGATCAAGCTCGCGCGGAAGGATCTCCGCTCGTAGAGGACGTGACCGATCCCGAACACCGCGAGCAACAGGATACCCGGGATCACCTCCAGCCCTGACCAATTCACGTTCGCATCCAGGTTGGCTAACGCGAACGGATCCTGTGCGAAGAGCGGCTTGATCGCTTCGATGTGGTTCCCCGCGATCGGCAAGGCGATCGTCGCGATGACGAAGACCATGCCCACGGGACCGATCGTGTAACGCACCCAGCCGAAGCCGTTGCGTTCGCGCCAGATGCGCTCCAATTGCAACGCGGCGAGGTAGGTGATCGGGAAGTAGCACAAGCTGCTGTAGTGGACGATCTTGGTCTTCACGATGCTGAAAAGGATCAGCACCACCCAGAACAGGATCACCATCCAGCGCCGGTGATCGTTCTCCGTGGCATCGTTCGTTCGTGTGGACTTGAAGAACTCCCGAAGCGCGAAGAGCGAAGCGGGGAAGCACCCGATCAGTAGCACCACGAAATGGTAGCCGAAGAAGCCGCCGTGGCCGGCATCCTCGGTGGTGAGCATGGCAACCTGTCGCTGGAAAAAGGCCGACATGAACTCCGGGCCGTTGCGGGCCAGGTCCACCAGCGCCCAGGACCCGACCGTGATCAGGGTTCCGAACGCGATGATCCCCAGCCGTTGCCAACGCATGAAGGGCTTGAATCGCCCCACTATCCAGTACACGCCCATTACCAACCCCGGAATGAGTATGCCGACCGGTCCTTTCGTCAGCACCGCCAACCCGAGGAAGATCCCGGCAAGCCACGCGTGTACATCGCGTCGCGCGTTGATCGTTCCTACTTGTCGCTTCGGATCGCGGTGCACCAAGGTGATGATCGCATGCAGCCCGAGGAAGATGAAGAGGTTGAACCACGGATCGATGATGCCGCTGCGGAAGTAGAGGTGGGGTAGGATGGAGCCGATGTACGCCAATGACCAGAGCATGCCGAACATCCGTCCACGCAATTGTTCGCCGATGCGGAACAGCACGAGCAGGGTGAGTATTCCGCAGATCGCGTTGGGGAATCGCGCCGCGAATTCACCCACACCGAACACGGTCATGCACGCGGCTTGCATCCACATGAACAGTGGCGGCTTCTCGTGGAAGGGTTCGAAACCCATTTGCGGTTGCGACCAATCGCCGCTCACCACCATCTCACGCGAGATCTCCGCGAAGTTGATCTCGTCCCAATCGAACAAGTGGACCGCACCGAGGCCGGGGACGAACAACAGCGCGGCTGCTAGTGCGATGTACAGTTGGATGCGACCGCGTGTTGGCATGGCCGTGGATCAGCTGGAGATCGTGCGGTCACCCAGGAGCTTCCACGACATGATCCCGGTGCGCGCCAGGAAGTAGCGCCAGCTCGTGCGCACCACACCGAGGCCGTAGGTCATGCTGCGGCTGAAGTTGATGCTGCTCGCCTCCTCGAAGTATTTCGTGGGACAAGTGATCTCGGCGATCTCGAACTTCTTCCAGAAGATCTGCGCGATCATCTGGTTGTCGAACACGAAATCATCGGAGCATTGGTGGTACGGACACGCATCCAGCACCTTACGGTGAAAGGCGCGGTACCCGGTGTGGTACTCGCTCAACTTCTCGTTCATCAGGATGTTCTGCCCGAGCGTGAGCATGCGATTGAAGATGTACTTGTACATCGGCATGCCGCCCTTCAACGCACCGCCACCGAGGATCCGTGATCCGAAGACGACCGGGTACACATCGTTGCCGATCAACGTGATCATGCTCATCATCAGTTTCGGCGTGTACTGGTAATCCGGGTGAAGCATCACCACGATGTCCGCGCCGAGTTCCTTCGCCTTGTCGTAGCAGCTCTTCTGGTTGCCGCCGTAGCCCGTGTTCTTCTGGTGCTCCACAATGTGTTTCAGCCCCATCTCCCGCGCAACCTGCACGGTGTTGTCCGGGCTCTTGTCGTCCACCAGCACCACTTCATCCACCACATCGAAAGGGATCTCGTCATAGGTCTTTTTCAATGTGAGCGCTGCGCGATATGCCGGAAGCACCACCACTACTTTCTGTCCCAAGTACATGGCGCGAAGTTCGGGCACGCGTTCCTTTCGCCAATGGAGCAGGATCGAGTGAATGAATTGCCGTCCGTGGGATCAGGAGCGTGACACTCGAATGAGGTCGAGGCTGACTACTTATCGACAGGGATCGAGAACGAATGCATTTCACCGCAGAGGCGCAAAGACGCTGAGGGCGCAGAATAGCCGCTGTTAGGGTCACGGCAGAGGCGCGGAGGATCCGCCTTGGCGGATCAATGCGCAAAGTAGCGTAACGCACAAATGGACATTTCGTTGACGATCACTTGCCCCTGGGTACTGCCTATTGCCTACTGCCTACTGCCAACTGCCTACTGCCTACTGCCTACTTCACTTCACCCCCGCACCCGCTCCGCCACGCTCACGAGGTACACGCCGCCGAGCACCAACCCGATCATCATCATTTGCTGCCAACCCACGGTCTCGCCATCCATCAATCCCCACCCGATCGCCACCACGGGCATCAAGTAGGTCACGGTGGAAGCATTCAGCGCCGACGTGCGCTGGAGGAGCACGTTCCACAGCACCAACGCGAGCGCGGAACTGAACACGGCCAACACCGCCACGTGACCGAGCGCGCTCCACGCGTGCGGATCGGTACGCAGTGTTTCCGGCAATCCGCTTCCCAAGGCCAAGCCGATGCTCACCGGCCCCACCCACGTAAGCGCCAGCGCGGATGTGGCCCTGGGCGGTAACATGTACAGGTACTTCTTCACGATGTTTCCGCTGAAGCCGTAGCAGAGTGTTCCAATGATCGGCAGCACCGCATACGCCGACCATGACGGCAAACCATCCTTGCTGTTGAAGGCGATCAGGCCCGCTGCGCCGATCAGGCCGAGGATGATCCCGATCAAATGCACCCCACGCGCCCGGGTACCGAAGAACAGCAGGCCCGTGAGCAGGGTCATCAGCGGTGTGAGGCCGTTCAGCATGCCGCTCAAGGCGCTATCGATCCGCGTTTGCGCGGTGGCGTAGAGAAAGGCCGGCACGCCGTTGCCGAGCATGCCGGTCCCCAGCAAGGGCAGCCAGTGCTTCGGGAACAGCCGGATGTGGCGGAGAAGGATCGGGGAAAGGGCCAACCACGCGATGGACAGCCGCGCCGTGGCCACTTGCCATGAGGTGAGCACAGGGACACCCTCATGGAACAGTCCGCGCTTCATCAGGATAAAGGAACTGCCCCAGATCAGCGCGAGGATGGCGAGGATCAGCCAGATCCCCCCGGGTCGTTGCTCACGGTCCATTTCGATCTCGATGCGGGCTGAACGGTTCGCTTGGTATCGCTCCGTTGGCCTGAAGGGCGCCAAAACTATCCGTTACCCTTCGTGCCGGTTACATTTGTAACGAATTCAACCGCTCGTGCGTCCCATGAGCACAATACCAAGGACCATGACCCCGCGCCTTCTCCTACCGCTCGTCACCCTCTCCCTTCTCTTCGCTTGCGGCACCAATGCCCCGGAGCAAGTGGCATCTGCGGTCGGCGTGGACCGCGTGGTGAAGGAGGTGATCATTTCCAGTGGTACCCCGGTGACCATGGCCGACCTGAGCATCGAGGGCATGGGTTGCGAGATGATGTGCGGCGGTTCCATCAAGAAGGCACTCGCGGCATTGGGTGTCGAAGGCACGGAGATCAAGATGAATGAGGCCGAAGGCCCCGACCACGCGATCGTGACCTATGATGACAAGAAGATCACCGATGCGCAGATGATCGAAGCGGTGCAAAAGCTGCACGACGGACAATACAAGGTCGTTGCGGTGTCCATCACGAAAGAGGTGATCGGAAAGTCCGCCTCCAAAGGGCAGGACAAGACTGCGGAAGTGGACGGCGAAGTGAGCGTGCTCTCACCGCGTGAAGTGGTGCTGCCCAGCATCCTCATGCTCCTGAGCCGCATCCTGCGGAACTGAACGCTCGACCTTCGGAAAGGGGATGGATCCAAGGATCCATCCCCTTTCTGTTTTCTGTGCGATCCGTGGAATTGCCTCATGCTAGTTTCGCGGCCCGTGAACGCACCTGCATCGAAGTCCATGAGGCCCGTGATCATTTGGCTGATCACCGGCTGTGTGATGATCGCATGCATGGTGGTGATCGGCGGCATCACGCGGCTCACCGAAAGTGGCTTGAGCATCACGGAATGGAAGCCGATCTCCGGTGCGATCCCACCCATGAACGATGCCGCTTGGCAAGCGGAGTTCGAGGCCTACAAACGCATTCCGGAGTACAGCTTGATGAACGCCGACATGGACCTGCCGGGCTTCAAGCGGATCTACTTCTGGGAGTATCTGCACCGCAATTGGGGCCGACTGATGGGATTGGTGTTCGCCATCCCCTTTGTTGTCTTCTGGCGGCAAGGCCGCTTGAAAGGCTGGCTGATGAAGCGCACATTGTGGATCCTCTTGGGCGGTGCGGTTGTGGCCAGCTTGGGCTGGTTCATGGTGAAGAGCGGGCTGGTGGATCAGAAGGACTCCAACGGCCAACTGCTGGTGGATGTGAGCCATTTCCGACTGGCGATCCACTTGGTCGCGGCCTTGTTCGTTCTTGCGTTGGCGCTGTGGACGGTGTTCGACCTGCGAGATGCGCGGCGTGCATTCGTATCGAACGGAAGTGCGCCTGGCAAGTGGCTTCGTGTAGCGTTGGTGCTTCTCGCGCTGCAAGTGATCTGGGGTGCATTCACGGCTGGGCTGAACGCCGGAAGCATCTACAACTCGTGGCCGCTGATGAACGGCGCGTTCATGCCGGAGAATGCCACGGCGTTCGGTTCTTTCTGGAAGGACTTCGCTGATCACAAGGACGGTGTGCAATTCGTGCATCGCAATCTGGCGTGGTTGGTGGCGGCGGTGATCGTCGGTGTTGCGATCCACTACCGGCGCCATGCGCAAATGCGCAACGTTTGGCTGTGGTTGGTGGCCACCGTGTGCGTTCAATTCGCCTTGGGCGTGTTCGCGCTGCTTACGTCCGTACGCATCGAACTGGGCGTGTTGCACCAGCTCGGCGCGGTCGTCCTGCTTGCGGTCCTGGTCAAGGCATTGCACGCGACAGGTCGGAGGACCCCTGCCACTTCAGCGTAGCGGCGAAGTGCCGCATGTCCTGCCGCAATCGTTCGGTCACAGGAGCCAATGAATCCGCGTTCGGTCGCGTGTCGAAGTAGAGCGAGGCGTAAAGGAAATTGTCCGTGCTATCGGTCAGGTACATCACGAAGGGACTTGCCACATTACCCTCCACATCGAAGAGCGTCCCGAAGACCCGCGTGCTATCGTGCAACACGCGTTCGCTGTTGATCCGCGCCGCCATCGATTCGTGCTTCCGCTTGAAGTCGTGTGCTTCCTCGATCAATTCCGCCAAGCGTCCGTTGATCGGTGTCCAGGTGAAATGCACGGTGGCGCGTTGGTGCGCGAAACGCAGGTCGAACCAGCGTCCGCCTTCGCTGGCCGTGCGTTCCACCATGCGTCCGTACACGGGGATCTCCACGGTGAACGGTGCAGCGGACCACTGAACGTAGGTCCGTTCCGGAAGGTCGATCCTTGGCCACCCTTTCGGTTTGGGAACCACATCATCACCACACGCCGTGAGCAGGAGTAGAAGAAGGACCCAACTATTTCGCTTCATCGCGCATGTTGAGTTTCACACGGCGCACCCGCTTGTTGTCAGACGCTTCCACGGTGAAGGAGAAGTTCCGTAGGTCCACACGCTCACCCTTCTTCGGTATGCGCCCTGTGAGTTCGAGAATGAACCCGCCCAGTGTTCCGCTGTCGCCCTTGTTCTCTTCGAAGAGTTCACCATCGATGCCGAGCACACGGTACACATCGGAGAGCGATGCGCGTCCCTCGAAGACCCACGTGTGGTCATCGAGCTTGCTGTAGATCAGGTCCTCCTCATCGAATTCGTCCGTGATCTCCCCGACGATCTCCTCGATCACATCCTCCAGCGTGATGATGCCACTGGTACCGCCATGTTCATCCACCACCACCGCCAGGTGTACTTTCTCCGCTTGGAATTCCTTCAACAGGTCGTCCAGCTTCTTCGCTTCCGGAACGAAGTAGGGTGCGCGCAGCAGCGTGTGCCAATCCAGGTCCGTCTTGCTGATGTGCGGCAGCACGTCCTTGATGTAGAGCATGCCCACCACACGGTCCATGGTCTCTTCATACACGGGAACGCGGGAGAACCCGCTCTCCACGATCGCCGTGAGCAATTGCGGGAACGTGAGGTCGCGGTCGAAGGCCACCATCTCCGTGCGTGGCCGCATCACTTGCTTCACCTCGTAGTTCCCGAACTTCACAATGCCGCGCAGGATCCGCTGTTCCTCCGCCGTGGTGCTCGCGTCCTTCGTCAGGTCCAGCGCGTGCCCCAACGCATCCATGGAGAAATTCGATTGGCGCTTCTTGAACCGCTTTTCGATGAAGGTGGTGCTGCCCACGAGCGTTTCACTCACAGGTTTGAAGAGCCACCGCATGATCAGCAGCGGCCGTGACATCACCTGCGCCACCTTCATGGGATTGTTCGTGGCGTACACCTTCGGCAACACCTCCCCGACAAGCAGGATGATGAAGGTGACCACGAGCACCTGGATGATGAAGACCAGATATTCGGGCATCCGCTCCACCTCCAACAGCGACGATACCGCCACCGTGCTCAGGACCACCACGCCGATGTTCATGAAGTTGTTCGCGATCAGGATCGTCGCAAGCAATCGCCGCGGCTTCGAAAGGAGTTCCATCACGCGTTGTCCCCAGGATCCGCCGCGCTCCTTCAGGTCGCGGAGTTGCGTGGGCGTCAAGGAGAAGAGCGCCACTTCGCTTGCGCTGGTCGCAGCGCTTACCACCAACAGCACCGCGATCACCAACAACAGGAGGACCGATGTGGCATCCGGTGAACGCCAGTACAGCGCGATGAACAACGGGTGGAAGGAGAGGGGCCCCAAGTGGGTGAACTAGTGGTACAAGGATGGAGTGGAACTAGAACGGCAGGTCGTCCACTTCCTCATCACGCATCTCTACCGGTTGATCGCTGGAACTCGTGGACGCACTCGTTGGTTGCTGCGCGTTGCCCTGCGTTTGTTCGCGTCGGTCCAGCATCTTCATCTCATCAGCGATGATCTCCACGCTTTTGCGATCGTGACCATCCTTATCCTGCCATTTGCGCGTACGCAACTTGCCTTCCACGTACACCTTGCTGCCCTTCCGGAGATACTTCTCACTGATCTCCGCGAGTTGGCGCCACACCACCACATCGTGCCACTCGGTCTGCTCACGACGGTCGCCGGTTTGGCGGTCCTTGAAATACTCGGTCGTCGCGATGCGCAGGTTCGCCACGGCCGTTCCATTCTGCAGATGACGCACTTCGGGATCGGCGCCGAGATTGCCGACCAATATCACTTTGTTCACTCCGGACATTTCGTTGGGGATAGGGCCGGTGAAGATACGCGTTGCGGGAAAGAGGGATTTTCGCTCAAAGGATCGCATTGGAGGAAGAAGGTCTCACGCGGAGGCGCGGGGGACGCGGAGTTCAGGTACTCCGAATTCCGGATCGGGCTTCTCCACTTTCTCTGGCCTGTCATTGCTAGGCAAGGTTTGAAATGCTCCTTGCGTGCTTGCCCCCCTCCGCGTTCCCCGCGCCTCCGCGTGAGACTCTTGTGGCTTGCTTGCTCTAACCTCCCACTACCCCACCTCCTCAAAGTACCGCTCCACCAACCGCGGCAACGCCCGTTCTCCCACCTCAGCCTCCATCACCTTCTCCCAATCCTCCGGCAGCTTCGCCTTCGCCGGTATCTCCACCCGCCAGAAAACCGCTTGGATCACCTGATGACTGAGCACATGCTTCACCGGCCCGTGCTCGCCTACCACGCGCCATCCTGCACCGAACTCCCGCACCAGATCCGAAGTGAATTGCCGCTTGGTCCTGCCGTTGTCGCTTTCGATCAAAGGCAACTCATACAGTCCTTGCCAGATGTCCTTCGCCGTTCGCTTCCGCAGGTACAGCCCGCCCTTGGTGTTCACATGCAGGTAGTTGAAGTGCCGCGTTCGGGTCTTGGCCCTGCCCGCCTTCACTGGAAGATCGGAGATCAGATCCGACTTCAGCGCGACGCATTTGCGCGCGATCGGGCAATCCCCGCACAGCGGCTTCTTCGGCGTGCAGATCGTCGCACCCAGTTCCATCACCGCTTGGTTGTGGTCACCTGGACTTCGCGGGTCCAGCAACTCCGCCGCCAGCTTCCTGAATTCCCTCCTACCCTCCGTGCTATCGATCGGCGTCCCGATCCCGAATGCCCGGGCAAGCACCCGATACACATTGCCATCCACCACCGGCTCCGGCAGCCCGAAGCAGATCGACCCGATCGCCGCCGCCGTGTATTCGCCGACTCCCTTCAGGGCCTTCAGTTCGGTATAGGTTGAAGGGAACCGTCCACCGTGGTCGTTCATCACCTGCCCGGCCGCCTGCCGAAGATTCCGGGCGCGGCTGTAGTAGCCCAAGCCCTGCCACTGCCGCAACACCTCATCCTCGCTCGCCGCCGCTAGGTCGCGCACCGTGGGGTAGCGTTCCATGAAGCGCTCCCAGTAGGCCAGTCCTTGATCCACACGCGTTTGCTGCAGGATCACCTCACTCAGCCAGATGGTGTACGGATCGGTGGTTTCACGCCACGGAAGGGGGCGCTTGTTCGCACGGTACCACGACAAAAGCCCCCTGCTGAACCATGAACGGCTTGACATACAGGCACAAAGATCGGTTGCGCGGTCCGCTCTTCCGGCTATATTTGCGGCCCCAAATCGATCCGGGTATGACCAAGGCGGAACTGGTAGGCATCATCGCGAAGAAGACCGGCATTGAGCGGACGGACGTATTGGCCACCGTGGAGGCGTTGATGGAGGAAGTGAAGTCGAGCCTGGTACAAGGAGAGGCGGTACACCTGCGCGGCTTCGGCAGTTTCGTGGTGAAGCACCGCGCCCAGAAGACCGGGCGACTCTTGGCGAAGAATACGACCATCATCATCCCAGCGCATGACATTCCGGCCTTCAAACCGGCCGATGTCTTCGTGGATCAGGTGAAGAACCGCACGAAGGGCGAAGGGAAATGATGGGATTGAAGAAGCCCCAGCTCTTTGTGCTGGCCGGGGCCGTGGTAGTGATCGTTCTTTTGGTATTGGCACCCCGGACACCTTCCGGGAAGAAGGAGGAGGCAGCGGCGGTCACGCCGTCCAAGGCGCGGATCATGGAAGCCGTGGCGCTGGTGCAAGGGCAGGATCCCATGCGCGGCATCATGATGCTCCGGGAGATCGTGAAGGAGGAACCGGACAATGCGGAAGCGCATTGGCAACTGGGCCTCTTCGCCGTGCAGAGCGGACAAATGGACAAGGCGCTGGAGCGCTTCAGGAAGGTGAGGGAGTTGGACGCGGCGGGTTTTCCCGACGTCTGGTTCTATCTGGGGCGCACCTATGAAAGCATGGACAGCACCGATCAAGCGATCGCCTGTCTATTGGAATACAGGAAAATGGTACAGGATACGGCCATCACCAAAGAGGTGGATCGGATCCTGAAGGAATTGAAGGACAAACAATAATCGAACACGGAACATGCCCTGCGGAAAGAAGCGGAAGCGCCACAAGATGGCCACTCACAAGCGCAAGAAGCGCTTGCGGAAGAACCGCCACAAGAAGAAGATCCGGTAGGAACCGGTAAAGGTTCCGGAGCCCGTGGGTGTTCGTACCCACGGGCATCACCGTTGCGCGCTTTACGTGTGCGACTTGCCGTATTCACCCATGAAGAACAACCTGTCCTGCACCTGCAGGATCTCCGCGTGAACGTCGATCTGGTCATCCGATCGGCGGGGGGCGAGGTCGCCCTTGCCTTGCTGAAGGACAAGGTCCTGAGCGAACTCCACCGCGAACGCACCGAACGCGGATTCGCCGTCGGCGATATCCACCTCGCCAAGGTGCGCAAGGTGGCGCCCGGCCTCAATGCCGCCTTCGTGGATGTGGGCCACGAGAAGGATGCCTTCCTGCACTACTTCGACCTCGGTCCGCAGTACCGCAATTCCTTCAAGTTCGCCAAGGGTGCCGTCAGCGGCAACGTGAAGACCAGCTTGCTCGCCGACTGGAAGCCCGATCCCGACATTCCCAAGGACGGCAAGCTCGCGGATATCGTCAGCGCCAGCCAGAGCATCCTGGTGCAGATCGCCAAAGAGCCCATCAGCACCAAGGGGCCGCGCCTCACGGCGGAGGTCACCCTTGCCGGGCGTTACATGGTGCTCGTGCCCTTCATCAACAAGGTCAGCATCAGCAGCCGCCTTACCGATGAGACCGAGCGCCGCCGCCTGAAGGATCTCATGCAGGCCATCCGCCCGAAGAACTTCGGCGTGATCATCCGCACCAACGCCGCCGACAAGAACTCCGAGGACCTCGAGGCCGACCTGAAGACCTTGATGCAGCGCTGGGACAGCATGTTCCACAACCTGCACAATGCCATCGCCCCCAAGAAGGTGCTTGGCGAAGTGGACCGCACCAACGCCGTGTTGCGCGATGTGCTCAACAAGACCTTCACCGCGATCCATGTGGATGATGAACTCCTCGCCGAGGACATCCGCACCACGCTGGAGAAGATCGCCCCGGAGAAGGCCGGCATCGTCAAGCACTACAAAGGCAAGCTCGACATCTTCGACAACTTCGGGATCAACAAGCAGATCAAGCAGGC
>Ga0138256_10008435_pt1 | contig 10817 bp, 14 predicted proteins | sample KNB2016incub_MG_FD_105486 | JGI IMG/M metagenome (GOLD analysis project Ga0138256, IMG submission 105486) | Active sludge microbial communities from wastewater in Klosterneuburg, Austria - KNB2014incub_MG | ecosystem: Engineered > WWTP > Activated sludge > Unclassified | place: Austria... | reverse complement strand
TGGCCACAATCGTCGTAAATTAGTTCATAAACAGGATTAATCCTCGGGCATGGACAAGCTGCGGGCCATGGCGACCTTCGTGCGCATCGTCGAGACCGGGAGCCTCACGGCCGCCGCCGAGTCCATGCGCACTTCGCTGCCGTCGGTGGTGCGAGGTCTGGCCGAGCTGGAGCGCCTGCTCGACGCGCGGCTCCTCAACCGCACGACGCGGCGCATCGCGCTGACCGACGAAGGCCGCGAGTACCTCGAGCGCGCGAAGCGGGTGCTGGCGGAAGTGGAGGAGGCGGAGGCGGCGCTGTCGGCCCGCCGCGTCGCGCCCAAGGGCAGGCTGCGCGTGACCGCCTCGGTCCTCTTCGGAAGGCTTCACGTCGCGCCGGCCGTCATCGCCTTCGCCGAGAAGCATCCCGCCGTCCGGGTCGAGCTGGTGCTGCTCGACCGGACGGTGGACCTCATCGAGGAAGGCATCGACCTCGGCGTGCGGATCGGCCCGCTGCCCGATTCCTCCCTGGTCGCGGTGCCGGTGGGCGCGACGCGCCGCGTGGTCTGCGCGAGTCCCGCGTACCTGGCGCGTTTCGGGCGACCCGCGAAGCCCGAAGACGTCGCGGCCCATCGCTGCGTGGGGTTCACCGGGCTATCGCCGGGCCACGACTGGCTGTTCGGCGAAGGGCGGTCGATTCAGCGCGTGCAGGTAGCGCCCGTGATCACGTCCAACCAGATCGACGTCGCCTTGCAGGCCTGCCGGGACGGGCTGGGACTGGGCCAGTTCCTCTGCTACCAGGTCGACGCCTTCCTCAAGTCGGGCGAGCTCGTGCGCGTGCTCGCGAGGAGCGAGCCGCCGCCGTCGCCCGTGAACCTCGTCTATCCGGGGACGCGGCATCTTTCCTCCAACGTGCGCGCCGTGGTGGATTGGCTCGCGCCGAGGCTTCGCGCCTCGCTCGTCGCGTCCGCGGTTCCCGCGAGTACGACAACGCGCTCGTCCGCGAAAAGGCGTTGATGCCGTGGCTTGACAGTTTGTGCGCCGCACCATAACTTCGGGGCTGAGCGCTTGCAGTCCTGCCGCGGCTTCCGGGCTACCCGCCCCGCCCCCCGGCCCCGCCCCAACCCACGCGGGAAGTGACAACGGCGGCTGTTGATCCGCCCGACGCCATGGAAAATATCTTGCATCCCGGCCCCTTCCCCGAACCCGTTTGCGGGGGAGTGGTTCCTTCAGTGGGGGAATAATGCGTTTCTGCATCGTCGGCGCCGGCGCTATCGGCGGTTTCGTGGGCGCGAAGCTGGCACTTGCCGGCGAGGACGTCACCTTCATCGCCCGCGGCAGGAACCTCGAGGCGATCAACGCCCGCGGCATGCATGTCTACTACCGCGACGGCCGCGAGGAGATCGCGACCACCGTCCGGGCCACGGACGACTACGCGGCGGCCGGCGCCTTCGACGTGGTCATCCTCGCGATCAAGGCCCACCAGGTGGGATCGGTGGCGGGCAAGCTCGTCTCGCTCTTCGGCCCGGACACCGTGGTGATCCCGATGCAGAACGGGATTCCCTTCTGGTACTTCCACGACCATGGCGGCGAGCTCGCCGGCCGCACGATCGAGACGGTAGACCCGGGCGGGGTGGTGAAGGACACGATCGCCAAGGAGCGGATCCTGGGCTGCGTGGTCTATCCCGCGGCCGAGCTCGTGGAGCCCGGCAAGGTCGTGCACATCGAGGGCGATCGCTTCCCGATCGGGGAGCTGGACGGCACGACCACGGAACGCGCCACGCGCATCTCGGAGGCGTTCACGAAGGCGGGGCTCAAGTGCCCGATCCTCGAGAACGTTCGCGCCGAGATGTGGCTGAAGCTCTGGGGCAACCTCACCTTCAACCCGATCTCCGCGCTCACCCACGCCACGCTCCAGGACATCTGCGAGCATCCGCACGGCCGCGCGCTCGCCGCGCAGATGATGGGCGAGGCGCAGGCCGTCGCCGAGAAGCTCGGCATCACCTTCCGCGTGCCGCTGGACAAGCGCATCGAGGGCGCCCGCAAGGTGGGCAAGCACAAGACCTCGATGCTCCAGGACGTGGAGGCGGGCCGGCCCATCGAGGTCGACGCCCTCGTGGGCTCCGTCGTGGAGATGGGCGAGATCGCCGGCGTGCCGGTGCCCACGATCAAGGCGATCTTCCAGGCCGCGAAGCTGCTCGACACCACTTACATCTCCGAGGCCGTGAGCATCCGCGCCGTGCAGACCGACGGGAGCTGAGCGCGCCCGAATCTTGAACTGGTTCAGGAAAAGGCGAACCGGCCCTTTTCCGGCGGCCATCGGGCCGATACGATCGGCAGCCATGGGACTCAACGCCATCACGCGCCGACTTGGCGCCTCCGTCGCGATCTTCGCGGTGCTGCTCGCCGCGCTCGCGCCGGCGGTCTCGAGCGCCCTTGCCGCGGCCAACGACCAGCACGCGCGCTGGACGGCGGTGTGCACGGCCGACGGCGCGCGGGTGGTCCCGGTGCCCACCGATGGAAACGGCGTGCCCCTGGCGCCCCGGGCGCACCACGTCGACCATTGCCCGTTCTGCGCGCCCGGTGCGGCCCCGGCCGCGCTGCCTCCCGCGTCACCGGCCGCGCTTCCCGTCGTCGCCGGGCACGGCCCGCTCGCTCCACCCGCCCGACTCGCGCCGCGCCCGCCCATGGCCTGGGCCGCGACGCAGCCCCGCGCACCGCCTTTCTTCTCCTGAGCCGAACGCAATTGCCGCCCGGACGCTTCCGGGCCGTGGCGCGCTTTCGCGCCGCGATTCCCATTCGCCAGGAGGAGTCCCGATGGTCCCGTTTCGCCGCAAGCCCCTGTTCGCCCTGCTGGGCGGAGCCTTCCTTTCCCTTTCCGCCGCGCACGCGCAGGTCGCGCCGCTCGATGCCGTGGTGGTCACGGCCGAGCGCGACGACGCGCCGCTCACGGTCACGACCGATCCCCGCAAGCCCCGGCAGCCGCTGCCCGCCCACGACGGCGCCGATTTCCTGAAGACGATCCCGGGCTTCTCCGTGATCCGCAAGGGCGGCACCGACGGCGACCCCGTGCTTCGCGGCATGGCGGGGTCGCGGCTGGGCATCCTCGTCGACGGCGAGCACCTCCTGGGCGGCTGCGGCGGGCGCATGGATCCGCCCACGGCCTACGTCTTTCCGGAAGCGTTCGACCGCGTGACGGTGATCAAGGGGCCGCAGGGCGTTCTCAATGGCCCCGGCCAGTCCGCCGGCGTCGTCCTCTTCGAGCGCGACCCGAAGCGATTCACGGCGCCGGGCGCGCGCGCCTACGCGAGCCTTCTCGGGGGCTCCTTCGGACGCCACGACGAGGTCGTCGACGCGCAGGCCGGCTCGCCCGACTTCCAGGCGCAGGGCGTGGCGACGCGCTCGCATTCGAACGACTATGCCGACGGCAAAGGCGAACGCGTGCATTCGCGCTACACGCGCTGGAGCGCCAACGCGTCACTCGCCTGGACGCCGGACGAGCGCACGCGCGTGGAGCTCACGGGGGCCCGGAGCGACGGCGAGGCCGCCTACGCCGACCGCATGATGGACGGCACGAAGTTCAAGCGCACCAATGCGGGGCTGCGTTTCCGCAAGGACGGACTCACGCCGCTCGTGGAGCGCTTCGAGGCCCACGCCTTCCGCAACTACGTGGACCACGTGATGGACAACTTCAGCCTGCGCGACCTGGCGACCGGTTCGATGCCCGCGGTGAGCAACCCCGACCGCGAGACCCGCGGCGCGAAGGTCCTCGCGCACCTGAAGCCCAACGACACGAACCGCATCGTCGTCGGCGCCGACTGGCAAGCCAACGACCACACGGTCCGCTCGACGATGAACGAGACGGCGATGCCCTACGAGTCGATGGCGCGCGCCGAAGACGGAACGTTTTCCAATCGCGGCGTCTTCGGCGAATGGACGCACGAGCACCCCGGCGCCGGTCGCCTCGTGGCCGGTCTGCGCCTTGACCGCTGGCGAACGCAGGACCAGCGCGCGACGATCCGGCTGGGCAAGGGACCGATGTCGGTCGCGGCCGTCAATCCCACCGCGGGCGAAACGCGCTCGGACACGCTCGCGAGCGGCTTCGCGCGCGTCGAGCGCGAGTGGGGCGGCAAGGCGACGACCGTCTACGCCGGCCTCGGCACCGTGGAGCGCTTCCCGGATTACTGGGAACTCTTCTCGGATCGCGAGGGCCCGTCGTCGATCAGCGGGTTCGGCACGCGCCCGGAGCGAACGACGCAGATCGACGCGGGGCTGCTGCACCGCGCCGGCGACTGGCACGCGACGGTCTCGGCCTTCGCGGGACGCATCGACGACTACATCCTCATCGAGTCCGGCGTGGCGCGCACGATGCCGGTTCGCGCGGCGACGATCGCGCGCAACGTGGATGCGAAGACACGCGGCCTCGAAGCGGGCTTCGGTCGCGCGTTCGCGAGCCACTGGAAGGCGGACGCCACGCTCGCGTGGGTGCGCGGCGAGAACGACACCGACGGCACGCCCCTCGCCCAGCAGCCGCCGCTCGAGGCGCGCCTGTCGCTCACGCGCGAGGATCCGCGGTGGTCGATGGGCGCGCTTCTTCGCGCCGTGGCGCGCCAGGACCGCGTCGATCCGGGCAAGGGCAACATCGCCGGGCAGGACATCGGCCCCAGCGCGGGTTTCGCGATCTTCTCCCTGAACGCGGGAGCGAGGCTCTCGAAATCGGCGCAGCTCACCGGCGGCGTGGACAACCTCTTCGACCGCACCTACGCCGAACACCTGAGCCGAAGCGGGGCGATGGTCCCGGGATTTCTCCAGACCACGCGGGTGAACGAGCCGGGGCGCACGATCTGGGTGAAGCTCCAGTTCTCGCTCTAGGGCGGGGTTTCCGCTATAATTTCGCCCTTCGCGTGGGGGGGTAGCTCAGCTGGGAGAGCGCCGCGTTCGCAATGCGGAGGTCGAGGGTTCGATCCCCTTCCTCTCCACCACTTATTCGAGGCCAGACACCGCTCTGGCCTCTTTTTCGTCCGCGAAATGTCCAATGTTTCCGGGCATTTCAGAGCCGGTGCGTTTTCGGGTCATCCCCTGACGCCGCCGAATTCGGGCTGATTCCGCTGCCGAATCGTCTCTAATCTCTGTTCGTGCGTTGGTCGGCCTTCGCACCGTGTCGAGCATTTTCAGGGGTTTGCGGCGGCGGTTTTGCGGCACGACAGTGCCTGCCGAGTGGCTATTCAGATCCGCCGTCGACCACGGCCGCCATTCTCGAAATGGGAAACGGCTTGTTCGCGATCAGCCGCAGCTGCAGCCGCAGGTGCTCTTCCCCTTCTCCTGGATCGGGGGGCAGGGCACCGTCCCGTAGGAACAGAAGACGCAGCAGTCGCCCGGCTTGGGCTTGAGCACCGTGTGGCAGCGCTCGCACTCGTAGAACCACTGGCAGGCGTCGGTCGGCATGGTCTCCGTCTTGACGTGGCCGCATGCGGGGCACGTCAGCGTGGATTCGAGAATGACGGTGGTCACTTCTTCTCCTCGACGAGAGTGGACGGATAACCTGCATCCCCGGTGGCGCGGGTCAGAGCCTCGAGGTTGGTGCGGGCGTCGTCGAACGTGACTACGGCGGCGCGCTTCTCGAGATTCACTTCGGTCTTGGTGACTCCTTCCACTTTGCCTAGCGCCTTCTTGACGGTGATCGGGCAGGTCGCGCAGTTCATCCCCGGCACAGAGAGGGTCACCGTCTTCATCGCCGCCAAGGCGGGGACGGCCAGCATTGCCAATATCAGAGCTGCGAGCAGATTCTTCATGGAGTTCTCCATTCAGTAGAACCAGGGAGCGATCACCGGGAAGCCCAGTGCCGCGATGACGAGTGCCACGACCGCCCAGAAGAGCATCCTGTAAGCGCGGTTGACCCGGGGAATCGCGCAGACCTGCCCGGGCTCGCAGGCCGCTGCCGGCCGCCAGATTCGCCGCCACGCGAGAAGGAGCGCGATGACGGCCACCCCGACGAAGATCGGCTGGTAAGGCTCCAGTACCGTCAGGTTGCTGATCCACGCGCCGGACACCCCGATGGAGATCAGCACGAGGGGGCCGAGGCAGCAGGTCGACGCAAGGATGGCGGCCAGGCCCCCAGCCAGCAGGGCGCCGCCGCCGTCGGATAGCGCGTCAATTCGCGAGCGCGGTTCCATTCTCTTCAACCATGTCCAGGTAGGCGCGATCTAGAACCGGACGGCAATCGGGCCAGCTGCGGGCAAGATCCTCCAAAGCGCAAAGCAGGCGTTCTGCGACGGGCTCGTTTTCCTGGTGGACCGCTTCGCGAAGGGCCCACCGTAGCAAGCGACCAAGCCGGGCATGGCCGTGATCGATTGTGCCTCCCATATCAGCACCTCCTTCCGGGGTTGCCACATTGCCCGGGCACAATAATCCTTCCAACCGTGGGAGGGTCAAGTCCGCCGGACGCTACGAGGCCAGCGCCGGAATGGCAACGAAGTACGCATTGAGCATGTAGAGGCCGGACAGGACGAGCAGAAGGCCCCCGACGACCTCGAATATCCGGTTGAAATTGCCCATTGACGACATACTCTTCAGCCACGAGACGGCGATCGCGCCCATCAGTACGGGAACGGCGCGTCCCACGCCGAAGGCCAGCAGCAACGCCGCACCGAATCCCGGAGAGCCGATTCCGGCCGCGACCCCGAGAAACACGACGAGCGCCGGCGTGCAGAATGGGCAGATCGCCACCGAGAACGGCACGCCCAGCGCGAACGCTCCCCACGCGCCGGTGACGGGCTTCGCGCGGAATCGCAACGCAGGAATCGGCAGGCGCAACCAACCGAGCCAAACGGAGCCCAGGGCGATCAGGAGCGGTCCGAGCACGAGGCCCCAGGCGCGCCCGAGTATCCCTTGCACCCAGCCGCCGCCCGCACCAGCCACGAATCCGAGGATGACATGGGTCGCGATCATGCCAAAGACGAAGAGCGCCCCATGGATCATTGCCTGACGCGGCGAACTCGATTTCGTCACGTAGGCAAGCGAAACCGGGATCGCTGCCAGGGCAACCGGGTTGAAGCTGAACACGAATCCCGTCGCCAGTCCGATCCACAGCGCGCCGAAGCTGGCCTGGGCCACTGCCTGCCGCAATGATTCGGCATCCATCAGGAGAGGGCCAATCCGGAAAGCACCTCGCGGAACTGGTCAGGTGTCGGCAGCGAGGAAAAGAGCAACTCCCCATTCACGGCGATGGCCGGCATGCTCAGGACACCGAGCGAGACCGCATACGGCAGTTCCTCGATTACGTCGACCTCCCGCCATGTGACATGTCGATCACCGAAAATGGACAAGGCGATCGAACGGAGCTCGTCCTGGGCGGTAGCGCACTTTCCGCAGCCAGGCGCGGAAATGACCTCGATCCATATCGTCACGACTCCGTCGCCTCCAGGCTGCTCTCGAGCGCATTGAGAATGGCACAGTCATCGGTCCGCGAGCCATCGCCTTCGCATCCCCTGATGAGGTCATCGAGCGCCGATGACATGGCCTGCAGCGTTCGGAGCTTCTGCTCGATGCGAAGTTTCTTCTGGATCGCAAGGCTGCGCACGTCTGCGCAGCACGCCTCGCCGTCCTGCCTGAGTTTCAGCAGTTCGTGGATCTCGGCGAGAGAAAATCCGCAGTGCTGCGCGGTCCTGATGAAACGGACGCGGCGAATCGAGCCCGCGTCGTACAGGCGGTATCCCGCGGGAGTTTTCGCCGCCGGCGAGACCAGGCGCTCCCTTTCGTAGAATCTCAACGTATCGGGAGTCACCCCTGCCGCAGTCGCTAATCTGCCGATGGTGAACATGTCGCACTCCAAGGTGTTCATATCAGAATAGACCTTGGAGTGCGGTCCATGGTCAAGAGTTCCAATCGCCTTCGGTATCATTGCGAGTTGCTGGGCCCCGAGTGCGGTCCCTGTTGGTCACTCAAGTTTGGCCAAGCCCGGCGGCCCGAAGCGCCTGTTCTTTCACGCCGGTCCCGGAGCAGCAAGACGCCAACTGGCCGTTGATCGCCACCGCGGGCACCGAGCGCACACCTAGATCACGAGCTCGCTTTGCCACGTCGATGTGATTCATGTCGAGGATCGAAACCTCGCACGAACTGCAGGCTATGCGCTGAACAAGTGCGATGACGTCCTGGCACGCGGGACATCCTGCGCTGAATACTTCGATTTTGCGTTTTTCCGTCACGATGAGTCTCCTCAGGATTGGGGATATGCGCGACGTTCCGAGCAAGTGGTAAGAGGCCGGGCCGAGTGCGCATAGCCACGGTGGGCCCTGGTCCATACTCGAGAGTCAAGCACATTCGCCAGTGCCGGCTCCGCCGATGGTCCGCGCCGCGCTGGATCGCGCCCATGATCGACGATGGTCCACGGAAGGGGGACAACGCAAGGCGGGGGCAGGGCCACTCGCAATACCACTCGTTTTCTCACCCGGCGCAGCAGGAAAGCTGCTTCACGTCCTTGCTGAAGGTCTGTGCCGCCAGTTTCAGCCCTTCGACCATCGTCAGGTAGGGGAACAACTGGTCGGCCAGTTCCTGCACCGTCATGCGGTTGCGGATGGCGAGTACCGCCGTCTGGATCAGCTCGCCGGCTTCCGGCGCGACCGCCTGCACACCGATCAACCGCTGGCTGCCTTCCTCGATGACCAGCTTGATGAAGCCGCGCGTGTCGAAGTTGGCGAGCGCACGCGGCACATTGTCGAGCGTGAGGGTGCGGCTGTCGGTCTCGATGCCGTCGTGGTGCGCTTCCGCCTCGCTGTAGCCCACGGTGGCCACTTGCGGGTCGGTGAACACCACGGCCGGCATGGCGTTCAGGTTCAGGGCCGCTTCGCCGCCGGTCATATTGATGGCCGCGCGCGTACCGGCTGCTGCCGCGACATAGACAAATTGCGGCTGGTCAGTGCAATCACCGGCAGCGAAGATGTGCGGACTACTCGTGCGCATGCCTTGGTCGATGACGATGGCCCCCTGCGCATTGAAGGCTACCCCCGCCGTTTCCAGCGCCAGGCTGCGCGTGTTTGGTGTCCGGCCGGTGGCGACCAGCAGCTTGTCGGCACGCACTTCGCCGTGCCCGGTGGTCAGCACGAATTCGCCGTCCACATGGGCGACCTGGCTGGCTTGCGTGTGTTCCTGCACCTCGATGCCCTCGGCACGGAAAGCGGCCGTGACGGCCTCGCCGATAGCTGGGTCTTCGCGGAAGAACAGCGTGCTGCGCGCCAGAATCGTGACCTGGCTACCCAGCCGGGCGAAGGCCTGCGCCAGCTCCAGCGCGACCACCGACGAACCGATCACAGCCAGCCGTTCGGGAATGGTGTCGCTGACCAGGGCCTCGGTCGAAGTCCAGTAGGGTGACTCTTTCAAGCCCGGAATCGGCGGCACGGCCGGACTGGCCCCGGTGGCGACCAAGCAGCGGTCGAACGCCACGACGCGTTCACCGCCATCGTTCAAACGAACGACCAGACGCTGCTCGTCCTTGAAGCGCGCATCACCATGCAGCACGGTGATGGCCGGATTGCCGTCCAGGATGCCTTCGTACTTGGCGTGGCGTAGTTCCTCGACGCGAGCCTGCTGCTGGGCCAGTAGTTTGCGGCGATCAATCGCCGGCACGGTCGCCTTGATCCCGCCGTCGAACGGACTTTCACGGCGCAGATGGGCGATATGCGCCGCGCGGATCATGATTTTGGACGGCACACAGCCGATATTGACGCAGGTGCCGCCGATGGTGCCGCGTTCGATCAGCGTGACGGTCGCGCCTTGCTCGACGGCCTTCAGCGCCGCCGCCATCGCGGCTCCGCCGCTGCCAATGATGGCGATGTGCAAACCGGTACCCTCAAGCGCATCACGTATTCTTGTTTCATCTTTGAAATCACCCACCCGGATCGAGCCTTGATAACCCAATGCGGCGATGGCGGCCAGCATTTGGCCGTGGCTCACGGCGGTGTCCGCCATGACTTGCGCGCGGCTCTCGGGATAGGACACCACAGCGGCATCCACGCCGGGAATCTTTTCCAAAGCATCTTTGACGTGGGTGGCGCAGCTTGTGCAGGTCATGCCATTCACGGTGATTTCTGTCATTTTTTTACTCCATTGAATTGCGGGGTGCAGCAGGCATCGGCGTGGCGTTTTCGCTGGATGGCGTAGATGGTCAAGCCGATGAAAATCGCCAGCGCAGGCAGCAACACATAGTCCAGATAGCCGGTCAGCGCGGACAAGCCGACCACCCCGAGCAGAATGACCAGAACAGGGGTGAAGCAACACAGCGCCACGAAGGCCGTGCCAACAATGCTGACCCGCAGCAGTGTCTTCGGGTCCTTCATGATCAGTTCTTGACCGAAGATGGGTAGCCCGCGTCGTCGGTGGCCTTCGTCAGCTTCTGCACGCTGGTCTTGGCATCATCAAAGGTGACAACCGCTTCGCGGGCCTCGAAGGTCACGGCAACTTTACTGACGCCATCGACCTTGGAAATTGCCTTCTTGACGGTGATCGGGCAGGCGGCGCAGGTCATGCCTGGCACGGACAGCGTGACTGTCTGGGTGGCGGCCCACACGGGGGCAACGACGGCGGCGAGGGCGAGGGAGACAATCAGTTGTTTCACGGTGAACTCCTGTGATCAATAGAAAAATGGCATGACGTAGGGAAATCCGAGCGCGACTAGAATGAGCATGGCCACGACCCAGAAAATGAGCTTGTAAGTCGCGCGCACTTGGGGAATCGCGCAGACTTCACCCGGTTTGCAGGCTTGCGCCGGGCGGTAGATACGCCGCCAGGCGAAGAACAACGCCACCAGTGCTGCGCCGATGAAAATCGGGCGATACGGTTCCAGCAC
>Ga0138256_10008434_pt1 | contig 10818 bp, 10 predicted proteins | sample KNB2016incub_MG_FD_105486 | JGI IMG/M metagenome (GOLD analysis project Ga0138256, IMG submission 105486) | Active sludge microbial communities from wastewater in Klosterneuburg, Austria - KNB2014incub_MG | ecosystem: Engineered > WWTP > Activated sludge > Unclassified | place: Austria... | reverse complement strand
CGCGAGCAGATCCTCAACGTGCACATGCGCAAGGTGCCGATCGGCCAGGACATCCGCGCCGACATCCTGGCGCGCGGCACGCCGGGCTTCTCGGGCGCCGACCTGGCCAACCTGGTCAACGAGGCCGCGCTGTTCGCGGCGCGCCGCAACGCGCGCGTCGTCGACATGCAGGACTTCGAGCGCGCCAAGGACAAGATCATGATGGGCCCGGAGAGGAAGTCCATGGTCATGCCCGAGGAGGAGCGTCGCAACACGGCGTATCACGAGTCGGGCCACGCGCTGGTGGCGCGCCTGCTGCCCAAGACCGATCCGGTGCACAAGGTGACGGTCATCCCGCGCGGCCGTGCGTTGGGCGTCACGATGCAGCTTCCCGAAGGAGACCGCTACAGCATGGACAAGGAGCGCATGCTGTCCACGATCTCGGTGCTGTTCGGCGGCCGCATCGCCGAAGAAGTGTTCATGAACCAGATGACCACCGGCGCGAGCAACGACTTCGAGCGCGCGACGCAGATCGTGCGCGACATGGTCACGCGCTACGGCATGACGGACGAACTGGGCCCGATGGTCTACGCCGAGAACGAGGGCGAGGTCTTCCTCGGCCGCTCGGTGACCAAGCAGGTCAATGTTTCGGAAGAGACGATGCAGAAGGTCGACAAGCAGATCCGCCGCATCATCGACGAGCAGTACGCCCGGGCGCGCAAGCTGATCGAGGACAACAAGGACAAGATGCACGCGATGGCCGCCGCGCTGCTCGAGTGGGAAACGATCGACGCCGACCAGATCGACGACATCATGAACGGCAAGCCACCGCGCCCGCCGAAGGACTGGACGCCGTCGTCCACCAAGTCGGGCGGTACGCCGCCGCCGGTCAGCACCGACGGCGCGCCGGCCGCGGCCTGACGCGGCGGATCGAAGCCGGAAACGGGGCTGCGGCCCCGTTTTTCTTTGGACGGCGGAGGGAGTTCCATGCACTGGCAGACCGCGCGATTCAGCATCGATCTCACGCGCCCGCGCGTGATGGGTATCGTCAACGTCACGCCCGATTCGTTCTCCGACGGGGGCCGCCTCGGCGACGCGTCGGCGGCGCTCGCGCACTGCGAGCGGCTGCTGGCCGAGGGCGCCGACATCCTCGACATCGGCGGCGAGTCGACACGTCCCGGCGCCGCGCCGGTGCCGGCCGACGAGGAGCTGCGCCGCGTGCTGCCGGTGCTGCGCGGCGCGCTGGCCTTCGGCGTGCCGCTGTCGATCGACACGCTCAAGCCTGACGTGATGCGCGCCGCGCTCGACACCGGCGCCGACATCGTGAACGACGTCGATGCGCTGCGCCGCCCCGGTGCGCTCGAAGCCGTCGCGTCTCATCCGCGGGCGGGCGTCTGCCTGATGCACATGCACGGCGCGCCGGCGACGATGCAGGCGCGTCCGCCCGAATACGTCGACGTCGTGGCCGAGGTGGCCGCGTTCCTCGCCGGGCGCTGCGCAGCGGCGCAGGCGGCGGGCATCGCCGCCGAGCGCATCGTCGTCGACCCCGGCATCGGCTTCGGCAAGACGGTGGAGCACAACCTCGAGCTGCTGCGCCGCCAGCACGAACTGCTGGCGCTCGGCCGGCCGCTGCTCGTCGGCTGGTCCCGCAAGTCGACGCTCGGCGCGTTGACCGGCCGCCCGGTCGACGAACGCGTCGCTGCCAGCGTCGCGGCGGCGCTCGCCGCCATGCAGCGCGGCGCCGCCATCGTGCGCGTGCACGACGTGGCCGCGACCGTCGATGCCCTGAAGGTCTGGGACGCTGCCGGCCTCGGCCCCGCTGGCACAATCGGCGCTCCACCGGGAGCGACGAGACGATGAGCAGGACCTATTTCGGTACCGACGGCATCCGCGGCACGGTCGGCCAGGCACCGATCACTCCCGACTTCATGCTGCGCCTGGGCCACGCCGTCGGCCGCGTGATGCGCCGTGCCGTGGCGCGGCCCACGGTGCTGATCGGCAAGGACACGCGCATCTCGGGCTACATGATCGAGTCGTCGCTCGAGGCCGGCTTCGCGTCGGCCGGCGTCGACGTGATGATGACGGGCCCGCTGCCGACACCCGGCGTCGCCTACCTGACGCGCGCGCTGCGGCTGGACCTCGGCCTCGTGATCAGCGCGTCGCACAACCCGTATGCCGACAACGGCGTCAAGTTCTTCTCGGCGCGCGGCGAGAAGCTGCCCGACGAATGGGAGCAGCAGGTCGAGGCGGCGCTCGCCGAAGCGCCGCAATGGGTCGATTCGGCGACGCTCGGCAAGGTGCGCCGCATCGACGACGCGCGCGGCCGCTATGTCGAGTTCTGCAAGAGCACGTTCGGCAACGACCTCTCGCTCAAGGGTCTGAAGATCGTCGTCGACGCGGCGCACGGCGCGGCCTACCACGTCGCGCCCGACGTGTTCCACGAGCTGGGCGCGCAGGTCGAGACGATCGGCTGCGCGCCCGACGGCCTCAACATCAACGACGGCGTCGGCGCCACGGCACCGGCGGCACTGGTCGCCGAGGTGCAGCGGCTGGGCGCCGACTACGGCATCGCGCTCGACGGCGACGCCGACCGGCTGCAGATCGTCGACCGCGCCGGCCGGCTCTACAACGGCGACGAACTGCTGTACGTCATCGTTGCCGACCGGCTCGCGCAGGGCCAGCGCGTGCCCGGCGTCGTCGGCACGCTGATGACGAACATGGCGGTCGAGCTGGCGTTCCAGGTCCGCGACGTGCCGTTCGTGCGCGCCAAGGTCGGCGACCGCTACGTGCTCGAGGAACTGGTCTCGCGCGGCTGGCAACTCGGCGGCGAGGGCTCGGGGCATCTGATCGCGCTCGACCGCCACACCACCGGCGACGGCATCGTCAGCGCGCTGCAGGTGCTGCACGCCGTATGCCGCAGCGGCCGCGCGCTGCACGAGCAGCTCGACGGCGTCGCGCTGTTTCCGCAGACGCTGCTCAACGTGAGGCTGCAGCCCGGGCAGGACTGGCGTGCCAACGCCCGCCTGGCCGACGAGCAGCTCGCCGTCACGGCGGAGCTCAACGGTCGCGGGCGCGTGCTGATCCGGGCATCGGGCACCGAGCCGGTACTGCGTGTGATGGTGGAGGCTGGTGACGCCGCCCATGCCGAGCGCTGCGCTCAGCGACTCGCGCTCGCCGCGCGCGCCTGAAGCGGCAGACGAAGTCCCGCTGAAGCCGTCATCGGGTCGTCACCGAGGTGTCATCGACGCTTGGGAGACTGCGGGCCTCCACAACTGCCCGCAGAGGTTCTCGCATGCGTCTTGCTCGACTGCTTCCGGCGATGCTCGGCATCGTCGCCCTCGTCTATGGTTGCGCCACACCGGCTGCGCTGCCGCCCGGCGTTGCGTCGGGCCGCTTCGCGACATTCAATTGCGAGGGGGGCAAGTCCTTCCAGGCGCGTTGGGCGGAGGACGGCAAGACGGTGCGTGTGCGCGGGCATCACGGGGCAGCGGAACTCAGCCCGGCGGCCGACGGCGCCTATGACGGCGAAGGCTATCGGCTGTCGACGCGCGGCGAAGGCGCCGTTGCCCTGAGCCACGGTGGCAAACCCTACGCTCGAGGCTGCAAGGCCCTGTAGAGAGGGTCGAGAGGTTCGGCGTACGTGCGCCGACTGTCATCGTTGTCGTGCCGAACTGTCACGGAACTTTCACGAGGAGTTCCTACAGTCCTGGTTGTCCCATGCAAACCGTATCGAAAGGAAAGCCCATGTCCAAGCTTTCGAAGCTCACGCTGCTGGCCGCAGCCTCCGCTCTGCTGCCGTTCGCCGCACAGGCGCAGGTCATCAAGATCGACGGCTCGTCCACCGTCTACCCCATCACGGAAGGCGTGGCTGAAGACTTCCAGAAGCTCAAGAAGAACGCCATCAAGGTGACGGTCGGGATCTCGGGCACGGGTGGCGGCTTCAAGAAGTTCTGCCGCGGGGAAACCGACATCCAGGACGCTTCGCGACCGATCCTCGACAAGGAAATGAACGACTGCCGCGCTGCTGGCGTCGAGTACATCGAGCTGCCCGTGGCGTTCGATGCGCTGACCGTCGTGATGAATCCGAAGAACGCCTTTCTCAAGTCGATCACGGTCGATGAACTCAAGAAGATGTGGGAGCCGGCCGCGCAGGGCAAGATCCTGCGCTGGAACCAGGTCAATCCGGCCTGGCCAGACGCGCCGATCAAGCTGTTCGGCGCCGGATCGGACTCGGGTACCTTCGACTATTTCACCGAGGCGATCAACGGCAAGTCCAAGGCCAGCCGCGGCGACTTCACCGCGTCGGAAGACGACAACGTGCTGGTCCAGGGTGTCGCCCAGGACGTCAATGCGATCGGCTACTTCGGCTACGCGTACTACGCGGAGAACCAGCAGCGCCTGAAGGCGGTGCCGATCGTCGAGAAGGCGGGCAAGCCGGCCGTGGCGCCGAGCGAGGCTGCCGTGCTCGACGGCAGCTACCAGCCGCTGTCGCGTCCGATCTTCATCTACGTGAACGTCAAGTCGCTCGGCAAGCCCGAGGTCAAGGAGTTCGCCGAGTACTACATGAAGAACGCGGCCAAGATCGCCAAGGAAGTGAAGTACGTGCCGCTGCCGGCCAAGGCCTACACGGTCGGCGTCGAGCACATCGCCAAGGGCAAGAAGGGCACCGTGTTCGGCGGCAAGAACGAAGTCGGTGTGCGCATCGACGACCTGCTGGCCCGCGAAGCCAAGCTCTGAGCGATCGCGTGATCGGGCCCCCGCTGAGCCTCGGCGCCAGCGGGGCGTTCGTGCGGGCTGCCCGGCGCCCTCGGTGATCGCGCAGCAAGGACACCTAGAATGACCGCCACTTCCACTACCCCGCAGCGAATCCAGATGGCCGATCAAGCCTTGACGGGCGAGGCGAGACTGGCGCAGATGGCACGCACGAAGGTGCGTCGCAAGCGCCGGGAAAAGGTCATCGAGCTGGTGCTGCTGGCGGCGGCCTGCGTTTCGGTGCTCACCACGGTGGGTATCGTCTACGTGCTGCTCAAGGAATCGCTGGTGTTCTTCAGCCAGGTTCCGCTGTGGACGTTCCTGACCGACACGCAATGGACCCCGCTGTTCTCCGACGCGCACTTCGGCATCATGGTGCTGCTGTCGGGCACGCTGACGAGCTCCACCGTCGCGCTGCTCGTCGCGATTCCGCTGGGCACCATCATCGCGATCTACCTGTCGGAGTTCGCCGGGCACAAGACCCGCGAGACGCTCAAGCCCGTGCTGGAACTGCTGTCGGGCGTGCCGACGATCATCTACGGCTACTTCGCGCTGCTGTTCGTCACGCCGCTGCTTCAGAAGCTGTTTCCCGAACTGCCCGGCTTCAACGTGCTGTCGGCGGGCCTGGTGATGGGCGTGATGATCATTCCCTACGTGTCGTCGCTGTCGGAAGACGCGATGCGCGCCGTGCCGATGAGCCTGCGCGAAGGCTCGTACGCGATGGGCGCGACGCGCTTCCAGACGGCCGTCAAGGTCGTGGTGCCGGCTGCGCTCTCGGGGATCGCCTCGGCCTACATCCTCGGCATCTCGCGCGCCGTCGGCGAGACGATGATCCTCGCCGTCGCTGCGGGGATGCAGCCCAATCTCAGCTTCAACCCGATGGAGCCGGCCGCGACGATCACGTCGTACATCGTGCAGGTGGCCCTCGGCGATCTGCCGCACGGCTCCGTCGGCTACCAGACGATCTTCGCCGCCGGCCTCATGCTGATGCTGCTGACCCTGCTGTTCAACCTGGTCGGCTACTGGATGCGCCGCCGGTACAGGGAGGTCTACTGATGGCCGCTGGAAGAACCCTCGGCGCGCAGCAGATGCGCGCCCTGATCCGCAAGCACAAGCGGCTCGACGCGCTGTTCGGCCTGCTCGGCTTGCTCGCGCTGATGGTCGGCGTGTTGACGCTGGCGGCGTTGTTCGCCGGCATGGCGATCGACGGCATTCCACGACTGACGGGTGACTTCTTCACCAGCTTTCCGTCGCGACGCGCGGGTCAGGCCGGCATCCTGTCGGCCTGGGTCGGCTCGATCCTGGTGATGCTGGTGACGGCGTTCTTCGCCGTCCCGGTCGGCATCTACGGCGCGATCTACCTCGAGGAATATGCGCGCAAGAACTGGTTCACCGACGTCATCGAGATCAACATCACCAATCTCGCCGGCGTGCCGTCGATCGTCTACGGCCTGCTGGCGCTCGGCTTGTTCGTCTACACCTTCGGGCTGGGCCAGAGCATCCTGTCGGCCGGCCTGACGCTGGCGCTGCTGATCCTGCCCATCGTCATCGTCACGACGCGCGAGGCACTGCGCGCGATTCCCGTGCACGTCCGCGAAGGCGCGTATGCCTGCGGCGCATCGCAGTGGCAGGTCGTGCACGACCACCTGCTGCCGTACGGACTGCCGGGCATCCTCACCGGCGTGATCATCGGCATGGCGCGCGCCATCGGCGAAACGGCGCCGATCATCACGATCGGCGCGCTCACGTTCATCGCCTTCCTTCCGCCGGTGCCGTTCAGCGGCGAGCCGCCGGCCGGCGTGCTCGACTGGCTGTTCTCGCCGTTCACCGTGATGCCGATCCAGATCTTCAACTGGACGTCGCGGCCCGATCCGGCGTTCCACCAGAATGCCGCTGCGGCCAGCTTCGTGCTCGTCTTCATGACGCTGGGCATGAACGGCCTCGCGATCTGGTTGCGCTACCGGCTGCGCAAGAACATCAAGTGGTGATCGACCACGAAACCAGCGACCAGGAATCCGCCCCATGTCCGCCCCGACGATCACGCTGCCTGCCGATTCGCCGCCGATGAAGGCCGAGTCGAAGGCGCTCGACTTCTACTACGGCAACTTCAAGGCGCTCAAGCGCGTCTCGATGCCGGTATACGAGCACAAGGTGACTGCGCTGATCGGCCCCTCGGGCTGCGGCAAGTCGACCTTCCTGCGCTGCTTCAATCGCATGCACGACCTCTATCCGGGCAACCGCTACGACGGCACGATCCAGCTGCTGCCCGACGCGGTGAACCTGCTCGATCCGGGTGTCGACCCGATCGAGGTGCGCATGCGCATCTCGATGGTGTTCCAGAAGCCCAACCCGTTCCCGAAGTCGATCTACGAGAACGTCGCCTACGGCCTGCGCGTGCGCGGTGAGAAGTCGCGCACCTACCTCGACGACAAGGTCGAGGCCGCGCTCAAGGGCGCAGCGATCTGGGAGGAGGTCAAGGACCGCCTCGACGAGGTCGCCACCAACCTGTCTGGCGGGCAGCAGCAACGCCTGTGCATCGCCCGTGCCCTGGCGACCGACCCCGAGATGCTGCTGTTCGACGAGCCGACCTCGGCGCTCGACCCGATCGCCACCGGCAGCATCGAGGAACTGATCAACGAGCTCAAGGACAAGGTGTCGATCCTGATCGTCACGCACAACATGCAACAGGCCGCGCGCGTATCGGATTTCGTCGGTTACATGTACCTCGGTGAGATGATCGAGTTCGGCGACACGAAGGAGATCTTCATGAAGCCCAAGCGCCGCGAGACCGAGGACTACATCACCGGGAGATTCGGATGAGCGACAAGCATCTCTCGACCCAGTTCGACGCCGAGCTGAGCGGCATCTCGACGCGCGTGCTCGAGATGGGCGGTCTCGTCGAGTCGCAGGTCGCGCAATCGATCTATGCACTGACGAACTTCAGCGGCGAGACCGCGTCACAAGTTCTGAAGCAGGAAGAGAACGTCAACGCGATGGAGGTCGAGATCGACCGCGACCTGTCGACGATCATCGCGCGGCGCCAGCCGACGGCGCGCGACCTGCGACTGCTGATCGCAGTGTCGAAGACGATCGCCAACCTCGAGCGCGTCGGCGACGAGGCGGCGCGCATCGCGCGCACGGTGCAGCGCGTGCTGAACTCGGGCGTTTCGAGCCGGTTGCGGCTGCCGATGTCGGACCTCGCGTTCGAGGCCGACCTAGCCATCGCGCAGCTGCGCAAGGCGCTCGACGCCTTCGCGCGCCTCGACACCGCCAAGGCGCTCGAAGTGCTGAAGCAGGACGACCTGATCGACCGCGAGTTCGACGGCCTGCTGCGCAAGCTCATCACCTACATGATGGAGGACCCGCGCACCATCTCGACCAGCATCGACCTGGTGTTCGTCGCCAAGGCGATCGAGCGCGTCGGCGATCACGCCAAGAACCTGGCCGAAGTCATCATCTACATCGTCAAGGGCACAGACGTGCGGCACAACCCGCTCGAGGCCGTCGAGTCGATGGTGCGCTGAAGCGGGCGGAGGTTTGCGATGAGTCGTGTGCTGGTGGTGGAAGACGAATCGGCGATCGCTGAACTGATCTCGATCAACCTGCGGCATGCAGGCTACGAAGTCGTGATCGCGCAGACCGCCGATCAGGCGCAAGTCGAGGTCGACGGCGTGCTGCCCGACCTCGTGCTGCTCGACTGGATGCTTCCCGGGCAGTCCGGCATCGCGCTGGCTCGGCGCTGGCGCAGCGAGCCGCGGACCCGGGAGCTGCCGATCATCATGCTCACGGCACGCGGCGAGGAGGGCGACAAGATCACCGGCCTCGACGCCGGCGCCGACGACTATCTGACCAAGCCGTTCTCGACCAACGAACTCATGGCGCGCATCCGTGCACTGTTGCGTCGCAAGGCGCCGGAGGCGCTGGACGCCGCGGTCGAGGTCGCCGGGCTGCGGCTCGACCCGGCAACGCGGCGCGTGACGCGCGCCTTGTCCGGGCGCAGCGACATCGAAGTCAAGCTCGGCCCGACCGAGTTCCGGCTGCTGCACTTTCTGCTGACGCACCCCGAGCGCGTGCACAGCCGCGCGCAACTGCTCGACCGCGTCTGGGGCGACCACGTGTTCATCGAGGAACGCACGGTCGACGTGCATGTCAAGCGGCTGCGCGAGGCGCTGTCGCCCGCAGCCTGCGCCCAGATGATCGAGACTGTGCGCGGCGCGGGCTACCGGCTGACGCAGCAGGCGCAGGCCCTGTCGGCCTGACGCGATGAGACGTCGCCGGTCGAGCAGCGTGCCGCGGGCCGATCGCCGGGCCGCGCCAGGCCGGCCCTCGGTCCCAAGGGCCACGAAGGGGCCCCTCGCAGCCCCTGGGAATCGGCCGGCGTCGACGTACTCGCCGGCCGAGGTGTCGTCATGACCTGGCTGCTGCCGCGCATCTTCGCGGGCATGCTCGCAATGGCAGCCGGCGGGTTGGCGGGTTTCCTGATCGGGCGCCCGATGCACGTGCCCGTGTTCGGCATGGTGCTCGGCGCCGGCTGCGGCGTCGGAGTCGTCGCGCTGCTCGACACGCTGCGCGGTTCGCGGCTGATCGGCTGGCTGCGCGGGCCGCAGGCCGGGCCGGCGCCGCGCGACACCGGATTCTGGGGTGAAATCGGGTACCGCATCGAGCGTTCGATCCGGGCGCGCGAGCAGAGCCTGGCGCAGGAAGAGACGCGGCTGGCGCAGTTCCTCTCGGCGATCGAGGCGTCGCCGAACGGCGTACTGATGCTCGACGCCAGCGGCCAGATCGACTGGTGCAATTCAGTCGCGGCGGACCATTTCGGCCTCGATCCGCAGCGCGACCGCAGGCAGCATGTGACGAACCTGGTGCGCGCGCCGGCGTTCGTGTCCTACCTGCAGGGCGGCCGCTGGGACGAGCCGGTGTCGGTGCCGGACCCGCGCGGGCCCGGCACGCTGTCGGTGCTGATCCGCAGCTACGGCGAGGGCATGAAGCTCGTGCTTTCGCAGGACGTCACCGAACGCGAACGCGCCGAGCTGATGCGGCGCGATTTCGTCGCCAACGTGTCGCACGAGATCCGCACGCCGCTGACGGTGCTCGCCGGCTTCATCGAGACGCTGGGCAACCTGCAGCTCACCGAGGTCGAGCGCCGCCGCGTGCTGACGCTGATGGCGCAGCAGACCACGCGGATGCAGACGCTGGTCGGTGATCTGCTGACGCTGGCTCAGTTGGAAGGCAGCCCGCGACCGGCGGCCGACCGCTGGGTGCCGGTGGCGCGCCTGTTCGCGGCGGCCGAGATCGAGGCGCAGTCTCTGTCGGGAGGGCGTCACCAGTTCTCGTTCAGCGCGCCGGCCGAGGCGCAGCTCGCCGGGGCCGAGTCCGAGTTGCAGAGCGCGCTCGGCAACCTCGTCAACAACGCCGTGCGCTATTCGCCGAAGGGCGGCCGCATCGACGTGACATGGCGCACGATGCCCGACGGCGCCGGCGAGATGGCCGTGCGCGACCAGGGCATCGGCATCGACAAGGATCACTTGCCCCGGCTGACGGAGCGCTTCTATCGCGTCGACGGCAGCCGCTCGCGCGAGACCGGCGGCACCGGGCTCGGGCTGTCGATCGTCAAGCACGTCGTGCAGCGCCACGGCGGCGAGCTCGACGTGCAGAGCGAGCCGGGGCAGGGTTCGCTGTTTCGACTGCTGCTGCCGGCGGCACGCGTGCGCTCCGCGGCGTCTGCCTGACTTGCGCTCAGCCGGGTGTCCGGCGCAACACCACCGTGACCTCGTCGCGATCCGTCGGCCGGCGTTCCCTCGCGACGAAGCGCCAGCCGGGCGGCACGGCGCGCGACGTGCGCACCGGCTCGACGTGCAGCAGCCACTCGCAGGCGCCCGAGGCGGCCGCAGCGCGCGCGTCGACGCGCCAGCCCCCGTGGTGCTCGAGCGCGGCGACTTGCGCCGGCGCCATGCCGGGCGCGGCGATGCAGGCATCGCGCGGCACGTGCTGCGCGATGCGTTCGATCAGCGGCCGGTAGCTGCGCGCATAGTTGAGCAACGGTAGCCACAGCGTCATCAGCAGCAGCCAGCACAGCGCCACGCCGCT
>Ga0138256_10008433_pt1 | contig 10819 bp, 8 predicted proteins | sample KNB2016incub_MG_FD_105486 | JGI IMG/M metagenome (GOLD analysis project Ga0138256, IMG submission 105486) | Active sludge microbial communities from wastewater in Klosterneuburg, Austria - KNB2014incub_MG | ecosystem: Engineered > WWTP > Activated sludge > Unclassified | place: Austria... | reverse complement strand
TGTCAGCGGGCTTGGGTTCTGTCTTGTCGGGCGCGGGCTGGCTTTCCTGACCCGAAACGGGCAGTCGCGCCGCGAAAAGCAGCGCAAACAGACAGGTTAATGAAAACAGCCGGATCATGTTTTCTCGTGATATCTACCCAACCAGACCCCAACGGCACAACGGTTCCTGACGACCTTGCTGCAACGACGGTGCCAGCCTGTAGATAAGCCTGCTTCTGCCAGTGGACGCCTATCCCACCACAACTTCCCAGTGACGACAAGGACCATGCCAGAAATCTGTAACTCTTTATGAAATAACAAGTTAGCGGAAGTGCGGTTGCGGCTGCCGGTGCCAACGAAGTGGCACCCGGACGGAAGTCTGGCAACCCCTAGGTCGTCCCCGTTGCGTAACCCCCAGTAACCGTTTGGTTGTTGCCGCATAATCAGGCCATGCGTTGAGCCTGCTGAAACTGATGGGATGGTCGGGCGAATTCTGCAAACGCAATTGGGTTCCCCGCGTATAACCTGCAGCCAATCTAATGAGAGGTTGAAATGAAGTTCGACATCCGTGGGATCTTGATGGTAGCCGGGTTTTCGCTCGCCGTAGTAATTGGCGGTTGCGCCGGCACGCGCGGCCCCGGTGGCGTTCGCGACAAGGACAATCCTTACGCGTTCCTTGATGACGCGGCGATGGACAAGTTTGACGATGACTTGCATGACTTGCAGAAGGCCATTGAGCGCGGAGACGCGCCGGCTGAGGTTTCGCTGCGGCGGGCCATTGGCGAGCAGGCAAGGCAGTATCAGTCAGCGCTGATTTCGGCGCTCAACGACAACTCCTCCATGCAGCGTCGGCGTATGGCTTCTATCGTGCTGGGTTTCACAGGCGATGCATCGGTTGTCGGGCCGCTGATGCTGAAGGTTGAAGAAGACGAGCCTGAAAGCGTGCGCCATATGGCCGTTCTGGGTCTGGCTACGCTGGATCGCAAGCTGCGGGACTTTCCAAAACATGCTGACCTGATGGCTGTTCTGCGGCGCGTGATGGAGAACAAAGACACCAGTGCCTCCATGCGGCGCTCGGCCGTTCAGGCCTATGCGGCCGCCTATGATCGGGTGTTGAATGACTCGATTTCCCCGTTGCGTGACCGCTTCGTAAGCGACAAAGACCTCGGGGTGCAGGTTGCCTCGGTCAACGCATTGGGTGACATTGGCGATAAGGCCGCCACGACAGACCTGATCGGTGTTGGGCTTTCGCACCCCAGTTCTGAGATTCGCCTGGCCAGCGCGATTTCGCTGGGCAAGATCCAGGATTCCCGCGTGATCGTTCCCGCCTTGGTGATTTCGGCAAGCGATGACGAAAACACCTTGGTAAGGCGCGAAGCCGTTAACTCCTTGACGGCTCACTTCGCCAGCGACCCGGACGTGGTCTTCAGTGCACTGATGCTGGGCTTGACTGATTTCGGCGATGGCGTGCGCGAAGCTGCGGCGCTTGCCTTGGCCCGCACCAAAGACAGCCGCGCCATTGACCCGCTACTGCAAGCCACGGGTGACCGCACGGCCATCGTTCGTCGCGCCGCTGCCGACGGCTTGGGCAACCTGCTGACCAAAGAGAAGGAAGTCAGTGCATTCCCACTGGTTGACCTGCTGGCCGACCAGACACCCGCCGTGCGGGCATCGGCTCAGAAAAGCCTGGTGAAGATCACTACCCGTGACTTCGGCGACGACCAGTCCAAATGGCGCGGCTACTTCTACGTTACCTACAAAGAACTGGACCCCGCCAACGCCTACGTCGGCAAGCCAAAGCCCCGCATGACCAGCAACATCACGGGTGGCGGCGGCCGCACCTCAAGTTCCCGGCCGTCAACGGGGCGCTCGACCAGCGGAACTCGCCCCAGCAGCAGTGGAACTCGTCCCAGCAGCAGCGGAACTCGCACCAGCGGCACGGGCACGCGGGGAAGCGGGACTACGCCGCGCAGGAACTAGGGGCATTCAGCAGCAACAGAAAAGCCCACGGATTGTCCCGTGGGTTTTTTCGTGAACCAGGAGGTTCTATGCACAAGAGGCGGCCCAAAAAGGCTCTGCTTGCTTCGCTCCAACCCCACTGCTAACGTGCCGCCGCCTTTGGCATTCCGGCGGAGCCCTGGATGGAAGTGTTCTTCATTTTGAGCAGCGTTGTCGCCGTCGCCGGGGCGGTTCTTGTGGTATCGCAACGTGTTGCCATTTATTCCTTGCTGGGCCTCTTGATCTCGTTTGCGGGAACCGCTGGCGTGTACTACACGCTTGATGCCGGCTTTGTCGCCGTTTCGCAGATTCTGGTTTATGCCGGAGCCATTGCGGTTCTCTTCCTGTTCGTGTTGATGTTCGCCAACGACGCTCCGCCCGAGGCCGGGCCGCTGACGACCGTGGGGGCGCGCAAGGATTTTGACCCAGGCGCCGTCACCCAACCCGAGGGTCGCGCCAAGCCCCGGCTGGCGATGCCCTCGCCATTGGCTGCACTGGTGAGCCTGTGCACGCTGGCGCTGCTATATCTCGCCATCTACAAGCTGCCTCCGGGGTTTGGCAAGTTCCTGAACGTTGCGTCGCAGACCGAAGTAGCCAAGACCAGCGGTGGCACTGAAATGGTCGAATTCGGTTCGGCCCGCGGCATCAGCTACGCAATTTTTGACCGGTTCCCGCTGGCATTTGAAGTCGTAAGCCTGCTGATTTTTGCCGCCATTCTTGGCGCGGTGTTGCTTACGAGGCGCTTTGCTGCGCAGTCACGCGCGGAGGCCGAAGCCCTCGCGCGCTCGCAGGGTTTGAGTGAGCCTGAGGGAGAAGTATTGGAAAAGCCGGAGGCTCACCATGCTTGAGCTGCCGACGGTTCTCTTCCTGAGCGCGACTCTGTTTTGCATCGGTTTGTACGGCGTTTTGTCACGCACCAATCTGGTGCTGATTTTGATGGCGCTGGAGCTGATGCTGAACTCCGCCAATATCGCGCTGGTGGCCTTTTCGCGGCATTGGGCCGGCCAGAGCCTCAACGCCGAGAACTTCGCGGTGCAGCATACGGGCCAGTTCTTCTCATTGATGGTTATGGCCGTCGCGGCCGCCGAGGTTGGCATTGGTTTGGCTATCATCGTGGCCGTGTTCCGTCGCAGGCATGCCAGCGATGTGCGCGCAGCCACTGAGTTGAAGCACTAGGGTGGGCTATTAGTCGCGTTGTTTGCCGGCGCGCGCAACAGTGGCCGCTGGCTCTGCGTGTGAAAAAGTGGAAATCGTGGAACGGAATCTGGCCTGACGGAACATCGAAACATCAATGCTTGAAGCTCTGAAACATCCACATGTTCTTCTGCTGCTCGTGCCGCTGCTCCCGTTGTTTGGCTTCCTGATCAACGGGTTTTTCGGCAAGCGCATGTCTTTGGCGTCTTCGGGTGCTGTTGCCTGCGGCAGCATCGTGCTTAGTTTTGGCATTGCCACGATTCTTTTTGTCACCAACGTTGCTCAGGGATACGCAGTGGAGAGCCTGCCGTTCTCATGGATGGCCACGGGCGGGTTCAACGTCAATTTCCGGTTGCTGGCAGACCCGCTTTCGGGCCTGCTTATGATGGTGGTAACGGGCGTTGGCTCGCTGATTCACATTTACAGCGTCGGCTACATGGGGCACGACCGGGCCTACTGGCGCTTCTTTTCATACTTGAACCTGTTTTGCTTCGCCATGCTCATGCTGGTTCTGGGCGACAGCCTGGTTCTGTTGTTCCTGGGGTGGGAAGGCGTGGGGCTTTGCAGCTACCTGCTGATTGGCTTCTGGTACACCCACAACCCGAACTGCGACGCAGGCAAGAAGGCCTTTATTGTCAACCGCGTTGGCGATTTCGGGTTCATGCTTGGCATGTTCCTGATCTTCTACTATTTCGGCAGCTTGAATTACGGCGAGTTGCAGCAGAGCCTGCGAATGACGGTTCTGCCCGACCGCGAGGTCCTGAATTGGGCCTGCCTTTGCCTTTTCGTCGGCGCCTGCGGCAAAAGCGCACAGATTCCTCTCTACATCTGGCTGCCTGACGCCATGGCCGGGCCCACCCCTGTTTCGGCGCTGATTCACGCCGCAACCATGGTTACGGCCGGCATCTACATGATTGCTCGCCTCAATTTCATCTGGGTACACGCCGAGACCGCGCTGACCGTGGTTGCCATGGTGGGTGCTCTCACGGCGCTTTTTGCCGGCAGCATCGGGTTGGTGCAGCGCGACATCAAGAAGGTGCTGGCTTATTCAACGGTCAGCCAGCTCGGATTCATGTTCATTGCGCTGGGCCTTGGCAACTTCCCTGTCGCGATTTTTCACCTGTTCACGCATGCCTTCTTCAAAGCGCTTCTCTTCCTCGGCGCTGGCAGCGTGATCCACTCGCTTGAACACACACTCGGTCACGGCCACGCCGACAGCCAGGACCTGTTCAAGATGGGTGGCTTGAAACACAAGCTTCCCCTGACCTGTTTCACGATGATTGTCGGCGCCTGTGGCCTCGCTGGAATTCCCTTTTTCTCGGGCTTCTTCAGCAAGGACGCCATTCTTTACACGGCCTTCGAGCGTCAGGATGCGCTTGGCTACATCGTCTACTCAATGGGGCTGGTGGCCGCTATCTGCACCGCGTTCTACAGCTTCCGCTTGATCGGGCTGGCCTTCTTTGGCAAATGGCGCGGCCAGGAATCCGCCTACGCCCACGCCGATGAATCACCCCGCAGCATGGGGTTGCCGCTGTTGCTGTTGGCCCTGGCTGCGTTTGGTGCCGGGTATCTCTGGCTGCCTGCGGCATTTGGCCTGCATTTCACGCCCTTTGCCGACCTGCTTGCCCCGGTTTGGGAAACGGGCCAGATTCACCTGCGCACGGTTGAGAGCCATTTCGCGATGCACGTTGAACACACTCAGGAAGGCATTGTGCGTGAGTGGGTCAACATGCTGATCAGCTCGGTGATTGCGGTCGGGGTCTCCGTATTCGCATTTTCCATCTACAGCAAGCCTGCCGGCCTTGAACGCGCCAAAGCACTGGTTGACGGCACCAAGGCCCTCATGGCCAAGCCCTATAAGCTGTTGTTCAATAAGTACTACATTGACGAGTTGTACGACATCCTGTTCGTGCGACCCATTCAGCTCCTGTCCGATGTTCTTTTCGTGATCGTGGATGTCATCTTCATCGACCTGATTCTGGTCAACGGCAGCGCGATGCTCGTAGAGGTTTCGAGCAAGATGGCCCGCCGCGTACAAACCGGAGTTGTGCGCCACTACCTCTTCGCGTTTGCCATTGGCGCGGTGGCGTTGTTGGCCATGTTTATGTTTGCGTTATGATCTGCAATTAGGACTTCACCGCCATGACACCTGACGAGAAGCACTTTTATCTGCGGCGCCTTCACAGCCTCTCAGGCGTGATCCCGGTGGGAGTGTTTCTTGTGCAGCACATGTATTCCAACGTGCTCTCGCTCTGGGGTCAGGGCGTTTATGACGAGCACGTGCATTTCCTGATTCACCAGCCGCTGGTCCTGCTCATGGAGCTGTTTGTTGTGTTCCTGCCACTGGCATTTCATGCGGCGCTGGGCGTGTTTTTCATGGTCGATGCCAAGTGGAATCCCAACAAGTACAGCTATTCCCGTAACTGGGCCTACACATTTCAGCGCATTACCGCGTTCATCACCCTGATCTACGTCGTGTACCACCTGGCGCAGACGCGATTTGCGTTCAATGACGCTCAGAAAGAGCGCATGTTTGAGTCCATGTCAAACCTGTTCGCCAGCAACCCTGGCTGGCTGATGGCGCTGTACATCGTTGGCGCAACTGCGGCGAGCTTTCACCTGTGCAACGGTTTGTTCACCTTTTGTATCGTCTGGGGTTTGACCATTACCCGCCAATCCCAGACATGGGCCTGGCGCGCGTTTATGGGCCTGTTCCTGGTGATGGCAGGCGGATTTGCTGCATCTTTGCTTCCGCTCAACGGCATCATCAAAGCGCCCTTTGCAGATACACCTCCGGGCCGCGCCGCGACCAAGGATGTGGGTAACCCCTATCAGGCGCAGCCGCGCTAGTACACCTGTCATCTTGACAGGCCCATTCAAAACCCCATGATTCGCGCGCATGCCGACCGATGCCGCTCAGGTGCTGTTGATCGAAGACGATGTCTCGCACGCTGAAATGGCGGGGGAGGTGCTCTCGCGTGCTGGGTTTATCGTGACATTGGCGCATTCGGGCGAAGCCGGCATGAAGCAGGCGCGTGAACACGAGTTCGACGTCGTGCTATGCGACCTGCGACTGCCCGACACAGATGGAATGGAAGTTCTAAAGAAGCTCAAGGCTGCCGACCCCGAACTTGAAGTCATCATCATCACCGGCTTTGGCAGCGTCGAAAAAGCCGTTGATGCCCTGCGCGGCGGCGCCTACAGCTTTCTCGAAAAGCCACTGAACCGCGACCAGCTTCGCAACACGGTTACTAATGCAGTCGAGCGCCGCAAGCTGGCGGGTGAAAACCGGGAGCTGCAGAAGATTGTCCACGAAAAGTTCGGCTTTGAGGGGATCATCGGCTCCAGCCCGCAAATGCAGCAGGTTTTCCAGCGTCTGAAACAGGTCGCGCCCACGGATGCCCGTGTCCTGATTACCGGCGAAAACGGCGCAGGCAAAGAACTCGTGGCTCGCGCGCTGCATTTCAATTCCAAGCGTCGCAACGTGCCGCTGGTGGCGATCAACTGCGGTGCGCTTTCTGGCGGCGTTCTTGACAGCGAGCTGTTTGGACACGTGAAGGGTTCATTCACCGGCGCAGTTCGCGATCACGAAGGCAAGTTTGAGTACGCTGACGGCGGTACGCTTTTCCTGGACGAGGTCGGAGAGATGCCGCTGGAGACCCAGGTCAAGCTGCTGCGCGTGCTTGAAACCAAAGAGGTCACGCGTATTGGCGCCAACGCGCCGCGAAAAATCGATGTGCGCCTGATATCCGCGACCAACAAAAACCTCGAGGATGAAGTGAAGGCCGGCCGCTTCCGCGAGGACTTGTTCTATCGGCTAAAGGTCATCCAGATTCACATGCCGGCATTGCGTGAACGCCCCGGCGACATTCCCATCCTCGCCCAGACTTTCCTCAAAGAGTTTGGAGTGCAGTACGGCAAGGCGCTGAGCGGTTTTGAGCCTCGTGGCATGAATGCGCTGGTAGCGCATGACTGGCCCGGAAACGTCCGTGAACTCCGCAACGTGGTTGAGGAAATGGTTGTGCTGAGCCAGGGGAAGTTGCTGACGGTCGCCGAACTGCCGCCCAACCTGCAGAAGCTTGCACCTGCAACAGCCAGATCAGTGAGCGAGCCGGAAATCGATTCCAGGGCCAGAGTAGAAGCGCCGGCATTGGGCCAGCCTGGAGTCACGGGGCTTGTTGGCATGACGATGGAGCAGATTGAGCGTGACGTAATCCGTGAGACGCTGGCGCGAAACGACGGAAATCGCGAGCGCACGGCCCAAATGCTGGCGATTGGTGAACGCACGCTCTATCGCAAAATCAAAGAGTACGGGCTCTAGCAGATTGCCGAGCAAGGACCCACGGCCTGTTGCGCATGGCGAAACAGATTGCACACTTCGACACTTCAAATTCAGAAATCCGCAGGCCAGGTCATGACTGAAAAGCGATTCAAAGTCGGCATCGCAGGCGCTACAGGCTACATCGGTTCGGAGCTCATGCGGCTGCTGGCAGGCCACCCGAATATTGACATCGCATGGGTAACCAGCGAGTCCTCGGCGGGCCGGAAAGTCCACGAGCTGTTTCCCAATCTTCGCGGCTACGTGCGTGACGAATTCAGGACCTTTGATCCCGAATTGCTGGCCGAGTGTGATGCCGTCGGGCTTTGCCTGCCCCACGGCGGCGCAATGGAGCTGATGCAGACCGCCGCGGCAAAGTTCCCCAAGGTCAAGGCTGTCGACTGCTCGGGTGATTTCAGATCGCCCGAGTTTGACCTGTGGGAACGGTTTTATGAACGCAAACACACCGCGCGTGAGCTGCAGCCACAATTTGTCTATGGCTTGACCGAGTTCAATCGCGAGAAGATCCGCGCTGCCCAGTATGTTTCCAATCCCGGATGCTTCGCCACAAGCATACAGCTGGTTCTAGCGCCCTTTGCCAAACACGGGCAGCTGGCCGGCAACGTCATGGTGAACGCGATTACGGGCAGCAGCGGTGCGGGCAACAAACCCGGCCTTACAACTCACCATCCGGAACGCGCGCAAAACGTGCGCGCTTACAAGGTCCTTGAACACCAGCATCTGGTGGAGATCGTCCCCTTTATGCAGAGCCTGAATGCAAAGAACAACTTCGACCTGTTCTTCGTGCCACAGAGCGGCCCCTTTGTTCGCGGCATTTTTGCCACGGTCTTCATGCCGCTGAATGAGCGCCTGACAATGGCCAGCGTTGATGCACTGGTGCGCGAAAGCTACGAGAACGAGTGGTTCGTGCAGATTGTCAGTGGCACCCCCGAAATGCGCCTGGTGCTGCACAGCAACCATGCCCAACTCACTTACCGTGCCAGCGGGGATGTCCTTGTAGGCATGTGCGCCATCGACAATCTGGTCAAAGGCGGCGCGGGCCAGGCGGTGCAGAACCTGAACCTGATGTTGGGCCTTGAGGAAACCGCTGGTCTGACACATCCCGCAGGCTATGTCTAGCAGGCTGGGCGGTGGCGCAACTGCCAGCCTAAAAAGCGGCCGCTTTCGCGATGGTTTCGTTTTTGTCTAATGGGCCACGCTGCTCAACAGGGGCCCCTTGGAGCGCATATGTCTGGTTACAACAACCCGAATCAGAATCCCTACAGCAATCCTCCGGCCAATCCCCAGAAACCTTCGGGACCGCCAGCAAGACCGCCGGCCCCGCCTCAGCCAAAGGTGGGCATCACGCCCTATATGGGCCCAAAGCCCATGGTTCCGGCCGGCACACCCATGCCCCCGCCGGGGGCGCCGCCGGCTCCGGGCCAGTACCCGCAACAGGGCTATCCGCCGCAAGGCATGCCTCCGCAGTATGCTCCTCCGGGTGGGCCACCCAATCCCACCAATTATGGTCCGCCGCCGGGTTCGTTTCCGCAGCGCCCCTACGTTGCGCCCTATGTGAATCGCGGTCCAAGCCCAGCGGCTGGTTTCTTCAAGATTGTGCTGGGGCTGGCGCTGCTTGCCGGCGGCATCGGCTTGATGATGGTCAATGGCCATGATGGCTATGGCGCGGCCGCCGTTGGCGGCGTTGCGCTGGGTGCCGGTGTGGCACTGATCATTGCCGGTGGCGCGAACATGGCCAAGAAGAAGCTTGGGGTCAAATCGCTTGCTATCTGGGTGCTGTTTGCGGCAATCGGAACCGGTGCGGGCCCTACAATCAGCGACGGCTACTACACCGGCCACGAGCAAAAGCAGTATGACTACTGCAAGACCTACTCAGACTTCAGTTACTGGTCGTACGAATACTTCAACGAGCACGAAGTGCCTCAAAAATTCTGGCGGGCCGATGCCTATGCCGAATTCATGAAGTCGCAGGCGACCATCGCGGCCAAGGGCAAGACCGTGTTGGCCAATCGCGCGATCATCCGCCGTGTGAACTGGCTCAACAGCGATCGCTCTGGCAATTTCAACGAAGCCTTTGGTTACGGCGACAGTTTCATGGAGCACGCGCCAAAACACGAGGGCTACGCCGAGGCCAAGAAGGTCGCAACGGACACCCTGTTTGAGATCTACAACACTGCTCTGGCCAGCCTTGCCAAACCGGCAGCCAAGAACGACAAAGCTGAGTTTGAGGTTGACGAGAAGCTCCGCGTGGCCTTTGTGAAAGTCCTGACCGACCTTGCCAGTTCCGAAGACGCGATCGTCTACGTCGCATTCACCAACAAGACGCAAACCACCAAACCCAAGGGAAGCGAAGCCGACTTGGACTATTGGGAGAAGACAGACCCCACTGTCAAAAAGGCCAAAGACGCCGGCGGTTACAAGGTCATCGACCCGGGCGATGCATTCTCGCCGCGCTTTGACAAATCACGTCGTCGTACATGCCTTGAGGCCTTACGTGAGTCCTTCCGCTCCGCCTTTGCCGCAGATCTGCTGACGCTGCAGCCCATCGAAGACGGAGTGGATCGCAAGGGCAAGCTAGTGATAGAAATCAGCTCCAGCATCATTCGCGAGCCCGAGCACTACAAGTACACCAACAACCCCGGCACCGCCACCGAGACGCTGATAGGCATGCTGTTTGGCTTGTCGGTCGAATGGAAGATGCAGGTGTTCGAACGTGCCGGTGGCGTGCTCTATAACGAGGCCGAAAAGAGCAACCCAGCGCAGAACGTCCGCATTTCGCGCAACGCCACCGATCCTGAGTGGGCCGCTTACAGCGTGATGATGGACTCCGCGTATTTCAATTTCAGCCGCAAGGTAACGGGTGCATTTGGGCTCACGCCCCCTGCTGAGAAGACAATCTTCAGCTACACCGCCACGCAGGAATAGCCGTGCTTTTCACACCGGCCCCGGCACTTTTGCCGGGGCCGGTTTTTTTTTACAACAGCGGCGCCGCAAGCCGGGCGACTTCCTCCAGCATTCGAGCCGGCAGTTTGCGTTTTTTGAATGCCGCAGGCGTGATCTGTTTGGCGCCTTCGAGGTCGTGCGCGAATCGGGCATAGATCATCTCGATGTCCCGCGGCGTGTCGAAGGTGCTTGTGATTTCGAAGTTCAGGCGCAGGCTCCGGTTGTCCAGGTTCGCTGATCCAACCGCCGCCCACTCGTCGTCGGCCATCATCATTTTTGAGTGCATCATGCCGCGCTGATACTCGTAGATCTTGACGCCGGCAGCCAGAAGCTCTTCCCAGTAGTAGCGCGAAGCCCAGTAGGTCA
>Ga0138256_10008432_pt1 | contig 10820 bp, 4 predicted proteins | sample KNB2016incub_MG_FD_105486 | JGI IMG/M metagenome (GOLD analysis project Ga0138256, IMG submission 105486) | Active sludge microbial communities from wastewater in Klosterneuburg, Austria - KNB2014incub_MG | ecosystem: Engineered > WWTP > Activated sludge > Unclassified | place: Austria... | reverse complement strand
GGCTTGTGCATCGGCGCCGGCCAATAGCAGGGCATCCAGCAGCGCCATCAGACGGCTGCGGTCGCGCTCGGTAAAGCCATACATCGCCGCGCAATGCAGAGGGGTGTAGCCCTGCGCATCGCGGGCATGCAGATCCGCGCCAACCTGCAGCAACCGTGACACCACTTCAGGCAGGCCCAGTGCCGCTGCCAGCATCAGCACGGTTACGTCGCCGGGGAGGCGGTGTTCGGTGCTGCAGCCGGCCTGCAACAGCAAATCCACGATGGCCAATTGCCGTTTGCTGACTGCGGCCGACAGCGGGGTGGCCCCGGTACTGGCCGCCAGATCGGGATTTGCCGCTTGCGTGAGCAAGTAGCTGACCAACTCGCGATGCCCGCTGCCGGCAGCGCGCAGCAGGGCGGTACAACCCTGCGCATCCACCGCATCGACGGCAAAGCCCAGCGCTAACAGCCGCTGCACCGCAGGCAGGTCGCCGGTGATTGCCGCAGCCGGCAGATCGGATGCCTGCAAGCGGCGATGTGGCAGCGGCCAGTTGGGCCAATCCAGCCAGTCCACCAACGCGCGCTGACCGCTGGCCAAGGCGATACCGAGCGGCGTCTGGCCGTCGGCAGCCCGCCGGTCCGGGGCTGCACCATGTGCTACCAGCAGCTTCAGTGCGTGCTGTCGGCCCAGCGTGGCGGCATGGTGCAGGGCCGCCATGCCGCGGTTGTCACACACCTCCGGATCCACGCCCAGCTGCAGTAACCGCTGCAGCAAGCCATCCCAACCCAGGCGCACCGCGTGCAACAACGGTGCAGAGGCGGTATGCCCGGCGGCGAATGGATCAGCACCGCGCTCCAGCAGTTCCAGTGCAAAGGTTTCACCGGGATGGCCGGGGGTGGCGCTGGTGCAGGTGGCGAGGAAGCTGGCCAGCCCGCCGGCACCGGCCGGCGATGCGCCAGCGGCGAACAACAGCTGCAGCACCGGGATCGCGGCAATGCCTTGCTGCAGTCGCGCCGGTACCGGCATGGCTCCGGTCGGCTGGCGCGCCTCGGGGTTGGCCCCGTGCTGCAGCAGCCAACGCAGGCGTGCCGGCTCCGCCACCACATCATCATCGGCCAGCAGGGCATCGAAATCGCGCGGTGCCAGCTGCGCCACCAATGCGTTCAGCCGCTGCGGTGCGGCATTTTCCAGCAGGCCTTCGCGCAGCAGTAACAGCGGTGGGCGATCGGACGTCGCACTGCCATCGTCAGTCAGCGCCACCGGCAGGGCGCGACGCGGATCGAGCAGGCCCACCAGGTTCCAGCGCCCGGTCGCTTCGGCCACATCCAGACTGCTGCGACCGTGGGCATCCAGTGCGTGCGGGTCCAACCCGAGATCACGCAAATCAGCAACCAGATCCGTTACCGGGGTCTCGGCAGCGCATGCCAAATGCAGGGCCGTGTTGCCACCGGCATCGCAGGCATGCACGTCGGCACCGGCCGCGATCAATACCTCCAGGGCATGCATTGCGCCGTTGCGAACGGCATCCAGCAAAGGGGTGCGGCCGTCGGCGGCCCTGGCATTGACCTCGGCACCGGCGTCCAGCAAGGCGGTGCAGACTTCGGCGTGATCGGCTGCGGCCGCTTCGTGCAGCGCGCTGCGGCCATGCGCATCGCAGGCGTTGACCCGCGCCTTGTGACGCAACAGCAGTTGCACGCCGGCGGCATCGTCTTCGTCGCTGGCCGCTGCCGATAACAGGGCGGGCTGGCCGCCGCCGATTTCGGCGTGCGCGCCACGCTCCAGCAGGAACCGCGCCAAGCGCCAGTTGCCGGCGGCGCAGGCGCTCCCCAAGGGCGACACGCCATCGTGATTGAGGGCGTCGAGATTGGCCCCGGCATCACGCAACAAAGCGGCCACACCGGGATCGGAGCTGCGCGCGGCATGGTGCAGGGGGGTATTGCCGTCGGTATCGGTAATGTGCGGGTCGGCGCCGTTGGCGAGCAAGGTCATCACCGCCTCGGGCCGCCCATGCCAGCTATCCCGGGTGGCCGCCAGCAACGGATTGATGCCGTCCTGCAACGCATTCACGTCAACCTTGTGCTCGATCAACGCACGCAGCAGGCGCAAATCGGGAAGCACGGCAGCCAGCACGGCCAAACTGCGGCGGTCGCGGGTGGTGGGGTCGGCGGGTGCCAACGGGTCGGCACCGGAGGCCAGCAGCGCCAGTGCGCGATCCACCCGGCCATTGCGTGCAGCCTGTTGCAACTGCCGCGACAACATCGAGATTTCGGCAGCGGCCGGTGCAGGTACGCTGCCCGATTTGGCGAGAGTTGGAAATAGCGTTGCCACAGGATTGGCCGCTGCAATGGGCGCTGGCAGTGGCGGCTGCAGGTCGGGAGCGTCCTCGAAGACGATTTCGATGGCCGCGTCGGCGTCTGCGCTCTCGAATTCAGACGCGGCGGCGGCCCCGTGCGTGGCCATATCCACCACCGGCAAGCCGTGCAGTTGGGGCTGCCGGGTGGCCGCGGCGAGGGGCGCAGCCACCTCGGTTCCCGCTTGCAGCAGCAGATGTGCCAGCGGCAGCAGACAGGCGTATGCAGCGCCAGCCATCAGTCGCGCCGGCCCGGTCAGCAGTTCCGGCCAAGCCAGGCACAGACCGCCGGCCAGGAGCGCGGTGATCGGCGTGGCGACTTGCAGCAACCCGCGCCAACTCGCACGCGCCGCAACTGGCGGGTGCGTGTCAGGGTGCCGCGCTGCGCCGCCATACGCCTCCAACCGTTGCCATTGCGGCCACTGCCACCACACCCCGATCAGCAACAGGCCTGCCATCCCGCTGAGCAGCAGGCTGTGGCCAAGCGAAGGTGCACTTTGCAGCAAGGCCAATGGCCCGCCGATCAGCAACAGGCAGGCCAGTGCGGCTCCACCCCAGCGCAACGCCAAGTGGCCACTGTCGATCCATAACCCGGCTTTGCCGCGGCTGCCACGCAGCAGCGCCACGCCAAGTGCTGCTGCGGTTTGCGCGCACCATACCAGCACGCCGGCAACACCCGGTTTGATCCAGCCTGCACCAGCCAATAGCGAACCGGCAAAGTGTTCACCCGCCAGCACCAAACCCGGCAGCAGTAGGCTCAGGACCAGGAATGAAGCGCCGGCCAAGGGGGAGCGCTCAGGCATCTGTGCCCCAATCCTCGCTCATTGGATCGGCCACGGTTGGCGGCATTTGCACATAAAAGCCATGCGTGGCCAGATTGTTGCGAACGACTTCCGGGTTTGCGCGAGCCAGCTGGCGATCCGGTGTCAGCGCCACTTCCAGCACAAACTGCAGGCCACCCAATTGCGCACGCAAGGGCTCGGGCAGGCAGTCGAATGCGTCGCGACTGGCCAGATAGACATAGGCATCAACCTTCTTCAGGCTCTTGTAGACAAAGGCAAGCATCGCGTAGCAGCGGCCGCATCCAGAGGAATCAAGCACGGATTGTGCGGGAAACTGCGCCGCTCGTGAACCTGCACGGGACTTTGGGCACAGGTTTGCTGCTGATGGACTGCTACCCTGCCGCCTTTGCTCGCTTCGGATCTTGCCATGCGCCGTGCTCCACTCGTGTTTGCCGTTCTCGCCATCGTCGCCACCACCGTTGCTGCAAACTCCGTGGCACAGGCGGCGGCCACCGCCGCATCTAACAAAATCACCCTGACCCAAGCCATGGCCGACCCCGACTGGATCGGCCCGCAAGTGGAAGGGGGCTGGTGGCGCTGGGATGGCAAGGCTGCGCAATTCCTGCTCAAGCACAAGGGCGAAACCTACCGCGATACCTGGCAGGTGGGTCTGGACGGCGCGCCACCAGTGCAATTGGACAATGCCGCACGCGCCGATATCGACGCCGGCAACATGGTGTATGCCGATGACGGCAGCCGCAGCGCGTTTGTGCGCAGTGGCGATGTGTTCGTGCGCGATCTGCGCAGTGGTGCGCTGACCCAGCTCACCCGCGACACCACCACCGCCACGCGCCTGCAATGGAGTCACGATGGCGGCCTGATCTGGGCGCAGGGGCCAGCGTGGTATCGCTGGGATGGGCGCAGTGTGGCGGTGGCGGCGCAGCTCAAAACCGAAGACGCACCGGGCACGGCCCCCAAGGCCGACGACCTGCGGGATCGCCAGCTGCGCTTGATCGACACCCTGCGCGATGACCGCGCCCGTCGCGATGCCAACCGCGAGCAGATGGACGCGATGCGCAAGGCCGACCCCACCCGCGCACCCGCGCCGGTGTATCTGGGCAAGGATGTGGAGGTGGCCGATTCCGCACTCTCGCCGGATGGTCGCTGGTTGCTGGTGGTCACCACCGCCAAGGGCGCGGATGCCGGGCAGACCGGCAAGCTGCCGAAATACGTCACCGAATCGGGCTACGAAGAAACCGAGGATGTGCGCACGCGGGTAGGCCGCAATGCGCCCGTGCCGCAGCGGTTGTGGCTGGCCGATGTGGCCAGTGGCAAGGTCAGCGAACTCAAATTCGATGCACTGCCGGGGATCCAGGACGACCCGTTGGCGGCGCTGCGCAAAGCCGCCGGCAAAGAGCCCAGCAAGGGCAACCGCGCGCTGACGATTGTGGGCGATGGCGGCACCCTGCAATGGTCCAGTGATGGCCGCAACGCCGCCGTGATGTTGCGCGCGATTGACAACAAGGACCGCTGGATTGCCAGCATCGATTTGGCCAAGGCCACCCTGCAGCCGCGCCATCGCTTGCATGATGACGCGTGGATCAACTGGGGCTTCAACGAATTTGGCTGGATGCCGGACAACCACACGCTGTGGTATCTGTCCGAAGAAAGCGGCTTCTCGCATCTCTACACGCTTGATGGCGGCAAACGCGTGCAACGCACCGATGGCCGCTGGGAAACCTCGCAAGTGGCGGTCTCACGCGACGGTGCGCGCTTCTATTTCCTGTGCAATCGCAGCGCACCGATCACCTACGAGGTGTGTGCAACGGCTGCGCAAACCGGCAGCGTGCAAGAGGTGACGGCGCTGCATGGCGTGGAAGATTTTTCGCTATCGCCCGATCAATCCAAACTGCTGGTGCGCCATTCCAGTACCTATATGCCGCCGCAACTATCGGTGGTGGATGCAGGCGGCGGTCAAGCCAGGCAGCTCACCGATACCCGCAGCGCCGAGTTCAAGGCACGCACATGGGTCCAGCCGCAATTTGTCCAGGTGCCCAGCAAACATGGCGCGGGCGTGATCTGGGGCAAGTACTATGGCCCGCAATCTCCTGAACCCGGCAAGACCTATCCCATCGTGATGTTCGTGCATGGCGCCGGGTATTTGCAGAACGCTTCGCAGCGCTGGCCCACCTATTTCCGCGAGCAGATGTTCCATAACCTGCTGGTGGACGAAGGCTACATCGTGCTGGATCTGGACTACCGCGCCAGCGAGGGCTACGGCCGTGATTGGCGCACCGCAATCTACCGCTGGATGGGCAAGCCCGAGCTGGAAGATTATCTGGATGGTCTGGATTGGCTGGTGGACACCAAGCAAGGCGACCGCAGCCATGCGGGTATCTACGGCGGCAGCTACGGCGGGTTCATGACCTATGTGGCACTGTTCAAGGCGCCGGGCGTGTTCAAGGCCGGTGCCGCGCTGCGCCCGGTGGCCGATTGGTCGCAGTACAACCACGAATACACGTCCAACATCCTCAACACGCCCGAGCTCGACCCCGAAGCGTACACGCGCTCGTCGCCCATCGAATTTGCGGCCGGCCTGCAAGATGATTTGCTGATCGCGCATGGCATGATCGACGACAATGTGTTCTTCCGTGATTCGGTGGTGATGACGCAAAAACTCATCGAGTTGCGCAAAGACAAATGGGAACTTGCGCCGTATCCGCTGGAGCGGCATGGCTTTACCCATCCCGACAGCTGGTATGACGAATACCGCCGCATCCACGCATTATTCGAACGCACCTTGAAGTAAGTCCTGCCCATGCTGCGCATCACCGATCTCAAATTGCCGCTGGATCACACCGACGCCGCACTCGGCGCGGCCATCGTGGCGCGGCTGGGCATTGCGGCAACCGAATTGACCGGCTACCGCATCGCCAAGCGCAGCTACGATGCGCGCAAACGCGGCGCAATCGTGCTGATTTATGCGGTGGATGTGGACACCCCGCGGGAAGCCGAGCTGTTGCAGCGTGCCCGCGATAACGCAGACAGCAAGCTGCACCCCACACCGGATACCACGTACAAATTCGTGGCCAAAGCCCCGCCGCAATTGCCGCTGCGTCCGCTGGTGATCGGGATGGGGCCGTGCGGGCTGTTCGCCGGCCTGGTGCTGGCGCAGATGGGGTTTCGCCCGATCATCCTCGAGCGCGGCAAGGCGGTGCGCGAGCGCACCGTGGACACCTTCGGCCTGTGGCGCCGCAAGGTGCTGGACCCGGAGTCCAACGTGCAGTTCGGCGAGGGCGGCGCGGGCACGTTCTCGGACGGCAAGCTGTACAGCCAGATCAGCGACAAGCAGCACTACGGCCGCAAGGTGCTCACCGAATTCGTGGCCGCCGGCGCGCCGGAGGAAATCCTCACCGTCAGCAAGCCGCACATCGGCACGTTCCGGCTGGTGTCGATGGTCGAGAAGATGCGCGCGACCATCGAGTCGCTGGGCGGCGAGATCCGCTTCGGCCAGCGCGTCGACGACCTGCTGGTCGAGACTGATGCCGCCGGCACCCGCCACGTGCGTGGCGTGGCGCTGGCCAGCGGCAAGCAGCTGCGCGCCGACCACGTGGTGCTGGCGCTGGGGCACAGCGCACGCGACACCTTCGCCATGCTGCACGCCCGCGGCGTGCACCTGGAGGCGAAGCCATTCTCGGTGGGCTTCCGCATCGAGCACCCGCAGGCGGTGATAGATCGCGCGCGGTTCGGCCCGCAGGCCGGGCATCCGTTGCTGGGTGCGGCCGATTACAAGCTGGTCCACCACGCCCGCAACGGGCGTTCGGTGTACAGCTTCTGCATGTGTCCGGGTGGGACAGTCGTCGCCGCCGCCAGCGAGCCGGGCCGCGTGGTCACCAATGGCATGAGCCAGTACTCGCGCAACGAACGCAATGCCAACGCCGGCATTGTGGTGGGCATCACGCCGGAGGATTTCGCGCCTTATGGCGAGGGCCCGCTGGCCGGGATTGCGCTGCAACGGCACTGGGAGGCACAGGCTTTCGCTCTGGGCGGTGGCGACTACTGCGCACCGGCGCAATGCGTGGGCGACTTCCTGCGCAATCGCCCGTCCACCGCCCTTGGCGCGGTGTTGCCGTCGTACACGCCCGGCATCACGTTGGGGTCGCTCGACGAGGCGCTGCCACGCTATGCGATCGAGGCGATCCGCGAAGCCCTGCCCGCATTCGACAAACAAATCCGTGGCTTCGCCATGGACGACGCGGTGCTGACCGGCGTGGAAACGCGCACCTCCTCACCACTGCGGATCACCCGCTTTGATGACGGCCACAGCCGCAATACCCGCGGCCTATTCCCCGCCGGTGAAGGCGCAGGCTACGCCGGTGGCATTTTGTCGGCCGGTGTGGACGGCATCAAAGCCGCCGAGGCGGTGGCGCGCAGTCTGTTGGGTGGGCACAAACTCTAGGCAAGCCCAGACGGGCAGTCCAGGCATGGGTTAAAGCCGATGCTGCTTGTGGCATGACTTGGTTCAAGTCTTGATTGGTGACCAATGGGATTGGCCTCGCACCGTGGTGGGCAGATCACCCGCAGTCCAGGAACTGGGCCCACCATCACTCACATCGAAGCATTCATGCCGTTGATTTACAAACCTTTTCCTTCTTCGCAGATTTGACGCTGCCTCACTATTTGACTCACAGAACCGGCAGCTGCTCCTGGCCTATGTTGGACAGGTCCGGAATCGCCTTACGTCAATTGATTGGCAACTCCCGCAAAGTCGATTCTGCAGGAACAAGGCTCTTCTGAAGATGGCATCCCGAGCCATTTGGGTTGCCAGCCCTACGGCAGCCGGAGAAGTGTGAGAATTGGCCAGACTTGGCAAGGTCATGCCAAGCAGGGGATGACGGCCATGAGAACACCCAACCTAGACGGAGAAATCCTGACGCTGGACGAAGTCGCAGCATTCCTCAAGGCAGGAAAGCGCACGGTCTATCGCTTTGCCCAGAACGGTGAGATTCCAGCTTTCAAGCTAGGCGGAACTTGGCGTTTTCGCCGCTCGGAACTCGAACGCTGGATTGATCAGAACTCCAACCAGCGCGCTGCTTCCAAGACGGAACGGCGCTGATGGAAATTCTCGACAACATCAACTACCTGCTTGGCGACGACCTCAAAAAAGCACTCAAGCCTGGCGCGAAGCTCAAGGTGGCGGCGTCCTGCTTCTCAATGTACGCCTACGAAGCATTGAAAGCCGAGTTGGAGCAGATCGAGGAGCTGGAGTTCATCTTCACCTCGCCTACCTTCTTGGCAGAAGAGGTGACCGACAAAGTTCGCAGGGAACGGCGAGAATTCCACATCCCAAAGCTCGACCGTGAGCGCAACCTATACGGTAGCGACTTTGAGATTCAGCTGCGCAACAAGCTCACCCAACGCGCCATTGCCCGCGAATGCGCCGATTGGCTACGACGCAAAGCCAAGTTCAGGAGCAATCGCAGTAAATCAGCGATGCAGCAACTGGCCTGTGTGCAGACTGATTCCTCAAGTACGGCCTACATGCCTCTGCATGGCTTCACAGCAGTTGATCTTGGCTATCAACAAGGAAATGCCGTCTCTAACTTCGTCAACAAAGTCGATGAGCCAATGCTCACCGCGCAATACCTGAGTCTCTTCGAGCAAATCTGGAACGACCCAGACAAGCTTGAAGACGTAACGGGGAAAATCTGCGATCACATCGACACGGTTTACAAAGAAAATTCACCTGAGAGCATCTACTTCCAGATGCTTTACAACATCTTCAACGAGTTCCTCGAAGAGGTTGATGAAGATGTTCTCCCGAATGAGCGGACCGGCTATCAGGACACCCTGATCTGGAACAAGTTATTCAATTTCCAAAGGGATGGTGCCATAGGCATCATCAACAAACTGGAAACCTACAACGGCTGCATCCTTGCGGACAGCGTCGGACTTGGCAAGACATTCACCGCGTTGGCGGTCATCAAGTATTACGAGCTGCGAAACAAGTCGGTTCTTGTGCTTTGCCCAAAGAAGCTAGCCGATAACTGGCTGACATATCGGCACAATTTGAAGACCAACATCCTTGCTCGCGATAGGTTCAATTACGAGGTGTTGAATCACACAGACCTGACCCGCACCAGTGGCGAATCGCATGGCATTTCACTAAATCGGATCAATTGGGCGAACTACGATCTCGTCGTCATCGACGAGTCGCACAATTTTCGCAACAACGATGCAGTCAAGGAACGCGAAACTCGCTATCAACGCCTGATGAATCAGGTCATCCGTGCGGGTGTGAAGACAAAGGTTTTGATGCTCTCTGCAACGCCGGTAAACAACCGCTTCAACGACCTGCGAAACCAACTGGCATTGGCCTATGAGGGCGATTCGGAGAACCTCAACAAGAAACTTCGCACCAGCAAGTCGGTAGAGGATGTGTTCCGCAATGCGCAGCAGGCTTTCAACGCCTGGTCGAAACTACCGCCGAAGGAACGCACTCCTCGCGCCATCCTGGATGGACTTGATTTCGATTTCTTCGAGCTTCTGGACAGCGTGACCATCGCTCGCTCGCGCAAGCACATTCAGACGTTCTACGACACTAATGAAATCGGCGATTTCCCCGAGCGCGGCAAGCCCATCTCATTCCATCAGCCCCTATCCGAGATGAGTGGGACGATGAGCTTTAACGAGATCTTCTCCCTGCTCACTCAGATCAAGATGTCGGTGTATGCACCGGTCAGTTACATCCTGCCCAGCCGGCTCCAGAAGTACGCGGATATGTACGACACCAAAGTGGGTGGAGATAAAGGGACATTGCGCCAAGCCGATCGTGAAAAGAGCCTGCAACGGCTAATGACAGTTAACTTGCTCAAGCGCCTGGAAAGCTCGGTCCAAGCGTTCCGACTCACGCTCAGCGCATTGCGCAGCAACCACATTCGAACTCTGGACAAGATTGCCAACTTCCAGCAGATCGGTAATGAAAGTGTCGAGGACTACACAGAGCTCCTCGAAAGTCTTGAGGGTGACGAAGACGACCTGCTCGATGACGAACTGGACAGCAGAATCGAAGGTAAGGTGAAGATAAATATCGCCGACATGGACCTGCCACGATGGCAATTCGATCTGAACCAAGACCTCGAACATATCGATGCCTTGCTCGATGCCATGAACAAAATTACGCCGGATGAAGACGCCAAGCTGCAGCACTTGAAAGCGCATGTTCTGGAAAAGATCGCCAACCCGATCAATCCAGACAACAAGAAGGTTCTGATCTTCACTGCTTTCGCAGATACCGCCGACTATCTCTATCGGAACCTGGCTCCTGTCCTGGCAGGACTCATGCTGCATACCGCTAAGGTCACTGGCAGAGGCGTGCCCCAATGCACCTTGGGCAAGGGATACGATTTCCAAGAATTGCTCACCCTGTTCTCTCCACGCTCGAAAGACAAAGCACTAGTGTTGCCCAATGAGCCGCATGACATCGAAGTTCTGATCGGCACCGACTGCATTTCGGAAGGCCAGAACCTACAGGACTGCGACTATCTTATTAACTACGACATCCACTGGAATCCGGTACGGATCATCCAGCGATTTGGGCGCGTGGACCGCATTGGCTCCTTAAACAAACAAATCCAGCTTGTGAATTACTGGCCGGATATCTCGCTGGACGAATACATTCGGCTCAAGGAACGAGTGGAAAACCG
>Ga0138256_10008430_pt1 | contig 10821 bp, 10 predicted proteins | sample KNB2016incub_MG_FD_105486 | JGI IMG/M metagenome (GOLD analysis project Ga0138256, IMG submission 105486) | Active sludge microbial communities from wastewater in Klosterneuburg, Austria - KNB2014incub_MG | ecosystem: Engineered > WWTP > Activated sludge > Unclassified | place: Austria... | reverse complement strand
TACGCGGCCGGCGAGGCGGACAAGTTCAAGCGCGCCGCCCATTCGCTCAAGTCCAACGGACTCACCTTCGGCGCGATGTCGCTCGCGGCCATGGCCAAGGACCTGGAACTCACCGGGCTCGACGGCGTGAAGGCCCGCGGGGGCGACCCGGTCGCTGCGATCACCGCCGAAGTGGACCGCGCATCCGACGCGCTGAAAGGCCTCGTCCGTGCGTGAAGTCCGCGCGCAGCCCGCGCGCTTGCTGGTGGCCGACGACAACCGGGTGAACCGGCTCCTCCTCTCGCGCAGCCTCGAGCTGCAGGGGCACACCGTGGCGATGGCCGAGAACGGCCGCGTGGCGCTCGAGATGCTCCAGAAGGGCGGCTTCGACCTGGTGCTCCTCGACATGGAGATGCCGGAGATGACCGGCTTCGAGGTGCTCGAGCAACTGGCCGCGGATCCGAAGCTTCGCGACCTGCCGGTCATCGTCACCTCGTCCTTGGAGGGCATCGACCACATCGTGCGCTGCATCGAGCTGGGTGCGGAGGACTACCTGCCCAAGCCCGTGAACCCCGTCCTGCTCAAGGCGCGCCTGAACGCGAGCCTCGAGAAGAAGCGCCTGCGTGACCAGCAGAAGGAAATGGTACGGCGCTTCGCGACGACCGCCGTCGCCGCGGACCTCGACGCCTCCGGATTCGCGCTGGGGGGCAAGCGCGTGCACGCCACGGTGATGTTTTCGGACATCCGCGGCTTCACCTCGCTCGCGGAATCGCAGCCGCCGGAGGAGACGATCGAGCTCCTCAACACCTACTACACGCTCATGTTCGACGCCATCAGCGGGCAGGGCGGCGTCGTGAACCAGATGGTGGGCGACGGCCTCATGGCGATCTTCGGCGCGCCGCTGCCGCTGGCCGACTCCGCCACGGCCGCCGTGAACGCCGCGCGCGAGATGATCGAGATGGTGCAGCTCCTGGGCGTCGAGCGGCTTTCGCAGGGCAAGCCCGAGATCCGCATCGGCATCGGCATCGCCACGGGCGACATGATCGCCGGCTACACGGGCACGCAGGATCGCGCGACGTACACCTGCGTGGGCGACACCGTGAACCTCGCCGCGCGGCTCGAGGCCCACACGAAGGTGGCCGGCGAGACGATCCTCATGGATGGCGCCACGCGCGCGGCGCTGGGCGAGAAGGCGGCGGTGACGGCGCTTGGGCCCGTGGAGATCCGCGGCAAGGCGGGGCCGGTCGAGGTGTTCGCGGCCAAGGCGAACTGACGGCTGAAGGCATGTCGTTCACCGACGGCGGCTATCTCATCACGCTCGGCGTGCCGTGGATGCACCTGCCCTGGATCTTCGCCGTGCTCGCGCTCGTGGCCTGGGTCGCCTGCCGTGATTTCGGGTTGCGGCTGCGGTGGGTGATGGTTCCCCTCGTCATCGCGTGCGTGGTCACCGTCGCGTGGCACCAGGGCGCCCGCATCCAGTTCCTGCCCGACGGCATCCGCGAGACGAACTGGTACCGCGAGATCGACTTCGTCTCCTGGCGGCACGTGGAAACCGCGAAGGTCGAGTCCAGGAAGGTCGTGGTGGACGACGGCACGGTGGAAGAGCGCCAGCACCTGGTGATGCGGCTCAGGACAGGGGATGACTGGCTCCTGGACCTGGAGGAACTCCGGCCGGCGGAAATCCAGCGCATCGGGGCGTTCGTGCGGGAGCACGTGCCGGCGCCGAAATAGCCTGCTGCCGAATTTTCCGTCGGGCCTTGCCGGCTTGTTCCGTACCGCGGGGTTCCCGGCCGGCTGCTTTCGGGAGTAGCTTTGGCGCTCGACACCTTTCGTCCAGGACTCACGGGAGCCCCCATGGCCAGCCGCAAGCCCTCGAAATCCGCGCCGCGCGCGACGAAGACCCGCCCCGCCACCGTCACGCGCATCACGCCGGCGATGCGCACGATGAAGGCGCTGCGCGAGACGCAGGCCGCGTTCCTGAAGCGCCTTTCCGCCGACGGCGCCGCGCCGGAGGTGGGCACCATCGTCTACGTGCACGGCATCGGCAACAAGCCCGAGGCCTCCATCCTCAAGTGCCAGTGGGACACGGCGCTCTTCGGCGGCCCCCTGGGCGATCGCACGCGCATGAGCTACTGGGTGAATCGCGAGCGCTATCCGGTGCCGGAGGCGGGCTCGTGCGCCGGGGGCGACACGCTCGGCGAGGGCGACGGCCCTGGGCTTCGCGCGCTGGGGCTCGATGCCGAGGAACTCCCGCCGATCACGCGCGACCAGCAGAAGGCCCTCGACGCCCTCGAGAAGCGGTTGGCGACGAACCTCGCGAAAGGCGGGGCGGGACCGGGCGCGAAGGCGCTGCCGCTACCCGAGGGCCTGCGCCGCTGGACGACGAAGCTCCTCACGAAAATCTTTCTCAAGGACGTGCGCGACTTCCTCTACGTGCCGGCGGAGCGAGCGCGCATGGAGGCGAGCGTGACCGAGCGGCTGGCGGGCGTGGGCGGTCCGACCATTGTCATCGGCCACAGCCAGGGATCGATGGTGGCCTTCGAGGTCCTGCGCAAGCTGAAGAAGACCGATTGCGACGTGAAGCTCTTCGTGACGATCGGATCGCCCCTGGGCCTGCAGGAGGTGCAGGACGAACTGAAGAAAGGCGGCAAGCTCGCCGTGCCCGAGTGCGTGGACCGCTGGCTCAACGTGGCGGAGCGGCTGGACCCGGTGGCGCTCGATGCGGAACTCGCGAACGATTTCGCGAAGAACGCGGCGGGCGTCGGGGTCGAGGACGTGACCGGCCTCCAGATCAACCCGGACTGGAAATCGAATCCCCATTCGGGCACCGGCTACCTGCGCATTTCGGAGGTGCGGCAAGCCGTGCGCGATGCGGCGGGCGCGGCGTTCGGCAATGTCGTGGGCCGCAGCATCGTCATGAAGGATCTCGTGGGCGATCTCGAGGACGGCACGAGCGCCGACCGCCACGCGACGCTCATCCAGCTCACGGCGGGCGACGGTTCGAAGGACGGTGAACTCTCGGTCGAAGACCGCCGCCAGGCCGTCAAGGGACGCATCGAGGCGCTGCTGAAGGAGGCCGGCGCGAAGCCGGAGGTGGCGCGCTTCCAGGACATGCGGCGCTTTCTTTCCGCGGACCTCACGCGGCGCGAGATCGAGCAGCTTCGCGCTTTCTCGGGCGACCTGAAGATCGAACGCGTGTGGCGCAACGCGGTGAAGCGGGCCCTGCTGCACCAATCGGCGCAGGCGGTGCAGGTTCGCCCGGCGCACCTGGGCTACGACGCGCTCGGCAAGGGCATCGGCTGGGCGGTGCTCGATACGGGCATCTCGGCGGCGCACCCGCACTTCGCCGCGAGGAAGAACGTGGTCGCGCAGTGGGACTGCACGAAGGGTGGGCCGCCGGTGCGGCTGGATCCCGGCAAGAAGGGGTTCGGCGACCTCGACGGCAACGGGCACGGCACGCACGTGGCCGCCACGGTCGCCGGCGGGATGAGCGTGAAGCGCTCGGCGGATTCCGACGAGGTGCTCGCGCTGCACGGCATGGCGCCCGAGGCGAAGCTCTACGGGTTCAAGGTGCTCAAGGACAACGGCAACGGCGAGGACGCGTTCATCATCAAGGCGCTCGATACGGTGGCCGAGATGAACGAGAAGGCGGGGCAGCTCGTGATCCACGGCGTGAACCTGAGCCTGGGCGGCGCCTTCGACCCGAGCGTCTTCGGCTGCGGGCACACGCCGCTTTGCCAGGAGCTGCGGCGGCTGTGGCAACAGGGCGTGATCGTCGTGCTCGCCGCGGGCAACGAAGGGTACGCGGTGATCGAGACCGAGGACGGCGCGGTGCCGGCCAACATGGACCTGTCCATCGGCGACCCGGCGAACCTCGAGGAGGCCATCGCCGTGGGCTCGATCCACAAGACGAACCCGCACACCTACGGCGTCTCGTACTTTTCCTCGCGCGGACCGACGGCGGACGGGCGCATGAAGCCGGACCTCGTGGCGCCCGGCGAGAAGATCCTGTCGGCGAAGCACGCGTGGAGCGCGAAGGGCTCGACGGCCCGCGACCTCTACGTCGAGATGAGCGGCACGAGCATGGCGGCGCCGCACGTGTCGGGGCTGCTCGCGGCCTTTCTCTCGGCGCGGCGCGAGTTCGCGGGCTACCCGGACCGCGTGAAGGCCATCCTCCTCGCCCACTGCACCGACCTCGCTCGCGACCCGTACATCCAGGGGCGCGGCATGCCGAACCTGGTGAAGATGCTGATGAACACCTAGGCCTGAAGGGCCTGAAGGGGACAGTCACCTTCACGGCTTCTGAAGGTGACAGACACCATCAAGGCTTCAGTTCGGCGACCGGATGAAGGCGGCGATCGACTCCACCGCCTCGCGCTCCATGCCCTCGTAGCCGTGCCGGTGGTAGGGGCCGCACTCGTCCCCCGTGGGTTCGGCGCCGCCCTTGGCGATGACGAGCTTTTTCGCCGGCGCGTTCCGCAGCCCGTCCATGACGAAGGACACCTCGTGGGCGAGCGTGTGGCGGCACGCGTCCCTCTCATGATGGATGACGAGCACCGGCACGCGGATAGCCGCCAGGCCCAGCAGCGGCACGGAACCGGAATCACGCTGGGAGGTGATGCTGGAGCTGAGGACCAGGCCGGCGACCGACCCGTCCTGGATCGCGATGGCCCCGGAGGCTGCCGACGTCGTGCCGCGGCTCGTGCCCACCAGCCAGACCTTCTGCCCGGATTCTTGCCGGATGCGCGCCACGACCGCGCGGATGTCCTGCGCGTGCTCCGGCGAGAGGCGATGGTAGGGGTCGAGATCGGGCCTGTCCGAGGGACGCCCGAGCGCCGCCACGTTCATGCCTTGCGCGACGAAATGGGGAATGGAGCGGATGAGGAAATTGGCGCTCCCCGGCCGGCCGCCTTCCATGCCGCCGAAGCCGCCGCGCCCGCCGGCCATGAGGAGCACGGTGGCGGTGGCGCCGGGTACCGGTTCCCAGTACACGGTGGTCGAGACATCGGGGCGAGTCGGAACGCGCAGCACGCGGCCTTCGGCCTGCGCGCCGGTGGCGATGGCGAGGAGAAGGAACGCGGCGAGCTTCATCGCCGTCCATTGTGCTCGCGTAACATGGCACCCGCCCATGCAGATCGAATCCCTCCGCCAGCGCCTGGCCCTCCACGGCGCCAAGGCTTGCCACGAACGCCTCGTGCTGCGGGCGTGGACGCGCGCCCTTCCCCTCGATAGCGGACCGCGGGCGGCCGAGGATTTCCTGCCGCTCGCCGTTCGCGGCGACTTGCCGGCATTGGCCGCCGATCTCGCCGGGCTCGCCCGCCTGCGTTCCGCGCATCCCGGCGCCGATGGCTCCTCGCGGTTGCTGCTCGATCTTGCCGATGGGCAGTCGGTTGAAGCCGTGCTGTTGCCCAGGGGCGGCCTGTGCGTGTCGACGCAGGTGGGCTGCGCGGTCGGCTGCGTCTTCTGCATGACGGGGCGCGAGGGCCTGAAGCGGCACCTGGGCAGCGCGGAAATCGTCGCGCAGGTGGCCCACGCGCGCTCGATCCGCCCCGTGAAGAAGGTCGTCTTCATGGGCATGGGCGAGCCCGCGCACAACCTCGAAGCCGTGATGGATGCCATCGAGCTCCTGGGTACCGAGGGTGACATCGGCCACAAGAATCTCGTCTTCTCGACCGTGGGTGACCGGCGCGCATTCGAGCGGCTGCCGCGGGGACGGGTGAAGCCCGCCCTGGCGCTATCGCTTCACACGACTTTTGCCGCGAAGCGGGCGCAGTTGCTTCCCAAGGCGCCGCGCATCGATCCCGAGGAGATCGTGGAGGAGGGCGAACGCTATGCCCGCGCGACCGGCTACCCGATCCAGTACCAGTGGACGCTGCTCGACGGCGTGAACGACGGCGACGACGAGGTGGACGGGATCGTCCGCCTGCTGGCTGGCAAGTACGCGGTGATGAACCTCATCCCGTGGAACACGGTGGAGGGGCTTGCCGTGAAGCGGCCCTCGCCGGCGCGTGCCGCAGCCATGGCAGGCAAGCTGAACCAGCGCGGCATCCTCACCAAGCTGAGGAATTCCGCCGGCCAGGACGTCGATGCGGGCTGCGGGCAGCTACGTGCCCGCCTGAAGGTGTCAGTCACCTTGACCGCCCCTGAAGGTGACTGACACCTTCAGGGGTGACACCTTCAGGGTTCAGCGTCAGGCGGTTTCCGACTGCGTCTTGATGGCCTTGTCGAGGGCGACGAGGCGTGCCTCGAGGGCATTGCGGATCTTGTCGAGAGCGGTCGAGCGGCGCCAGGTGCGTGCGCGATCGACTTCGATGATGAGGGTGGCACGTTCGGCGCGAAGTTCGGTCAGCATGGGGAGATTCCTTGCGGGGAGGGTGGCCGGCGGCCTCGTTCCGGCGTCGTGGAGGTGACGCGGGGGCCGGCGGGAAAGGGAAGCTCGCCATTGGACACCAGAAACGGGCCGCCATTCGCCCGTCCATCGACTATATTTGCGTCCATGTGCGCCAATTACGTGCCCACGCAGGGCCAGATCTGGAAGGGCCGCGTTCCGTTTCCCAACGCGCCGTGGAAGGCCGAGACCTATCCGGGCTACGACGCGCCCTTCGTGAAGCTCGCCGCCGCGGACGGCCTCGAGGGCGCCCTCGGTCGCTTCGGCCTGGTCCCCTGGTGGACCAAGCCGGACGCGGTGAAATCCTCCAGCCGCTACACCTACAACGCCCGCAGCGAGACGGTGGCCTCGAAGCCCTCCTTCCGCGATCCGTGGAAGCGCCGCCAGTTCTGCGTGATTCCCGCCGAGGCCATCTACGAGCCGCGCTACGATTCCGGCAAGCCGGTTCGCTGGCGCATCGAGCGCGCGGACCGCGAGCCGCTGCTTCTTGCGGGCATCTGGGAACGCTGGACGCCCCGCGAAGCCTCGGGGGAGAACGGCCAGCCCGAAGCCGCGCCCGTGAACTCCTTCGCGATGCTCACCATCAACGCCGACGGCCACGAGCTCATGCGCCACTTCCACGCGCCCGCCGACGAGAAGCGCATGGTGGTGGTGCTCGACGAGAGCGAAGTGGAGCCCTGGCTCCTCGCCACGCCGAAGGACGCGCCCGCGTTCTTCCGGCCGTATCCCGCGGAGATGCTCACGGCACGGCCGGAGCCGCGCGGCGCCGCGACGAAGTAGCCGGCTTCAGCCGCCGCCGAAAGGCCGCACGCCGATCCACGCGGCGTGGAAGTACATCGCGAACGCAGCCCACGCGACGATGCCGATGACGACGGCCGCGATGTCGCGCACGACACCCTTGGCCGGGTACGTGAGGCCCTGAGCCTTGTCGCGGCCGCGCGCCGCCTTGAAGTCGAGGATGGCCCACACGAGGAACGCGCCGAAGAGGACCACGTCGGCCAGCCGTCCGTTGGCGATGAGATGCGCGAAAGCCCACGCCTTCGTCCCGAGCACCATCGGGTGCTTCACGGCCTGCTTGATGTAGGTGCCCGGGATCTGCCCGGCGACGAGCAGCACGAACGCGGGCAGCGTGATGAGCGCGGCGAGGTGTCGCGTCCACACGGGTGGGTTGAAGAGGTCGACGGGCGCCTGCCGCGACAGGCCGTAGCCGTAGCAGATGAGGACGAAGCCCACGAGCGAGACGACGCCGTAGGCCGCCTTCCAGCCGTTGGGGCCCATCTGCGCGATGCGGGCGGTGCGCCAGCCTTCCGCGAAGATGCGGACGGAGTGGGCGCCGAGGAAAAGGACGAGTCCGACGACGAGGAGGGTCATTGCGATCCTTCGAAGGGCAGCGCGGGGGAAAGGGCAGGCGATTGTACCAACCGACGGTTGCAGGCGTAGCGCGCAACCGCAATCCGGCGCATTCGTCGGCGGGCCCGATGCGAAGTGGATCACAGCGCGGGAGCCGCGCCGCGCGGAGACTCACCTTCATCACGGGATCCCGAACCCGGCCGGAGGCGACGCATGAAGAAGCTCCTGAACCCCCAGCTCCTCGAAGCGGCCGCCGCGGCCCATGTCCGCACGGGCGGTCGCGCGGGCGAGAACGAGCACCTGGGCTTCCGGCCGGCCTTCTACGACATGGCGACCTGCTCGCTCCATCTGTCGACCTTCGCCGACGGACGTCCCGCCCCGGTGCACCTGCTCGACGGCCTGCCCGACGAGGTCGTGGTGGTGAGGAGCGAGTGCGGCCGGGTGATCGCGGTCAAGGCCTCGCTGATGGCCGGGTTCGAGCGCGACGGCTTCTTCTACACGCGCCGCAGCGCGGCCCGCGCCAGCCGGGAGTGGCGCTAGCGAACGGCCGGTCGCGTGCCTGCGGGCGGAGGGTTGCCCGATGCCTTCATTTCGGCGGTCCACCGCGCGCCGCGCTCGAGCATCGCTTTCACGCGCGGGTCGCCGTGCAGCGACCGAAGCTCCGGCTCGTTGCGCAGTACGTTGTACGCGCCCGGCCAGCGGCCGTAGTCGCGCCGGACCAGGCGATCCAGGCGCACGATGGCGCCCTCGCGATCGCCCATCGCAACGTGATACGGGAAGCTGCGCGCCCAGGGGATGGTGCCGGCCGCGGGGTTCTTCCTCAGCTCGCGCGACAGGGCGTATTCGGTGGCGGCGGCCTTGCGTTCGCCCAGCCGGGCCAGCGTAATGGCCTTGCCCTCGCGGAGACTGGCGCTGTCCGGCTTGGCCAGGAGCAGGCCGTCGTAGACCTTGATCGCCTCGCGCCACTGCATTTCGGCGGCCGCCGGCCGTCCCGCGGCGGCGTGGACGTCGCCCCGCAACGCGGCGGTGGGCATCTCGACGAGGGCCTCCTGCAGCACCTCCCGCTGGCTGCGGCCGAGCGTCTCCAGTGCCTTCTCGTAGTCCCCGGATTGCAGCCAGAGCCAGTTCACCTGGGCGATGAACACGTCCTCGAGCAGCAGCTTGTTGGGAATCGTGGCGGCGAATTTCCGCGCCGCGGCCAGGTCGCCCCAGCCGTAGAGGAGCACGAGCAGGCGCACCAGGTAACTCGTGCGCACGGGCTGGCCGGAGGCGAAGACGCCGTCCAGCAGCCGGTCCGCCTCGACGTAGTTCGCCTTGCGCCAGTGCAGCGCGGCCAACAGCGAATCCGCGTGGCTTCGCCCGGACGGGGAGACCGCGCGAAGCCGGTCGAGCGCGCGCGTGAACCCCTCCGGCACCGCCGCCCCGGTTTCGGACGGGCTCCTGTCGGCGGCCCAGGCGGCTTCCCGAAGCACCGTGACGTTTTTCGGGGCGCGAAGGGCCAGCTTCTCCAGGCGCGTGGTCGCTTCGGCCCAGTCGCGGTTCACGATGAGCAGGCCGCAGGCCGCGAGCTCGGCGTTGATGGAATCCGGATCGAGGAGCTTCGCTTTCTCCGCGTGGCTCCGCAGGTCCGCGCGCCGCGTGGGCGTGTCGTCGTAATTCGACAGGATGTATCGGTAGTTGGCCCACGCCGCCGCGGCGAACGCCTCGGCGCTCGAGGGATCCTTCGCGATCGCCTCGAGGGCGAACTGTTCCGCGAGCTCGACGTTGCGGCGCGTGATGAGCGGATCGTCGTCGAGGAGTTCGCGGGCCTTGGCGACGCGATCGGCCGCCGTGCCCGGCGCGGTCGACGACGCGGCCGGCTGGCCCGGATCGGACTTTCGCCACGACTTGATGATCGCCGGCGACACGGCGATGAGCGTGACGGCGAGCGGGAATACCAGCGTGAACCAGCGCGACCGGCGCCGCTTGGGGGATGCGGGCTCTTCCCCGCGGGCGGAGTCGCGGCGGGCGGGTCGCACGATCTCGCCCGAAAGCAGCTGGCGCACGCGCGAGGCGAACGCCGCATCGGCGGCACCGCCGGGAAGCCGGGACCACTGCACCTCGAGAAACGCCTCGGGCACGTGGGCCTCGGATTCGGGCGTGGCGTCGATGGCGACGGGCACGATGAACGGCCGGCCCTTCGCCATGAGGTGGGATCGTTGCTCGGCGAGCCGCCACTCCAGCCGGAAGTAGCCCTCCGTCCGGCGCTGCGTGTTCGCCGAGATGACGGGCAGGAAGAGGGCGCAGTCCTTGATCCGGTCGCGGATCGCGTTGTCCCACGCGTCGCCGCCACGCAGCTCGCTCTTGTCGAACCACACTTCGAGCCCCTCGGCGCGAAGCGTTTCGCACACGCGGAGCGCGGCTTGCGTGTCTTCGGACGCGTAGCTGAGGAAGATCGGGGTGCTCATGGGCCGACAGTGTGAGGGATCGCCGCCTCGCGTTCCAGCCGGGTGGTGCCTCTCAGGTGACCGTGCCCAGCACCTGCTTCACGGCCTTCATCAGGCCGCTGATCTGGAACGGCTTGCTCACGTAGCCGTCGGCGCCGGACGAAAGTCCCGCGAGCACGTCTTCCGTGGACGATTTGCCCGTCATCAGGATCACGGGCAACGCCTTGAGCGTGGGGTGCTGGCGGATGCGCTCGAGCACCTGCAGGCCGTTCGCATCGGGCAGCATGATGTCCATGAGGACGAGGTCGATCTCGGCCGCGCGCTTCATCTCGCGGTTGATCTCCGAACGGTTGGAAGCCCAGCGCAGTTCGTAGCCCGCCGTCATGAAGATGTCGAAGATGAGCTGGGCGAGATCGCCGTCGTCCTCCACCACGAGGATCACGTAGTGCGTGCCGTTGCGCGGGGGAACCTTGCGCTCCGCGTGGCGCGCGATGCTCACGTAGAAGCCGGACGAGGCGAGCTGCGGCGCGACCTTCGGCGCCTCTTCGCGCGCCTGCGCGACCTTTTCGGGCGCGGGTGGCGGCGGCGGTTCGGGCGGGGCGTGCGTGAAATCGAGATCCGCTTCCTGCGGATTCGGCGGCTTGGAACTCATCGGCAATCCGGGGTGGGCCCGGAGCG
>Ga0138256_10008429_pt1 | contig 10822 bp, 12 predicted proteins | sample KNB2016incub_MG_FD_105486 | JGI IMG/M metagenome (GOLD analysis project Ga0138256, IMG submission 105486) | Active sludge microbial communities from wastewater in Klosterneuburg, Austria - KNB2014incub_MG | ecosystem: Engineered > WWTP > Activated sludge > Unclassified | place: Austria... | reverse complement strand
ACTTCGATATGGTGTTGGCAATGGACAACAACAACTTGCGGGATCTTTTGCGCCTTGCGCCGAATGATGAGGGTCGTCGAAAAGTGGAACTGATGCTCACCTTGGCCAGTACCATGGGAATGCGCGAAGTGCCGGACCCGTATTATGGCCCCGATAGCGGGTTCGACGATACCTACCACCTCCTGGAGAACGCATGCAACGGATTGCTCGATGCCATCGCCCACCGTTGAACCCGGCGTATTGTACTTGCTTCCCGTCTGGTTGGGTGAGCAAGGTGGACCCGGCTCGATGCCCGAAGTGAACGCGGAGATCGCAAAAAGCATCACACTCTACTTCGCAGAGCACGAACGCACGGCGCGACACATGCTGCGGCGATTGGTCCCAGCGGTCGACCTGCCATCGCTGGAGATCCACCGCTTGGACAAGGACACCGATCACACAACCGTAAGCGAGTACATCGGGATGATCGCGCAAGGGCGCAATGGGGCCATCGTCAGTGAAGCGGGTATGCCCGGCATAGCGGATCCTGGTGCTGTGTTGGTGCGCGAAGCACATTCAAAGGGCATTCGCGTTGTTCCGTTGATCGGACCTTCATCCTTGTTGCTGGCACTGGCCGCAAGCGGATTGAACGGCCAGCATTTCACCTTCCACGGGTATCTGCCACGCGACCAACGCGAACGGCAGCAAGCGCTTCGAGGCATTGAGAGCGACATACAGCGCATGGGTGGGGCACACCTCTTCATTGAAACGCCATATCGCAACGACGCACTGCTCGCTGATATCCTGCGCACGTGCGCCGGTGCCACGATGCTATGCATTGCTTGTGACCTGACTCAGCACCAGGAGAAGGTGTGCACGCGGAGCGTTGCAGCATGGAAAACGAAGACCCCGGGATTGAAGGACCGGCCAACGGTCTTCATACTTGGACGGTAAGATCAACGGTCGGTTGGCGCCGCGCAAGGCATGCTGGCGGCACCAGGCTTCGACGTTGCCCCTGTGTCCTTTCTTCCCCGGCAAAATGGGCTGCGGAACAACGTGATCTTAAGGCGTACATACGCATCCACCGAGTACACATTCGGTCTTGCTATCAGCGGCAGGATATTGTCCGTTCCGAGTATTAGGTTGTTCAATCGCAACATGAAGCCGACGGTCGGTTTCCGGTATTCATGCAGAACAATGGGCAACGCCGCTTCAAAACGTTTGGTTTCAAAGCGCGGCACGATTGCAACTGTTGCAACACGACGCAGCCGTGTTCCTTGGGTGCCGGCCATGGGCTGCACCAGATCGGCACCGATGAAAAAACTGTTCGTGATCCTGCGATCATACTGGATGCTGACCGCGGTCGGGAGTCCGATATGCAGGTCCTTGTTCGATCGATAGGCTGTGAAATCCGACGCAAAAAGACTGTCAATTCCTTCCGCTCCGTCCATCTCCATATTGTCGTGGTCAGGGATCGAGGCGGTCGAATTGGTGAGCGTCCCGCTCACGGCATCGTTGAACTTCATTCCACCGATATCGATCACACTGACGCCAAAGCGCCATAGGTATAAGGCCGGTTTGCAACCAGTGCTTTCGCTATGCGGAACGTACCGGTCGACTTCATTCTCGGTCCGCTGGTATTCGAAGCCGACATCGACCCCGAAGCCTTTGCCTGCATTGGTACCGGGCATTGCAAAGCCGTATTGAGCACGTGCGTTGTACACCTCGATCCGAGCGGTATCCAGCACCTCATAGTCGAATTCGTCCACCTGAAGCGCCGCACCAGCATGGGCCATGAGGTACTTGGCAGTGACACCTCCACTGATCAGCGTGTTGCCCTGCGCGACCAGGATCCGCCCAATGCTCCCACCGAACTCCGTCCATGCAGCGCTGCTCAAGCGGAAATTGCTTTCCGGATATCGGATATCATGCTGTGGAGAATACCCCAATCCCTCACTTGCGAACACAGCCAGGGAATTCGGTATGCCAACTGCGCTCGTAACTGAACGGCTCCGCATGCTCAATCCAATTGCGGTGCGGCCGAGCGACCACGCGAACGCCGGACCTTTGAACTCGATGCTGGAGAACAATTTCTTGTCGCGCAGTGAACGATCCGTGCCAATGGACAGATCGCCGTTGGTACCGTTCATGCCATTCCGGATCTCACCGACGAGCGAATGCTGTTTACTGAGAAAGACATAGTTGTTCCATGCGAACATGTTCGCACCGGCGATGTTGATGTCCAGCCATGGCCACTGCGTGGCCAACCGTGCCGGGTTCAGCGGTACCGCATCGGTACCTGCCCAATTGCTGTTGGCTATGCCGAACTGCTCTTGCCCATGCACTTGGGCAGCGCACAGGATGAGGGGAAGTAGGATCCTTCTTGACATGGCGCCGTTCATACGAACGCACGCCAACAGGGTTCCTATTGCACAAGACCGGTCGCGGGGACCACATCCACAACCTCGACGGTGTAATGCACCGGGGTCCAAGGCGGCACGATCCCGCCGGATGAGCCATCAGGGCCAAAGGCCATCGACGATGGAACAATGAACTCACCCTTCCCACCCTTATGCAGAAGGTGCACGGCGACCTCGACGCCGTTGATGACCTGGCCCGGGTCCCCAAGCACGAACGCGATAGGGTCCACCGCACTGCCCCGATCGAAGATGCGACCATCGAGAAAGGCACCTTGCAACCTCAATGTCACCAGATCGCCGGTGCGGATCGTGACGGTGTCGATCCCGTCATCCATGATCTTGACGAACAGATCACTTGTACCCCAACGCGACCAGTTCGGGTCGTTCGCGTAAGCAGCCAATGCAACATGCTCCGTGCTATCCGTTCCGAGCACACTTGATCGCGCGTGATAAAGCTCCGCGATCTCAAGCCCGTCCATGATGCCAAGGAGTGCGACCTCAACTTGAAGAATTGCGTTATCCGGAGGTGGCGCAGTCCTCGCTCCTATCCATTGCGCCCACGGGAACAACCGAGCGGACAGGATCACGCTCACGCTATCCCCCTCGTTCATTCTTGCAAGTACCGCTGCATCGAAGGGTCGGGCTCGATCGGCTTCGAAATAGGCTTCAGAGCTGAACAACGAACCTGCCTCCTGACCGCGGTGGGCAATTCGCAACCGCAACAAGGCACTGTCCCCGGTCATGGGCGATGTCGTGCCATCACCAAGGGAGTGCAAACGGAACCAAATGCCGGGCTTCGTCTCCTTGAATCCGGGATACGGCCCCGGGTCGCAGGCGGCGAGGGAGAAGACCAATACAGCAACGATCCAGACCCTCATTTTCCTGTATCGCTGATCTTGACCAGTCCGATCCGGTAGATGATCGTGCTACGCATCGGGACCTTATCCATATCGCCGATGAGGCCGAAAGCCCGATGGCTTGGGATAATGACCAATGCACTGTCGCCAACGCCCATGAGCTGCGCGGCTTCGTGCAAGCCACTTTCCACATCATCGTGTTCCACGCGGAACGATTCCGGCTCACCCGGTTTACTGCTGTAACACTCGGTCCCGTTCAACAACTCCATACGGTAATTGACGGTCACCAACTGTTCGGGTTCCGCAACCGGCCCTTCCACGTTGCGCATGAACGCACAACGAACACCGGTGCCAGTGGAAACCGTGTTCAAACCGTTGCGCTTCACGTAGAGGTCGATGTCCTTCGCCTCCGTGCGCATGGCCCGCAGGTTATCGTCCAACAACTCTTGCTGAGTGGGGGGAATTGGAGGGGGCTTGGCCGGTTCACCGGAACAGGCGGAGAGTACGATGAGCGAACAACCGATCAACCACCGCATCTCACTTCAAATAAGGTGGAAGCACGAAAAGGAACCGATCCACCACCTGCTGTAATGGGTCGAATGCATGACCACCTGCAGCATTGCGATGGCCTCCGCCCTTGAAGTGTTCCGCGCAGATCCGATCAGCGGGCAGGTTGCCCTTGCTCCGAAGGCTCACCTTCACACGATCCGAGCGTTCCATGAAGAATGCGGCCAAGCGAATGCCCCGGATGCTGAGGCCATAGTTCACCAATCCTTCGGCATCACCGGGTGCGAAGTTGAACCGCTTCTGATCCGCAATGGAAAGTGTAATGATGGCCGTTTCCATTTCAGGATACACGACCAAGCGTTCAGCGAGCGCAAAGCCCAAGAGCCGAAGTCGATCAACACTGTTGTCGTCCAATACGGCGCTATGGATAATGTCCGGAACGGCACCACGCTCCATAAGCCCTGCCGCCACTCTGTGTGTATGCGGCGTAGTGCTGCCGAACCTGAACGAACCACTGTCCGTCATGATACCGGTGTATAGACAAGTCGCGGCATCCGAGGAAATATGGCCCGCCCAGCCCATGGCCTCAACAACATCAACCACCATCTGGCAGGTAGCACACGCTGTGATATCGCTGAACATGATGTCGAACGTGTCCGGCTCGCGGTGGTGATCGATAAGCACCTTGATGGGCGCGCTCTTGAGGAGTTCCTCCATCTTCTCCACGCGGTCCAACCGATTGAAATCAAGACAGAACAACACCTCACAATTGGCTATTGCAGCGGCTGCACTGGCCGGATCGGTATCGTGTGCCTTGGCGTGCGCATAACCCGGCATCCAATGGAGGAAAGACGCAGGAGCATTGGGCAGTAGAACCTGGACACTGTGACCGGCTGCTTGCAGCACATGCATCAAACCCAAACTGCTGCCCATGGCATCGCCATCGGGGTTGTAGTGGGTAACGATGGCAATGCGACGTGGCGCAGCCAACAGATCGCGTAGCGCGTTAAGAGCTGCACTTGGGGTCGAGGAAGCCAATGAGGTTGGGTCTAAGGAGAGGTCGTTCTTAGCAAGTCCGCACCAAGAACACCGGGAGCGTGTTCCACTGCGCTACAAAGGAAGAAGTCCCCGCCGGATGGCGAGGACTTCCCTGCACTACTTGGCTATCGTGTTCACTTGGCTTCAAAACCCGTGTTCGGAGTTGGCATGTGTTCGATCAAAATGCCGACGCAACCGACATCACGGTCTTTGTTAGCGCCCTTGCGCTCGTCTTCGGGCACGCCGGGTGCTACCACTTCCACCAACAAACGCTTGGTGCTTGTGCACGAGAACTCAACCTCTTGTACCATCTCATGCTCGCCACAATCCCACACCACTACCCTTTCATCGGCGTAAACCGTCCGCTCCTCCATGCGCTTCACATCCTTGGTTTCGCCCGTCGGCTGCCCGTTCGCGTCAACTATAGCCTCTTGCTCGGTCACCTCCACCATTTCCTTCTTGGCCTTGCGTACGATCTCCACCAAGCGGAAACCCATTTCCGAACCGATGACTTTCGTATCGAAGCACAGGCTGATCCGGTAATCCTGCCCACCATAAACGATGATGTTGAGTTCGGTAGGTATCCCAACCTGCACTTGCGCGCTGCGGCTCTGGCCATTGAGCGAAAACTTCGGATCACCCGATCGCTCACAATTGAATTTGTGGTACTCGTTGCAATCGTACTGGCCAAGTGCCCAGTGGCTGGTGACCGCCAAGGCCAAGGCTGCGGCTATCTGCTTCACGTTCTTCATCTCGGTTCAGTTGCTTGCGGCCGTTGCATCCTCCGGTGCGACGATGGCCGCGCGAAGGGTTTCCACTGCCAGTTCCAATTGCTTGTAATGCTCCGGGGTGAGGGTCACACTCGTCTTGTCGCCCAACACCATGCGACCACTGGGACTCTTGCCTTGAACGGATTCGCGCTTCACCTCGAGGTTATCATACACGCTGCGAATGGCGGCCATCTGGACGTGCAAGGCGGCAACGGCTTGATCGTCCGCATGCTCTTCCATGAGCTTCAGCAGGTGTTCCAGCGTGAACTTTTGGTCGGCCACGCGTTGCATCAATTCGCTGGAGCTTCCGGTCACTGCGGCTTTCTGCATCACCAAGTGCATGCTCTCCAACCAGCCACCGGCCAGTACCATGGCCAATGCCGAACCCATGTTCTCGTCCTGCAACTTCTCATAAGCCTTATAGTACGCTTCATTACTGATGGTCTCAAGCGAATCGCCGTGCGAGACGTTCTTGTCGAGGCGCTTCTGGATGGCCGCATCGAACACACTGCTCAACCCCAATTCGTCACCCAATTTCTTCACGGTTAGGTAGTACCGGGCCACTTCCACCCGATTGAACTGGCTTGCATAAACTAGATCCGTGGCGTACACCCCGAAGTTCAGTGCGCGTTTGTTCAGGGTAACGTAGCGATCGGCATTCTCCGTGCTGCTCATCAACTTCTTGTCCCCTTCGCCCATAAGGTTGCGCACCAACGAGAACAATTCGTTGGGTGTGGGCATCTGGTAAAGGCTCGCGCTCAGGGCAGCGCTCTCGGGATCACCGATGGTCAATCGTTCCTCAGGCTTGGCAGATCCTTCCGTTCCGCCGCCGCCGCATGAAGCAACGGCAAGCACACCAATAGCCAACGGTATGGAGAGGGTTTTGGGTATCATCATCAAATAGGGAGTTCCGGTCAAAAGTACCTGCGCGTGAAGGGTAGACCCCTCCAGCACGCTTGATCTTTCCATGCCAACATGTTAATGGGTGGTGCGGCCCGGCTACTTTCGCGGCCGCAAACAAAAACGCAGAGAACGATGGCCGGGACGAGGACTTTCACCATGATCAAGCCGGAAGCGGTGGCCGCTGGCCACGCAGGCAAGATCCTCGACATGATCATGCAAGCGGGCTTCCGTGTGGTGGCCCTCAAATACACGCGCCTGAGCCACAAAGAGGCCGGTGCTTTCTACGAAGTGCATAAGGAACGCCCTTTCTATGGCGAGCTTGTGGACTACATGGCCAGTGGACCCATTTATGCGGCGATCCTGGAAAAGAGCAATGCCATGGAGGATTTCCGCAAACTCATCGGTGCAACGGACCCGACCCAAGCAGCTGAAGGAACGATCCGAAAGGCTTATGCCGAGAGCAAAGCGAAGAACGCAGTGCACGGCAGCGACAGCGATGAGAATGCCTTGATCGAGGGACACTTCTTCTTCAGCTCGCGCGAGCAGTATTGAAGAGTGATGGGTCGTGAGCGGTGAGTTATGACAGGCTTGCCGCTCAACACTCAATCCAACAGGATCTCCTTCACCACAACACGGCCCAGCCGTTCGTTGAGGAGTTTCACCAAGCCGTCCTTCTGGTAGCTCAGTTCCTGCTTCAGCGGGGCACTATCCACGCTGATGCGTAGCTGTCCATGGCGCAATCGGATGCTGCGCGTGTGCTTGGCGATCATGCCGCCTGCTACAAAGTCCCAAGCACTGATGGCATCGAGCTCATCCATTTTGGGACGCAGGCCCAAGTCCTTGACCATAGCACCCAAGGCCTCACCCAGCGACAGATCGTTCTTTTTTCTCACGGGTAAGTGTGTTACGGTCCATGGCGAAGAATCGAACGTCGAGGCCCAAGCCGTCGAGGGCTTTGTGCAGACGTGATTCGTCGGTATCGGTTATGAGGACCTGTCCGAAGCCACCGGCACCAAGGAGCTTCAACAAGTGCCGCATGCGCTGTGGGTCGATCTTGTCGAAGATGTCGTCCAGTAGGAGGATAGGCTTCGCCCCTGCGCGCAACGCGGTGAGGTCGAACTGTGCCAGCTTGAGCGCAATGAGATACGTCTTCTGTTGGCCTTGCGAACCGTGGCGCTTCAACGGCTGGTCATCGATGGTGAACAACAGATCATCGCGGTGGATGCCCACGGTGGTATGCTGTGCAGACAAGTCGCGGTCCCATGAACCCGTCAACAACTCGCGCATGCTCTTCTCGCCGAGTTCGCTGCGATAGGTGAGCCCAACGCTCTCCGGCCCGCTGCTGATGCCCGCATAATGCGAAGCCAGCAACGGCACCAATTGATCCATGAAGGATCTCCGAACGGTATGCACTGCCTCGCCATGCAGCACCAGTTGTTCATCCCAAGGTTCCACTTCACTGCGGGTCACACCGCTACGACCCGACCCGTTCTTCAACAGCAGGTTGCGGTGCGCGAGTGCCCGGTTGTAACGTAGCAGCGCATCGAGGTAGGCGCGATCGAACTGCGCGATCAAACCATCGAGGAAGCGGCGCCGCAGTTCGCTGCCATCGAGCACCAGTTGTCCATCGTACGGCGTGATCATCACCACCGGCACCTTGCCAACGTGATCGGCCAAGCGATCGTATTCCTTCTTGTTACGGCTGAAGATCTTGCGCTGTCCTTTGCGAACGCTGCAAGCCAATTCATCATTCCCGGCATCCGTGGCAAGTGTCCCCTTGATCATGAACCAATCCTCACCGTGCAGGATATTGTGCATATCGACCGGCTCGAAGTAGCTCTTGCACAGGCTCAGGTAATGCACCGCATCCAGGAGGTTCGTCTTACCCACGCCGTTGGGGCCGGTGAAACAATTCACCTGTGCGCCCAATTCCGCATTGGCTTCACGGTGGTTGCGGAAGTTGAACAAGCTTAGTCGGGCGAGATGCATGACAATAGTTCGGCGCTGGAACACTCGAGCAGGGAAGGGCGAAAGTAGCTCGCGGGGCGGCGGCGGATTTTCCCACTATGTTCACCGCATCCCCGAAGATGGGGAGCGACCCATGCGCGAGGCGGCATTCATCAACCGTAACAAGGAGAAGTGGCAGCGCTTGGAAAAGGCCGCCGACGATCTGGGGAAGTTGAGCGCCGACGAAGCCAACGATCTGTACATAGAGCTGACGGACGATCTCAGCTACGCCAGGACCTTCTATCCCAAAAGCAATGTGACGAGCTACCTGAACGGGGTGAGCGCACGTGTGCACCAAATGCTCCACCGTAATGAGCGTACGGACCGCAATCGCTTCATCACGTTCTGGACCACAGAAGTGCCACTCGCCATGGCGAAAACGCGAACGGCGTTGTTGGTCTCGTTCATCGTCTTCGCCTTGAGCATGGGCGTTGGCATGTTGAGCACTGCCCACGACCCGTCTTTCGTGCGGTTGATGCTGGGGGATGGCTATGTGAACATGACCCTTGACAACATCAAGAACGGAAGGCCCATGGATGTGTATGACAGCATGGACGAGGGCTTCATGTTCTCGTACATCACCATCAACAACATCATGGTATCGTTGATGACCTTCGGCAAAGGGCTGTTCACCGCTCTATGGCCCGGTATCTCCATCGCGAACGAAGGATTCAGGATCGGGTCGTTCATGTACTTCTTCATCGACCAAGGCATGGGCAAGGTGAGCGGACTCACGGTAATGGTGCACGGAACGTTGGAACTGAGCGCGCTGGTCATTGCAGGGGCTGCGGGTATGACACTCGGCAATGGCCTCCTGTTCCCCGGCAGCTATACGCGCGCGGCCAGTTTCAAACGTGGCGCCATGCTGGGTTTGAAGGTGGTGATCGGGCTGGTCCCCATATTCATGATCGCGGGTTTTCTGGAGAGCTTCGTTACACGCCACGCTCCAGTGCTCAATGAATGGGTGAGCGGGAGCATCATTGCCGTCAGCGGAACATTCATCATCTTCTACTTCCTGATCTATCCGTTCATCGTTGAACGCCGACTGCGTGCGATCCCGCGTGCGAAAAGCTCTTGAACTGAACAAGCACAGCATCAACACTTCCGATACTTCCATACGCCCCTAACCCGACCAGAATGAACACCCGCCCACCCATCATCCTGCGCCAACGCCGCGATTTCGGCCAGACCATTGGCGACACATTCGCCTTCATGCGCCAGAACTGGAAGCCAATTCTGAAGGCCATCTTCACCATCTGCATTCTTCCGTTGGTGATCGCCTTGGGCTTTTTGGGGGCAAGCCTGCACACGACGTTCAGCACCATGAACGAACAAATGCAGGCCATTTCACAAGGTGGCACGTTCGAGCCCACAACACCGCTCCTCTCCTTTGCTATCATGTTGGTGGTCTATCCACTATTCATTTTCATCGGAGTCATGATGGAAGCCATCACACACGAGTATATCGGCGCGTATGAGAAGGGGGAGCACGTAGGCATCACCACCGGGCAGCTATGGCGCCGCGCCATCGGCCAGTTCTGGCACTACTTCGGTATCCTCCTGCTCAACGGACTGGCGATCGTGGTGGGCTTTGTGCTTTGCATCCTTCCGGGCATATGGATCGGGACTTCATTCGTTGTAGCGCCGATGGCGCGTGCGGCTGAGCGCGCAAGCGTTACCGATGCTTTGGGAAGAAGTTTCACATTGGTGCACAAGAACTGGTGGTGGACACTTTTGGTCGTTATCGTATTGTACTTCATCGTCGGTGCCATCCAAGGAATCGTGTTCCTGCCGTTCTACTTGGCCGCTATCGTGTCGGTGGTCTCCAGTGTGGGAGATGGGTTCAGCGAGGGCCTACCGACGACAGCATTGGTGATCGGTGGTATCGGCTACATGTTGTTGATCATCGTTTCATTTCTGGTCATGCCATTGTTCCGCATCGGCACTGGTTTGTGGTACTATTCCTTGGTTGAACAGACCGAGAGCAAGGGCCTACAGGAACGTGTAGCAGGGCTGGATACGCTCTGAGATCAGCCGATCGGAAAGTTGATGCGATCGATCCCGATGAACGCTGTTGTGATCGATCAAGGATCATCGTCACGACTGGGCGCCCTGAGCATCATCCTGCTTCTGGCCCTGACCTGTCGTGCCCAACCGCAACAGGCGATCGACAGCATGGTGCAAGCGATGGTTGATCAGGACGTGGCTGACGAAGGGTCGATCGAGACGGCATACTTGACGTTGGACACCATGCTGCCCCAACAAGAGGCACGCAACTTCGATGAAGCGGCATTGGCTATACTGCGGAGTGACCCACGCTACCAATACGAGCGGGAAGTGT
>Ga0138256_10008428_pt1 | contig 10823 bp, 10 predicted proteins | sample KNB2016incub_MG_FD_105486 | JGI IMG/M metagenome (GOLD analysis project Ga0138256, IMG submission 105486) | Active sludge microbial communities from wastewater in Klosterneuburg, Austria - KNB2014incub_MG | ecosystem: Engineered > WWTP > Activated sludge > Unclassified | place: Austria... | reverse complement strand
TGTGGACGCAGGACGGCGGACGGGCCACTGCCTCGCATGAAGTTGAAGTCAGTGTCGAACCCGACAGCGTCATGAAGGTAAGACTGTTCGTCGCCGCGCCACGCAATGGACCGGAACGTCAACCGTTCGAGATTTCGGCGCAGGCCGCAGGCACGAACGAAAAGGGCGACAGCGACACAACACAGTTCGAGCGGCCTGAACATGAGGAAGATGAAGAATGACCAAGCCTTTCACCGGCTGGCACATGACCGCAATCCTGGTGGGCTTCTTCAGCACCGTCATCGCCGTGAATGTCTATATGGCCCACGCCGCCATTTCGACCTTCGGCGGGACAGTCGTCGATAATTCATATGTGGCCAGTCAGGAATTCAATGGCTGGCTGGCAGCGGCGAAAAAACAACAACAGCTCGGATGGAAGACCGGCGTTTCGATTGACAGTGAACGGCACGTGCACATTGCAGCTTCCTCGGCTGGCATTCCCGTCGAAGGGCTGGCTGGTTCCGGGCAGGCGAGCCATCCGCTCGGTGCAAAGCCGCCGATCAGGCTCTCATTTGCCGTGACGGCTGATGGCTCGCTCAAATCCGTTCAAGCGCTGCCAGGCGGCCGATGGCTGGTCCATGCCGTGCTCCGCCGCGGCGATGAAACCGTCAAGCTGGCAAAAGACCTGCAATGAACGCGCTGGCTTCGCCTGTTGCAGGGGACACGCTTCCCGAGACATTGTTTTCGGTGCCCGGGATCCGTTGCGCGGGTTGCATTGCAAAGCTGGAAGACGGCCTTCCCAGGACGCCCGGCATTGTCTCGGCGCGAGTCAATTTCACCGCCAAACGCGTAACCTTGACGCACCTGCCAGAGCTGCAAATGCCGGCATTGCAGCAGGCGATTTCCGCCCTTGGCTTCGAAGCACAACCGCTGGGGTCGGCGCTTCCTGCTGAAGATGGACGCAGCGGCGATTTGCTCAGGGCGGTGGCCGTTGCCGGTTTTGCCGCGATGAATATCATGTTGCTATCGGTTTCGGTCTGGTCAGGTGCGGAAGGCGCAACGCGCGACCTGTTTCATTGGCTTTCTGCTGGCATCGCTCTGCCGGCCATTGCCTTTGCGGGACGGCCCTTCTTCAAGTCGGCGTGGAATGCCCTGCGGCATGGCCGCACCAACATGGATGTCCCGATATCGATCGGCGTGATCCTGGCGAGCGCCTTGAGCTTGTTCGAAACGATCGTTCACGGCCCGCACGCCTATTTTGACGGCGCGGTCATGCTGCTCTTCTTCCTGCTGACGGGGCGTTGGCTGGACAGCGTCATGCGGGACCGCGCCCGTGACGGCGTCACAGCGCTCCTCAAGCACACTCCCGCAGGCGCACTTGTGATCGACACCGACGGGCGGTCGTCCTGGCTCGACGTGTCCGCACTCGAACCTGGCATGACAATGCTTGTGGCGGCTGGCGAGCGGCTTGCCGCGGATGGTGAAGTGGCTGATGGACAATCGCGCATTGACCTGGCCCTGCTCACAGGGGAAAGCAAGCCCGTTGACGTAGCAACGGGTGACCGTGTCCACGCTGGAACACTCAACCTTGACGCGCCCGTCAGGATCAAGGTGCTGGCAACCGGAGAAGATACGGTCATTGCCGATATCGCGCGCCTGATGGATCAGGCGGCCCAATCCCGATCCCGCTATGTCCGCATCGCAGATCGTGCCGCACGGCTTTATGCGCCTGCCGTCCACACACTGGCAGCTGCGAGCTTCATCGGCTGGATGATTGCGGGTGCAGGCTGGCACCAGTCACTGCTGATTGCGGTCGCCGTACTGATCATAACCTGTCCGTGCGCGCTTGGCCTGGCCGTGCCTGCTGCCCAGATTGTCGCTGCGGGCGCGCTGATGCGAAGTGGCATCCTGATCAAGGATGGTTCGGCTCTCGAGCGGCTGGCCGAGGCTGATCGCGTCCTGTTCGACAAGACAGGGACCTTGACCCTCGGGCGTCCGGAGCCTGTTGACCTGTCCGCCCTGCGGCCCGAGCAAAAGTCCGTTGCGCTTGCTCTTGCAAGGTCCAGCCGCCATCCGTTGAGCGAAGCCCTACGCCGGGCGCTCGAGCGGGAAGGCGTCGCGCCAAGCTATCTGACCGATATCCGCGAGGTTGCAGGCACTGGCGTGTCGGCAAACTTTGGTTTGAAACATGTCGCATTGCGCCGACCGGACGGTGTTGTTCCTGAAGACTGCCTGGCGACTACGCTCGCCATTGATGGCGAAGTGTCGGCAACAATCCTGTTCAGTGACCAGATCAGACCCGCCGCTCACGAAACGGTTGGCAAGCTCGCCGAACTCGGGCTGCCAGCAACCATAATTTCGGGGGACCGGGCCGCTGCCGTGGCGCCCGTTGCCCGTGCGCTTGGGCTGACAGCGCAAACGGGAATGCTTCCGCAAGACAAGCTCGATACAATTGCCAGGCTGAAGGCCCGCGGCGAAAAGGTCCTGATGGTCGGCGATGGTTTGAATGACGGTCCGGCACTTGCCGCCGGGCATGTCTCGATGGCCCCGGGATCCGCCAGTGACGCCGGGCAGATTGCAGCAGATGCCATATTTCTTGGCGATAGCCTGGCCCCTGTTGCGACAGCTATCCGGGCGGCTCGGGCAACCCAAAAGGTGGTTCGCCAGAATTTTGCGATGGCAATTGGCTACAACGTCGTTGCCGTGCCGCTTGCGATCATGGGACTGGCCACGCCGCTCATTGCAGCACTGGCCATGTCCGGTTCTTCGCTGATTGTTGTCGCCAATGCCCTGCGACTAAGGAGCGCAGCGAAGTGAGCGGGATCGCTGTTCTGATCCCCATTGCCTTGCTGCTGGGCCTTGGCGGGCTTTTCGCCTTCTTCTGGTCGTTGCAGAGCGGGCAGTATGAGGACCTCGATGGGGCATCGCTCCGTATCCTGATCGATGATGACCGGCCGCAGGAAGACGAGCGCTGAACAAAAAAACGGGGCAAGTCCAATGGACCTGCCCCGCCAGGTTGAGGAGCTCTGAATTGCCTAGAGGCGGAAGCCGACACCGACCCCGACTACGATCGGGTTGAGGTTCACCTTCACGCGCTGGACGCCAATCGCCGTGGTCGACAGGCGCGCCGTCGTCCGGATATCGATATATTTCACGTCGAAGTTGAGGAACATGTTCTTGTTCAGGTCGAAATCAATCCCGGCCTGCGCTGCCCAACCGAAGCTGCTCTTCATCTTGACCTTCGTCGCGCCAACGTAACTGCTCACCCGGTTGGCCTATGGCGGCGTGATCAAGCGACCACGAATTTGCCATCGACGAGATCGCGGATGGCGCTGAGGGCAGATTTGCCCGAGAGTCGGGCAGTGCCGGTGATGGAACGATATCCGGCATGGATCTGGGCGCCCCAGTCTGACCGGAAGCCGTTGGTGACCTTTCGGAACACGACCGAGGGGCGGATCTCTCGCTCGGATATGTTATTGGTGGCCGGAACCTTGCGGTTGGTGAGGAAGACGAAGAACTTCCCCCGCCAGGCCTTGATTTGCTTGAGCAGCACCTTTCCTGCCGGATGGGCAATGGGGATGCGCATCAAACGGGTTAGCACATTGTCGGCCTTGGCTGCGTAGGTCGCCAGGGTTGTGTCCTTGAGGCTTTCTCGTCGTTTGCCGATCCGGATGGCCCAGCGCAGATGATCGCGGACTTTGGGGGCAAAAGCGGTGTCGCCGCAGTCGATGGCGTATTGTACATCACGCAGCACATGGGCGAGGCAGACCTGGTGTTCGCGGCCCAGTTCCTGCTGGCCAGCGTAACGGTCGGAGATCCAGACATCGGGCTGATGACCGCCCAACACATCTTCGGCGACTTGGCGCGCTCGGCGCTTGGAAATCTTGTGCAGGACTGCCTTGTCCGAGAGGAACACCCATTGCCAATGCGTGATGCCGTTGGTGCGCGTGGTCGTCTCGTCGGATGCGATGACCTGCGCCGTCAGCAGTTTATCGGTGATTGCCTTGGTCGCCGTGGCCATGCCGGCGCTCAGGCGGCGAAAGGCGTTGGCAATGGCGCCTTCGGAAATGACCAGGCCGAACAGTTCCGCCGCGATCCGCGACAGGCGCTCGAAGCTGACATGGTGGCTATGGTGCAAGTACGCCAGCAGCGAGCGGATGCCTGAACCGAACGGCGTACCCGGTGCCATCCCGGTCGGCGCTTCGGCGCGATACCGCTTGCCACATCCCCGGCAGCGACCGCCGTATAGCTCCACGCGCGTCACAATCGGCCGGATTGGCGGCAGGTCGATATGATCATAACGGTGGCGGCAACGCTGGGCCTGATCCGAAACATCGGTTCCGCAATGACAGCAGGTGGCAGCCATCACACGCTGGGTCTTGTCCGGTGTCTCGGCCAGCGGGCGATGGCTGCCTTTGCGCGAGGGACGCTTGCCACCCTTGGACTTGCCGCCTCTGCCGCCACCCCCAGGACCGCCCTTGCAAAAGTCGTCCTTCGAGGGCGGGATATGCGAGTTCTTCGAGGTCTTGCGCGGCTTGCCGACCAGCGCCTCCAGTTCCGAAATCCGCGCAGCCATCCGCTCGATCATCTCGTACTGCGCAAGCAGCAGATCGTTCTTCTCAGCTTCGGTCAGAACATGAAGCGGGGGTGGAGCCATGGGCAGTTTGAATCATCGAGCCGCCCCCCGCGCAAGCCCTTTCTGCCAACCCCGTGAGCAATTGCGCGCCAACAGCCGTTTCAAGCGCAGCCGAAGGCTTTTCGGAATAGAAGAGTGTGTAGTTGATGCCTGCACCGACATAGGGGCGGATCTTGGCAGCAGGAGCAAAGTGATATTGTGCAGTCAGCGTCGGCGGAAGAACCCAGGTCGAAGCCAGACGCCCGATTGAGCCGGTCGTGCCGCTCGTCCCAGTGGCACGATGCTTGGTGGTGGCAGCGATCAGTTCAAACCCGATATTGTCCGACGCCATGTAGGTGAAGTCTACCTCTGGCGCAGCACTGTTGTTGATCTTCACCTTTTCGGTCGGGAACGTCGGGTTGATCCCGCCCGACGACTCATTCGGTGCAACCATGATGCCGCGCACCCGAATGAGTGTGTCTCCTGCCGCTGCACTGGCCGGGGCAGCAAAGCCGCAAGCCAGTACCAAGCCTGCGAAGTATGGTTTGAAGTTCATCATATAATCTCCCTGTAGTTCTGACGTTGAAATGGATCTGCTCAATGTCCGAGCAGAAGTGGAATGCGTGATGTGCGCAAAAGATCGCGGGTCACTCCGCCGAGCAGCGTCTCGCGAAATCGAGATCGGCCATAAGCACCGATGACAAGACAGCCGGCACCGCGCTTCGATGCGAAATCTTCGAGCACGCCCGAGGCACTCTTGGCGTCCATCGCGAGTGCGTGAAGATCGGATGCCACACCGTGGCGCGAAAGGTAGGTGTTTGCCGATGTCTGGGGAAAATCTTCCCCATTTTCTCCAATCGAGACAATATGGACCGAAGATGCCGCGCGAAGGAGCGGTAAGGCGTTGCGGAGGGCGTTGGCCGCTTCAGGCGAAGCATTCCATCCAATCACCGCCGGTCGCCCTGCGTCGAATGACCCGACCCCAGCTGGAACCATTAACACCGCGCAGGCCGCATGGACCGCAACTTCATCGACGATCGGCAGCGGCTGGGACTCAGCATCGCCAGCTCCCGGATACTGGCCAATAACGACGAGATCGTTCAGCGCAGAGGCACTGACCAATGTTTGAACGACGGGTCCGTCAGTCGCGATCCAGTCCCAGCGGACATCGTCCTGCGCCAAGCGAGCCCCGATCCGCTTGCGAACGTCGTCTTCGCGTTCGCGAACACTTTCAAGGACTGCGGCTTGGGTATAGACGCCCCCAAGCGGCTCGAAGGAAACATAGGCATTGTAAGGTGTCACCTGAAGGCAGGTGAGATGAGCGTCGAACGTCCGGCAAATATCGAGCGCGACCTGCAGCCGGTCATCCAGCGCATCGTCGTCATAAACATGCAAAAGTACCGACTTCATCTGCCCAACTCCTCTTTGGGATGATGAGCAGAGTAGCTTCCGGGAAAATTCGCGCCTTGATCCGTCGCAACAAGTTCCTTGATACGGATCAAGGTTGGTCGGGCAGCCTGAAACTATTCCGGGGACCATGTGGAGATACTATCCAGAATTGCTCGAACGGCCCGTGCCGCGCTACACAAGCTATCCGACCGCAGTGGAATTCAATGATCGGGTCGGTGCCGCCGATATGGTCGAAGCACTACAAACCGTCGAGCTGGACACTTCAATCTCGATCTATGTCCACATCCCCTACTGCCAGTCGATCTGCTGGTATTGTGGTTGCAATACCGGGGCCGCCAACCGCACGCACCGACTTTCCGCCTATCTGGAAGCGCTTGAAAGCGAAATCGCGCGGGTTGGAAGCCTTTTGCACGGCAGGGGGAAGGTCCGGCATATTGCCTTTGGCGGTGGTAGCCCGAATTCAATCGCGCCGGTCGACTTTGTCCGTCTGGTTGATCGGCTGGTTCTTGCGCTCAATTGTGAAAGCGCGGACATGGCCGTCGAAATCGACCCGCGCATCTTTTCAGACAATTGGGCCATGGCTTTGGCGTCTTGCGGCGTGACGCGCGTCAGCCTTGGTGTGCAGAGCTTTTCCGAAGCGATCCAGCAGGCGATCGGGCGGATTCAACCCCGGCACATGATCGAAGCCTGCATGACTTCAGTGCAGCGCTACGGGATCGGGAACATCAATTTCGACTTGATGTACGGCCTGCCCGGCCAGACCCTCGCGGATCTGGAAGACACTTTGAAGCAAGCGATCGAGCTGGCGCCAAGCAGGATTGCATTGTTCGGCTATGCCCATTTGCCCGACCTTGTGCCCCGGCAGCGCAGGATCGACGCAAACGCGCTGCCCGGATCGGAACTGCGGTTCGAAATGGCGGCGCTTGGACATGCCTTGCTGGCGAAAGCCGGCTATCAGCCGATTGGGTTCGACCATTTCGCTCTGGCCAGCGACGGGTTGGCCAAAGCCAATGCGAAGGGTAAGCTCTATCGCAATTTTCAAGGGTTCACAGATGATGACAGTCCGGTTCTGCTCGGCTTTGGCGCCAGCGCAATCAGCAGTTTTCCGCACGTCATGATCCAGAACGAGAAGAATCCCGGCAAATATCGCGAATGCATCGCCAGCGGGACTCTGGCTTCCACGCGCGGGGTCAGGCGCAGTGACGATGATCGGAGTCGTTCTGCCATAATCGAACACATCTTGTGCCAACGCGAAGCGCGCGACATCCCGGAAGAAATCGTCGCCAGCGCGCGCACAAAGCTAGGTCCGCTCGAAGCCTTGGGATTGATTGAATGGGACGAACGCGACTTGCGCTTGAGCCGGGGCGCGCTCCCTTACGCACGGATCGTTGCAGCCGCGTTTGATGCCTATCGCCAGCCGGGCTCCAGCCAGTTCAGCAATGCGATCTAGGCTTTCATTGTTCGCGCCGGGCGCCTGGCTGGCATTGGCAGGGTTCGGCATGCTCGATCCCGTCGGGCAGGCTTTGGCTATGCCCAACATAATCAGCATCTGCTCGGGTGTCGGCCCCCGGCTGATCCAATTGCCAGCGCCTGGTAACGACCGGAAGCGTGAAGATTGCGCCAAGGGTTGCCATGCGCTGTGCCAAAGGAAGCGTGCCGGCGAACAGACTTCGAGCGAAGCCGAGGACTGATAGTTTCCGAAACTCAGGCACTGTGCATCATTGCCGAATGCGCCCCTTTGTGTAGAGAAGGGCAATGCGAAGTCGCAAAGCGCATCCCATGTCCCCTTCCAAGCCGGAAAGCTTTGCCGAAGTAGCGGCTGGCGAAGAACTCTTGCGCTCGATCCTCGCAACGGTGCCGGATGCGATGATCATCATCGATACGAGTGGCGTCATTACCTATTTCAGCGCAGCGGCAGAGCAGATGTTCGGTTATGGCAGCGAAGAGGTGCTTGGTCAGAACATCCGCCTGTTGATGCCGGAACCGGACCGCGAGCATCATGACGACTACATGCGTCGCTACCTTGAAACCGGGCAAGCACGGATTATCGGGATCGGGCGCTTCACGGTCGCCCGGCGTCGCAACGGCGAGGTTTTTCCCATCCAGCTCTCGATCGGGGAAGCAGGCACAGGCGACGGGCGGGTGTTTTCCGGTTTCGTCCGTGACCTGACCGAACGCGAAGAGGCCCGGGTCCATCTCGAGGAACTGCAAAACGAGATCGCCCATGTGTCGAGGGTCAGCGCAATGGGCACAATGGCATCATCGCTTGCCCATGAACTCAACCAGCCGTTGACCGCCATTGCCAACTATGTGGAGGGTGCTCGGGACTTGCTTGACAATCCGACCCCGGACATTCTCGAAACGGTTCGTGAAGTACTTGACGATGCGGCACGCGAGTCCGTGCGCGCGGGGCAAATCGTGCGAGGACTGCGAGATTTTATCGGGAGGGGGACGGCCGAGCGGCGCGCAGAAAGCCTGCCTCGCCTGATCAACCAGGCCAATGCGCTGGCCCTGATCGGAGCGCGCGAAATGGGGATTGATGTCGATCTTGCGCTCGATCCCCAGGCTGAAACTGTTTTTGTCGCCGGGGTCCAGGTTCAGCAAGTCCTGGTCAACCTGATCCGCAATGCCGCCGAAGCCATGGAATCGTCGGACAGGCGCCGCCTTTCGATCCGGACGCAGCGCCTTTCAAAGGAGTTGGTTCAGGTGAGCGTGACAGATAGCGGGCAAGGATTCGCCCCCGAAAGCCTGGATCGCCTGTTCGAGCCCTTTTTCAGTACCAAGGGCGAAGGCATGGGTTTGGGGCTGTCAATTTGCCGGACAATCGTCGAATCGCTTGGCGGTTCGATCTGGGCAGAGCAAGCGGCAGGCGGCATGACGTTCAATTTCACATTGTTGAGTGCGGATACGGAGGACAGCGATGACGGACCGGCGTCAGATTTATCTGGTTGATGACGATGATGCCGTCCGGAGATCGGCGGGTTTCATGCTCAAGACCTCCGGGTTTGCTGTTGAGCCATTTGCGTCGGGCGTCGAATTCCTGAAGGAGGTTGAGGCGCTCGCGCCCGGCTGCATACTGCTTGATGTCCGGATGCCGGGCATGGATGGCCTTGAAGTGCAGCGTGCTCTGGGAGAGCGCGGCATTACGTTCCCGGTGATCGTCCTCACGGGCCATGGCGACGTCAATGTCGCCGTGGCAGCGATGAAGGCTGGCGCTCTTGATTTTATCGAGAAGCCTTTCGAAAAGGCTGTCCTTCTGGCAGCGCTCGAAGAAGGCTTTGCACAGATAGAGCGGTCCGACCGGGGCAAGGCGCGCGCAGCCGAGGCTGTGCTGCGTCTTAATGTGCTGACTGCGCGCGAACATGACGTTCTTGAAGGACTGGTTCGCGGCTTTCCCAACAAGACAATCGCCTATGACCTCGGGATCAGTGCGCGGACGGTCGAAATTCACCGGGCCAATCTCATGACCAAGCTCAACGTTCGCAGCCTTTCCGAGGCCCTTCGGATTGCCTTCGCAGCGGGGCTGGGAGACACGCCCGGATGAGAAGTAACTAGGCGTTCACCGGTTGGGCAAGCGGCACAGTGAAAGCAAAACTCGAACCGCCCTCCTTTCGCGGCTCTGCCCAAATTCGACCGCCCTGCGCTTCGACAAGGGTTCGGCAAATCGAAAGGCCCAAACCCATCCCGCTCCGTTTGGTAGAGCGGAAGGGTTCGAAAAGATTATCGGCCATCTCGGCAGACAGGCCGGGACCGGTGTCGGAAATCGTCAATTGAATCATGTCGCCCGCAGCTGGTCGTGACCGGATTTCGATGCGTTTGAGCGGAGCATCTTCCATCGCGTCGAGTGCATTGCGGACAAGGTTGAAGAGAATCTGCTGAACATTGACGCCGTCCACATTGACCGCGTCTGCGCGCGGATCGAGTGCGACGCACATTTCAATTTCATGCTTGCCCGAGCCAAGCAGGGCCAGTGCGGTCGCTTCGCGGACCAGCTTTTTGAGACTTTCGGTCCGCCGGCTCACCTCTCCGCGCGCAATGAATTCACGCAGGCGACTGACGATCTTCGCGGCCCTCAATGCCTGTTCGGCCGCGCTCGATACCGCATCGCGCAAATCTTCCGGATCGGCATCTTTCGTATCGACCAGTTCCTGGGCTGCCTCCATATAGTTGGTGATGGCGGCAAGCGGCTGGTTCAATTCGTGCGCGAGCGCCGTCGTCAGCGATCCAACCGCGCTGACCCGCGCGACCCGCGCAAGTTCGTTCTGAAGTTCGTGCATCCGTCTTTCGACAGACTGTCTTGCGGTCATGTCGCGAATGAAGCCAGTAAAGACACGACCTTCCGGAGTCTTGGCTTCGCCAACGGACAATTCGATTGGAAAGGTTGAGCCATCCCTGCGCCTCGCGGTCATGACGCGACTGGTGCCGAGGATGTGTTTCTGTCCGGTTTGCCGATAGCGCTCGATGTAGCTGTCATGGCGCTCGCGATCGGGCGAGGGCATCAGAAGGCTCACATTTTCGCCAACGACTTCCGCCTGACTGAACCCGAACATCCGCTCCGCTGCAGTACTGAAGGACAGGATTCGGCCGCGATCATCGATCACAACCATGGCGTCGGGAACGGTTGCAAGGATCGAACGAAGGTGACCCTCGTTGAAACTGTCCTTCACAAATGCGTTCATAACTTTCCGATCCAAGAGCCTTTCGGCCTGAGACTGCATTGGCTTTGCCAGCGCCATGTGCGCGGACGGCGGGCCTGAACCCTAATTTGCGGCGCGCGAGGCTGCTATCCGTATCAACCCTTATTGGAGGGTTGGGCGCA
>Ga0138256_10008427_pt1 | contig 10823 bp, 4 predicted proteins | sample KNB2016incub_MG_FD_105486 | JGI IMG/M metagenome (GOLD analysis project Ga0138256, IMG submission 105486) | Active sludge microbial communities from wastewater in Klosterneuburg, Austria - KNB2014incub_MG | ecosystem: Engineered > WWTP > Activated sludge > Unclassified | place: Austria... | reverse complement strand
AGGGGACATCTACCTGGACGAGAACATACTGCGGATGACCACGAACCTGCGCCTCCAGCTGAGCAGCCTCGCGGACGCGCTCACCGAGGAAGGCCGCAAGGACGACGCCCGGGCGGTGCTCGACCTCACCATGGAAAAAATGCCCGAGCGCAACGTGCCCTTCGACCGCATCATGCTGCCGGTGATCGAATCGTACTACAAAGCGGGCGACACCGCCAAGGCCAACCAGTTCGCCGAGCGCCTCTTCACCGTGATGGAGGAGAACCTGGCCTGGTATGTGAGCCTGGAGCCGAAGTTCGCGGACAAGATCAGCAACGACATGGCCATCGCCCACGCGGTGATGGACCGCCTGGTCACCACCGCACGCGCACTCTATGGGCAGAAGGAGTTCGCCGACAGCCTGAAGGACCGCATGGACGCCGCCGCGCAAGCCTACGAGGCCAAGATGATGGAGCTGGAAGGCGCGACCCCCAAAGGCCGCCGCACCACGAAGGGCAGGTTCTGACCGGATGTACCTACCCCGCACCCCGGAACTGCTGAAGCCGTTCTACCGGGAGCTTATGTGGAGCGTGGACACCACGGCGAAGGAGATCTATCTCACCTTCGACGATGGCCCCGATCCGAACGTGACGCCCTGGGTGCTGGACACGCTCCAGCAATTCGGTGCGAAGGCCACGTTCTTCTGTTTGGGTGCACAAACAGCGCGGTATGCCACGCTGTTCCGTAGGATCAAGGACGAGGGGCATGGCATCGGCAACCACACCTGGGACCATTGCAACGGCTGGAAGACGCCCACGTTCACCTATTTGCGAAGCGTACTGCTCTGCCAATTGCAGACCGCCACGCCCCTGTTCCGTCCGCCCTACGGCCGCATTTCACGCGAACAGATCGCCGCGCTGAAGGACCGGTTCAAGATCGTGATGTGGGACGTGCTCACCGGCGACTTCGATACCAAGATCACCGGCGAACGCTGTTTGGCGAACGCGGTGGACCATGCGAAACCGGGCTCCATCGTGGTGTTCCACGATACCGCCAAGGCGGCTATGCGCATGAAGCATGCATTGCCCCTCGCCTTGGAGCACTGGCAGAATGAAGGCTACCGCTTCAGCTTGCTCGAAGGCAGCACCACGGGTTGATCGGCCTCGCGCCAGGCCTCCATGCCGCCCACCAGGTCGTACACCTGCGTGAAGCCAAGTTCCACGAGCTGCTTGCTCGCCCGTGCGCTACGCCCGCCTGCGGCACAGTAGACATACACCGGCTTGCTCTTGTCGAGCTGTTGCGCTGCCGCTTCCTTGAAACCGCCCGCGTTGAAGTCGATCATGGTGGCGCCTGCGATGATGCCCTCCTCCTGTTCCGCCGGTGTGCGCACGTCCACCAGTTGACCGGGCTTCTCCTTGAGGTTCGTCGCGAATTGAGCTACGGTGCATTCCACGGGCGCGACGGCGGGTTGTGCCTGACCACAACTTGAACCGAGCGAGAGAAGAAGGAAGAGACCGTGTTTGAGCATGGTGCGTTCAGAGATGGATCGAAGGTAGCCTGTGCGGGTTCGTTGCGGGCGCCATCACTGCCGCACCTCCAGCACGGTGTACTCCACGCGGCGGTTCTCCGCATGCTCCTGCTCGCTGCATTGCACACCGGGTACACAATGGTTCAACAGGCGCGTTCCGCCATAGCCCTTCGCCACGACGCGGTCCTTGGGTATGCCCTTGGAGATCAAGAGGTCGATGGTGACCTGTGCGCGCTTCTGGGTGAGTTTCATCTGCTCGTCGGCATCACCCTGCGAGTCACTATGTACCGCGATCTCCACCACGAGCGCGGGATTGACCTTCAGCCGTTCGGCCAGCCCGTCCAACTCGGTCTTCGCATTGGGCTCCAGTGCAGTGCTCTTCGCGTCGCTCCACTTCACGAACTTCAGGCGCACCGGCTTGCCCACCTCCACCGGCTCGAAGCTCAGGTCGCGTGCCTGGTTCAGGTCGATCACACCCTGACGGATCCCCACCGTGGAGACCGGTACGCTCATGCTGTAGTAGCCTGGTTTCTCGAACAACACTTCGAACTCCTCGTTCGCCTGCATACGGAAACTGAAATCGCCCCCCTCACCGGTGGTGGCGCTTTCCGAGTTGAAGCTGGTGAGGTTCACCACGGAGACGGTCATGTCCGGGATGAAGCCCAAACGGTCCTTGTAGCGCACAGCGCCGCGCAGCCATACGCCCGCATCGGGCACGAGGTGGATGTCGCGTGCGACGATCTGCTGGTTCTCGATGGTCTCGGTGCTTAGATGCTGCTCCCCGTCATACCGCCCCTTCATGCGCGCCACCACACGGTACTCCTTGTCCTTCTGCACCGCGAAGGAATACTCACCCTTCGCATCCGTGGTCGTGGTGGCCAGTAGTCCGCCTTTCATGTCCTGGAGTTCCACCGTCACATCGATCAACGGGGCCGAGACCTCATCGTCGATCACCACACCGGTGCATAGGTAGCGCTGCTCGAGCGGGTAGTTCATCGTGAACGCGTAGAGGTCATCGTCGCCCCGCCCGCCGGGGCGGTTGCTGCTGAAATAGCCCTGCTTGCCTTGCGCATCGATGATGAAGCCCAGGTCATCCTTCGGGCTGTTCACAGGGGCACCTACGTTGATGGCCGCAGTGAACCGATCGCCACCGGCCGGTGTAGCCGCGAACACGTCCAGGCCACCAAGACCCGGATGCCCATCGCTGCTGAAGTATAGGGTGCCATCAGCGCCCATGGAAGGGGTCACTTCATTGTGCGGGGTGTTCACCGTGGGTCCAAGGTTCTCGGGCTCACCCCACTGTCCGCCCAGGTCTTTGCACACATAAATGTCCGTGCCACCGGATCCGCCCGGCATGTCGCTCACGAAGAACATGCGCTTGCCATCGGGCGAAAAAGCGGGATGCGCCATCGAGCACTCGTTGTTGTTGTACAGGAAGGGTTCCACTCCGCCCCAATCGGTGCCATTGCGCCGGGCCCGGTAGATCCCCAGCCGCGTGATGCCGTTACGCCCTTTCACCGCGCTGTTCCGTGTGAAGTACAGGGAGGACCCGTCCGGCGTGCATGCCGAAGGCCCTTCGTGCAACTTGCTGTTCACCTGGCCTTCCAGGGGAACGGTCCCGTCCAGACCGCCATCGGCTCCCCGCTGCGCGATGTACAGATCGAGGAAGGGCTGATCGTTCCACGCCGCACGGCGCTGGATGCCCACGCGCTCATTGCGGCTGCTGGAGAAGATCACCTGGTCGCTTCCACACCAGGCGGCACCGAAATCGGACCAGTGCGTATTGATGCCCAACGGCTTCACATGGAAGCGGTCCTGCTGGTCATTGAACTTGCGCGCGAAGCTGCTGATGTTGCTGCGTTGCGGGCCTCCCTCCGGCGGGCGTGTGGCCAGGTACTTGTCCATCCACTCCTCGGCCTGATCGTACTTCGCATTGCCCTTCAGTGCCTGCGCGTAGTTGTAGAGGTCGCGCGGTTCACGGTTCAGGAACTTCACCACGATCGCGTACCACCGTTCGGCCTCCTCGGTATTGCCCAGCTTCATGTAGCTCTCTGCGAGACGCTTGGTCACATGCTCGTTCACCGCCCCCAGGTCCGCCGCTTTGCGGTATTCATCCACGGCCAAAGCGAAGGCCATCTGCTGGAAGTATTGGTCGGCCGTGCGTACGTGGGCTTGCGCACCGCCCTGTGCGTACCCGCGGTGCATCGCCACCAACGCGGTGAGCAGCACAAGCATATGGCGCAGCCGACCCATCAGAAATAGCGCGGCGAGATCGTGCGCCCCTTGGTGAACTTCAGGTCGTAGCTCAGCATCACCTCATGGGTGCCGGCATTGTAAGCGCCGAGGCGCGTGGTGGTGAGGTCGAAGGCGTAGCCAGCGCGGAACTGCTCGTTGAACTGGTATTGCGCCATTACCCCGAAGGCATTGCCCAACCGGTACAGCGCCCCCAGCCAGATGCGGTCGCGCATCAGGAAATTCGCGTTCACGTCCAGCGATAGCGGTGCACCGCCCACCATCCGCAGCATCACCGAAGGCTTGAACTTGAGGTCGGGACCCAGGTCCACCACCACACCGGCGATGGCGAAATAGTGCCGGTCCTCCTTCGCAGTGGTCAACACCGCGCTCTGGGCTTCGGTGAGCTTGTTCTCCAACAGTTTCGGTGCGGAAAGGCCCACATAGAAACGGGGACCGTGCCAGAACAATCCGAACCCGAAATTCGGAAGGACCTTGCTGCTCAGATCCGTTGTGGAAGGATCGACCTCCACGGTGGAAAGGCCTGCGAGATCCGCCTGGAAGAAGTTGACGCCCCCCTTCAGTCCGAAGGACAGCCTGGACTTCTCGCCAGTGCGGATGCGGTAGGCGATGTCCAGGAACGCACCGGTCTGTCGCGCTGGTCCGACGCGATCGTGCAGTACCACGCCGCCGAGCGAGAGCCCGCTCCACGGCAGCGGCGAATGCAGCGCCACGGTTTGCGTGCTTGGTGCGCCTTCAAAACCCACCCATTGATGCCGCGTCAACGCCATCATCGTGAACACGTCCGCGCTGCCCGCGTAAGCAGGGTTGAAGGCCAACGTGTTGAACATGTACTGACTGTACAAAGGGTCCTGTTGCGCCTGGACTTCGGTCGGCGACAACAGGGCCGTGGCCAACCCGAGCGTCACGATGAGCGCATGCATCATCCGCGATGCACGCCGAGCGGCCGACCGGCAACCCACAACCGTCAACTGCTTGCTCATCGGTTCAAGTAGACATAGCCTTTGATGGGCTCGTTGCTATTGCCCAGTTCGATCACGTAGTAGTAGGTGCCGCTCGGGAGCGCACCTGAAAGCAAGCTCTTCTGCGCCGTTCCATCCCACACCACGGTGCGGTTGTCGTACCCCGCACCCTTGAACACTTCATCACCCCATCGGTTGAAGATGATCACCGAGTTGGATGGATAACCTTCGATCCCGGGAAGCTGGAAGGTCTCGTTGATATCGTCACCGTTCGGCGAGAACAGTTCGGGTACGAAGACCTCGTCGTCGAAAGCACATGGCGTCACGCCCTCGATGACACGTGGTGCGCAGTTGTTGGCATCGTTCACGAGCAGCGAATAAGCCTGGCTCGTGAACACGGGATCGCTGGTGAACACATAAGGCGGGACCGTGCTCAACGTACCGGGCAGACCTGTGACCACATAACTCGCCGGGTCGCCTCCAACAATGGTGAAGACAACGGTATAGGTACGGTCCTGCTCATTGCAGGTGCTCTCCAAGCCGGTGACCTGGATACCCTCCTTCAACTGAACGGTCACTTGAGCGGAAGCCTGACCACAGCCAAGCACATCCACATCGTAGCGGAACACATAGGTGCCTGGCGTAAGAAGCGTACTGTTCAACAGCGAGCCGGTCACGGTGCCTGTCGAGTTGAGCTCGGTCCAGACGCCCCCTGGTTGCGGGCTTCCCGCGAGCGCTGTGAACAGATCGAAGGCGTCCGCGGTATTGCATAGCACAACGGTACTGTCCGCACCGGCATTGGCCGGTTGATTGAGGCTGATGGTTACCGTGGCGCTGCTGTCCGCACAAGGAGCGATACCGGGGACGAGGTAGATGTACGCGCCGGGTTCGTCCTGCGCCGGATCGAACGTGCTGCCATGCGGACCGAGCGGACCGGTCCACGTCCCGCCCACAGCCGGTGTTCCACCGAGCACATCGAAGAGGCTCACCGCAGGATCCCCATCGCAGAACGCCAAGGTCGTGTCGGTGCCTGGGTCGGCATAGGGACCGATGTGTATAAAGATCCCCACCGAAACAGGGCCGCACGCGGGCGAGACCACCTCATAGGTGAACGGCAAGTTGGTGCCTACCGGAAGGGCAGGTGCATTGAGGATCGATCCGTTCAGTTCACCGGTGCCCGAATTGTCCGTCCAGGTGCCGGTCGTGTCCGTTCCGATCGGCAGCGAGTTGAAAAGATCGTAAGGTGACGCGCCGCAAATGGTGTCCACACCACCCGCCCCCAGATCGATCCCGAAGGAGACTTCGGCCACGATGGTGATCGCGTCGCTGGCGCAGGGCACGGTGCCCGGCACGGTGTAGGTGAAATGGTAAAGGCCCACACCGGGTAGGGTCGCATTGAAGAGCGAGTCAGTCAATGCGTTCGTGGCATCATCATCCGTCCAGAAACCCGTGGTATCGTACCCAACGAGCGCTTCGAAAAGGTTCTGCGCGGTTTCGGTCGCGCACACGGAGAGTGTGTCGCCATTCCCAGCGTTGGCGGCTTGCACCACGTTCACCGTCAACACGGCGGTATCGTTCTCGCAGGCCCCGAGACCGAGTATCAGGTAGGTATAGGGGCCGCTATCGTCGGTCGCGGGCTGGAAAAACTCGGAATGAACCACGGCCCCTGCGTCATACCAGGTGCCTCCCAGGTCGGGATTGCCGCTCAATTCACCACGCATATTGAACGGTGCCGCACTGGAACAAATGGTCAAGGCGTTGTCGAGGCCCGCGTTCGGGGCCAGGTTCTCCGTAACCATGACCTGTGCCTGGTCCGGGACGCAGAACAAAGAGCCTTGCACGTTGTAGAAATATGGACCGGAGCCGTGGATCGCTGGATTGTAGAAGCCGTTCATCGGACCACCCGGACCGACCCAGGAACCATTGGGTGTCTCGCCGATCAAGAGCGCGCTCAGATCGACCGGTAGATCCTCCGAGCAAATGCTCAGCACCGTGTCTTGTCCGGCGAAGGGTGCGGGGTCAACGTTCACGGTCACAATGCTCTGTGTGGAAGGACAGTCGCCCACACCAGCGACCTCATAGACATACTCTCCTTCCGGATCGGTGGTGGGGTCGAAGGACCCATCGTGCGGGAAGCCTCCTGGATCGGTCCAAGTGCCAGTAGCGTCCGGAGAGCAGTTCACGAACTGCAAGAGCAGGAAACCGCCTGTGTTGGCGCATACCGTCACCCCGCCATCGCAACCGGCGTTCGGTCCTTCCAACACTTCCACGGTCAGCACGGAAGTGTCGCTCACACAAGAGGCGGAAGCCTCGAGCACATACTCGAAATGCCATGTGCCGACGCCCGCGAGACCCGCGTTGAAGACCCCGTTCAGCATCGCGCCCGAGCCGTCGACGTCGAACCAATCACCACCGGCCTGGGGCGCCCCGCCAAGCAGCGGGTAGAGCAGAACGAAGTTCTCGCTTTCACAGACCTGCACCGTCGTATCCGCACCTGCGTCCAGCCCTTGTACGATAGTGAGCGTGAGCAGTGCAGCAGCCGGCGTGCAAGGGGCGTTGCCGACCCTGGTGTAAGTGAAAGTGTATGTGCCCGGAAGTACGCCAATGGCATTGAGCACCCCGTTGTTGAGCTGCCCGATGTTGCTGTTGTTCGTCCAGGTACCACCAAGTTGTGGTGTACCGTTCAATCCATTGATCAGTGCGATGCCCGTCGCATCCACGCACACCGTGAGATCACCATCCTCTCCAGCGTTCGGCGCGATCACCTTGTTGATCTGCACAGTGGCCGAATCGTCGCCGCAACTCGCGAGCCCGAGGACCACGTATTGATAGGCACCGCCCGTGTCCGTGGTCGGGTCCCACTCACCGGAGGGCACCGGACCATTGGGGCCGGTCCATAGGCCACCGGGCTGTGGTGTTCCATTCAACAAGCCGATCAACTGAACTTCCGGACCATCGGAACAGAGCGACACCACGTTCAGGAATCCAGCGTCCGGTGCGGGGTTCTCCGAGACCTCCACGTAGGCTGTATCGTTAACGCAAGGTGCATTGCCGAGCAGCACGTACGTGAACGATCCTTGAGCGGAGGAACCGGGTATGTACACTCCAGAGAAGGGATCCCCGTTGGCATCGAACCAATCACCGCCCGGCTCGGGTGTGTTCTGCAATACCGTGAACAGATCCACATCGCCTGCATCGCTGCAGAGTTCGATCGCGCCATCGCCACCCGCCCAAGGCGCGTGGTTCTCGATCACCGTTACCGTGCTCTGGTCCGCTGCGCATGCGCCAATGGCCGGAACCGTGTAGGTGTAAACTCCTGGCTCATGGTCCACCGGGAAATACAGCCCGTCCTCAGGAAGATTGTCCGGATCCGTCCAGGTGCCGTTCAGGTCCGGTGTTCCACCCAGCAGCGTGATCAAGCCGAACGCTTGTGCATCGTCGCAGATCACCGTTACACCGTTCGCACCAGCGTCCCATGCTTCGTTCAGCACCACGGTAACACCAGCCGTGTCGTTCGCGCATGGAGATACCGCTGTGCGGACATACCGGTAGAGCCCGGCCGCATCACTGTTCGGCAGGAACAGTCCCGAATGCGGGGCAAGTGTGATGGGACGCAACCAATTGCCGCCCGGTTGCGGAGTACCGCCTAACTCATTGAAAAGGTTGATCGTGGGTCCGGGCCTGCATACCTGTGTGGTGGCATAGTCGCCAGCGTTCACCGCCTGACTGACACCAACGGTTACCGTGGCAGTGGCGTTCGGGCAAGGGGCATCGCCGGACACGGTGTACACATACACACCGGGCGTGCTCGTGCCGGGGCAGAAAATGCCATCGCTCGGCGTATTGTTCGGGCCTGTCCAGGAAGCACCGATAACGCCCGGTGTTCCCCCCAACTCCGCAAAAAGGGAGAAGCACGGATCGGACGAACATTTCAAGCGCGTCACGCTAGTGCCCGCGTTCGGGGGGGCGTTCACCAGCACGTTCACAATGGCCGAATCGTTCCCGCACGGAGCCACTCCGATCACCTTGTACTTGTAATCTCCTGGTGTGTCCACCAATGGATTGAAAACGCCGCCATGGACCGCCCCCAGCGGATCGGTCCATGCGCCGGTATTGTCCGCTCCGCCCAGCAGGGGGAACAACTGCACGGAACCGGCCCCGGGACAAGCAACAGCACTGGTACTGGTACCTGCGTTCGCCTCATTGTTCACGAACACGCTGACAATGGAACTATCCGCATCGCACGAGGCGTTCGCTGGTACGAGGTAGGTGTAATCGCCCTCCACATCGACGTCCGGATCGAACAGCACCGAATGCGGTGCTCCTCCGGGGCCCTTCCACGTACCGTCCGTGTCCGGGGTGCCTCCGAGATGATCGCTGAGCAGGAACGAACCACTGTTCGAGCAAACCGTTACCTGGCCATCACTGCCTGCGTCGGGTTCCGCATCCACCCCGACCGTGAGTATCGCGACATCGATATTGCACGGGAAGGTCCCGGGCACGCTGTACAAATAGGCACCCGCCACATCCACCCCAGGCACGAAGAGACCGGAATGTGGGCTGCTGTTCGGTGCCTGCCAGCTACCGGTGGGGTCGGGGGTACCGCCCAGGCTATCCAGGAGTTCGAACGGTGCGTCCGAGGTGCACACCGCGATGTCATCATTAATCCCCGCATCGGGTTCCGTCACTTCAGAAACGATCACATACGCGATGGAATCAGCGCACGGTGGGTCTCCCTCCACACGGTATTCATAAGTGCCCGGCATATCGTTCGACGGGTTGTAGCTCGGTGAATGCGGCAGGTTATTGAACCACCAGGTCCCGCCTCCGTCGGGTGTGCCGCCCAGTACGTTGAACAACTGGAAGGACCCCCCATTGCCGCACACCAGGATCGCACTGTTCAGCCCAGCATCCGGTTCACCCACGACATTGATCGTCATGGTGGCTTGATCGTCCGGGCAGAAGCCACCACCATCCAATTGGTAGGTGAAATCGTAGGTGCCCGGGTTCACCAGTGTAGCGTTGAAAATGCCGTTGGCGAGTGCGTTGCTGTTATCATCGTCGCTCCATGCCCCGCCGGGATCGGGGTTGCCGTTCATATGGGCGAACAACACATAGGCGGACTCGTTGCCGCAGAGGTTCTGGAACGTGGTCGCACCTGCGTTCAGTTGCGGCACGATGGTGATGATGACCCGGGCCGAGTCCGCAGGGCATTGCCCATTGCCGTCAACCGCGTAGGTGAAATTGTAACTATCGATCGCCAACCCGTTCGTGTTCAGCAACGATCCGTTCAGTTGTCCACATGCGTCGTCATCGATCCAATCACCCCCGGCCGTGAAAGTGCCTTGGAGAAGACCGAACAGATCGATCGATCCCGAATTGGCACAGACGGTCTGCGCCCCATCGCCTCCGGCCGATGGAGCCGTGTTCACCACGACCGTTACAATGGATGAAGCTGGTCCACAGGGCAGGGTTCCGGCAACCACATAAGTATACTGGCCTTGAGGACTTGTGCCTGGAACGAACGTGCCGTTCATGGCACCCCCGGGACCGGTCCATGAGCCACCGGGCTGCGGGGTCCCGTTCAGTGAATCGATCAATGCAAAAGCTGGTGCCGTGGTGCATACGCTCACGGTGGCATTGGTACCCGCGTTCGGAGGCACCACCTCCTGCACCACGACGGTCGCGGTAGCGTTCGCACACGGTGGAATGCCCGCGACCGTATAAGTGTACACATCAGGTACGTCGTTGGCCGGATCATAGATCTGGCCGTGCGGAGCGACACCTGGTCCCGTCCAGCTGCCACCTGGATCGGGGGTTCCACCAAGGAAGGTGGCCAATGAGAAAGGTGTACCATTGCCGCACACCGTGTGGTTGCCGTTGATACCTGCCACAGGTGCCGTCTGCACGTTCACCGTAGCGAAAGCGGTGTCGTTCGAGCACGGGGCTGTGCCGACCACCACGTACCGATAAATGCCTGGAAGGCTTGCCCCCGGGATGAAGGTTCCCGAGGGGAAGGCCACTCCATTGGGATCGCTCCAGGAACCGGTGAGCATGGGGTTGCCGCCAAGGACCGAGATCAGCGTGAACTGACCGGTATT
>Ga0138256_10008425_pt1 | contig 10825 bp, 9 predicted proteins | sample KNB2016incub_MG_FD_105486 | JGI IMG/M metagenome (GOLD analysis project Ga0138256, IMG submission 105486) | Active sludge microbial communities from wastewater in Klosterneuburg, Austria - KNB2014incub_MG | ecosystem: Engineered > WWTP > Activated sludge > Unclassified | place: Austria... | reverse complement strand
TCCGCGATATATTATTTATTGAAGGAATGCGTGATTACCGGAAGATACACAGCACCCAGAAAAAGATTATGACGCTTCAGAAGTTTTCAGAACTTGAAGCGGAACTCCCCGAATCTGTCATTTGCAGGGTGCATAAGTCATATATGGTATCAATTAATAAAATTGATTCTATAGAAAAGGATTGTATTTATATTTCACAAACAGTAATACCAGTTTCTGAAACGTACCGGCAAAAATTTTATGCTTTGATCGGCCGCTGATATTTCTTTAATCCGGAGTATTTGTATGATCAAAATATCCCTTCTGTTCAACCTTGTTAGAGAAAAAACTAAGGAACATCACCACCACAATAAAGAAAATCATTACTTGTGTGCTTACCAGGAATTTACCAGCAAAATTTACCGGGTAAAATTCTCCATATCCTACAGTAGAAGATGTTACAAAACTGAAATAGATAGAATCAAACCAATGACGGAAAGGCATATTTAAATAATTACCCCGGGCGTAAATAGCAGCATAGCTGAATACGATCTGCAGGTAATTTAAAAACATCAGCAACATGGTACGCCTGTAAGAGCGCGGCCTTGAAAAAATATCTGATGCAAAAACAAGGGTAGCTAAATAAAACATCGTTTCCAGGAGAAACCAGATCATCAATGCAAATACAAAATTGTTGTCAAATGCATCAAAATATACCAGTGCAAAAGGAAAAACAACTTTAAATAATACAAAAAAATCAACAGCCAGTTCCTGGTAACCGATCCCCTTTTTACCAAAAACATGCTTGATGTAAATACCCAAAAACAAGAATTGCGAAATTGCCAGGAACAGGCGGAGCATTTTTTCAATTCCTATATCATCCTGGTGTTCATTGTGCCAGATAGACCTGATATTTTTTATCCTTTTCTCAATTCCGCCTTTTACAGGTTTATTGTCTACTTCAGGTTTTGCGAGGAATAGTTTTTTGAACAATCGTTTCATTTCTTATAATGCGGAATACTAAATTACTTAAGGTTAGGCATATTGGCAAAAATGAAAATCCTAGAAGTGGTAATATAGTTTGTAACAAATAAGTTTTGGTTGTTAGTTTTGCAACTGATTATATAAATAATCACCGGGTATTTATGAGTGTTAGTAGTTTCAATGTAAAATTGCTGGAAAAAAAGATACGGGTTTCAAACTGGTGGTCTTTGGCGTCTGCTATGCCCGACAGCCATTACAACGAAACCAGCGGAATTATGCTTACCCATCACCTGGAGGCTGTATATAATAATATTGAAGATATTTTTTCCCGGCCTGAAACTGGTTTTTACAAAGACCTTTTTACGCTGCTGAAAAAAGTTAGAATGAACAAAGAACAAGTGAAGAATGAACTTAAGATCGTTTCATTGCTGCATGATATAGGGAAAACAAAAGAAGACAAGCAGCAGGTAATTCCGCATCCGCTCACCGGCAAACCGGCTCATATGCGCCATGGTATTGTTGGATTGATGGCAACCATGGAAATTATAGGCAATGACCTGATACCTTTCCCCCAACAGCAAAAAAACATCTATCGTACTGTAGAGCTGCACGATATCTCTTACGGACTGTTCAGGGAATTCAATGTAACAGGCAATATTCCCCATAAAGACAAACTGCATTATATTGGCAATAAAATACATGAAATACCTTCAATAGGATTGCTATACCTGCTTGTATTTAAACTGGCGGATACACATGGGCATGATAATATATCTGATATTATTTGGTTCTACAATGTTGCACAGGAAAAGCACTTCAGTCATCTGAATATAAATCTGCCAGTTCCGGAAGAAAAGGATATCCGATAAAGAGCAGGTTCTTTATTTATCGGGAACATTCACAACAGAATATAGCATTTTGTGCAATAAATTAATTTGAGTTTACTATAAGCCCGTCATTGCGAGGAACGAAGCAATCTTGATTACAAGTAATACACAGTATAGATTGCTTCGTTCCTCGCAATGACGATAATTAAATTTAAAACACTACTTATTTTATTTGCTTTTTCTGTAATGCAATTAATTCCGTAACTTTTATTTCTGTTTTATACACTTTAATTTATTTGTATGCCAACTTTCAACCTGAACATTAACAATAAAAAATATACTGTTGATGCCGAAGCAGAAATGCCATTGTTGTGGGTGCTTCGCGACCTGCTTGATCTCACCGGAACAAAATATGGTTGTGGTGTTGCCAGTTGCGGAGCCTGTACTGTAATGATTGACGGTAAAGCAGTGTTATCCTGCCAGCGAAATGTTGGAACATGTGTAAATAAAAATATTACAACCATTGAGGGGCTTTCTGAAGACGGATCTCATCCTGTTCAAAAGGCCTGGCAAAAAGCGGGAGTGCCTCAATGCGGATATTGCCAACCCGGCCAAATGATGGCAGCGGCAGCATTGCTTTCAAAAAACAAGAATCCTTCTGATGATACCATCAGTTCGGCCATGAAGAATAATTTATGCCGATGTGGTACATATCACAGGATTAAAAAAGCCATACACATAGCCATTGAGGAAATAAATAAATAGCCAATCTCAACAAGATAATATGAAAAAAGTAACAATAGACCGCCGTCGTTTTATAAAAATAACATCACTTTCATCTGGAGGGCTTGTTATTGGTTTTATGTTGAATGGTTTTCCCGCACTGGCTTCAGCCCCGGCGGAGTGTGAATTCTTTCAACCAAATGCGTATTTAAAAATTGACAAGAAAGGGAAGGTAACTGTATATGTTGCCAAACAGGAATCCGGCCAGGGTGTTGATACAGCATTGCCCATGATTGTGGCGGAAGAACTGGATGTTGATTTTAAAGATGTAAAAGCAGCGATAGCTCCATATGGTACTTTAAGTGAAGGTGCGCATGATACGGGTGGCAGCCAGAGTGTGCTGGATATGTACATCAAATTGAGGAACGCCGGTGCGGTTGCCAAAGCAATGATCATTAGTGCAGCTGCAGCTGTTTGGAAAATTAAGCCCTCATCCTGTGCAGCAGATAATGGAGAGGTGGTGAACACAATAACCATGCAGCGTATCAAATACGGAGAGCTGGTTTGTGAGGCAGCCAAACTTCCGGTACCTAAAGAAGTGACCCTGAAAAGCCCAAAAGATTTTAAGCTTATCGGGAAATCTGAAAAGCGCTCGGGATTAAAAGATATGCTGACGGGGAAGACAAAATACAGCCTTGACCTGAAAACAACAGGCATGTTGTATGCTGTTGCTGCCCGTTGTCCGGTAATGGGCGGATCATTGGTAAGTGTAGATGATGCTGCAACTAAAAAAGTGCCCGGGGTTTTAAAAGTAGTCAGTTATAAAGGAACAGGAGCGCCCATGCATGTTCGTGCAGGCGTGGCCGTTATCGCTACAAACACCTGGGCAGCTATTAAGGGAAAAGAGTTGCTGAATATAACCTGGGATGAAGGCAAAAGAAACACCGACAGCACCGAACAGCTTTTTAAAACTTTTGAAGAAAAAGCAAAACAAAAGCCGCAGTTTGAAGTTTTAAATAAAGGAGATGTGTCGGCATATACAGGCAAGAATGAAATTGTTGCTGCTTATGCAGAACCCTTTCTTGCACACGCCGCTATTGAGCCTGTTAATTTTACAGCATCCGTAAAAGGAGATACATGTGAATTGTGGGGTGGCTTGCAAATACCCGACTGGGCGGTGAATACGATTGCTGCCGATTGCGGGATAAAAAAGGAGAACATTAAATTAAACCTTGCGTTAATGGGTGGCTCTTTTGGCCGGCGGATACATTTTGATTTTGCCATAGAATCTGTGAAAATTGCCCAGCAAACAGATAAGCCGGTGCAGTTGCTCTGGGAAAGAACAGATGATACCATGTTTTCGCCATACCGGCCGGCAAACTATCATCAATTGAAAGCTTCCTTAGATGAAAAAGGGAATTTGGTATCCTGGCAGCACCATGTATTGGGTACGCCTATTGCGTATATGACAGAAGGCCCCGAAAGCAAAAGTGCCCCGGAGATGGAAGGGGCAGACCGCAGCTTTTATTACAATATTCCCAATGTGCGTAACGGTTATACCCCGGTTGATTTTAATATAAACAGGGGGTGGCTGCGTTCGGTGGATATTTGTGTGAACACTTTCCCCATTGAAAGTTTTATTGATGAGATAGCGCAGAAGCTGAATAAAGACCCCTTAAACTTTCGGTTATCATTACTCGAAAACAGGCCCGATTTTAAAACAGGCGATAAACCCGGTTCCATGACGCAGTCGCCGGCACGTATAGCTGCAGTTTTAAAACTGGCCGCACAAAAAATAGGCTGGACAGAAACCCGGAAACCAAATCATTTTATTGGCCTGGCAACACATTCATTCATTTTTGCAAAAGCGTACGCAGCACACGCGATAGAAATAGAATTGCTTGCCCCTAAAAAATTCAGGATTACAAGGGTTGTTGCAGCCATTGATTGTGGTTTGGTGATAAATCCAGACGGCCTGCTTAATCAAATGGAGGGCGGACTGGCATTTGCATTATCACAGACCCTCAAAGGAGAAATAACGGTAAAGAATAGTCGCGTATTGCAGGACGGGTATTTCGGCTATGAGTTATTGCAATATGATGAAATGCCACCTGTATCGGTTCATATTGTTGAAAGTTCAGAAGAGCCCGGCGGTGTTGGCGAAGTTGGCTTGTCTACCGTTGCACCGGCACTGTGTAATGCACTGGCTGCTGCAGGTTACAGACCAAGGAGTTTACCAATCAGCAATGAAGGATTTAGCTGGATTTAATTTCTATTATTATTTATATAGAATTATAAAAGCCCAATAGTTTTTTACATAAATCTAATGGGCTTTTTATTGCAATGCAAAGATTATGATCAATGCATAAAACGAGGTATGCTGTTAATTACAAGCGATACATTGAAACGGCTCAGGCCATCAACTGGCGCATTACCCAACACCTGGTTGTCGCTGCTTTTCCATGACCTGTCTTTAAAGCTGCCTGTATATCCGGCCTTTATTCCAACTGAGCTGCCTTGCTTATTTGCCTTTACATTAAAACCAAGCCCGAGGTTATAGGTAAAAAATGAATTTTTGAAAACAACCGGGCGGATATTGTTTTGTACGTTTCCTGAAGTGAGGACATCGTTAAAATTTACCCCGGAATTGTCTTTATAGAAACGGGCCTGGTATCCTTCAGCACCGATGCCAACCATTGGGTAAAGCATGAATTTATCGCCTGGTATCACATCATAACCCAGGTTTATTTCACCGCCTAATGTGCGCAACGCACTGCTTTTTTTATCGCGGTCGCCACTCATACTGCTACCCACAGTGACATTTAAACCCGAAACAAAATTCTTATGTACATTCATTGAGCCAAGGCTGATGATACCCATATAATCTCTCAAGGTTTTGTACTGTGGTAAATTTGCAATGCGGCTGTTAAGACCGTCGAACGATTGAAAACTAATGCCGATTCCGCGGCTCATCAGCTGGCCTTTAGGTGGTTTGTTACTGCTCTGTGCAGCAACCGACAGTGAAAATGCAGTTAACAGAAATAATAATGAGATTTTCATATTGTATAATTTTTTTTATCTAACAAACTTATTTCAATAAGGTTTGATCAATTTGCATTTTATGATTTCATTAATATTTTACAAGCCATCAATTGATAATGCATATCAATTAGTATATTGATAATAATTACAACGTTTAAGTACATTAAAAAAGGGCAGCAATGCATAACGGAATGATTTCATATGAGGGATTAACAGAACAGGACTTTAGTCTACCTGAATTACCACAACCTTACTTGCCGGGAAGCAGGAATAGAAACCCCTTGCTTTATCTCGGGTATTCTGTATTGGAAGAAAAGGCAGGAGTAATAACATTACCTGTAAATATGCAGGTTTATTCAAAACAGTTTAATGCATGCGAACTGGGCGCAAGTTTTGAAGAAATCCTTTCGGAAGAAAAGATCAGGAAATTATATAAATCTGTTGATGTAACAGATTTTAAATTCTGCCCGTTGTTTTATAAAGGGATCACCCATGTTGGTAAAATAGACAGCCCCAAACTGGGATTATCATCAGATTTTATAACCCGGATGAAATCGTTTGGTGATCGGCTTGGCAGTTCGTTATTGCAATTACCGGAAAGCTGTTCCCCGGAAAACAAAGATGGATTATTCCGTTACCTCCAGGCGTTGCCGGTCCTGCTTGACGTTTCTGTTGAATTTACAAATATGGATTGGTTTATTAACCCTGAACAGTTTGGTTTGGTAGTAGAAAAGATGCATCAATTAAACAAAGGGCTGGTAATATCAGATTCGCCGGGCAGGCGCGAATCTGTACACATGCAACTTTCAAACGCAACCGCATTTATCAGGTTTTATGGCGAAGGGTGGAATGAACTCGACCTGCACCGCATCAGCCAATGGAAAAAGCAACTGCAATCGTGGTACCTGCAGGGCCTTGAAAAATGTTATTTCTTCTTACATATTCAGAACAAGGAAGGCCAGGAAGATTTTATAAACTATGTACAGGAAGAGCTAAAATTCTAACTGGTTGATCATAGATTTATTGTCATAAAAGGAAACATATTTTTCTTTTACTGTGAGTGTTGCATAACAAACATATCGTAAGCATTTTCAGTTTTATTATAAAACCGGGAAGCGTCTATATGTAAATACTCTTTCACACTGTTCGGTAAAAAGCTAATTTTACAAGGTAAATAAAAAAGAATCAGTTGAAAAAAGTATTGATCATAGACGATGAAGATAAACTTCGTTCATTACTGGCTAAAATCATTGGGCTGGAAGGGTTTGATGTTTTCCAGGCGGATGATTGCAAAACCGGATTAAAAAAACTGGAACAAAACAATATTGATGTTGTAATCTGTGATGTGAAATTACCGGATGGCTCCGGAGTGGACCTTTCAAAAAAAATAAAAGAAATATATCCTTGTATTGAGATCATTATGTTAACAGCGTATGGCACTATTACCGATAGTGTGCAGGCCATAAAGAACGGTGCGTTTGATTACATAACCAAGGGTGATGACAACAATAAGATCATACCGCTGTTGTATAAAGCTGCAGAAAAAATAGCGCTTACCAAAAAAATTGCGCATTTAGAAAAGCAACTGGGAAATAAATATTCATTTGATATCATTATCGGGAAATCAAAAAATATTAAGGAAGCCATAGAGGCTGCTCAAAAAGTAGCAACAACAGATGCCTCGGTTTTACTCACCGGAGAAACCGGAACAGGAAAAGAAGTATTTGCACAGGCGATTCACAATGCAAGCAAGCGGAGTAAAAATAATATTATAGCAGTAAACTGTTCTGCCTTCAGTAAAGAACTGTTAGAGAATGAAATGTTTGGGCACAAAGCCGGCGCGTTTACGGGTGCCATAAAAGAATCAAAAGGTATTTTTGAAGAAGCAAATAACGGAACCGTGTTTTTAGATGAGATAGGTGAAATGCCGTTGGATTTGCAGGCAAAACTGTTGCGGGTTCTTGAAACCAAAGAGTTTATAAAAGTTGGCGATACAAAACCGGTTAAAGTTGATGTTCGCATCATAGCAGCTACAAATAAAAACCTGCAACAGCAGGTAAACGAAGGGAATTTCCGCGAAGACCTGTTTTACCGGATCAACGTATTTACCATTCCATTACCGGCATTGCGGGAAAGGAAAAGTGATATTCCGGCATTGGCTAATCATTTTTTAGAAGTATTCAAACAAAAAACAAATACCCGCATTGAAAGTATCAGCCATGATTTTATGGAACACTTGCTCAATCACGAATGGAATGGGAACATCAGGGAACTGAAAAATGTTATAGAAAGAGCAGTAATACTGGCAAAGGATGACCAGCTGGTTATTGAAGGCTTGCCGGTTGAATTACAAATTATGAAGGACAACAGCAAAACGTTGTCGGCATTTGACCTGGCCAGTGTTGAAAAATTGCATATTCAACGGGTTCTCATTTATACCAAAGGAAACAAAACAGAAGCGGCAAAATTGCTCAATATCGGACTTACAACTTTGTACCGGAAAATTGAAGAATATCATATAATATCATCATAATATTTTCGCTTTAAATATCTGCAACCAAGCTCCGCTAAAACAACCGCCGCACATACTATTTAAATTTTCAGACAAATCATATCATTTTGGTAATAACCATTCCAAAATGGGTTGGTATTTCTATTCGTATATGTTATCCGGCATGAAGTAAAAATTGCTGTAACCCTTATCAGATCCACAATTCAGCATTTATTTTCTTTTTAATTCATTGAGCGGCACAGCATTTGGCATTGTATAGCAAACAAACAGTAAAATAAAATGAAAAAAGATCCTTTGCAAGGCCTGGGAAGGCGTTTAAAACTGCACATCATTATTCCGGCAATATATGTATTGAGTTTATTGCTGATTTACATTTTTAAAGAGTGGTGATTACCTAAATGACAACAGTCATTATTTACATTATTCACAGTCATAAAGCTGCTATAAACAACAAAGTAGCTTTATAAATACTAAATGAAAAACGGCTCAACCATAAAAGACATATTTGCCATCATATTACTATGGTTAATAGCACTGGCACTTGTATATGTGGTAATGATCAAACTTAAAATTTTATTTAAATAAATCTAAAAAAAGAACCATGCTTACATTAATGCTTTTTCTGGCAGGAATTACAGGTTTTGCACTCTTCTTCAAATTTATTGATTGGTTTGAAAAAATATAAACAGATAACGAATCAATAAGTAATGAATCAAAATCTTACGGCCTACAATCTCATAACAACCAAAAAATAAATCAAATGACAATATTATTCATCATCGCAATCCTGGTTTTTATTTACCTGTGTTATGTATTGGTAAAACCGGAAAAATTTTAAAGCAGATTGAGGCGAGGGAAGAACCCAGGGATACAAGATTAAATAAATCCTCTAAACTTTCTAAACCTCCTAAACCTTCTAAACATAAAACTCATGAATACAGAAATCTTAGGCGTCCTGTTAATGTACCTGCTCACGGTAGCGATGGCTATTCCTTTAGGAAGGTATATAGGAAAGGTATTTGAAGGCAACAGCACATGGCTGGACCGGCTGTTTAATCCTGTTGACAAAACATTCTTTAAACTTGGGGGTATTGATCCCAATAAAGAAATGAACTGGAAGCAGCACCTCAGCGCTTTACTTACTATCAATCTTATTTGGTTCTTACTGTCCATGTTTGTATTGATGAATATGAGCTGGCTTCCACTCAATCCCGATGGCAACCCATCTATGACGGCAGACCTGGCTTTTAATACATCGGTAAGTTTTGTTACCAATACCAACCTCCAGCACTACTCTGGTGAAAGCGGGTTATCGTACCTGGGACAAATGATCCTGATGTTATGGCAATTTATCAGTGCGGCTACAGGTATTGCTATTTGTGCTGTTGTGTTCAGGGCCATGAAGGAAAGAACAACAGATAAGTTGGGTAATTTTTATAACTACCTGGTAAGATCAGCCACCAGGATTTTATTCCCGCTGGCTGTTGTTGTTGCATTGATACTTGCATTCAACGGCACACCAATGAATTTTGAAGGCAAAGCTCAATACGTTTCCATGCAGGGAGATACAGTGAATGTTAGCCGTGGCCCGGCTGCAGCTATGATTGCCATCAAGCAATTGGGAACAAACGGTGGTGGTTACTATGGACCTAATTCTGCCAACCCGATGGAGAATCCCAACTACTTTACCAACATAGTTGAGAACCTTAGTATTATACTAATTCCAATTGCAATGGTATTTGCATTAGGCTATGTGCTCAAAAGAAAAAAATTAGCCTGGATGGTATTTGGAGTAATGACGATTGGATTTTTGCTCCTGCTTTTCAATGCCGTGTATTTTGAAATGAATGGAAATCCTGCCATCGCAAAAATGGGCATTGCACAACCACTTGGAAGCATGGAAGGAAAGGAGGTGAGGTTTGGTCCGGCAGCATCTGCCGCATGGGGAGTTAGTACAACCGTCACTTCAAACGGTTCTGTAAACTCCATGCACGACAGTTTTACGCCACTTGCAGGCATGAGTGCTTTGCTGGGCATGATGATCAATTCATTTTATGGTGGCGTTGGTGTTGGCTTTCTGAACTTTTACATCTTCATCATCATAGCCGTTTTTATCAGTGGATTAATGGTAGGACGAACACCTGAGTTCCTGGGTAAGAAGATAGAAGCGAAAGAAATGAAGATAGCGGCCATTATTGCATTGCTGCATCCGTTGCTGATACTTGCAGGCACTGCATTGTCATCTTATTTATATGCACACAACCCGGAGGCCTATGCAGGATGGCTTAACAACCCCGACAACCATGGATTTAGTGAAATGCTGTATGAGTTCACTTCGTCTTCTGCCAATAACGGAAGCGGCTTTGAGGGACTGGGCGATAATACACCATTCTGGAACATTGCCTGTGGCATCGTAATGCTGCTGGCAAGATTTTTACCCATCATTGGCCCGGTGGCCATTGCAGGTATCCTGGCTAAAAAGAAATATATACCTGAGAGTGCAGGAACATTAAAAACAGATACCGGCACATTTGGAATTATGGTATTTGTTGTAATATTTATTGTTGCAGCATTGAGTTTTTTCCCTGCATTGGCATTGGGACCTATTGCCGAATATTTTGGAATGAAATAATTAAAAAAGAAAGATCATGTCAATACATAGAAGAACAAATAAATTATTTGAAGGCGCTTTGGTTAACGAAGCGCTGAAGCAATCCTTTGTTAAACTGGATCCACGCATCCAGTTCCGCAACCCGGT
>Ga0138256_10008424_pt1 | contig 10825 bp, 3 predicted proteins | sample KNB2016incub_MG_FD_105486 | JGI IMG/M metagenome (GOLD analysis project Ga0138256, IMG submission 105486) | Active sludge microbial communities from wastewater in Klosterneuburg, Austria - KNB2014incub_MG | ecosystem: Engineered > WWTP > Activated sludge > Unclassified | place: Austria... | reverse complement strand
CTGTGGCCGAGTGGTTAGGCAGAAGTCTGCAAAACTTTGTACAGCGGTTCAAATCCGCTCGGGACCTCCAATTTCTATTCATTAGAAGACATTAAGCCTCATTTCGCAAGAATGAGGCTTTTTTGTTTTCATTAGGAGACGTTAGGAGCCGTTAGGATGAAGAAGTGATTCGCTGAGGATTCGCAACGAGGGTTTTGGGTGATTCGCTAAAGCTAGGCGTCTGCGGAAAAAATATTTATAATCATATCTTGCACTTCGATTTTTTTTACTTTATTTTCGTTTCTAACCTTGTTTTAATAAAAATCAACAACAATGAAAAGAAAAATTTATATATCTTTTATACTATTTTTTTTTATAGTAACTGGAATAATATCACAACCAGTAATTGAGTGGGAAAAATCTTTCGGAGGTAATAACCAAGATGTAGGGTATAAATCTTTACTCACGTCAGATTATTTATTTATGGCGACTTCGGGAGCAAATGGTGGGGATGTAAGTGGTAATCATGGAGGATTTGATTTTTGGATATTCAATACAGATAGTAGTGGAAATATCCAATGGCAAAAAAACGTTGGAGGAACTGGGCAAGATGTGTTAGAAAATGGAATTAGAACTTTTGATTTTGGTTATATTTTTATCGGCAGAACCACTTCAAACAATCTTGATGTTAGTGGAAATCATGGAAGTGATGATAATTGGCTAGTTAAAACTGACAGTATGGGAAATATTTTATGGCAAAAATGTTTCGGAGGGAGTTTATCTGAATATAGTCATGTTAATAATGTTATTCAATTGCCAGATAGTGGATATATTATTTCTGGAACTACTGAATCAATAGATGGTGACGTTACTTTTAACAATGGAACAAAAGATACATGGATAATTAAAACTGATAAGAATGGAATTCTAATTTGGCAAAAATGTTATGGAGGTACAAGTGAAGAATATGGAAATTGTATTATTCCTACATTAGATGGAGGTTTTATAATTGCGAGTGATGGAAGTTCAATCAATGGGGATATGAGTGGGCTCCATGGCGGAATTGATGCTTGGATTGTTAAGATAGATTATTTAGGAACCATTCAATGGCAAAAGTGTTTTGGAGGGACATCCACTGAATTTAACACATCAATTATTCAAACTAATGATGGAGGCTTCGTAATTGTTTCAGCCACAAGATCGAATGATGGAGATGTAAGTGGAAACCACGGAGAGAGTGATATTTGGCTCGCTAAATTAAATTCCAATGGAATTATTCAATGGCAAAAGTGTTATGGTGGAACCGCGGCAGATTGGTCCAATGGATTTTACCAGACAAGTGATCAAGGTTTTATTATAGTTGGAGGTACAGTTTCTAATGATGGAGATGTCAATGGGAATCATGGAGGCTGGGATTGGTGGGCCATAAAAACGGACAGTATAGGAAATTTACAATGGCAAAAATGTTTTGGCGGTTCTCTGGACGAAGAAGCATATTCTGTAACAGAAACTCCTGAAAGAGGTTATATTATTACAGGATATTCCTATTCAAATGATGGCGATGTTACAAATCATCATGGTTCAACCTCTTACACTGATTGTTGGGTTGTTAAATTGGCTTCTGATACTACTTTAATTTGTAGCCCATTAAATAATTCATTGACTAATGGCAATCAAAATGCCATTGAATTCTCTTCAGTTTCATTTAGTATTACTATATTAGGAACCGCACCAACCTTTCAATGGGAAGAATTAATTCCTGGTGGATTTTGGCAACCTCTAATTAGTGGTGGAAATGTAGTAGGAGCCGAAAGTTCAATACTAACATTAAATAATTGTAATCTATTACAAAATAATAATCAATATCGTTGCATAGTTTCAAATTCATGTCCATCTTCATTAACATCAACGCCACAAACTCTGACAGTAAGTTCAGCTTGTATTCCGGTTTCTGGTGGGGCTACAAACGGGAATCAATCCGTAATTACTCCGGCATCTGCAACATTTACAGTATCTGTTTTAGGAACATCACCGGCTTATCAATGGCAACAATTAATACCTGCTGGCACTTGGACGAACTTAACTTCGGGTCCAAATGTAACAGGTGAAACAACAGCTTCGATGATGTTAAGTAACACTAACATCTCACAAACCAACTATCAATATCGTTGCATAGTTTCAAATTCATGTCCATCTTCGTTAACATCAACACCTCAGAGTTTGACAGTAAGTTCAGCTTGTATTCCGGTTTCTGGTGGAGCTACCAATGGGAATCAATCCGTTTTTAGTCTGGCATCTGCAACATTTATAGTATCTGTTTTAGGAACATCACCAAATTACCAATGGCAACAATTAATTCCTGCTGGATCTTGGACAAATTTAAGTGCAGGTCCAAATGTTAGTGGTGTTACATCCTCGATATTGATACTGAGCAACACTTCTACTTCACTAAATAATCATCAATATCGTTGCATAGTAACTAATTCATGCCCTTCATCCTTAACTTCTGTACCTCAAATATTGACAGTTGTAAACAATCCAGTTTACTGGATTGGCTTTTTTACAAAAGTTGAAAATAATGAAGGATTAAACTGGGAAAAATTAATTGCTCAAGGCAACTCAACTACTAGTTCACCAACTCCGACAAAAATTTGCGCAGATGGATCAAAAGCTACAAAAATTCAAGTCACCTGCGATGACCCTACTGTTGATATGAATAATATCAAATTCAGGATTGCTGGTTTTTCTAATTCACTAGAAGATGGAAATTTTTTAAGCGGAGACTACAATTCTTCTAATTCTATGGCAAAGGTTAGCTATAGTCATCCGGTTTATGTTGCACCGTCAACAATGTTTGATTCAAAAATAATTGAAGTTTATAACCAAAACAACCCTACTGTCACATTACTCTCTTACCCCATAAATATTTATCGAGCACCAGTATTAATGGTTCATGGTTTATGGGGAAACTTAAAAAGTTTCGAAGACATGGAGGATTATTTAAGTAACTCAAACGCTTATCCTCACACCTGGGGCTCTTTTGATAATTCTCCCTTACTTTTTAGAATTGATTATGAGGAATCGAACGATTTTAGTTTCGGTTACAATTCTCAAAGAGTGCCAAATGGTATTAATTCTATTTTATTTAATGCGAGAGATGAAAATTATTCAGCAGGAAAAGTTATTGTCGTAGCACATAGCATGGGTGGTATATTAACTAGACTGTATTTTGAAAATTTGTATGGCAACATTTATAGAGGAGATATTCAGAAATTTATTACTTTGAATACGCCTCATGCTGGGTCACAAGGTGCAGATATGCTTTGGTTCTGGAACTATGGTTGGTGTCCAGCAACTAGATTTTTCATGACTCCATTTCCACCAAGAACTGGATGCCCAGATGCAATTGAAAACTTAAGAACAAATAGTAGTGATATGAACTCATTGAATATGATTTCAAATTTAAGTTTAAATCTTATTCCTACTTATGCAATTGCCACAGAAGACCCATCACTTTCAGATTATCAGAATTGTCAAACACTCATAGATGATCTGATTTCGCCAATAGCGTGGAATAACTCAATTGCTGATGGTGACGAGCAGTTATATATGGATAATTTGTATTCTGGAGAATCAACAGATCTTATTGTCCCAGTTTCATCTCAAGAGGGTAATATTGGTCAAACGCAAACATTTTCAGATCAGTGTCACTTAAACTCTCCAAGCAATCCTCAGATAATTGCGAAAGTCCTTGATTTAATTGATAGCCCTCCTACTTCATCGTTTTTTGATGTTAACGGATTTGTACCTACTACCCTAAGTGCTCCCAGTTCAAATTACTTTCGTACTCTAAATAGGAGTAATAGTTATAGCGTAGAAATTTCTTATCCGTTAAGCGGACTCACATTTAACGCTGGATCAACAATTTCAATAAACACAATTGGTGACAATTCAACTAAATTTCTTTCTTTATATGTAGGCAATAAAATAATCTCAGACTTTACTCAAACTTCAAATTTTTCCACAAACAGCTTCACATACTCAATTCCTTCAGAAGCATTTGGCAAACTTCTCATTGAAATAATTGGAGTGGACTCTTTGAGCAATATGTCGTTCGATACTGTATCAGTTAATATAAATACACCTGCCACTTTAGATAGTATGACATTTTATCCTCCTATTCATTACATATCTAAGAGTGATAGTAGGATGACAAGAATTACCGGGCATTTTTCAGATGGGATTGATAGAGACATCTCTCAAGCAGATGGACTTTCTATTTTTTCTTCAGACACGAATATTGCATCAATACGGTCATCAAATTTTATATTGGCCAACGATACTGGTCATGCTACTTTAAACTACTCATTCCAAAGTATTTCAAAGTCTATGGACGTATTTACTTATGAGGGTGAGCCTTGGCTTACCACAAATATTAATGAAACCCAATCTTCAAAAGATATTTATAATTCTCAAATTACCAATAAAGTACTAGTGTATCCCAATCCCTCGTCTGGTATGATTACATTAATGGCTAAAGAGTTAGAAAATAGTAAAGCATTTATTAATATTTACGATATATTCGGTCAAGAATTGTTTGTAAACGAAGTGGCCATTAAGAACGAAATACTATTGGAGGAAATTAATGTTAGCGGAATACCCGCTGGGGTATATTTAATTTCGGTAAACGACGGCAGAAATAAATACTTTAATAGGTTAATTAAAGAATAACTATTAAATAATTTTAATTAAAGGTGGTATTACTAAATAAAAACAATTAGGTACTAGGATATTTAAAAATAAATCCACATAGAAATTTTAAACCATTGAATCAGGGAAAAAATGAAAAACATTACTCTCAACTTTCTTTTTATTATTTCATTTACATTTAATTCCAATGCCCAAGTAAGTCAGGAATGGCTTTATGAAATCAATTCGCCAGGAATAATTTATGGACAAGGCAATGCTGTTGTTTGTGACCAAAATAATAATATTTATGTCGGCGGAACGGTAAGTAAAAGTTCAACTACATGGCCAACCTTTATTAAAATGAATTCAGATGGAACGGCAATCTTTATCGACACTTTGTCACTTGGCAATGGCGGGTTTTCTTTGACATCTTTATTTTATGACAATCAGTCAACTGTTTATGCAACAGGCCAATTGTCGGATTCAATATCGACAATGTTTATTGCTGCTTATGACACCTCCGGTTTTCGTATATGGCTGCATACATATTTAACGGATGATAATGAAGAAATTTTAGGTGTTCAAATTTCGAAGTCTCCAAATGGGAACTTATATGCGCTTGGAAACACTTATGACTCATTATTTAAATCGCATTTGTATTTGATACAATCAGATTTGTCTGGAAATCCTACTTGGAATAGCAACGATTCCGGATTAAATGTTATTAGCACTTTTCCAAAGAAGTTTGTAATTGATCAGAATGAGCAAATATATTGTCTTGCAAATGCACAACTAAACGGGTCTAATAATATTGACATTATTCTTATTTGTTATGATCAAAACGGATCTGTTTTATGGTATCATTCAATTAACGGTCCATTAGATGACGACGATTTTGATCATGATATTAATATAGATAATTCAGGAAACATTTTAATTTCAGGATATATCCAAGATACTGTTCCGACAAATAATTGTCTCATTGAGAAATATGACCCAATGGGTAATTTATTGTGGAGCAAAATTTACAATATGCTCGGATCAGGTAAAATTTTAATTGATCAAGAAAATAATATCTATATCGATGGGACTGATTCAGTTTTCACAAACCTATTTGGAATTTCCAAACTGGACTCATCAGGCAATTTACTTTACACTAGAAATTTTAATCTTTTAAATTATTGGGAAATTCTTATATCAGATATGAAAATGGATGACTCTTCAAATATTTATTTAACTGGCAACGGATTTTCGTTAAATTCAGTTTATGATTTTATAACTTATAAGCTTGATACTTCTTTAAATGAAATATGGCATGTTCAATACCTTGATACAAATACTCTAGGTGAATCGCCGACCTCTTTAGCTCTTGACCATAACGGCAGTGTCTATGTTACGGGAATGTCCAATTATGATCAGGTTTCAACTACTTCCAATTTATGTTTAGTAAAATATAATCAAGGTTTCACTACTGACATAAATAACAATCCTGACGATAATGTCATTATAATTTATCCCAATCCTGCAATTAATTCATTTACTATTAAACTGAATTTTGAATTTAAAAATGCTTCTATAAATATTTATGACATTGTTGGTCAGAAAATATTTTCAAAAAATTTACATAACCAAAATGAAATTACTTTAAATGCACAAAATATTCTTTCTAAAGGAATTTATCTTGTAAAGATTATCGATGGGAAGAAAGAGTACAATAGCAAATTAATTATTGAATAAAATGATACAAAAGTTGTTTACAAAATAGAAATTCAAAAGTTTTACTTGGACTAATGTTTACACAGTACCAACTGACGCATAAGAAGTTTAAAATCAGAATGTCTAAAATCTCTTTTTATAAACACCTCGATTGGAAAGCCAATCGATTAGGAGTATTGCTTCCGGTAAGAGTATTTTTTAACCTTTTTACAAGGGTTACTCCGTAGCTTACGTTTAATCTACAATTATTTTTTTTGTAACACTTTCCTTAGCATTAATTATTCTCAAATAATATACGCCTATTGAAATTTTAGGTAAGGAAATTTGAATTGAATTTATTACTGGAATTTTTTCGATATAGATAATTCTCCCCATTAAATCCATAATTTCAAGTCTTGAATCTAAAAGTGGTTGCTCTGAAATAATGTTCAATAATTCACTTCCATAAACGATGGGATTTGGGAAAATTTTTACCTCATTTTGTATATGATTATTAATTGTATTTGTGCTTGTGCATAAAGGGTTATTGGCAAATGCAAAAACAGACTCTAACGAAAGAGGACTTGTAGAAGAATCGTTGGGGATAATTGTCAAAAATGTTTCAATCGAACTTAAAGGAGTCAAATTGACACTAGAAATCAAAATCGTAGTATCATCACAAAAGCTATTTCCTATATTATCCGTTTTTATGAAATTTAAATATATTGGTAATCCTGCCAAAAATTTATAACCCATACACATGAAACCCAAATCTCTGGTTTGAAAAGAAGAATAATTAGCACTTCCCAAACTATTTCTATACACTTTATTCCATTCTAATTGACCAATTGAATCAACCAGTATTAAATCCGAATTATCTCTTCCGCTTCCAGACAAAAAATTTGTACTCCCACTAATTAATAATCCTCGATCATTTGTCTCCGAAATTGAATTTGCGGTTTCAGTATAATTTGTACCATATTGAATTGACCATAATGAATTTCCATTATTATCTAATTTCAAAATTGCCTTTTCGTCTCCAGGTTGTATAGAATATTGTATAACTCCAGTAAATGCGAATCCAGAATCTGATAGTTCACAAAAGCTTGATAAATAGCCTGAATTGGTGGTTGAAAATCCAAGAGATTTAGTCCAGATTATTGTTCCAGAAGAGTTTATTTTCAAAAAATAATTTGATGCGTCTAAAATTACATATCCTCCATCTTTAGTACAAACAATTTCGTTTGGATAATTTAAATTGCTAGTATTACTTAATCCATAACATCTGGACCATTCCTTCACTCCGTCTTGATTTACTTTAATGACATACAAGCCACCGCCAAATGATTCATCTCTTCCTAAAATTATATAACCATTATTAGCCGTCATTTGAATATCTTTTCCTGTTTCACCAAGAGTACCCCCAAAGGTTTTAGACCAAATCACTGAACCTAGCGAATCTGTTTTTATCAAATAAATATTTGAAGCTGAGTTACCTATTCCAAAACTAGTGGTGTTTCCAAGTATAATAAATCCTCCTTCATTTGTCTGCCTAACTTTAATTCCACTTTCATCAGACAATCCCCCATAATACTTTGACCATTGTACATTCCCTAATGAATCAAATTTCGAAAGAACTACATCATTTGTCAATGGATTGCCATCTGGAATACTTCCAGTCAGTGCATATCTTCCATCTCTTTTGGGTATTCCTGATTCTGCAGATGAATAACTATAAGTATAATCGTTTTGAAATGTTTGAGCTAAAGACAAACAAATAGAAAGTTTAATAGTCAAAATAATCGTAAATATTTTTTTCATGGTTTGTAAATTTAATTTAAAGATACATTGTAAATTAAGACAAAGCTAAAAAATATTTTGAAATTACTATGCTTCCCTAGCTCAAAACCCGAGGAAATTAGAGCCATTAACTGTGAAGCCTGAAAGTGTGTAGCTAATTTCCGCTCAAGATTCCGCCTATCGTCGTACATTTTGCGATTTTAGAAGGATTTAAAATGAAAAGTGGGGGTCAATTTGTCTGAAATTTCCAGGATATACTAGTAGTGAAATAAAATTAATTTACATTTGGGAAACTGAAGAAGATTCTGCCCATCGGGATATTTCTAGATTCAGCATATAACAAACTAAATATTTTTATCAATCAATATATTATGAGACCTATTATAATTTGCAGCAACAAATTTCAAAAGTCAGTTTTTTATAGCTCACTTTTGATTGTGTTCTTGATTTTAACCCCTCCCTTTACCAACGCTCAAACAAAACTCTGGTCAATGACTTCTGAAGGGGGTCAAGATAGAGCCGGAACTATTTTTAGTATGGATTTAACAGGAAGTAATTATTATGATAAACCATTTACAGTTGATAACTCAGGAACTTATCCAAGAGGGGCTCTTCTTAAGGCAAGCAATGGATTACTTTACGGTTCTGCTTCCTCTGGAGGGATTAATGATAATGGATTAATATTCAGTTTCGATCCCATCGGAAATATTTATAATATTCTATTTGATTTTGATGGGATTAATGGATCTTCTCCTACTGGAACTCTTATAGAATCTAACAATGGCTTGCTCTATGGAATGACCACAGAGGGCGGAATTAATAATTCTGGCGTACTATATAACTTCGACCCCACAGGAAACGTTTTTAATAAATTATTCGATTTGGATTCTGTGAGTGGATCTTTTCCGTATGGCTCGCTTATGCAAGCAAGCAATGGATTATTTTATGGAATGACAAAGGATGGTGGGATAAATAATCTTGGTGTTTTATTCAACTTCAACCCAATAGGAAATGTCTATACTAAACTAATAGACTTGGATACAATTAATGGTATCAATTCCTATGGATCTCTCATGCAGGCAGGAAATGGATTTCTTTATGGATTGAATCCTTGGGGCGGAATCAATGGCGTAGGTGTTCTTTTCAGTTTCAATCCTATAACAAATAATTATATTAAATTATTTGATTTCGATGTAACTAACGGAGCTAACCCATTTGCATCTCTCGTACAGGCAGGCAATGGACTGCTTTATGGAACGACGAGATCTGGGGGTATAAATGGAGACGGTGTTCTATTTAGTTTCAACACCTCAGGAAATATTTATACTAAGATCTTAGACTTCGATGGAACTAATGGTTCAGTTCCAACGGGCTCACTTTCCCAGGCAAGTGATTCACTACTATACGGAGCAACAGCTTCCGGTGGATTAAATAATCAAGGAGTAATTTACAGTTTTAACACTAATGGAAATGTATTTAGTTCGCTCTTTGACTTTGATGGAACTAATGGAATTTCTCCAAGAGGAACTCTTGTTCAAACAAGCAATGGATTGTTATATGGTATAGCCAGTGGAGGGATTTATGGTTGTGGTGTTCTCTTCAATTTTGATCCTGATAGTAATGCTTATAATAAACTTTTAGATTTTAATGCATCTTCAGTGGGATCAAAACCTTATGGCTCGCTTGTGCAAGCTAAGAATGGTTTGCTATATGGAATGACTCTATGGGGTGGAACGCAGAATTTAGGAGTTATGTTCAGTTTTGATCCTGTTACCGGTGATTATTATAAGTTAACTGATTTTGACGGATCTAATGGATCACGCCCAAGCGGTTCACTCATCCAATCTGGAAATGGATTATTATACGGCTTGACCATAGGAGGGGGAATCTATAATAAAGGAGTGCTCTTCAGTTTCAACCCGGTGGGTAATATCTATTCTGTTCTGCTGGATTTTGATGGAATAAATAAAGGGCAGTTTCCCGCAGGTTCTCTTTTACAAGCCAGCAATGGATTACTTTATGGAATGACACTTGGGGGAGGAATAAATAATCAAGGAGTAATTTTCAGTTTTAATCCTGTGGGAAATGTTTACTCAAAACTATTTGAGTTTGATATAATAAATGGCGCAATTCCAAGAGGTAATCTCATTCAGGCAAATAATGGACTACTATATGGAATTGCCGAAGATGGAGGCATAAACAATACAGGGGTCCTTTTCAGTTTCAACACTGCTGGAAATGTATATAGTAAGCTATTTGACTTTGGCAATCCTAATGGGGCTTATCCATATGGATCGCTCATTCAGGCAGACAATGGATTACTCTATGGGATGTCAAGTGGTGGGGGCTCCAATGGCAGAGGTGTTCTTTTCAGCTTTAACCCAACAGGTAATATCTATAGTACACAAATCGACTTTGATGGTACTAACGGAGGAGGGCCAAGTGGATCCCTTTCCCAGGGTAGCAACGGATTGTTGTATGGAATGACCACTTACGGTGGCATATATGGAAATGGAGTAATCTTCGACTTCAATCCTATAACAAATGGATATAATAAATTACGGGATCTTGAATTCCCCGATGGAACCACTCCCTTTCATTCAGCTTTTATTGAGGTTCCTGTTATTTCTACAGATAGCGTTTCTACGAATTATTGCGCTGG
>Ga0138256_10008422_pt1 | contig 10827 bp, 8 predicted proteins | sample KNB2016incub_MG_FD_105486 | JGI IMG/M metagenome (GOLD analysis project Ga0138256, IMG submission 105486) | Active sludge microbial communities from wastewater in Klosterneuburg, Austria - KNB2014incub_MG | ecosystem: Engineered > WWTP > Activated sludge > Unclassified | place: Austria... | reverse complement strand
CGCGGGTCGGCCATCACGATCCGCAAGTTTGCCAAGGTGCCGCTGACGCTGGACAAGCTCTACGGCTACAAGGCCATCAGCCCGCAGATGGGCCGCTTCTTGACCCGCGCCGTGGTGAGCAAGAAGAACATCATCATCTCGGGCGGCACCGGCAGCGGGAAGACCACGTTGCTCAACATCTTGTCGGCTGCCATCCCCGACGACGAGCGCATCGTCACCATCGAAGATGCCGCCGAGCTTCAGCTGGCGCAGCCCCACGTGGTGTCGCTGGAAACCCGGCCAGCGAACATGGAAGGCAAAGGGGAGTACTCGATCCGCGACCTGTTGAAGAACGCCATGCGCATGCGTCCCGATCGCGTGGTGGTCGGCGAGTGTCGTGGCGGCGAGGCGCTGGACATGCTGCAGGCCATGAACACCGGCCACGACGGCTCGCTCACCACCACCCACGCCAACTCGCCCGCCGAGGCGCTGAAGCGCATCGAGACGCTGTGCCTGATGGCCGGCATCGATCTGCCGTCTCGGGCGGTGCGCGAGCAGATCGCAGCCAGCATTCACCTGGTGGTGCAGCAGTCGCGGTTCTCGGACGGCACCCGCAAGGTGAGCGCGGTCTCCGAGGTGGTGGGGCTCGATGACGAGCTGAACTTCGAGATCATCCCCATCTATGCGTTCGTGCGCACCGGCACCGGCCCCAAGGGCGAGGTGCTGGGGGACTACAAGGCGACCGGGTATCTGCCCAGCTTCTTGAACGAGTTCATCGTCAAGGGCCTGATCCCGGCAGGAGGGCCCTACCTGTGACCATCAGTCCCGAGCTGGTGAACAGCCTGCTCAAATGGGCCGGCCTGCTCTCGGTCTTCATCGGCCTCTTGATCGGTGCCTGGGCCGCCCTGGCAGACACCCAGGGGCCGGTGATGCGCTACTGGCAGCGCTATTGCGCGTCGCTGGAGCGCAAGCTGCGGTTGATGTTCATCTGGACACCGGGCCAGCACATCGCCATCGGGCAGATCGTGGCCAGCGTGGTGGTGCTGGCGCTGCACGTCGGAATCGGCCTCGACCCGTACTGGTGGATCTTGATCCTGATCATCTCGATCGCGCCGTCGCGCTACATCGAGCAGCTGCGCAAGCAGCGGGTGGAACGCATCGAGGACCAGATCGACGGCTTCTTGACGGCGCTCGCCAACTCGCTGAAGGCCACGCCCAGCGTCGGCAACTCGTTCATCAGCGTGCAGCCGCTCTTGCCCTCGCCGATTCGCGAAGAGATCGAGCTGTGCGTGAAGGAGATGAAGGTCGGCAGCACGCTGGACCAGGCCCTGCTCAACATGGGCGGTCGGATCAACAGCCGCCAGCTCGACACCGCGCTGTCGGCCGTGCTGATCGGTCGCCAGCTCGGCGGTGACCTGCCGCGCATCTTGGACACCACCGCCAACACCATGCGCGAGATGATCCGCCTGGAAGGCGTGGTGAAGACCAAGACCGCCGAGGGCAAGGCCCAGCTCTGGGTGCTGGGCGCGTTTCCGTTCATCTTCGCCGTGGTGCTCTCGACCATGGAGCCGGGCTTCTACGACCCGCTGAAGAAGCCGGTGGCCGGCTGGGCCATCGCCGGCGTCGCCGGCCTCTCGTGGCTGATGTCCATCCTCTTGGCGCGCAAGGTCCTGTCGGTGGACATATGAGAATCAGCTACCTCGAGATCCGCTACCTGGTGATCGTGCTGCTGGCAGCCGCGGCGGCCATCGCGGTCTACGCCGTCGCCAGCGCGCCGTCGCGGGTCGCCAGCCGGCTGGGCATGCGCGGCCTGAAGCGCTTGCGCGCGCTCGAGAAGAACGAGCAGTGGCGGTCGATCGAGCCGCTGGTTCGCTGGCTTGGCGTCCGCGTCAGCGGGATCTTGACCGACGATCAACGCAAGTCGCTCGACAAGCAGCTCTCGCTGGCCGGTGACTTCCTGGGGATCACCGCCGAAGAGTACGTCGGGCTGAGCATCCTTTCGTTCATCGGCGGCGTGGTGTTCGGGGTGATCGCCGGGTGGTTGACCGGGATGGGCGTGGTGATGCTGATCATCGTCGCCCCGCTGGGCGGCGCGCTGCCTTACCTGCAAGTGTCGAGCGCCGCCACCCTGCGCATGAAGCAGATCAACCGGAACCTGCCCTATGCCGTCGACCTGCTCGCCCTGGCGATGAGCGCCGGCAAGGACTTCCCCGGTGCGGTCCGCCAGGTGGTCGAGAAGTCCAGCGACCCCGACGACGCGCTGATCGAAGAGTTCAGCCGCATGCTGCAAGAGCTGGGCATCGGGCGGACCCGCAAGCAGGCGCTGCTCGGCTTCGCCGAGCGCGCCCCCATCGAGACCGTCCAAGAGTTCGTCAACTCGGTGGTCCAGGCGGAAGAGAAGGGCAACCCGCTGGCCGACGTGCTGCAGATCCAGGCCGGCATGTCGCGCATGCGGCGCTCGGTGCGGGCCGAGCAGGCCGCCGCCAAGGCCGGCGTGCAGATGATCGGCCCGCTGGCCCTGCTCTTGCTCTGCATCATCGCTCTGATCCTGGGTCCCATGTTCCTCAAGCTCGCTGCTTCCGGCGGTGAAACCTGATGCAAGCGCTCAAGTTCGACATTCGCCACCCCGACGGCCGCACCGAAGAGCTGCGCATCGAGTCCGATCGCGCGATGATCGGAAGCGGGGCCCACTGCGAGATCCGGCTGGGGATGGACCAGGCGGGCGTCGAGCACGTGGCCATCCAGCTGACCCCGGCAGGTATCTTCGCGGACGCGCGCTCGTTCCAGCCTCCGCCCACCATCAACGGCAGCCCCTTCACCCGCACGCAGATCGTCCCGGGTTCGGTGCTGGGAGTGGGTTACACCCAGATCGTCGCCACCGTGATCGAGGTCGCGGGCGCCGACGGGGCCCAGCAGAAGCCCGAGCAGAAGACCAGCCCGCTCACCCTGCTCTTGGCGCTGATCGTGATGCCGCTGGCGCTGTACATCATCTTCCAAGACGACCCCAACGACGGCGTGGGGCGAGCCCCGCAAGAGATCCCCGAGCTCTGGGGGCCGCCCATCACCCAGTGCCCGCAGTCGGCCCGCGAGGCCGCCCAGGCCAAGGCCGTGGAGCTCTTCACCAAGGCTGCATCGAAGCAAGAGCGCCGGCCGTTCTACGTGCCCGACGGCGTGCAGGCCGTTCCGCTCTACGAAGAGGCGGCGGTGTGTTTCCAGGTGGCGGGCGACGCGGCCCGCGCCAAGCTCTCGGGCACGCTGGCCACCAAGCTGCGGGCAGACGTGGCCGAAGACTTCCGCACGCATCGCGTCCGGCTCGAGCACTCGCTCTCGACGCGGCGCTTCGAGACCGCCCAGAAAGAGGTGCGCGTGCTGCTCGCCTTCTTGCAGGGCAAAGAGGGCGAATACGTCGAGTTCCTGTCGCTGCTCGAGCGCAAGCTGCGCATCAAGTACGGCGACCAGACCCGGCAGAAGAAGTAGCCATGAACCGCGTCACGGGCATCGTCGTCATGGGCCTAGCGCTGGCACCCAGTGCCTGCGCAGCCTCGCGTGGCGACAAGGTGCGCGAGGCCGAGCGGACGGTCCGCGCCGAACAGACCAAAGAAAAGCTGTTCGAGCGTGGCAAGCTGTTCGCGCGGGTGGGGGACTACACCCGAGCCTCGCAGTACCTGACCGCGGCGCTGGACGCGGGGGCCAAGCCCGACGACGTGCTCCCCATCCTGATGCGGGTGTACGTGGTGAGCGGGCGCTATCGCACGGCCATCCAGCTCGGTGAAGAAGAGCTGACCAAGTACCCCGAGAAGCACGCGCTCCGCTTCCTGGTGGGGACGCTGTACGCCGCCGTGGGGCGCCTGGACATGGCCCGCGACCACCTCGAGCGGGTGCTGGCCGCGAAGCCCAAGCACGCCGGGGCCCACTACGCCATGGGCGTTCTGCTGCGGGACGGCGAGAACGACCCGGTTGGCGCCGACCAACACTTTCGTGAATACCTGAAGCTAGAACCCACGGGCGCACACGCCGAAGAGGCGCGCGGCTCGTTGCTCAAAGAAGTGCCGTGATCCCCCAAGAAGTCTTCGAAGAAGCGCTGCTCGAGTTCTTCGCGCCGGTGCGCCCTTTCCTCGACGACCCCAAGGTCAGCGAGGTGATGATCAACGGGCCGAACCAGGTGTTCATCGAGAAGGGCGGCAAGCTGGAGCTGACCAACGCCCGCTTCGAGAACACCGAGGCGCTGATTGCCGCGCTGCGCACCGCCGCACAGTTCGCCGGCAAGTTCGTGGACGAGACGCGCCCCATCCTGGAAGGGCGCATGCCCGACGGCTCGCGCCTTCAGGCGATCATTCCGCCGGCGGGGCCCGGTGGGCCGTTCATCGCCATCCGGCGGTTCTTCAAAGAGACGCTGACGGTCGAGCGCCTGATCCGGTTCGGCTCGATGGGTCAGGACGCGGCCGACACGCTGAAGGTGATGGTCGAGGCCAAGCTCAACGTGATCATCGCGGGCGGCACCGGCAGCGGGAAGACGAGCATGCTCAACGCGCTGTCTTCGTTCATCCCGGATGGCGAGCGCATCGTGGTGATCGAAGATTCGAAGGAAGTGCAGCTGCAGAAGACCCACGTGGTGCAGCTCGAGGCCCGGGCCGCGGACCCGAAAGGGCGTGGCGCGGTGACGATTCGCGACTTGTTCAAGGCCACGCTGCGCATGCGTCCCGACCGGGTGGTGATCGGCGAAATCCGCGGCGGCGAGGCCCTGGACATCGTGCAGGCCATGACCAGCGGTCACGGCGGTTGCATGGGAACTTGCCACGCCACCTATCCGCGCGACACCATGACCCGCCTCGAGACGATGTGCATGATGAGCGACATCGACATGCCGCTGGCGGCGATGCGCGCTCAGCTGGGGTCCGGCATCAACATGATCGTGCAGGTGGCGCGCCTGCAAGACGGCTCCCGCAAAACCACGCACATCACCGAGGTTTTGGGCTTCGACGCAGACACTGGGAAGTACCAGATGCAGGACATCTTCGCGCGCCAGTATCACGGCATGGGGCCGAGCGGCGAGATCGTCAGCGAGTTCGGGCCCACCGGAAACATCCCCCACTGCGAAGAGCAGCTGCGCGAGCACGGTGTGGAATTGCCGGCCGTGATATACGATGCAGCGCGGCGACGCGGAACCGACTCGAACCATCGTGGCCACGGCTAATCTCAGAATCAAGCTGAGCGGAGGCTCCAGCGACCGGGCTCAGGTCGACCTCACGGCCGGCACGCCCGTGGACGCCTTCAGTGTCGGCAGCGACGGCGGCTGGAAGGTCTCTGCGCCGGGGCTCAGCGCCGTCCACGCCTACCTCTACTTCGACGGGACCACGTTGTTCGTGGCATGCGCGGCCGGCTCCATGGTGCAGCTTGGTTCCGCGACGGTCGGCACCGACTGGAAGCCGGTGAGCGCGCCCGCCACCATCAACCTGGGGTCGGCCGTCCTGCAGGTCGAGGCGGCCGGCGCACCCGCCGCGCCGGGCCCCGTGGCGAAGCCACAGGCCAGCGCGGCTCCGGCTGCGCGGCCCGGATCCGCACCCGTCGCACGCCCGCAAGCGAGCGCCGCGCCGCGCGCGCCGGCGGCTCCGGCTGCGCGCCCCGCAGCCGGCACCGCTCCGGTCCAGCGCCCGGCCCCAAGCGCTGCCCCGGCGGGGCGCCCGCGTCCGAGCGTGCCGCCGCCTCGGCCGAACATGCCCAGCTCGGCGGGCGCGTCGCCGCGACCTCCCGCCGCGGGCCCTCCGCGCGCGGGGCCGTCGCGCCCCGGCGCCCCACCTGCGCGCCCGGGCCCTCCGCCGCTGGCGTCACGTCCGCAAACGTCATCGCCTCGCGCAACCTCCAAGCCCGTGCGACCTCCGTCCGAGGTGATCGCCGCTGCGCCGGCGCCCGCGCCCGCCTTCACACCTGGGGCCAGCGACTACGACGAGGGCGACTCGCCCACCCAGTACCAGCCCATGCCGGAGGGCTTCAGCGACAAGACCCAGCCGCCGCAGCAGGCTCCCGTGGGGCCTTCGTCCGAGCCCCCGACCGCCATTCACTCTCCTGCAACGGCGGCCGCCATGGTCAGCGCGCCTTCGGCGGCCACCGCGGACGACGAAGAGGCGATGAGCGAAGAGCGCACGCGTGTGCTCGCGCCCACCGATGTCGAGCCGCCCAAGCCCGCGCCCCAACCTGCCGCGGGCTCGCCCAAGCGCACCATGCTGGGCATGGCGCCTCCGCCACCAACCTCGGACGCAATCAATCAGATGGCGCGCGGCGCGGCTCCCGCGGCGCAGCCCCCGCCAGCGCAAGCACCGGCGCCCGCCGCGAAGCCCGAGCGACCCGAGCCGCCCTCGGTGCCTCAGTCCAAAGAGAGCGCCACCGTCGTCCGCCCGCTCGAAGAGTTCCTGGCGGAAGCCGGGCAGCGCGCGCTGCCGCAAGAGGGCGCGGCGGGCGCGGGCCAGAGCTCGCCGTGGGCCCCCGACCCCTTCGGGCAGACGCAACCCCCGCAGGGCCGCGGGCAGCAACCGGGCGCGTACGGCGCGCAGCCACCCGGCGGCTATGACGCCCAGCAGGCGGCCGCATACGGCGCCCAGCAGGCCAGCGCGTACGGCGCACAGCAAGCGGGCGCATACGGCGCCCAGCAGGCCGGCGCGTACGGCGCGCAGCAGGCCGGCGCATACGGCGCACAGCAGCCCGGCGCATACGGCGCACAGCAAGCGGGCGCATACGGCGCCCAGCAAGCGGGCGCGTACGGCGCCCAGCAAGCGGGCGCGTACGGCGCACAGCAAGCAGGCGCGTACGGCGCACAGCAAGCGGGCGCGTACGGCGCACAGCAAGCGGGCGCGTACGGCGCACAGCAGCCCGGCGCGTACGGCGCACAGCAGCCCGGCGGTTTGGGCGTCGGGGGCCAGTCCGGCTCGTACGGCATGCCGGGCACCGCGGGCGCGTCGGGTCAGTACCCTCAGCAGTTCGGCCCCGACGCTTCGGGGCAATACGGCCAGCAGCAGTACCCAGGTGCAGGCTACCCGCAACAAGCGTGGGGCACGCAGCAGCCCGCTCAGCCCGCCAAGGGTCCGCTCGCGATGTGGAAGGCGATGCCCTTCCCCCGCAAGCTCATGTTCATCATGCTGCCGTTCGGCTTGATCGCGTTCATCATCGTGTTCAGCGATCCGCCGGCGCGCAAGCGCGCGCCGGGCGAGTCGTCGAGCGCAACGCCAGCGTCGTCCGCCAGCGGCGCACCCGGGGCGTCTGCGGATCCTTCCGCCGCACCTCCCGCCAGCGCGGCGCCACAGGGTAGCGGGCCCAGCGCTCCGTCCACCGCGAGCGCCGCGCCCCCCGATCCGGCGGGGAGCGCCGCCCCGCCCGAGCCGAGCTCCAAGCCCGAGGCGGTGAAGAGCGCCGAGCCCGCGCCCAGCGCCAGCGCCCCACCGCTGGCCAAGGGCGAGGTCACGCTCGAGCGCAAGGCCGCCGACGCCGTGGCCTCGAACGAATTCGCCAAGGCAGCCGAGCTGTACGAGCAGCTGGCCAAGCAGCACCCGGACAACCCCGCCTACGCACGTGGCGCCGAGATCCTGCGCAAGAAGGCGAAGAAGTAGGTACGCGCGCGTTCAGGGCTTTTCGAAAGCCTTGACAGAAAAGGCGCCACGGCTACCCTCCCGTTCCCCCGAAAGCCGGGCCCCCCTTCGGACAGATCAGAAATGCCCACGATTCAGCAGCTCATTCGCAAAGGTCGCGACCTGGTGAAGGTCAAGACCGCATCTCCGGCGTTGCGCTCGTGCCCGCAGAAGCGTGGCGTGTGCACTCGCGTCTACACCACCACGCCGAAGAAGCCGAACTCGGCGCTGCGCAAGGTCTGCCGCGTGCGCCTGACGAACGGGATGGAAGTCACTTCCTACATTCCCGGCGAAGGGCACAACCTTCAAGAGCACAGCGTTGTGCTGATCCGCGGCGGCCGCGTGAAGGACCTCCCGGGCGTTCGTTATCACGTGGTGCGCGGTACCCTCGACGCCTCTGGCGCCATCGGTCCGAGCAGCACCAACAAAGCCAACCGTAACCGCAAGCGCTCCAAGTACGGCGTCAAGCGCCCGAAGAGCTGAGGATCAGGATAGAGCCATGCCCCGCCGGCGCGACGTTCCCAAGCGCAAGATCACTCCGGACCCGAAGTACAAGGACAAGCTCGTCGCGAAGTTCACCAACTCGGTGATGCTGGGCGGCAAGAAGTCCGTGGCCGAGGGCATCATCTACGGAGCCTTCGACATCATCCAGGCCCGCTTCAAAGAGGACCCGCTCGAGGTCTTCCGCAAGGCGCTCGACAACGTGAAGCCGAAGCTCGAGGTGAAGAGCCGGCGCGTGGGCGGTGCGACGTATCAGGTTCCGGTCGAAGTCCGGCCCGAGCGCCGCGTGGCCCTGGCCATGCGCTGGATCGTCCAGTACTCGCGCAGCCGTGGCGAGAAGAGCATGCGCGAGCGCCTGGCCGCCGAGCTGGTCGACGCAGCGCAGATGCGTGGCAACACCATCAAGAAGAAGGACGACACCCACAAGATGGCGGAGGCTAACAAGGCCTTCGCGCATTACAGGTGGTGAGGAAGAGTTCTCACCGCTCCACGCGGTGACGCCTTGCGACTCTTGCCGACTGAGAGCAGTCGGCGCCGGCCTCGCCGGTTTTTCCGTGAAGAAGATGTCTCCGTTGCCGATCGTGATCTGACCTTGCCAAGACCCTTGAAGTGATCCCAACGCGCGCTTCGCGCGCTGCTTCAGACCAGACCAACGACGGCGACCAATCGAACGACCAGAGAGCTAGATACGACGAGATGAACCAGACCACATAAGGATCGGGTTGCCGAAAGACGGCCAGCGAGCCGTCCCGCACTGCGGCAGATCGCGCACCCCGATGCCCCTTCCGGCAAACGACAAGCGCCCCTCGAACGGTGAGGGGCCGAGGAGGCCGGGAGGGGTTTCGTCCGTCAAGTGACCCGTAACGACCTAGAGAGAGACGAGAATGGCCCGCGAAATTGCAATCGAGCGTACGCGCAACATCGGGATCATGGCCCACATCGACGCGGGCAAGACGACGTGCACCGAGCGCGTCCTGTTCTACACCGGCATCACCCACAAGATCGGTGAGGTGCACGACGGCGCGGCGACCATGGACTGGATGGTGCAAGAGCAAGAGCGCGGCATCACCATCACCAGCGCGGCAACCAACTGCTTCTGGACGCCCGACGCGGGTCCGTTCGAGGGCAAGAAGCACCGCATCAACATCATCGACACGCCCGGCCACGTGGACTTCACCATCGAGGTCGAGCGCAGCCTTCGCGTGCTCGACGGCGCCGTGGCCGTGTTCGACGGTGGCAACGGCGTCGAGCCCCAGAGCGAGACGGTGTGGCGTCAGGCCGACCGCTACTCGGTGCCGCGGCTCGCGTTCATCAACAAGCTGGACAAGACCGGCGCCGACTTCCAGATGAACCTGGACAGCATGAAAGAGCGCCTGGGCTGCAAGCCGGTGCCGCTGCAGTGGCCGGTGGGGCAAGAGGACCAGCTCAAGGGCATGGTCGACCTGATCCGGATGAAGGCGGCGATCTTCAGCGACGAAGCGCTGGGCGCGAAGTTCAGCTGGGAACCCATCCCGGCCGACCTCGAGGACAAGTGCAAGCAGCTGCGCGAGCAGCTGATCGAGGCATGCGCCGACGTGGACGAGGGCATCATGGAGAAGTTCCTCGAAGGCCGTCTCGACGACGTGACCGACGCGGAAATTCACGGTGCCATCCGCAAGGCCACCGTGACCTTTGCCTTCGTGCCCGTGGTGTGCGGCTCGGCCTTCAAGAACAAGGGCGTGCAGCTCCTGCTCGACGCGGTGATCAACTACCTGCCGTCGCCTCTGGACATTCCCCCGGTGGAAGGCACGCACCCCGATCACGAGGACCGGAAGGAATCGCGCAAGCCCGATGACGGCGCGCCCTTCTCGGCACTGGCATTCAAGATCGCCAACGACCCGTTCGTGGGCAACCTGACCTTCTTCCGCGTCTACTCCGGCACGCTCGAGAGCGGCACCACGCTGCTCAACTCGACGCGCCGCCAGAAAGAGCGCATCGGCCGCATCTTGCGCATGCACGCCAACAAGCGCGAAGAGCTGAAAGAGTGCCACGCCGGCAACATCTATGCGGCCGTGGGCCTGCGTGACACCCGCACGGGTGACACGCTGTGCGACGACAAGCACCCGGTGGTGCTCGAGCGCATGACCTTCCCCGATCCGGTGATCTCCATCGCCATCGAGCCGAAGACCCAGGCCGACATGGACCGGCTCGGCATGAGCCTGCAGAAGCTGGCGCAGGAAGATCCGTCGTTCCGCACCTTCACCAACGAAGAGACCGCGCAGACCATCATCGCCGGCATGGGCGAGCTCCACCTGGAGATCATCGTCGACCGTCTGAAGCGCGAGTTCAAGGTCGAGGCCAACGTCGGCAAGCCCGAAGTGGCGTACCGCGAGTGCATCACCCGCGCGGTCGACTCCGAGTACAAGTACGTGCGGCAGTCCGGTGGTCGCGGTCAGTACGGCCACGTCTGCATCCGCATCAAGCCGGCGGAGCGCGGCGCGGGCTTCGTGTTCGTCGACTCGGTGGTCGGCGGCTCCATCCCCCGCGAGTTCATCCCGTCGGTCGAGAAGGGCATCCGTGAAGCTCTGGGCCGCGGCGTGCTGGCCGGCTACCCCATGGTCGACGTCGAGGCAGAGCTCTACGACGGCACCTACCACGACGTGGATTCATCGACGCACGCCTTCGAGATCGCCGGCTCACTGGCCTTCCAGGACGGCGCCAAGCGCGCAGGCATGCAGCTGCTCGAGCCAAT
>Ga0138256_10008421_pt1 | contig 10827 bp, 11 predicted proteins | sample KNB2016incub_MG_FD_105486 | JGI IMG/M metagenome (GOLD analysis project Ga0138256, IMG submission 105486) | Active sludge microbial communities from wastewater in Klosterneuburg, Austria - KNB2014incub_MG | ecosystem: Engineered > WWTP > Activated sludge > Unclassified | place: Austria... | reverse complement strand
GGGCGCTGCTGGCGCGGGGGCCTCGCCCGCGGCCTCTTTGTCCCACGAGGTGCTGGGCAGCGAGCGCTGCAACGCCTTCAGCTCTTCGAGCAAATGGTGGCCGTCGCGATAGCGCTTCCGGCTTTCTTTCTCGAGCAGCTTGAGGATGATCTTCTCGGCGACCGGGTTGACGTCTTTCTTGATGCTGGTGGGCCGCGGCGCCGGGGCGGTGCGCTGCATCTCGAGCAGCGTGTCCCGGTCCGCCGCGCGAAACGGCAGCTGGCCGACCAACATCTCGAAGAACAACACGCCCAGGGCGTAAAGATCCGACTGCGGACCAGCTTGTTCGCCCCGGGCTTGCTCGGGCGACATGTACTCGGGCGTGCCGAAGACCGCACCCTTGGGCGCCAGCCGCGGGTCGTGGGCCAGGGCCGCGAGCCCGAAGTCGAGGATCTTGACGAAGTCTTTCCGGCCCCCGCGCTGGGTGATCAGGATGTTGTCGCTCTTCAGGTCGCGGTGCACCACGCCCAGGTCGTGGGCACGCGCGAGGGCCGCGCCCATCTGCTCGAGGATGTCCACCGCGCGGGTCAGGGGCATCGGCCCGCGCGCCAGCTCGGTCGAGAGCGGCGTGCCGATCAGATACTCCATGACCAGGTAGAGCTCGCTCTCGTCGGTCTCCCCGATGTCGTGAATGTCGATGATGTGCGCGTGATCCACCCGGTTGGCGGCCCGCGCCTCGCGCAGCATCCAGGCGCGCAGGTGGGTCTCACCGCGCAGGTCGGGCCGGATCAGCTTGACCGCGACCACGCGGTCGATGAGCACGTGTCGGGCGCGGTAGACGATGCCCATGCCGCCCTCGCCGATCCGCGCTTCCAGGCGATAGCGACCGGCGATGACCCTGCCGAGCGATGGATCTTCCCCGCGTGCACGTGATCCGGGGCGTTGCGGCGCTGGTTGTGCCATCTGCTTGATGTCCGTCCTTCGAGAAGATCTCGGATGCTAGCCGAAAGCCCCGGCGCTCTCCAAGCTGCGCGCGCGCCTCAGAAGACGAAGCGCATCACCGGAACGCGGACCTCGGTTGCCTGCCGGACCCCGTACTGCATCAGCTCGGTGCGCGAATACGCATTCCGAACCTCGACCGCCGGCACGCTGAGGCTCAGCGTGCTGGGGCTCGCGCCCACCAGCGCGGGCGGGGCGGTGTAGAGCTCGGCCTGCGGGGCCGCTCGCCGGGCGATTCGCCGACTGCGGGCCTTCTTCTGGGCGCCCTGCGCCTTGGGCGCGGCCCCGGGCTGCGGCGGCTCGGCAACGGGCTCGTCCTTGGTGCCGTGGTCTTGAGTGGCGTCCTCACCGGGGTCGTAGGCCGTGGCGTTGAGCACGGCCACCGTGGTGGGGATGGCGAGGGCCATGCCGCCGGCGAGCAGGTAGATGCTGAGCTTGGCGTCACCGGAATCCTCGACGAAGTAGCCGCCCACGCCGCCGGCGATGCCGCCGGCGATGCCGCCGACCGCGTACGCCCAGGGCTTCTTCACCTTGATGGCGGCTTCGAACAGCATCACCACTTCCGCGCCCAGCAGGGCGCCTCCGGTGATGCCCTTGCCGGTGGGCGACGCCTCGGTGGCGTCTTCCGCCGCACGGGCCGGGCTTCCGCCGAGAACCAGAGCCGCCGCGACGGCGGCTCCCGAGAGCAGGTGAAGAATGCGCATCGTTCCTCCGCAGGTGGGGTCCGGGGCGTCCGGTGTCCCACCACGCCGAAATGTTCGCGGAGATTACCCCGCCCGCGGCCGGCCACCAAGCGCAAGCAGAGGGCAGGGGAAACCGGGGACAAGACAGGGTAAATCATCGGGGATGAGCGCGCTTTCCCGCCGAGCCGTGACGGGTGCCTGCCTGGCAGTGGGCACGGCAGCCGCGCTGGGCCTGGCCGCCGGGGGGATTCGGCTCCTGCCTTGGCTGTGGTCACCCGAGGTGCCGCTCGAGGTCGCGCTGCCCTTCGCGCGGGCGCTGGGTGCGGCGGCCACCGAGACCGCCCTGATGTTCGGCCTGCCGATCGGGGTCGCCCTCGCGGGCGCGGCCTTCGTCGACCGGGGTGAGGCGCGCGCGCTGCTGTCCCTGGGGGCCTCCCCCACGCGCTTGGTTCGCGGCGCGTCGCTGCCCATCGTGGCGCTCGGTGCGGGCCTTGCCCTGGCCAGCTTGGCCTGGGGATCGAGCGCCGACGTGCCGGGTCGCTTCGCGGTCGATCTGATCGCTCAGGGCCGCGCCAGTTGTTCGCGCGGGGCCGCGCCGAAGAGCGGTCAGGTGCCGCTGGTAGGGGTGACCTGGCTGTGCTTCCCCGGGCGGCCCCCTCGTGTCACCGGCAAGCTCCCGGGCCTCGGCGACCTGGGTTCCTACACCGCAGGGGCGCTGACGCCGAGCGACGACTTGCGCCAAGTGTCGTTCGCGGACCTGCGTGTCTTCACCAAGAAGCTCGACGGGAAGGTCTCGCTCGAGCTGGCGGTGGCGTCCGCGACGGTGCGCGGGCTGCCCGGCTGGGGCCGCAGCGCCAAGCTGCCGTTCACGCAGCGCGCGTGTCTGGTGGCAGCCACTGCGGTCGGGCTGGCACTGGGCGCGGCCTGGTCGGTGGTCGCGTTCGGCGTGGCTCGCCGGGCTGCGGCGCTGGCCATCGGCGGCCTGCCGGCCCTGGTTGCCTTCGCGATGCTCTCGCGCCTGGATGCGACCTCGCTCGGCCCGCAGAGCTATGCGCTGGTCCCCGCCGCCGGCGCCCTGGTGGTTGCGCTGGTCGTGGGCGCGCAACGCTTCTTTCCCTCGGGTTTTGCCTGGCTTTGGGCGCGCTTCCCGCGCCGGTGACCGCTCGCCCCCGCGTTGCCCGGCCGGCCGCAGGGTGTTAGACGTCGCGCCTTCCCATGGGTGTCGGCCCCTGGCAGCTGGCTGTCATCGTCCTCTTGCTCCTCGTCCTCTTCGGTCGGAATCGGCTGGGCGAAATCGGACGTGGCCTGGGCGAAGGCGTGCGGGCCTTCCGAAAAAGCATGAAAGACTCGGGGGAAGCCCCGGGTAACGACGATGACGACGACCCAGACGACGACCCGCCGCGAAAGCGCACGCTTCCGCGCCGACCGGGCGTCGAAAGTCGCCGCCACGTGATGGCCAAGCGACGCAAGGCCGACGACGACGAAAGGAGCTGATGGTGCCGACCAACCTGGCAAAGCGATTGGATGCGGTGGTGCCGAGCGCCACGCTCGCGATGACGGCCAAGGCGGCCGAGCTCAGGGCGGCCGGCCGCAAGGTGTACGCGTTCGGCGTTGGCGAGCCGGACTTCCACACCCCCGAACACATCCGGGCGGCGGCCGAGCGGGCCATGGGCACGAGCTCGCACTACACGGCGGTGCAGGGCACTGCCAGCCTGCGTGAGGCGATCTGCGCGGCGACCGAGCGCGACCGTGGGTGGCGACCGACGCCGGACATGGTCACGGTGTCGGTGGGGGCCAAACACGCGCTCTTCAACCTGGCGATGGTGCTCTGCGATCCCGGGGACGAGTTCGTGATCCCGGCCCCGTACTGGGTCAGCTACCCCGAGCAAGTACGCCTGTTCGACGGCGTCCCGAAGATCGTCGAAACCTCGGCCGAGCGCGGCTTCCGCGTGACCCCCGAGGCGCTCGATCGCGCCATTGGCCCGCGCACCAAAGCGGTGATCCTGTGCACGCCGTCCAACCCCAGCGGCGCGGCGTACGATCAGCACGAGCTCTTGGCGCTGGCCGAAGTGCTGAAGCAGCGCGACGTGTGGGTGGTGGTCGACGAGATTTACGGCGATCTGACCTACGACGGCTTCCAGCACGTGTCTCTGGCCAAGCTGGCGCCCGAGCTCCGCGAGCGCATGATCGTGGTCGACGGCGTCAGCAAGACCTACGCCATGACCGGCTGGCGCATCGGCTGGGCGATCTCGCCGCCGGCGGTGGCCAAGGCCATGTTGAAGGTCCAGGGGCAGTCCACCACCAACCCGGCTGCCATTGCCCAGGCGGCGGCCGAGGCCGCGCTGCTCGGCCCCCGCGAGCCGATCACGGCCATGGCCCGGGCGTTCGCCGAGCGCCGGCGGCGCATGGTCGAGGGTCTGAACCAGATCCCGGGGATTCGCTGCGACTGGCCGCGCGGGGCGTTCTACGCCTTCCCCGACGTGACCGGCCTGTACGGCATCCGGTGGGGCGAGCGTCGCCTCGCCAGCGCCGACGACGTCACGCTCTGGCAGCTCGACGTGTGCGGGATCGCGGCGGTGGCCGGCGAGCCGTTCGGCGCGCCGGGCCATGTGCGCTACAGCTATGCAGCCGCCGAGTCGGTGATCGACGAGGCGCTGTCGGTGCTCGGGGCGGCGGTCGCCTCTGCCGAGCGTTGAACCCCCAGGACGAAGCATGGCGCAGGCAGTGGAGACGGCGACCCGAGCCCGCGACCCGGTTCGCGTGTTGGGGGCACTGCTCCAGCTGACCAAGCCCGGCGTCACTCGCATGGTGCTGGTGACCACCGGCATCGGCGCCATCTTGGCTCCGGGGCGCGTCGAGCTTCGGCGGCTCGCGCTCACGGTGCTGGCCACGGCCGCCGTGGTGGCAGCCGCCAACGCGCTCAACATGTACCTGGAGCGTGACGTGGACGCGCGCATGGAGCGCACGCGCCTGCGCCCGCTCCCCTCGGACCGGATCGCGCCCGAGGTGGCGCTCTGGTTCGGCGTGGTGCTGGCGCTGCTCGGCATCTCTGCGCTCACCTTCTGGATCAACCCGCTGTCGGGATTGCTCTCGGCGGCCGCCATCTCGATCTACGTGCTGGTGTACACACCCCTCAAGCGCGTGACCCCCTACGCGCTGCACGTGGGGGCGATTCCTGGCGCCATTCCGCCGTTGATCGGCTGGGCCAGCGTCACCGGTCAGCTGTCGCTGCCGGCGCTGAGCGTGTTTGCCATCTTGCTGGTCTGGCAGATCCCCCATTTCCTGGCGATCGCCATCTTCCGACAGTCGGAGTACGCCGCCGCGGGGCTGGCCGTGTACCCGGCGGTGCGCGGCGTGCCTGCCGCCAAGCGTGCGGTGCTGGTGTACTCGGCGCTGCTGCTCGCCGTCAGCCTGCTGCCGGCGTTCACCGGGCTCGGCACTCCGCTCTACCTGGGCGTGGCCGCCGTGCTCGGCGGGGTGCAGGTCGTCATCGCCGCGCGCGGGTTCGGTGCCGCAGATGCCCACCGGTGGGCCCGCGCGCTGTTCTACGCGACCATCCCGTACCTGCTGGTGGTCTACGGCACGCTGGCGCTGACCGCGTCATGAGCCAGGTGCCTCCCATGCGCTGGTGGGCCTGGGGGCTGTTCGCTGCGGCCTGCCTGGCCATCCCCCTCTTGGGCTACGTGCTCGGACGCTAGGCCGTGGGTCGTTCGCGCGCGGCGGCCAGCGCTGCGAGCAGCGAGCCCAAGAGCAGTGCCAGCGCCAGCACCGGGATGTCGGTGCCGGTCCGCGCCAAGAGCGCCAGCGCGATGGCGCCCCGGGCATAGGGTCGATCGAAGCGCTGAAACAACGTGGCCGGCACCGCGAAGAGCAGGGTCACGCCCAGGGCGAAGTGGAGCAGCGGGGGCCCGAAGGGGTAAGGGTGACGCAGGAAGGCGTGCACGGCCTTGCTGGCGAGCCCGAGCACGCTGTCGGTGGGCGGCGACGCATACAGGCTGATCACCGACAGGGCGATGCCCAAGAGCCCGACCGGGATCCACACCGCCAGCGAGAGCCGCTTGCGATCGGCGGCCAGCCAGGCCACCGCGATCCCCAGTGTGATCAGGTCGAGCCCCCAGGCCACGGTGGCCAGGATCTGGGCCGCGCGGAACAGCCGTGTCAGTGCTTCGTGACTGGCCCACACCGCGAGCGCGCGGGCGGTGACGGAGACCAGCGCGGTGAGGCCCGCGAGCCCCACCACCATGCCGGCGGCGCGGGTGTGCTTCTCGAGCACCGCTGGCACGCTGGAGAACAGCGCCATGAACGAGGACAGCACCGCCAGCCCGAGCACCAGCAGCATGGGCAGCTCGCGGGTTGCCGACGCCATCACCAGCGTGACCACCCCGGCGGTGGTGGGCGCAGCCACCAGACGAAAGGCGACCGACAAGTTGCTCTCGACCAGCGTCGCGATCAAGAGCTGGATGGCCATCAGGCAGCCGCCGACCACGGCGAGCTGGGCAAACAACGCGGCGGCGTTGTCCGAGCGTGCGATCCACAGCTCGAGGCCCGAGCGCCAGCCCAAGAGCGCTGGGACGACGATCCGCCCGGAGAGCAGCGCCGCGAAGAACAGCAGCACCAGCGCTGCCAGCACCCAGCGTCGCGTGCGGCTGAACAGCCGCGCTGGCGCGTGGGTCGGGCGACCCTCGCTGGGCGGCGCGGGGTGGGACGCGGGCGGGGCCTCGGGCGAACCGCCCTCAGCCCCTTGCGGGTTCGCGCTCACGCTCGCGCTTTCGCCCTCGATGCTGGTCACTCACGGCCCGGCTTACCTGAGTGATGCCCGCTTTTCCAGCATCGGCGCCCAATCGAGCCATCCGTGGCGCTGATCGGCGGGTGAGCTCTCTTTCGGGTCGCCGGGTCGCCAGGGTGCCGGCTCGATGCTGGGCGGCGCAGATTTCGGCGCGCCCTTGAGGATGAACGGATGCGCGAAGTAGGTGGAGCAGGCGTAAAACGGGTTCCGGTAGAACTCCCAGTGGAAGTAGACCTTGCCGTCGGGCGACACGATGTCGCGCGGCGGCGCGCCAAAGGGGCTGGCCCGCATCACGCTCTCGAGCGCCGCGATGTCGAACGCCGTCACCCCGCTGGTGTGGGTGACGCCCATCTTGACGACCTTGCCCTCGTCCTTGTCGAGCACGATCTCGAGGTCGGTCTTGATGTCGGACCGGTTCATCGGATGGTTGCCGGGCAAGCTCTCGAGAGACGCCAGGAACGAATCGGCGAAGATCGGGTGCAAGCGGTTGTGGACCGCGTTCAGGTAGCTGGCAAAGGGGACGCGCGCGGTGTTCAGCGCGGTCTGGTTGCCGGGCTTCACGCTCGCCACGTAGTTCTCGATGGACGCCCGCCAGCGTTCGATGCCCAGGGACTTCCACGAGCCGCGGTGCGCGCTCTTGCGCCGTTCCGCGTCGCGATTCTTCTCTTTCACCAAGCGATCACGCCCGACGGCGGCCAACGCTTGCTGGGGCGACAAGTTCAAGTTGACCCCGCTCGAGGTGGTGCCGAGCGCTCCGAGCCCGAGCAGGTCGCTGGCGCCCCCGGCGCCCTTCATCGGCGGCAGTCGCTTCTTCTTGGCGCGGCGGGCCTTCTGCGCGGCTTGCGCCGCCTTGGCCTCGGCCACGGACCAGTTGCCCTGCCCCGAATTCAGTGTGTCCGGCGCCGGGGCGACCTCTTCTTTCGCGGCCTGGGCGGTCTGCCCGGCTTGCGCCGGATCTTTTCCGGGCCGCTTCGACGCCTCGCTCCCCTTCTCGACGCCCGGTGCCTTCGGATCTTTTCCGGGTGACGGCGGCGGCGCCTGCGCCGACGCGCTCTTCTGGGGCTTGTCGGGCTCGTCCGGGCTGGTGGGCGCCTTGTCGGGCTCGCCCGCGTGGTCCTCGGAGTGGGCGACCCGCGACTCGTCCGAGTTCCCTGGGTTCTTGTCGGGTGAGGCGTGCGCGCCGCCGGGCGTGGGCTTCGGATCGTTCTGATCCGTCGAGGTGATCCGCGCCTGGGTCTCTTTTTTCACCCGATTGGCGTGGTCGGCGATGTGGGCGGCGTTGGGGTTGTCCTTCTGGTTTTGGTCCTCGACGTGCTGGACCACGGCCACCCGCTTCTTGGCCTGGATCTTCGGCAGCGGCTTGGCCTCTTCGGGCTTGGCCTCTTCCTTCTTCGCCTCTTCCTTCTTCACCTCGAGCTTGGGCTCCTCGGGCTTCGGCTCGGTCTTCTCGGGGGGCTTCGGCTCTTCCTTCTTGGCTTGCTCTGCCTGCTTGGTGCTGGGCTCGTCCTCGTTTGCCTGCTCTTCGCTCGGCTCCGCCGGGTCTTCGTCTTCTTTGGGATTCGACTTCGACGCGGTCTCTTCCGGCGGCGTGCTCTCGCTCGACGACTCGTCGAGCAGTGCCACCTCCACGGTGCCACCGCTGCGGATCTGCCGCTGCACGCTGGCAGCGAAGCGCTTGATGTCCAGCGTCTCTTCGAAGGCCTTCGACAGCTTGGACGCACCCCCGCCCCAGGCCAGATGCGCGAGCAGCGCCGTGGCGATCCAGAGGAAAAGCGGGATGTTCGAGTCGCGAGTCATCGCGGCACGGGCATGAGGCTCAGCTAACGTAACATCCGACCCCCGGACCAGCAATCGACCGGGGCGACGCTAAACCTTCGAGATCACTTCCCAGTAGTCGGCGATTTCCTGCGCGGACCACACGCCCTGGTCGGCGTCCTTGAACTTGCCGGCGCTCTCCACGACCTTGTAGACGCTGAGCTTTCCGCCCGCGACCGAGAGCACGGCGCCGGTCAGGTCACCGGACAGGGGGCTCGCCAGAAAAAGATGCGCGGGGGCCACGTGCTCGGGCGTCATGCTCTGGATCTTCTCGAACATCGGCAGATCTTCGGTCATGCGGGTCTTGGCGATGGGGGCCACCGCGTTGACCCGGATGCCATGGCGCTGCAGCTCGATCGAGGCCGTGCGCGTCAACCCATAGATGCCCGCCTTGGCCGCCGAGTAGTTGGCCTGTCCGAAATTGCCCAGCATGCCCGAGACGCTGGTGGTGTTGACGATGCTGCCCGGAGTGCCCTGCGCGCGCATCTGCGTGGCGGCGGCTTGAGTGCACAGAAAGCTGCCCGTGAGGTGGACCGCGATCACGGCGTCCCACATCGCGTCGTCCATCTTGAGCAGCGTCTTGTCCCGCAAGATGCCGGCGTTGTTGATCATCACGTCGACCTTGCCGAAGTGCTTCACGGCCGCCGCGACGAGCCCCTCGGCGCCGGCGCGGGTTGCCACCGAGTCGGCGTTGGCGATGGCCTCGCCGCCCGCCGCGCGGATCTCGCCCACCACCGCTTCAGCCGGCGATGCGCTCTGGCCGCTGCCGTCGCGCGTGCCCCCTACGTCGTTGACGACCACCCGGGCGCCTTCGCGGCCCAAGAGCAGCGCCGTTGCGCGACCGATGCCGCCGCCGGCGCCGGTGACGATGGCGACCTTTCCGTCGAGAAGACCCATGCCCCGGTGACTAGCGCGTCGCGGTAGCCGCGTCACGGGTCGGAGCGGGACGCGGCGAGACGATCACGTCGATCAGCAGCGCGAGCGCGGTGCCCAGCGCGGCGCCGGCCACGTCCCAGGTGAAGTCCTTCAGGCTGGCGTTTCCCGGGCCGGTGGCGTCGTACAGCTCCTTGCCCGCCCCCAGCGTGAGGGCGAAGCCGGCCCCTGTCGCGGCGCGCTGCCAGCGCGGCTCGAGCACCAGGCTCGACGCCGCGTAGCCGCCGGCCGCGAGGCCGGCAGAGACGCCAAAGTGCAGAGCCTTGTCGCGACCCCACCACGGATCGGGATCTTCGGCGGCTGCGGGCGACGCGATCAGCAGCCCTGCGACCAGCACAGGCACACGCACCCCGGTACGCTCGCACGATTTGCGGCATGCAGTCGACCGCGCACCTCACCGCACATGCGTCGACAATTGGCAATTCGTCTCAGTTCAGTACACTCGTGAGATCAGGCGAGGTGCGACGATGCTGATCCGACGAGCTCTGGGTGTGTCCGTGGTGGTGGCGCTCGCCACGGCGATGGCTTGCGGTGGTGACGACGACGACGGGGGCGGCTCTGGCGGATCGGGCACCGGCGGCGCGGCCACGGGCGGCGCAGCGGGCGGGGGCGGCACCAGCGGTGACGGTTCCGCCGGCACGGGAGGGGGCGGCACCGGCGGTGGCGTGGGTGGGGGGTGGAACCCCGATGGCGGCATCTCGACCTGCCAGGGCCACACCTACGAGTGCGGCGACACGCTGGACAACGACGGCGACGGGCTGAAGGACTCGCAGGATCCGGACTGCCTGGGCCCCTGCGACAACACCGAGGGCTCGTACTACGGCGGCATTCCCGGTCAGAACAACGCCCCATGCAAGGCCGACTGCTATTTCGACCAGGACACCGGACCGGGCAACGACGACTGCTACTGGAACCACGGGTGCGACCCGCTCTCGGTGGCGCCGGACTATCCGCCCGAGGGCGACTCGAGCTGCAAATACGACCCGAACACCAAGACCCCCGGGACCAGCAAGTCGTGCGCCGAGCTCGACAAGGAGCAGAGCAAGACCTGCAACGACTACTGCGGCCCGCTCACGCCCAACGGCTGTGACTGCTTCGGCTGCTGCGAGTTGCCCGCCGGCGGCGGCAAGTTCGTCTATCTGGGCTCCGAGGTGGGCGGCGCGGGCAGCTGCGACATCAACAGCCTGAACGATCCGAAGAAGTGCAAGCCCTGCACGCCGGTGAAGGCTTGCCTCAACGGCTGTGGCAAATGCGAGATCTGCATCGGCAAGCCGACCCTGCCGGCCGAGTGCTACCCGCCGGACGGCGGGACCGACGCCGGCGGCGATGCCGGCTACGACGGCGGCACCGAGCCGCAGTGTCCGACCGGCAAGCAGCCCTGTGGGCTTGCGGGCCAGAGCCCGTGCGCGAACGGCTATTACTGCATCACGGGGTGCTGCCAGCCGGTGCCGTCATGAGGCGCTGGGGCTTCACGCTGCTGTTCCTCGCGCTGACCCCGATCTTCGTCAGCTGCGGCGACGACGACGACGAGAAGAAGAAGGAAGAGCCTGCGACCTGCGACGTGGCCGCGCAAACCGGCTGCGAAGACGGCCAGGTCTGCGAGACCGTGGCGGGGGCCGAGCCGAAGTGTTT
>Ga0138256_10008420_pt1 | contig 10831 bp, 8 predicted proteins | sample KNB2016incub_MG_FD_105486 | JGI IMG/M metagenome (GOLD analysis project Ga0138256, IMG submission 105486) | Active sludge microbial communities from wastewater in Klosterneuburg, Austria - KNB2014incub_MG | ecosystem: Engineered > WWTP > Activated sludge > Unclassified | place: Austria... | reverse complement strand
CGCCATCGAGGCGCACGGTCCTTACGAAATCAGCGGCGAGCCGGCGATCATGGAAGCCATGGACGCACTGCTCAAAGCCTTCGTCGAACAGCACCGGATGAAGCTTCCGGGAAGCGATCCGTACAAGCCCTGCTATCGATTGAAGCCAGCCTCTTGACGAGCCCGCAAAACTGACGGCATTATTCCGCTTCTGCCGTTCCCAGATAGCTCAGCGGTAGAGCAAGTGACTGTTAATCACTGGGTCGCAGGTTCGATCCCTGCTCTGGGAGCCAAGAAAATCAAGGGCTTGCACGGGTAACCGCGCAGGCCCTTTTCTTTGGTGGCGGACTCTGGAGGCGCAGGTCTTCCCCAACCAAGCCGCGCCTGCGCATCATTGGCCCATGGTTTCCCGCTATCCCGCATTTCGCTGGCATCCCGGCGCCAATCTGCACTGGCTGGTGCTGTGCGACCACGCCAGCAACCGGATACCGCCCGAACTTGGCGATCCCGGTCTGAGCGCGGTCAAGCTGCTCGACCACATCGCCTGGGATATCGGGGCGCGCGATGTCGCGCGACGACTGGCAGCGTATCTGCGCGCGCCGATGATCGAACAAGGCGTCTCGCGCCTGGTGATCGACGCCAACCGGCCTGCCGATCATCCGACACTCATCCCGGCCATTAGCGACGGCACGGCTATACCCGGCAACCAGGAGCTCAGCAGCGCAGAGCGCCAGCGACGCCTGGCGTCCTACTACCAGCCCTACCACCGGCGCATCGATCGCCACCTGAAGCAGTTGGAGTCCATCTCGCTGGCACCTACAGTGGTGTCGATCCACAGTTTCACGCCATGCCTGGGCAGCGTTGGTCAATCGCGGCCGTGGCCGATCGGGGTGCTGTGGGACAAGGATCGGCCGTTCGCCCAGCACCTGATCCGCGAACTCGGTCGCGAGGGTGGTCTGGTCGGCGACAATCAGCCCTACGATGGCCGCGCGATCCCCGGAGATACCGTAGATCGGCATGCTGCCAGCCGTCACCTGCGCCACACCACGATCGAATTGCGTCAGGACCAATTGGGGACGCCCGCCATGCGCGCGCGCTGGGCAGGGCGGCTGTACCGGGCACTGATGGCTACTACAGCGCAACTGCGCGCGCAGCATGCCAGCAGCTGAGTGATCTGTGTCGTTTTCCTGGGGCCCGTGATCCGAAGAGCGTCGGGAGCGACACTAGGCGCAGCAGCTTGAACAGGATGGCAGATGTCGCTTTGCGCGTGGGCGGCTGGCCACGCTCAACCATCCGGACGGGCAGCCAGACTATGGACGCCCAAGGGCGCCAGCGGCGCTGGGCGGGCTTTTTCCAACAGGCTTTATTGTAACAGAATGTACGCTTCGGCTACACTGCAGGGCCATCGCAGCACCGCTGCAATTCCTTCAAGGGACGTTGTTCAATGTCTAATAGCAAATGGATTCTCGCGCTCGTTGCTGCGGGCGCTCTGCTGGCTTTCCAGGACGTTCTGGCTGCCGATCCACCGCCACCGCCACCGCCACCGCCGCCGCCGCCGCCTGTGATCTCGATCATGCAGCAGTTGGGTCAGACATCAATGAGCGCGATCCAGAACTTCCGTTGATCTCGCCGGGGCAAGGCGGGCGCTACCCAGGCAGGGTTGTCAGAAGGCGCGTACGCTCGGCTGACGGCCTGCAAACTGGGGATTCAGTTCGCTGTCGGCGGTATGCCACAACGCAGAAGGCGCGCTTTCGCGCGCCTTCTGTTCAAACACCTGCAACTACCAGCGTCAGAAGCGATAACCCACGGTGAAGGTAGTCACCCAGACCGTGTAGTCCGGGCTGCTTTCGCCGAGCAGGATCATGTTGGCCAACTGGTTCGCCGGCACGTTGTCGACGGCCCAGTCGGTGGAATTGAAATGCTCGTACTCGAAGCGCAGGTGGAAGCTGATGTCGCGGCGCCAGCGGTAGTCGCCGTAGAAACTGGCTGAACTGAGATCGCTGGAGGACGGCGGCAGATCCGCTCGCAAGAGACTGGTACCGACGGTGGTGCGGATGTTGGTGTCCGCCGCCGAATTCACATAATCGAAGCCGAGCGTCAGCTTGTCCTCGAGGAACTTGCTGTTGAAGCCCGCGCCGTAGGTGAACACGTAATCGCGGCTGCGCGTATTCCAGTCACGCGTCGGATCGAAAGCCGAAACCGGTCGCGTCGCGCCGCCAACGAAGGAATGCCCGTCCTGATCGTTCTTGTAGCGCTCTTCCGATGCGAAGGCATACGCCGCAATCCCTGCGCTCGGCGCCCATGCGACGTCGACGTTGTAGGAACTGACCCGAGAGAAGGTGAGTCCGTAGATCGAATTGTCGTAGTCGTCTTCCGCGTAGTTGACGCTGGCATTCAGCGACACCTCTTCCACCGGCATGAAGCTGACGTAGATCTCACCGTCCTTGCGCTGGCGGTCAGCTTGGTTGAACTTGCGCAGGTCCGGATGATTCTCGAAGGGATAACCGTCTACGAACGGCTGCAGGGTGTTGTAGTAGCCCGGGCTGTAGCCACCGATCAGCGTCTCATAGCCCAGATACTCGCTGCCGCCGTCGCGGTCGGAACTCGACATCCGCAGTCCGCCGTTGACGATTCCGCCGGTGTCGATGGCGAAGTTCAGGCTGTAGAGATCTTCGTCGATCTCCTCGCGCTCCTGATGCGGACGTTCGGTCTTGCGGAACATCGCCTCACCGGCAACGCGCAGCCAATCCGCGGCGTTCCAGGTGCCGTCGAGCTTGAAGTTCTCGTCGCGATAGCTCTTGGGTTCGTTGTAGCGCCGCTGGCCACTGGTCGTCGCGGTGTTCTGCGCCAACGAATCGCCGCCGATGTAGACAAACTCACGGTGATGCGTGGTGTTGTCGCGATCGTCGTACTTGTAGCTGGCGCCCAGTGCCAGATTATCCAGCGGCTTGGTGGTGAAGCGCAGACCGACATAGGTGGTGTCGAGTTCGCCATCGAGTGAATTGGACGGCAATGGCTGGGTGATCGTCGCCGCCAGCAGCGGGTTGATCGTGTACGGCAGGAAGGCATCATCCTGCGTCGCCTGGCCGAAGGACACATCGCCACTCAAGCGCGTGTTGCTGCTGAAGTTCCAGCCGCCGCTCAAGTTGATCTGATGGAACTCGTTGTCCGGCGCCAGACCCATCTGGCCCTGGCCAGTCGGATAACCGACGTTGGCTGCTGTAGTCCACCCATTGATGGTGGAGTAGGGGTTCTGCCAGGTCAGCGAGGCGTTGTCGTTGTCGAACAGCGAGACGTAATAGCCGATGCTGAGCTGCTTGGTGGTGTCGGCATAGGTCAGCACGGCCTCGATCTGGTCGGTCTGCCAGTCGGTCGGCTCCGGCGCCATGACCGCGCGTGGATTGCCACCGGAATTGCCGATGGTCAGCCCCATGGTCTTGGTGCCGTCTCTCTGATCGCGGTTGAAGTTGAGCTCGAAGTTCCAGCCGGAGAGGAAATTGACGTCGCCGCCAATATCGAAGTTCTTGCGGCCATGCTGGATGTCGTAAGGCCGCAGATTCTGGACCAGATTGGTCATCGTCGCAGTGGTCTGGCCCGGAATCCAGCCGGTCGGCAGCGTCAGATTGGTGCTTCCGGCGCCCTCGAAGATGGTCTGCGAATCGTCGTACTGGTAGTTCGGAATCTCGTCGAAACCGATGTGGAAGTTGTAGCTGCCCTGGCGGCCGATTTCGAAGGCGATGTCGCGGGTTTCGACCCCGAGCTCGTTGCCGGTCAGGCGCCAGTAGCTGGCGTCATCGCCGTCCCAGGGGCCGCGCCGGTAGATATCGATGTTGACCACCGGGAACAAGCCGTCGTCTTCGTGCCCGTTGTAGCGGCCGAAGCGATAGGACGGGTCGGACACACTGCCGATTCCGACCTCGACGTAGTTCTTGACGACGGTCTGTTCTTCGATCAGCAGGTCGCTTTCGTCGGCCTCATCGTCGGCGACGTCAGCGTCTTGGGCGTAGAGACTACCGCTGGCGAGGGCGGCGGCGAACACCGATGCCCACAGTGTGCCGCGGAAAATACTCTCGCGAATGGCCTTGCTCAGCAATTTGTGCTGGATGTTCATGGCATATCTCGCATGCAATCGGCAATTAGGTCAGCGTGTGAAGCGCGCGCCGGACGGATGGTTCGTCCCGTGCACTTCGCCGTGGCAGTTCATGCAGTTCCGTCCCAGCATCTGCTGTGCGCCCGAGGGCCGCGTTGCGCCGGGCAGGCCGGTGCCGCTGTACGCGGTACTCGGGTGCTGGTTGGCCATATGGCAGGTCTGGCACAGCCACGGACCGCGTTGCTTGAGCATGCCCATGTGTACTGAGCCGTGCGGCGAATGGCAGATGGTGCAGTCTTCGGAAGCCGGTTGGTGTTCCCACAGGAACGGACCGCGCTTGTCGGCATGACAGGTGTTGCAGGTCTCGTTGACGGTATTGCGAACCAGATTGCCCTTGCTGGTGGAGCCATGCGGGTTGTGGCAACCCGAGCAGCTCATCTCGCCTTCGCGCAGCGGATGACGGAAGGGCTTGGTCAGACTGGCGCGCTGATCCTGGTGGCAGGTCAGGCAGACATCGGGTTCAGTGGTCTTGTCGAGGACCGGATCCTGAGCGACGTGCGCGTCATGGCAACTGACACAGGCGACGTTCTCGGTCTGGTGACGACTGCCTTGCCAATGCATCAGTTGCTTGCCGTTGTGGCAGGACTGACACTGGGCGATACCGATGCTGGCGTCCTTTTCCTCGAAGGTCACGTCGGGGGGCAGGGCATCATCGTCGATGTGCGCCTGGCTGGGGCCATGGCAGGTGGTGCAGGCGTCGTTGGCCATCGGCGTGCGGCTGTCGGCGACTACGCCATGTTTGGTCATCAGGATCGACAGCACCGGGTGCTCCGACTCCTCGTCATGGCAGCGGACGCATTTCTTGTAGCCGGGATCGTCGGCGCCTACGCCGGTCTCCGCAGCGCTGGCTGGCCCAACCATCCAGGTGCCGAGCAACAGGATCAAGCCTGTCAGCAGCGCACCTCGGGTCTGTTTTCTGAACGTCCGCATGATCTCCTCCTTGTAACTCTGCAATCCCAACAACTTGAGAATTTGGCGTCGATCCGACATTGCTGCTGCGGGATCTGGCCTGTCTTTGATTTCGTTTGTGCTTCGGAACCCGGTGGCGCTGAATGGGGATTGAGTTTTCGCGGTGCCTAAAAACGTGACCCAGCCATTTGCTCTGTCAGCGTACGTGGTGGAGTCGGCAGAAGTGACGTTTCTGGTTGCCATTTTCATGTTGGCTTAGGCTGAACCACCCAGTGCGCAGGAGTATTGATCGAAGTCAATGCGAGGTGAAGGGGGGCGACGGAAATCCGGGCGGGCGCAGCTATCGGGAGAATCGTGTTCCGCGCTGGCAGGGCGCGCGCAAGCGGCGCTGCGCATCTGCTGCGAACGCAGTCACCGGTGCACGCGGCAGCATCGAGCCGCAGGCGGATGGCTCCCGAGCTCGACGGCGCGATGGGTCAGCTGTTGTCGGGGAGTCGCCGGGGCGACGCCAGCGATGCTGCGGGGCGCAGGTCAGGCGCCAGGACGGGACGAGGCCTCACGGCAACGCACAAATGGTCGCGCGGGACAGATCGAAGGACCGGTCGCTGCATTGCCAGCCCCGGCAGGGGGCGAACTGCGGCGGATGCTGACGGGGATTGCTTGGGCGGTCAGGAGAACCCTGAGGCTGCGGTGCTCATGGCGTCAAACGGAGTGGGTCGCGATTGACCCACTCCGGGGTAGAGGATCAATGCGTCAAAATCCACTGGGCCAGATTCTTCAACTCTGCCTCATCCGTGGTTTTGATCTTCTTGTGCTTCTCTTTCTCGCCGTCGATCTCGATCTCCGGTCCGGTCGTGATGGCCGTGATGATCAGTTGCTCGGCGTCGGCCTTGCCCTTGAAGTCTTCCGCCATCTTCTTCAGCGACGGGCCAGACTTGGTCTTTGTCGCATGATGGCAACTGCTGCATTTGTTGCTCTTCATCAGCTTCTCGGCCGCCGCCGCGTCGACCGCAGCATGAACCGGTTGCATTCCGGCCAGTGCCAGAAACAGCGAGCCAGCGAGAGTCAGAGAAATCGTGTGCTTCATGAATTGCTCCTTGGGTAAGCGGTGACGGTCGTCATACGAGTCACCAGTGCCGGGATCGCTGCTCCGATCATGCCGTGGCGCATTCCGACGTGAAACTGGCAGACGGTACCGGCATGATCCTACAGCGTGCGCATGAACGGTAGGGGATGCCGGCGCAGAGGGTGTTGATCACTGTCAATACCCACTGGGCTCAATAGGGTACGTTGGTCACCGTGACGGGTTGCCCGCGTTGCAAGGTCCGCGCAAACTTGCCGCCGCCGGTGTAGAGGCACTGATCCTTCGCCGTCCGATGCGACGGAGTCTGTGCGGCGGTGGTTGCCACCTTGCGACGGTCGACTGCCGTCGGCCACAACTTCAAAACCGATCCTGGGGTATGCGCCGTCATGTCGAAGCTGATGCAGCAACTGAAGAGAATTGTCCTGTTCCTGCTGTCGCCGTTGTTTGCGCTGGCCTACATGGCGACTTTCCCGATGGTGGCGTTGGGGATGCTGAAGACCCTGCTTAAGACGGGCGAGATGCCAAAGTCGGACGAACCCGGGCGTCCTGCCTGAGGGTTGTTGCCTGCTTTCAAGGATCGAATACCCGAGGACCCACAAGTTCTGCGGCCGCAGAACTTGTTCAGAGGGTCCCTACGTGTCGGCCTGCGTTTTCTGCGGCGGAACCGGGGTCTTGTACTTTGCGGCCGCAGAACTCAGAGCATCCCCGGACCTGCTTTGGCGCAGGTCCAGCACGACCGCACAGCGGTCAACCTTTTGCGGCATCGTCCGAACTGCTCGGTTCGTCCTCGACTTCCTCGTATCCGGTGATCATGCCTTTGGTGTGGGCGCCAAAGCTGTGGCCCAGCGTCACCAGGTACAAATGTGTCATCAGGAAGCCGACAAAGGCGATGGACAGCAGCACATGCACCGTGGCGATGACGCGCAAGCCGCCCAGCATGTCGATCTGCCCGGCATATGACGTCGAATCCCAGAGCAGCACGCCCGTATAGAACTGCAAGGGCATCAGCACCAGCATGACGATCTGGTAGGTCATGGCCTGCATGGGATTGAATTTTGCTGCGGGGGTCACCCGATAAGGGTTGCGTTCACCGCGCAGGATGCCCCAGGCGTAGTAATAGACCTGACGAAACATCATCGGGAAATACTTGCGCGGATTGAGTTCGGGTTGGTAAACCGAGATCCTGTCGGAAAAGAAGTAGAAAAACAGCCACAGCAGGAAATTGGCGCCGACAAAGAACCCGGCCCAATTGTGCAGCACGACCGCATTCCTGAACGAGATGACATCGAACAGGCCTGCATATCTGATCTGCAAGCCGGTAAATATCAGCAGGAGAATTCCCAGGGCATTGAGCCAGTGCCAGATCCTGACCGGCAACGGGTGGATGTAAATCTTGTGCATGATGCTCTCCTGCAAATCTAAGGTCGCGTCAGGAATAGGGGCTTGCGTCGAATCCGGTCCGGCTATTGCGATCCGGAATCCCGGCGCGCCTGCGCTGCTCGTTTTTCCCGCGCCCGACGGAACAGCCACCTGGCAGTGATGTGAACCAGCAGTCCACCGGCCATACCGACGACGACCAGGACCAGCAGGTAGTCGAGCAGCTTGATGCGGGTGCTGCCGAGGACATAGAAGCCTTTCACCGAGTCGATCGAGAACAGCGAATTCAGTACCTCTTTCTTGACCTCGTGGCGCAAGGGTCGGCCATCCGGCCCGGCCATCGTCAGGATCACGCTCTGGAAAGGTTCCGCGCCCGATTGATGACAGGTCTTGCAGTCGCTGATCGCCTTGGACTTGTCCGCCAGCTGGTGTGCGTCTACCCCTGAACTGACTTCCAGACGCCCGCGCACGACGGTCTTGCCGACACCGACATCCTTGGTGAATTCCTTCATCAGTCCGAGCAATTCGCGATCGTCAAGCCCTGCTTCATCGGCATCCGCCGCCTTGGCGCGCTTGATGAATTGCGGCACGCCGGTTTTTTCGAGCATCTGCTGCTTGTCTGCGCCGGCACCGTCATACAGGCGCAGATTCACCCGGCGCTGCGCGTTCGGGGCGTGGCAGACCGGGCATGAGATTGCTTCGAAATGGCGTTCGCTGTTGGGCAGCCAGACCTTGTGCTTTTCGGCGGCATCCTTGTGGCAGTCGAGGCAGGTGTCCCTGATCCCGCTGCCCAGCGAGGCTGCCTTCACGCCATGGGCCTTGTGGCAGCCGGAACACAGTGGGCCAGGATTTTCCTTGTCGTTTCGCGCCAATCCATGCACGTCTTTGGCGGAGGCCTTGAAGATGTCCTCGTGGCATTTGCCGCACGGCATCGCTTCTTCGGGCCCCGCAATTTCCCAGGACTTGACGGTATGCGGATTGTGACAGTCGGCGCACATCGGCGCCTTCTTGCTGCCCTCTTCGATGAGCAAGGCATGCACACTGTCGTTGTATTCCTTGTACTTCTTCTTGTGGCAATCGACACAGGCATCAGCCATCGAGACGCCGAGTTCCCGCTTGCTGGTGATGGTCGACTGGCCTTGGCCATGGTCCTCGATGTCGATCTCGTAGTGGCAATCTGCACAACTGTTTTCGTTGTGCATCGAACCCAGGAAGTCCTTGGTGGAGATGTGCAGCGACAGAGTCTCGCCGCTCTCCAGCTTGGTCTCCAACGTCGGGTCGTCGTGACACTCGAGGCAGGCCAGGTCCTCTTCGTCCAGTTCAATGGCCTCGCTGGACTCGTCGTCGTCCGCATCCTCATCCTGCGCCAGCGCCTGCATGCAGGGGAACGCGAGCACCAGTGCAACCATGCCTGCCAGCAGCAAGCTCCAGGGTCGAGAGGCAATGGTGGGATTTTTCATTGAAGATTCCAGATGGCTTGATTGATCTTTGCAGGGACGTCGGAGGAGGCATTTGGCAAGCGGTGGGGCGCCTTGTCGAGTCCTTGCGGAGCATTACGGAAACTCTCGTGCGACGTCACCGCAGAGTCGTGCACCCATCCAACAATGGCCCCGCGCCAAGCGTGCAGGACAGGTGAACCTTGCGTGTTGATCATAGACAAGCTGTGTCCAAGCTTGCGGCTGTTTCGGCCGCAAAATGGATCGTGCAGGTCGCGTTGCCGCAGGAATTGCCATGCCGGTCCGCGGCCGCCTGATTGCGGCATCATCGGCGATGGATGCATCGAAGCGTCGATCCGTCGGCCTTCACCCATTGCCGCGTCTGTTTCGAACCCACCACAGCGCCACATCTGGAAAATCCATGGCCGATGACATGAGCGGGACCGCTGACTTTCCACGCTTGGGTGAACCCAGCGCGGAGCGCATGCGCGCCCCTCTCAAGCGCTACCTGCTGGCAACGCGACCGGCATTCCTGACGATCACCGTGGCCGGCTGCGTGCTCGGCATCGCCTGTGCGCACGCCGACGGCGTGGCGCTGTCGCTGACCAGTGCACTGCTGACCTTGCTGCTCGGCGCGACCGCGCATGCGGCCGTCAATGTGTACAACGACTACTGTGACCACCTCAACGGCACCGACACGATCAACACGGGGCGCATCTTTCCGTTCACCGGCGGCTCGCGATTCATCCAGAACGGTGTGCTGACGCCTCGCGCGACCCAGCTTTACGGTGTCGGGCTGTTCCTGTTCACCATCGCCGGCGGCATCGTGCTGACCTGGCGGATCGGCGCTGGTCTGCTGATGATCGGCGTCCTCGGCATGCTCATCGGATGGGCGTATTCGGCGGCGCCATTGCGTCTGAACAGCCGCGGCCTGGGTGAAATTGCGGTTGCGCTGGCCTTCGTGCTGGTCGTGGCCGGCGCCGACTTCGTGCAGCGGGGGAATTTCAGTGCGACGCCAGCGTGGGCGGGGATCGGTTACGCCCTGCTGACCACCAACATTCTATACATCAACCAGTTCCCGGATCGCGATGCCGACATCGCTGCCGGCAAACATCACCTGGTAGCGCGCCTGCCGGTGTCGCAGGCGCGCTGGGGTTTTCTGCTGCTGGTGATCCTGGCGGCGCTGGCGATGGCGCTGCCGGTCGCGCTGGGTCAATTGCCGCGTGGCGCCGCGCTCGGTCTGATCGCGATCTTTCCGGCAGCACTGGCCGCTCGCGGCCTGCTGCGACTGGCGGCCACTCCGCAGTCGCTGGCACCGGCGATCCAGCAGACGATTGCGGCGGCACATGTCGCGGCACTGGCGATGGCGGTCGGTTTGTGGCTTCGCTTGGGCTAGACTCAGCAGGGCAACCGGATCAGACCCATGTCGGCAGAGTTATCGCGCGAAAAGTTGACAATCGTGGTTCCGGTGTTCAACGAGGAAGTCGTGTTGCCTGCGGTGTGTCGGCGTCTGGCCGAGGTCGCTGACGAACTGCCGATTGCGCAGGTGGAAATCATCATCGTCAGTGACGGCAGTTCGGATCGATCGAACGAGCTCATCCGCGCCATGGTGGCTCACGACCCTCGCTTCCAAGGCCTATTTCTGGCGCGTAATTTTGGCCATCAGGCGGCCGTGTCGATAGGCCTTGCGCATGCGAGCGGCGATTATGTCGCCGTCATTGATGGCGATCTACAGGACCCCCCCGAATTGATCGCTGAACTGCTGCGCGTGGTGACCGCTGGTGCTGATGTGGCCTATGCGGTGCGACGGCGTCGCAAGGAAGGGTTGATCAAGCGCGCGCTATACGCATCGTTCTACCGACTGCTGCGGCGAATTGCGGATATTCCGATCCCGCT
>Ga0138256_10008419_pt1 | contig 10831 bp, 4 predicted proteins | sample KNB2016incub_MG_FD_105486 | JGI IMG/M metagenome (GOLD analysis project Ga0138256, IMG submission 105486) | Active sludge microbial communities from wastewater in Klosterneuburg, Austria - KNB2014incub_MG | ecosystem: Engineered > WWTP > Activated sludge > Unclassified | place: Austria... | reverse complement strand
TGTACTCACCGATGGATTTGAAAGGGCTGTAAGTCAAATGGGAATGAATCTTGCACAGGGAAAGGAAGCCTACGGAAAAAAGCATTTACTTAGAAGGATAGCCGAGCCTTCAGAAATTGCCTCCGCCATCACATTCTTATTGAGTGACGATGCCTCATTTATTACAGGAACAGATTTGATTGTTGATGGTGGTTATCTCGCTGCCTAGAAAAAGATCTTGAAAAGAATTTTAGTTTATAATTCATCATGCTAGTGACAATTAAGTATCTCTATGCTAAATGTCAACCAGTGTTTCTGGCGCATATAAATCAAATCAGAGATGCAGCCGGTGATGAGGTGATAAAAGATACTTCGTTTCCAGTTGGAAAAAGTGAGTCTTCTAGCTATACAATTTTAAAAAATACTGGTTTCCAAAATATTATATGCTTATACGGAAGCAGGTGTACAAGGTCAGCCTGGACTATCTACTTTAGACTTTCTAATTGGGTTTTTACTTCTATCCCATTGTGTCAAAAAACAAAGTCATTGAATCAAATTAAAGAGTTCTGGTTATTGACTGGAACATATCTTTATAAACATATCTTTATAAAATTGTGTTCGGTTGGCTTAATATCTATTAGAAGATTCATTTTGAGATAGCTTCGTTAAAACGAGAGACCTACAAGGTTGAAGAAAGGAATAATTTACGGAAGTAATGCAAGGAATTTGATAATTGATATTGCGGAATTTAAAGCCTAGAGGGCATTAATTTATCCAGCAGACCGCTGGAAGGATTTAATTGCAAAAATCAAAGTATAAAAGAAAAACCTACGATTATCGTGATATTAAGTACTTCGGTTTGAAAATATTTGATTTGTAAAATTCTCGATTGAAGTATGCATTATTGAGTGACCCTAATATTATAAGGTAAGATTGAAAATTTTATTATTTATAAACCATTAATTGCCAATTTATGAAATTAAAATTACTACATCACATTTGGTTTATACCTAAATGCGCTGTATATGTGTTTGTTCTACCATGCTTTTTTTGTTCTGCTTTATGGGCGAATGATAAGCATTCCACAACTAACAGTAAAAAGGACTTGGTTTTTATTAATGAATATGATATTCGCAATTTTGAGGACATAGTTATTACGGGAATAATAACAGATGAAAATGGAATCGGGTTGCCCGCTGCAAATGTTATGGAGAAAGGTACAACCAATGGTACTGTTTCAGATAATGATGGTAAATACTCGATAAGAGTCAAAGACCAAAATAGCATACTAATTTTTTCATATTTAGGTTATTTGAGCCATGAAGTAAATGTAGGTTCTTTGTCAAATATTGACGTAAGGATGGAGCTGAGCTCCGAAAGTCTTGAGGACATTGTTATTGTCGGATATGGATCACAGAAAAAGATTAATTTAACTGGTGCCATTTCGTCCATTTCTTCAAAAGATATAGCCTCGCGACCTGTTTCCAGCGCACAACAATCTCTGCAGGGCTTGATTCCCAACCTAAACATTTCTGTTTCTAACGCAGGCGGTGAACCCGGTGCTGCTCTGGACATGAGTATCCGGGGGTTACAATCTTTTGGAGGAAGCAACGCTCCATTTGTACTGGTGGATAATATCGTGATGGATATAAATAGCATCAATCCGAATGATATAGAAACCATCACTGTATTAAAGGATGCTGCCTCATCTGCAATTTATGGAGCAAGGGCAGCATATGGGGTTATTCTGATTACCACAAAAACGGGAAAAAGTAATAAAGGGCGTGCGAATGTGAATTATTCAACAAACATAGCCCTATCAAAACCCGTTCAAGTTCCTAAGTTGGTGGACGCTATGACTTTTGCCCATGTAGCAAATGATGCAGCTAAAAACGTAGGAGGTTCTCCCTGGTACAGCGCTGAGGTACTTGACCGTCTGGCCAAGAATATAGCTAATCCGGGAAGTGCACCTGAGATGTTCGGCCAACCTAATGGTCTGACATGGAACATTGGATCAATGGGTCTTGGCGCAGCCGCTAATACAGACTGGTATGATATCCTATATAAAGATTTTTCCTCCCGACAAAAACACGACCTTTCTATTGCTGGTTCTACAGAAAAGATGGACTATTATTTGTCGGCCGGATGGTATGGTGAACAAGGATTACTTCGATATGGTAATGAATCTTTTAATCGTTATAATTTCGACGGAAAAATAAATGCACAAGCCACTTCATGGGCCAAAATTGGTTTATTATTCAAATATAATTATGGAGCGCAGGAATTTCCCTGGCAGCAGGAGTTGGGTCGTGGACGCATCTATGATATGATGTCCAAACTAAAACCAACGATGCCCGCTAAGTATCCCGGATCTGAGATCTGGACACAGGAGAGTCGGATAGAGGAGTGGCGGACGCAAAGAGATAATACAACAAATACCCAGATGGTACTTGCCCCAAGAATAGTCTTAGAACCTATCAAAGGCTGGGTAACTAATCTTGAATTTAACTACACCACCAGCAATAACAGGCAAGTACTTTCAGCAAAACAATATTTCTGGCTTCAACCCAATGGAGAACTGGCCGCTGGATTGGCAAAAATATCCACCTCTTACAGACCTCGACTTTATACAGATACCTATTTGTCACCAAATCTTTATTCTACTTATACCCGAAGCATTCGAAAGCATAACTTTTCTGCATTGGTAGGTTATCAGCAGGAAAAGTATGACTACTTCGCAGTAAATGCCGATGCACTTTATCTTCTAAGCGACAATGTTCCGTCCATAAATACAGCTGTGGGAACAAAAACCGTTTCTGATGGTCAGGGATATTGGGCCACGCAAAGTGGTTTCGGAAGGCTTAACTACAATTTTGATGAAAAATATTTAGTGGAAGCCAATTTCCGGGCCGATGGTTCATCCAGATTTGAACCCGGTAAACAATGGGGATTTTTCCCATCTGTTTCGGCAGGATGGGTGCCCTCCAAAGAAAAATTCTTTCCTTTAAAAAATGTGATCAATTTTTTCAAGCTGAGAGCATCTTTTGGAGAACTCGGCAACCAAAATGTGGCTAACTACCTCTACATACCCACTTTAGGCATTGGTCAGAGCTCTTTCTTATTTAGTGGCCAACGGCTTTGGACAGTTACACCTCCCAATATCTCCAGTGTTAATTTATCCTGGGAAAAAGTGAAAACCTTGGATTTTGGAACTGATCTGGCTTTCTTAGATAATAAGTTATCCACCAGCTTTGACTGGTATGAATCCCGTACTTCCAATCTGGTGGGCCCGGGTCCGGCGGTCCCAGCTGTGCTGGGAACCAGCGTTCCCAGAGAAAACTCCGGGGAAATCAGAACAAGGGGCTTTGAACTGGAGATCAGCTGGAGAAATAATATTGGTGATTTTAAATACCAAATTGGTGCAAATCTGGCCAATAATAAAAGTGTAGTAATGTCATATAACAATCCTACCCGGATATTGAGCACTTATTACGAAGGCCAGACATTGGGTGAAATATGGGGATATAAAACAGATGGACTTTTCCAAACATCTGGTGAATTGGCAAATTGGCCGTCTCAGTCCTTTCTATGGGCAGGAAAATGGAATGCAGGTGACCTTAAATACCTTGATCTTGACAAGAGCGGGGCCGTAAATAACGGTAAAAACACTGCGGATGATCATGGTGATATGGTAGTGGTAGGAAATCAGCTTCCACAGTATCTGTATGGTTTTAATGCCTCTGCTTCCTGGAAAGGATTAGATTTTTCTGTTTTCTTCCAGGGTGTTGGCAAACAGGATCTGTATATATCAGAAATCTTTAATGGAAATATATTCAGAGGCCCAGCCAATGGCCCGTTTCATATGATGGTGTATCCTGAGCATCTGGATTATTGGCGCGATGCTTCGAGTCCATTGGGAGCTAATCCCAATGCCTATTATGCAAAGCCCTATTCAGTCTTTGATGGTGATAACAGCAAAGCTCACGGCAGACCTACTGATCGGTATTTGCAGAATGGGGCCTACTTGCGTTTAAAAAATCTCAGGGTGGGTTACACCATCCCGGAAAAGCTTACAAATAAGGTGTTGATCAGGAATGCCAATATTTATTTTTCGGGAGAAAACCTGTTCATTAAAAAGAATATGGATTTGCTGGATCCTGAACAAACAGGAGGAAGAAATGGCGATGGCAGGACCTATCCATTGTCAAAGGCATTCTCATTGGGATTAAATGTTAATTTCTAAAATACAGAAAATGAAAAAGATATTCTATATAACAATATTATCGATGGCAATTCTAATGTTAATTGCTTCGTGTAAAAAGGATTTTCTGGATTTAACTCCCGCAGACCAGATTTCTGACCCTGAATTCTGGAAATCAACTCAAGACATGGAACTATATGTTAATGGCTTATATTCGGTACTTCCAGGTTGGCTATTAAGCGGATCCGGAGGTAACCCACTGCTTGATGCGGGCACTGAAATGGCGATATCAGTCGGCTTGTGGTTACCTACTAAAAATCGCCTGGATGGGACCATTAATGTTTCTTCCAGTGGCGGTGGATGGGACTGGACGAATGTGCGTAATGTCAATTATTTTCTCGAAAATGCAACCCGCGTGCCAGATGGCGGATTAAAGGAACACTACATCGGGGAGGCTCTTTTTTTCAGGGCCTGGAATTACTTTACCCTGCTCAAACAATTTGGTGATCTACCCATTATAACGAAAACACTTGCTGCGGACGATAAAGATGCATTATACGCCTCACGTAGCTCAAGAACAGAAGTGGTAAATTTTATCATCAGTGACCTTGATATGGCTGTTTCAAAACTGAAAAAAAAGAATGAAGTTGCAGCACAAAGGGTAAGCAGGGATATTGCTTCTTTGTTTTTATCAAGGGTATGCCTCTACGAAGGAACATGGGAAAAATACCATCAGAATGATGCATTTAAGGGAACTACGGACGGGACTGTCTTTCTTACTAAAGCAGCTCAGGCCGCTAAAGCAGTTATAGATGGGGCGATTTATTCCCTGGCTACGGGAAATCCAAATCAGGTTTATTATGAGCTATTTAACCAAATCAATTTAAGTTCAAATCCCGAAATATTGCTTTGGAGGAGTTACAGCAATGCACAGGGAGACCAATTCACTAATCAGTTGTGGAACTGGCCGCATGGATCAGGATATACCCAGGACATGGTACGCACTTATCTTTGTAAGGATGGCTTACCCATCTCTCTTAGCCCACTCTATATGGGTGAGAATGATATCAGGGATGTAATTAAAAACCGCGATCCCAGGTTAGTTCAAAGTATAATGAATCCCGGCGATCCCGTTCTGATTAATTTGAAAAATGACACTACTAAATATACGCTTCCCATTTTAGGGGGTGCACAGAATGATCCTACAGGGTACGAATCCCAAAAATTCCGTCGTCCGCAGATTGATCCCGCCACCGGAAATCAGAGTGGGGAACTTGCTTATATTATATTCCGGTATGCAGAAGCATTGCTTAATTATGCAGAAGCCAGGGCTGAACTGGGTCAGTTAACACAGGGCGATCTTGACTTGACCATCAATAAGTTAAGAAGCAGAGTAGGCATGCCCCCTATGACATTAGCATCTATTACTACCGATCCCAATTGGCCAGATTATGGATATTCCTTGCCAAATTATTTGCAAGAAATCAGGAGGGAACGTGTTGCTGAACTTTTGACAGAGGGTTTCCGTTTGGATGATTTGATGCGTTGGGCAGCCCATAAATTATTTGTTGGAAAAAGACCCAAAGGAGCATATTATTCTGCCGAGTTAAAAGCAGCATTCCCTAATTTAATCGTAGATGCGAATAATTTTCTTGATCCCTATAAAACAGCGCTAAATGGGCCAAACGGAGGATGGGGATTTAATCCGGCCAAAAACTACTTAATGCCAATCCCTACCAATGAATTAACCTTGAATACTTCATTGAAACAGAATCCAGGCTGGTAAATAAAATAAATCGAACTTTTGTTTATTATTGAATCAACAATCATCTTGTGAATTCAAAGCAAAGTCTGAGAATTTAATAAATACTTAGGCTTTGTTTTGTTTCACTTGGTTTATTTATTAATCAGAAATTTACTTTTTACTGATAGTCATTTGGCGGTGAACATATACTTGTTCAACCACAAAAGGGATTACTTTTCGGTAAACGGTAAACTTTGTAGTTGAGATATTTTAGCGAACTTTGAGAGAAGTGATTAATAATAATTGACTGCTATGCTAAAAGAAAAAATTGTATTGATAACAGGATTTCTAATTGTTCATTTGCTAGCCAGATAAAATTAAAAGAAAGTAAAAAGGTTGAAATATCGGGGAATGATGAAATTGAACCGGCCCTTTATTTTACCTGGTGCAACAGGAAACAAAGGCCAAATAAAGGGTTGGTTGCCGTTGCAAAAGCAGAAAATTCAATCCAATTAGAATTTAAAATAAAAGAATGGTTCAGAAAAAAAATATTTTATAATGTGATTATGGAATACAAATTTGCCTGCCATGTAAAAAGACTAACGATCCTTCTTTTAAGTACAATTCTTTTAATACAATGCAATTCAGACTTGCCCACCATTGGAAAACTGGAGGATAGTTTTAAAAATCCTCCACTTGAAAACCGTCCCCTTTCATTGTGGGCATGGTTAAATGGTTATGTTGATACAAACAAAATTGTATATGAGCTCGAAGAAATGAAAGACAAAGGAATGCGGGGCGCATTCATATGGGACGTTGGGGCGATTTCCGATCCTGAGAAAATGGTTCCTGCAGGACCCGAATTCTTAGGTCCAGAATCCCTGGAGTATATTTCTCTAACATTGAACACGGCTAAAAGGCTGGGCTTGGATATTGGCTTGTTTGCCTCCAGCAGTTGGAATGCAGGAGGTCCCTGGATTGGTGAAGAAGATGCAAGTAAAGAATTACTGAGTACGATGCAGACCGTAACCGGGCCTTCAGTGAAAAGGATCACTATTGAAAATCCTAAGTTAAGCAGCCCTGATGCAAAAACCTACTCATTGATAAGCTCAGTGGCTGTACCTCATTCCGAGTTAAAGGAAATTGACTATTCCGCTAATAAATCAATCAATCTGGATAAGTTTACCCTGGACAATAAATTTATTGAATGGGAAATACCTGCGGGTAAATGGGATGTTATTTCATTTTTTATGTGCAATACAGGTCAAAAACTTGAATGCCCAAGTCCCAACTCAGATGGATTGATTATAGACCATTTGAGCAGCAGGGCCACAAAGAGAGATTTCGACACCATGCTTACAAGGTTGGGTACAGTAATGACGCCGGAAAATCAATTGAAGTTTCTTGAGCTGGACAGCTATGAAGTTTGGCCGGCCAGAGATTGGACTCCTGATTTTGTAGAACAATTTAAAAACCGTTATGGTTATGATCCAAAACCCTTCCTTCCAATTCTTCAGGGATACAGGAGTAAGGACAGTATTTTAGGCGAGCGTTTCCGGGGTGACTATAATCGCCTTATTAGTGATATGATCATTGAAAATCATTTTGGTCAGGCAGTTGAAATTGCAAATAAGCATCAAATGGAGTTGTATTCTGAGGCGGGACACGGAGGTTACGCCAGAGTAGATCCATTAAAGGCGCTTGGAAATTCGCATGTGCCCATGGGAGAATTCTGGAACAGACAAAAAAACTGGGTTACTAAAGAAGCTGCAAGTGCAGCTCATATCTATGGCAAAAAATTAGTTGCCGCAGAATCTCTTACGGGCTGGCAAAATTGGCAGCATGGACCCACAGACTTTAAGCAACTTTTTGATATTGCATTCTGCGCTGGACTTAATCAGGTGGTATTTCACAATTTTGCCCACAGTCCGGAGATAGCAGGTAAACCGGGATTCGCTTATCATGCAGGTGAACATATTAACGTAAACACCACCTGGTGGGAGATGGCCAGGCCGTTCATGGATTACCTGAGCCGGTGTTCGTACATGTTGAGGCAGGGAAATTTTGTTGGAGATGCATGTATCTATTATGGTGATCAGGCACCAAACCAGGTTCCGGCAAGGCGTATTGACCCTAATATCAAACCCAGATATCCTGAAGGGACCTGCCTTCACTGTGGCGCACCCAAACCAGTTGATCCTGGAAATTTAGAAGGATATGATTATGACTATATCAACAGTGACATTATTACCCGAATAATTAAAACTGATAAAGGACGGCTGGTTTTACCTTCCGGCCAAAGTTATAAAATGTTGTTGTTACCGGAAACAGATGACATATCGCTGGAGGTAATACAAAGCCTGGAGAAATTGATTTACCAGGGGGCAATCGTTATTGGAAGAAAACCGAGCAGATCAAATTCGTTAAAGAATTATCCTCAATGTGATAATGAGGTTCGGGCGCTTGCTGACAAAATATGGGGCGCTTGTGATGGCAAAATGATTCTCTCAAATAATTATGGAAAAGGAACAGTTCATTGGGGAAAGTCTGTAAAAAAAGTGCTTGAAGAGCTTGCCATACCACCCGATTTTAAAGTAATAGGAATTGATAATTCAGACAGGCATATCGACTACATCCATCAAAGGACTGAAAATGAAGATATTTATTTTGTAACAAACACTTCTACAGAGGAGAAAAAATTTACGGGTGTATTCCGGGTTGATCAAAATAAAGTGCCTGAATTGTGGGATGCCGAATCTGGATTGATTCAACGAAAATTGGAATATTCAAAAACAGGCAATGGGTTAAGCATTGATTTTATCATGGATCCTTTGGCTTCAAGATTTGTCGTATTCAGAGTTAAATCCAATGGCACTGATGATGCCACATTAAAACATGACCTGCAATTTGGATTTCGGAATAACCGGAATACCGGCATGATTAAAAATGAAACACAAGATATAAGCAACCATTGGAATGTAAAGTTTAATCCTGCTATGGGAGGCCCAGCCTCTTATCAACTGGATAGTCTTGTAAGCTGGTCAGAAATTGACAATGATGACATCAAATATTATTCTGGGTCAGCAAACTACGAAAGAGACTTTTCAATTGCCGGTGAAGAGTTGGTAAATGGGACTAAGGCCTTTGTTCTATTTGAAGATGTTCAGGAGATGGTGCGTGTTTTTGTTAATGGGAATGATTGTGGTATTATCTGGACTCCTCCCTATAAAGCGAACATCACTCCTTATTTGAAAGTGGGCCGGAATAAAATTTCTGTTCAGGTTATTAATGCATGGAATAACCGGATAGTGGGTGATTTAAAAAAGTCATCAAAAAAATATACCAACACCAACATAGGCAATAAGTTTAAAGTTGACAGTCCTCTTTTGAAATCGGGATTGATGGGCACAGCAGAAATACTTTTTACAAAAACACTGGAATAAATCAAGAGAAAAATGAAGACGCTGATTGCAGTAATGAATGTTATAGGGTGTATAGCATTTTTAAATATCACCGTTTTAACCCAGAATCCTATTAAAGGGAGAAAGAAGCCAAATATTATTTTTGTTTTGGCCGATCAATGGAGAGCCCAGTCCACGGGATATAATGGAGATCCAAATCTGATTGGAAAAACACCCAATCTTGACCGGATGGCTAGTCAGAGCGTCAATTTCAAAAATGCGATTTCAGTAACTCCTGTTTGTACACCCTATAGGGCAGCGCTCTTGACTGGTAAATATCCCACCACCACAGGTATGATCTTCAATGATATTCATTTACCAGAGGAAGCCGTAACAATGGCAGAGTTATTTAAAGGATATGGCTATAAAACCGGATACATAGGTAAATGGCATCTTGATGGAATGGGAAGATCAGCGTTTACACCTCCTGAACGCCGACAGGGTTTTGAATATTGGAAAGCCCTGGAATGCTCACACGAGTATAATAACCTCATTTATTATGAAGGAAACAGTGAAGAAAAGAAATACTGGGAAGGGTACGGACCTTATGCAGAAACCGATGATGCTATAAACTTTATTCAAAAAAATGCAGGTGGCGAAGAACCTTTCCTGCTTGTAGTTGCGTGGGGAGCACCCCATTTCCCTCATGCAAGTGCCCCCAAAGAATTTCAGGATCAGTTTTCTTATGACAGTATCCTGCTTCGTGGCAATGTTTCGGATGCCAAGAAGGAAGTTGCAAAAAAGGAATCAGTGGGATATTATGCGCATATCCTTGCACTCGACAAATGTATCGGTGAATTGCAAAAAGCAATTTCAGAAGTAGGTATATCAGAAAATACAATTGTAGTTTTTACTTCTGACCATGGCGAAATGATGGGTTCACATGATGTGTCACCACGCCAAAAGCAAGTGCCTTGGGCAGAATCAGTAAAAGTGCCATTTCTGCTGACTTATCCCGCCAGATATGGCAATAATAAAATAGAAATCGAATCCCCAATCAACGTGGTCGATATTCTGCCTACACTATTGTCGCTCTCTCAATTGCCTTTGCCAAAAAATCTGGATGGTGAAAATATGGCTGGTGTCATCAGCAATCCTAATATTAAAAGGGATAAAGCAGCTCTCGTTATGAATGTCTCTCCTTTTGCAGGCAAAGCTGATGAATACAGGGGGATTTATACCCGCCGTTATGCGTATGTAAAAAGGCTTGATGGTCCTTGGTTTTTATTTGATCATGAAAATGATCCGCTCCAAATGAATAATCTTGTTGACAAACCAGGGTATCAACAATTGCAGAAGGAAATGGAAGCAGTGTTGCAAAAAGAGTTAAAAAAAGCAGGTGATAATTTCATGCCCAGGGAGTATTATATCAATAAATGGGGATATAAACTGAAAAAAAGCGGAGAGATAGATTATTCTGAGCATGCTGAAGTGCAGGGACCCGGA
>Ga0138256_10008418_pt1 | contig 10833 bp, 10 predicted proteins | sample KNB2016incub_MG_FD_105486 | JGI IMG/M metagenome (GOLD analysis project Ga0138256, IMG submission 105486) | Active sludge microbial communities from wastewater in Klosterneuburg, Austria - KNB2014incub_MG | ecosystem: Engineered > WWTP > Activated sludge > Unclassified | place: Austria... | reverse complement strand
TTCAAAAAGCCGGATGAGCCTGCCGCTCTTCAAATCATCGTTGAGAATGGCGGTGGGCGCCAGCCCCACACCCTGGCTTGCCAGCATGGCCGAATGCAGCAGGTTGAAGCCCTCGAAAAGGGGGCCGGGCAGCGGATCATCAAGCTTTACGCCCGCCGCCTTGAACCAGCGCGACCACGGCCTGCGGTCAAGGTCATGCAGCAGGCAGCACTTGAGCAGATCGGCGGGTTTCTCGAAGGGGCCCATTTGGCTGAGATAGGCCGGATTGCACACCGGCACCGAAACTCCTTCCAGAAACTTGGTGGCATGGGCCGGCGCGTCAGCCCAGTCGCCATAGGAAATGGCCAGATCCACGTCCTCGAAATCGACCGGCTGGTCGTAAATCGCATGCATCAGGCGGACATTGATTTCCGGGTGCTGGCGCATGAAGGCAGGCAGGCGCGGTATGAGCCAGATTGTTGCGATGGAGGGGATGGCGGCAATGGTGAGGGAAGCTTTGCCATCACTTTTGGCAATGCGCTGGCAGGCTGCCCCGATGATCCCGAAGGCCTCCGCCATGGAAGCGGCAAGTTCCACGCCCTCCGGCGTCGGCAAGGTTTGCCGGCCCTGACGGTCAAAAAGCGCAACGCCAAACCAGTCTTCAAGCTGCCGGATCTGGTGGCTCACCGCCGATTGGGTGACATGCAACTCATCGGCCGCTTTGGAAAAGCTGTTGCCGCGCGCCGCCGCTTCGAAGCATTTCAGGGCATTCAGGGGAGGAAGGCGCGCCACGGTGGCTCCATGAAAATAACTCATACATTATGTGAGCGATCATCTTTTGACTCAAGCGCCACTTGCCGCCCAAAAGGGCAGCCAGATCTGGAGGACGACAATGACTTCTGCCCAACGCCCGAGCCTGGTGGACTACCGCGCCAACGGAAAACCGCCCAAACCCACATTTTCGGCCGATGAGATGGTGGGGCGGCAGGAGCGGATCCGCGGCTGGATGGCCAAGAGCAACGTCGATGCCTGCCTCTTCACCAGCTATCACAACATCTGCTACCTCGCCGACTTCCTCTACTGTTACTTCGGCCGCAAATACGGCCTGGTGATCACCCAGAAGGCGGCAACCTCCGTGAGTGCCGCCATTGACGGCGGCCAGCCCGCCAGGCGCACCTTCGGCGACAACGTGACCTACACCGACTGGTCTAAGGAAAATTACTTCACCGCGGTTCAGGGCCTGATCAAGGGCGCCAAGCGCATTGGCCTGGAATTCGATCATGTCAGCATCGATTCCCGCAAAAGCCTGCAGGATGCCTTTCCCGGAGTTGAATTCGTCGATGTGGCCGCCGCCGCCATGAAAACGCGCATGATAAAGTCTGACGAGGAAATCAAACACATCATCAAAATGACCCGCATCGCCGATATCGGCGGGGCGGCCTGCGTGGAAGCCATTGCCGTGGGCGTGCCGGAACATGAGGTGGCGCTCCATTCCACCGCCGCCATGGTGCGCGAAATCGCCCGGGTTTGGCCCCACGCGGAACTGATGGACACCTGGACCTGGTTCCAGTCCGGCATCAATACCGATGGCGCCCACAATCCGGTGACCAGCCGCAAAATCAGGCAGGGCGACATTCTCTCGCTCAATTGCTTTCCCATGGTGGCGGGTTACTACGTTGCCCTCGAGCGCACCCTGTTTGCTGAAACCGCCAGCAAGGAACACCTCAAGATGTGGGAAATGAACTGCCACGTCCATGACGTGGGCAAGAAGCTGCTGGTGCCCGGCGCTAAATGCTCCGATATCGCCAAATCCCTCAACGACATCTACGCCCAGCACGACCTGCTGAAATACCGCACTTTCGGCTATGGCCATTCCTTCGGCGTGCTGTGCCACTATTATGGCCGCGAGGCGGGGTTGGAGCTGCGCGAGGATTGCGACACGGTGCTCGAGCCCGGCATGGTGGTGTCCATGGAGCCCATGATCATGATCCCCGAAGGCCAGAAGGGGGCAGGCGGCTACCGCGAGCACGACATTCTCGTGATCACCGAAAAGGGCAACCGCAACATCACCGGTTTTCCCTATGGCCCTGAACACCTGATCGTGAAAGCCAAAAAGAAGAAGCGGCATTAGCGAAATTTCCTCTCCCAAAGGGAGAGCAAGGGGCCCAAGCGCAGCTTGGGAAGGTGAGGGGCTACAGTGCCAGAAAGCCAATACTGCAACCCCTCATCCTCCCACCGCGTTCCGCGGCGGGCCTCGCCTTCTCCTTGCGGGAGAAGGAAAGTTGCAGGGCGAGGAACGGGATACACACTGCGCCAATATCATCGCTTCCCTTTTTTCCCTGACCGCATAATATGGCCTCAAAAAGCAAGGGCGAGGCGATAAACTGATGAATACTGCTGCTGCAGATAATGAACCTATGGTCAGGTTTTCCCAGGTTCAAAAGAGCTATGATGGCGAAACCCTGGTTGTGAAGGATCTCAACCTCGATATTGCCAAGGGCGAATTCCTTACCATGCTGGGACCTTCAGGCTCCGGCAAGACCACCACCCTGATGATGCTGGCGGGCTTTGAGCCCGCAACCCATGGCGAAATCTATGTGAAGGGCAAGCCCATCAACAACACCCCGCCGCACAAGCGCGGCATCGGCATGGTCTTCCAGAACTACGCGCTTTTCCCCCACATGACCGTGGCCGAGAACCTGGCCTTCCCGCTGCAGGTGCGCAACATGGGCAAGGCCGAGATCGAGGACCGCGTTAAGAACATTCTCAAACTTGTCGAGCTTCCGCAGATGGCGAGCCGCAGGCCTGGCCAGCTTTCCGGCGGCCAGCAGCAGCGCATTGCGGTTGCCCGCGCCCTGGTGTTCGAGCCCGATCTCGTCCTGATGGATGAACCGCTGGGCGCGCTCGACAAGCAGCTCCGCGAACAGATGCAATATGAGATCAAGCACATCCACGAGCGCCTGGGCGTGACTATTGTCTATGTCACCCACGACCAGGCGGAAGCGCTCACCATGTCGAACCGCATTGCCGTATTCAATGACGGCGTGGTGCAGCAGCTCTCCACTCCCGATGAACTCTATGAGCGTCCGCAGAATTCCTTCGTCGCCCAGTTCATTGGTGAGAACAACAAATTGAAAGGCGTGATTTCGGACGTGGATCGTGATAACATCGCCACCGTGAAGCTTGATTCCAGTGACGTGGTGAAAGCCCTCGCGGTCAATGTCAGCGCCAAGGGTGAGCGCACCCTGCTGTCGATCCGGCCCGAGCGCGTGGAAATCAACCCGCTGGCCAAGAACGTTGATGTATTGCTGCGCGGAAAAATTGCCGAACTGATTTATCTCGGCGATCATATCCGCGCCCGGCTGGAAGTTGCCGGTCACGACAATTTTATTGTGAAAGTGCCCAACAAGGCCAGCAATGAGGCCATCTCCCATGGCAAGACGGTGAATGTGGGCTGGTCGGTGAAGGATTGCCGCGCTTTGGACTTTATTGAATTGCACCATTAGCGGGAGGAGGTATCGCCCATGCAACACGCCAGCTTCTGGAAAAAGCGTGTTGTGGCCGCAGCCTTCCTTCTGCTGGCATTGACCACGCCATCGCCCGTCACCCGCGCCCAGGACGCCGAAGTCGACCTCGCCCTGGTGCTTGCCGTGGATTGTTCCTTCAGTGTGGATTTCCGGGAATTTGCCTTGCAGATGCGCGGCCTTGGCGAGGCTTTCAGGAAACCTGAGATCAAGCGCGCCATTGCCATGGGAAACCTCCAGCGCATCGCCGTAAGTGTGGTGCAGTGGTCCGATGAATCCAATCAGGTGGTGGCCATGCCGTGGACCATTCTGGAAAGCGAGGAGGATGGCGATCTTTTCGGCGAAACCCTGGCCGCCATGCCGCGCAAGCTGGCCGAGGGCGGCACTTCGATTTCAAGCGCGCTTCTCTATTCGGCAGCCCACCTCTCTCGTGCCCCGCGCGCCCTTCGCCTGGTGATTGATGTGTCTTCCGACGGGCGCAACAACGTGGGTGTTCCGGTGAACGCGGTGCGCGACCGCCTGGTGGCCCAGGGCATCACCATCAACGCGCTCACCATTCTCAATGAATGGCCGACCCTCGACATTTATTTCCAGAACCAGGTTGTGGGCGGCGAAGGCCATTTTGTGATTCCCGCCAATGACTATGGCGCCTACGCCGATGCCATCTACCGCAAGCTGCTGCGCGAAATCACCGGCCCAGGAATTTCCTGAATCAGGTGAAAATGCCTCACGCTTGACCGCTTCCTGCGGCGGCCATAAGCGGATGGAAACCTCACGTCACGGAAATCTCCATGCAGCCATTTACCCTTTCCCGCCTTCCTGAAATCATCTTTGGGGCAGGGCGCATTGCTGATCTCGCAGGCAAGGTCGAGAGTCTCGCCGGGAAAGGTGCGGCCGTCCTTGTCGTGGCCGACCCTATGCTCACGAAACTGGGCTTGACCGGGCGGGCGCTGGAAAGCCTGAAAGCCGCGGGCCTCGAAGCCCAGGTTTTTGACGGCTGGAAGGGGGAACCAAAAGCCGCCGAGATTGACGCGGCCGGCGCAATGGCGCGGGCGATGCAGGCCAAAGCCATCGTCGGCCTGGGCGGCGGCTCCGCCCTTGATACGGCAAAGCTCGTGGCCGCCTGTGCTGCCTCCGGGCTTGCGGTCCAGAGCTACCAGTTGTGTGAAACACCCCTGCCCAAAAACATCTTGCCCATCATCGCTGTGCCTACCACGGCAGGAACCGGGTCAGAGGTCACGCGGGTTGCGGTATTCGCCAATGCTGCAAAAACCAAGACCTGGGCCTGGGGCGATGAGCTGAAACCCCAGGTGGCCATCCTCGATCCCGAACTCACCGTGGGCGTGCCGCCCCACATCACCGCGGCAACCGGGCTCGATGCCCTGGTCCACGCCATTGAGGCGGCCACCAACCGGCACCGCACCGACGGCAATGATTTGTACGCCCTGAAAGCCATTTCATTGATCTCGGAAAATCTCGAACGCGCCGTCAAAAATCCGAACGACATCGAAGCCCGCGGCGCGCTGCTCCTGGGCTCCTGTTATGGTGGCATTGCCATTGATAACTGCGGCACGGCGCTGGCCCACAACATTTCCCATGCCATGGCCGATCTCGCCCCCATCCCCCAGGGCAGGGCCACGGGCCTCGCCATGCTCGCCACCATGAAATGGGTGTCCCAGGGCGCGTCGGAGGCCTACGCGCGGGTGGCAAAAGCCATGTCAGCGGCAGATCCGGTCATCGCCTATGACCGGCTGGTGCGCGCCACCGGAATGAAGATATCCCTGGAAGGCGATGGTTTGGATTTGGCTAAGCCCGAGCTGCTGGCCGAGCACATGGCCAGCCCCGCCAATGCCCCTATGCGGAAGTCAAATTTGCGATATCCTGGTGATGCGGAATTGGTAGAATTGGCCCGGCTTGTTTACGATCTTCATTAACACTCCTTCAAAGCTCACGCCGCCATGGTGCGCGCCATGAGCGATGACCTCTATAATGATGCGCGCTGGCTGGTGGGTGCGATTGCCCGCGGGCTTCATTCGCGCGGAGGCCCCCACGTGGATGTGGTCTTGCAGCGCCTTGCCGAACAGGACATGACACGGGAGGATTTTGTCGAGCCCCGCCCGCAAGGTTTGCCCGTCACCCGTTACTTCGCCGATACCATCGCCGAAACCATGATGATCGAGTCCGAGCTGGCCGCCGCCATAGCCTCGCTTGATGGCCATCTCAAATGGCTGCAGTCCAAATCCTACACCGATGAAATCCTCGGTGCCGGCTTCAGCGAGAATTATGGCTGGTGCGAAATCGTCGGGCCGCAGGGATTCTTCAAGGGCGATGATTTCATTCTCGGCCTTTTGATGCTCGGGCCCCAGCGCCACTACAAGGACCACTACCATCCGGCGCCCGAACTCTATTGGCCGCTGACCGGGCCCACCGATTGGAAGCAGGGCGCCGGCAGCTTTGAAACGAAAGAGGCGGGCGCCGTGATCTATCACGCGCCAATGGTCCATCATGCAACCAAGACGTCAGATCAGCCGTTACTGGCTGTATGGAGCTGGACAAAAGATATCCATACCCCCGCCAGGCTGGCTGAGGCATGAGCCTTTTCAAGTTTTTCGCCGTGTCTGCCATCGTGGCTTACGCTGCCGTAGCCTTTGGCATGTATGTGTTTCAGCGCAAGCTGCAGTATCATCCGGAACACAAGGGCCTGACTCCGGAAAGTGTCGGCATCATCGGCGCCAGTATCGAAACTTTGACCACCGCCGACGGCGAGAAGCTCATCCTCTGGCACGCCCCGGCCAGGGCAGGCATGCCCACCATCCTCTATTTCCAGGGCAATGCCGGCGAAATCGGCGACCGTCCCTTGCGCTTCAACTACTATCATTCCCGCGGCTTTGGCGTGGCCTATCTGTCCTACCGGGGCTTTGGCGGCAGCAGCGGATCGCCCAGCGAAGCAGGCCTGATCACCGATGCGAGCGCGGGCTACGACTGGCTCATCGCCAGGGGAGTCGAGCCCGGCCGGATAGCTCTGCTGGGCGAATCCCTCGGCAGCGGCGTTGCCGTGCAGCTTGCGGCACAGCGTGAAGTGGGCGCACTGGCGCTTGAAGCACCCTATACCTCGACCGCTGAAGTGGCGGCCAAGATCTACTGGTGGCTCCCAGTGCACGCCCTGATGAAGGACCAGTTCAAATCCATCGATTTCATCGCCGCCGTGGTGGCCCCGCTGCTCATCATCCACGGCGAAGAGGATAAGCTTGTTCCGGTTGAGTTCGGCAAGCGCCTGTTCGCCTCAGCCAGCCAGCCAAAGGAATTGGAAATTGTCTCAGGCCTTGGCCACGACGTGCTGTTTGAGGAAACAACCTGGGCCCGCGAAACAGAATTCTTTGCCAGAGTGATCAAGTGAACCGGGCGTGAACGGGGGATTCACGCGGCGTTCGGCTGTGCTGTGTCACGGTGCAAGTTACGGGAGTGATTCTCCTTACATCATGTGAAGTGCGACCAACACATTTAGGATGAACGCCATGAAAAACCTATCAATCACCACCGCCTCAATTATTGTCAGTGCAGTGACCTTTACCAGCATTGCCCATGCCGAAAGCCAGTCCTTCGCCAACCCCAAGGTCGGTGCGCAGCGCCTTGACCTTTGCCTGAACTGGGGGACCGGCTGCGGCAAGCCTGCTGCCGACGCTTGGTGCGTCAGCAAGGGCTTCACCACCTCAACCGGCCACGTCGTTGCTCATGATATCGGTGATGTCAGGCCAACCCGGCTGATCACCACTGGCGCGGTCTGCGACCAGCAATATTGCGATGGATTCTCGCAGGTGACTTGCTTCAAGCCGGGCGCACCTCCAGCACCTGACATGCAGGCTTACAACAAGCCGAAATTCAACGGCATGCGCCTTGACCTCTGCGTTGACTGGAGTGTTGGGTGCGGCCAGCCCGCCGCCAAGAAATACTGCCAGATGAAGGGCTGGGCTACGGCACACAGCTATGTCGTCGCCAACAACATCGGTTCCTATGCGCCGACCCGCCTGATCGGTACGGGAGCCGTCTGCGACCAGAATTTCTGCGACGGCTTTCAAAAGATCGTCTGCAAGAACTGATGCTTCTTGTCCTCTCCCACTTCACGGGAGGGGACACCGTCAGATCACCTTCCTCATATGAACCGTAACGCCGCCCGCGGGAAAGGGCTCACGGTGGAATTCCTCAAATCCGCGGCGGGCATAGAATGCGATGTTCGAGGCGAAGGCCGCATTTGTGTAGAGCTGCAATTCATCGAGATGAAGCGAGTGCGCGATCATTTCGGCATGCTTCAGAAGCAGGTCGCCAAGGCCCTTGCCCTGCTGGCTTGGCTGAACAGCGATGTTTTCAATCAAGAGACAGGTTGCCTGCGGAATGACTTCAACCAACGCCACGGGGACATCGTCCTCCTCATATAAATCTATAATGTGCTCAACCACTGCCCGCTCGTAATTTGCCGTCATCGGTTTTGGCTCACGCCCAATCAGCGGAATCCATTTCGCGTAGGCGGCCCGCGTCAGGTCGCGGACAATCGCCGCATCAGCCGCAATGGCGCGCCTCATTCAATATCCCGGCGGCGGAACAAAGCTCGCATATTCCCTTTCCAGCAATTCGGCAAAGCGCAGCGACGTGTAATCGCCATACTGCCGCGTGATGATCTGCACGCCCGAGGGCAGGCCCTGCGGGGTGAGTCCCAGCGGCGCCACTGTTGACGGCAGGTAGAAACCGCATGAGTAACCCGCCCAGAACAATTGATCGGTGGTCGGAACCCGCTTGCCGTTGACTTCAATGGTGCGCTCGTGCCGGTCGCCCGTCTGGTCGTGCGGGAAGGCTGCGGACGCTGCCGCCGGGCAGATCATCACATCCCACTCATCAAAGAATCGGTCCCACAGCAGGCGCATCTGGTGCCGGCGCTCATTGGCCATCAGCCAGGAGCGGTGCGGCATCACATAGGCCCGCGTCATCTTGGCGTAATAGCTGTCATCGTCGGCCGCGAAGTTTTCCACCCGCGCCTCGTTGGCCTCGAACTCATCCTTGCTTTGCCGGCGGCTGGTGGCCGAGCGAAGCAGCGCGATGAAAATGTCCATGGCTTCGCGCGTGGTGAAACCGGGCCGTGCCTCATGGGAAATCTTCTTCACTTTCTTGGCGAGGAACTGCGCCAGCTTGGCGATAAGGTCCTGCACCGGCTGGTCCACCTCGCTCACCGGGTCACTCAGCATCACTGCCACGCGGAAATCCTTGAAGGTCTTCTGCTTGAGGTCCGGAAGATGCAGGCTGAGGCCCCGGGCCTCGATGCCATCCGTGCCCGCCAGCAGCTTCAGCATGGCGGTGAGATCCTTCGCCGAGCGTGCCATGGGGCCCGCCACGGAAATATCGCTGGGCTGCACATTGCTCAGCAGATGGCCGCGGTAGGGCACTACGCCATAGGTCGGCTTGTGGGCATAAACCCCGCAGTAATGGGCGGGGTTCCGCAGCGACGCGCCGATATCGGAACCGATTTCGAGCGCACTCATCCCCGTGGCCAGCGCCACCGCCGAGCCGCCCGAGGAGCCACCGGGAGCTCGCGTCACATCCCAGGGATTGTTGGTCGTGCCATAAACCGCGTTGAAACTCTGCCAGTCCGCCAGCATCAGCGGCACATTGGTCTTGCCATAGAGCACCGCGCCTGCGTTGGTAAGGCGGGTGATGGCCACCGCGTCCGAAGTTGCAATATTTTCCTTATAGGCGGGCTCGCCCCAGGTCGAGGGCGTGCCCTTCCAGTCGAAGGATTCCTTGGCCGTCATCGGCACCCCGTCAAAGGGCCCCAGCGGTGTGCCCTTTTTCAGGCGCTTGTCGGAAGCCATGGCCGCATGCTTGGCCCGCCCCAGATCGGTGACAACAACCGCATTCAGCGTGTCATTATGCAGGGCATACTGGTCGAGGCAGACCTCCAGAAGCTCCTTTGCCGAGATTTTCCGGGCCCGCAGCAGGCGCGCCATTTCAAGAGCAGAAGAAAAACGCAATTCAGTCATTAACCAGGCCCCATCGCTGTATGTGCATGCCAGTCATGTTACCCAAAGACGCAGACAAGTACAGGGCGAGCCTTTAAAGCGGGGGCCATGGAACGGCATCGCGTCTTGAAAGGCTACCTGTTCGCCGCAGGCGGTGCGGCCTTGTTTTCCACCAAGGCCATTTTCATCAAGCTCGCCTATATGGAGGAGGCCAACGCCGCCCTCATGCTGGCGCTGCGCATGGCCACCGCCTTACCCTTCTTTATCGGCGTCGGGCTTTATGCCGTCTACCAGCTCCGCCAGGCCGGAAAGCCGCTGCCCGGCTGGGGCCTCACATTTCGCGCCCTTCTCGCCGGTTTCATCGGCTATTACATTTCCTCGCTGCTCGATTTCGAGGCTCTGGTCTACATCACTGCCCAGCTTGAGCGCCTGGTCCTGTTTACCTATCCGATGTTCGTCATGTTCCTGGGCTGGCTGTTTTTCGGCGCCAGGCTGACCTGGATGAGTATTGTGGCGGCGGTCATCACCTATGTCGGGCTCGTCATTGTGTTTCTCACCGACCTCCCGGCGGGCGGCATCGACACAGTCATCGGCACCGCCCTCGTGCTGGGTTGCGCCCTGACCTTCGCCATCTATCAACTGCTGGCCAAGAATTTCATCACCGCCATGGGCAGTGCATTGTTTACCTCGATTGCCCTCTCGGGTTCGGGTTTCGCCTGCATCATACATTATATCCTGGTAAGCCGGAGCTTTGATTTCTCCTCAAGCCCCAGGTTCTTCTGGCTGGCGGCGGGCACCGGATTCTTCGCAACCGTCCTGCCATCGTTCCTGGTGAACGCCGGGCTCTCGCGCATCTCGCCACAATCCACCTCGATGATCGCCACGATTTCCCCGTTGATCACCATTTCTCTGGCCGTCTGGATTCTGGGCGAACCCTTCACCTTGGTGGACGCCATCGGCTCCGCCATGGTGATCGCCGGCGTAGGCTTCTACGCCCTCACCGACGTGAAGTCGAAAGCGCCCAGCGAAACGACCTAGCCTCAGCTCACGCTGTCCGGCAGAACTTCCTTGCGCTTGGCCATGAAGGTTTGCAGCGCCTCGTCGATGCCGGGATCGAGGGGAGGGGCCACATAGTCGGCGAGCATTTTTTTCCACTGGGTATTGGCGCGGACCACAATGTCCTTTTCGCCCTCGTCGCGCCATTGCTCGAATGAATTGTTGTCGGCAAGGCCCGAGCGCCAGAAGGCGGTCTCGAAATTGGCGCGCGTATGGGCGGCACCCAGGTAATGCGAACCGGGGCCGACTTCGCGGATGGCATCCATGGC
>Ga0138256_10008417_pt1 | contig 10836 bp, 10 predicted proteins | sample KNB2016incub_MG_FD_105486 | JGI IMG/M metagenome (GOLD analysis project Ga0138256, IMG submission 105486) | Active sludge microbial communities from wastewater in Klosterneuburg, Austria - KNB2014incub_MG | ecosystem: Engineered > WWTP > Activated sludge > Unclassified | place: Austria... | reverse complement strand
GTCAGTGTGACGACCTCGTGGCCGGTGAACGAGTGTGCCTGGAGGTCCGGTTCGATACGCACGTCGTAATGAGACGGGACGATATGGCGCGGAAGTCTGTATGGATCGTGAGTCGTCATAGATGCACCCATGGTGTGTTGATTCGACTGTCGATGGTTGTGTGGTGGATTCGGTCGGCTCCAGGCCGTAGGGACGAAGAACGATGCAGAGGCGCCGTGCCAGACTCCCAGCCATACCACTGCGTTGCGAAGGACTCGTGTAGCCAGTAGCGCCGCTTGTCGTCGAGTCACCGGCGGGTCGGCCCGATCGCCCTTCATGACTCCGCGGTAAGGGTGACGTCCGTACCCCGTGCATGACCGACGATCAGGATGCTGGTCCGTCCAATAAACAGTCCGGTTTCAACGATGCCGGGAATCTGGTTGAGTTCTATTTCGAGGGTGGCTGGATCGTTGATCTCCGGCATGTGCAGATCGAGGATCACGTGGCCTGCTTCGGTCTGGAACACGACGCCGTTTCGCTCGCGTAGGACCGCCTTGCCTCCTGAGGCTTGTTCGATGTTCCGTGCCGTGCTGCCCCATCCGAACGGTACGACTTCAATCGGCAAGGGGAAACTGCCGCCGAGCGCCGGGACGAGTTTCGTGTGGTCGACCATGACGATAAAGCGCTTGGCTGCGGCGGCCACAATTTTTTCCTTGAGCAATGCGCCTCCGCCGCCTTTCACGAGGTTCAAGGCGGGATCGACCTGGTCGGCTCCGTCGATGGCCACATCAATCATCCACGCGTTGTCGGAGTCGATGAGGGGAATGCCGGACTGCCTCGCCAAGGCCGCTGTGTCGTGGGATGTCGGTACGGCGTGGATGTTCAACCCTGCGCGGACACGCTCTCCGAGGGCGATGATCAAATGTTTCGAGGTCGTACCGGTTCCCAGCCCGACGACCATCCCGTTGCTTACATACTCGGCGGCTTTCAGCGCCGCTCGCTTCTTTTCGGAATCGAGATCAAGTGGTGTCATGATGGATGGCTTCATGGTGAGGTCAATGATGTGAGTTGTGCCGCCATCGAGGCGGCGCCAAGCAGGGCGGTCTTGTCGTTCATCACGATCTTCACCGGAATCTGGCTCATGATCCGTTTGTAGCGGCCCTTGTTTGTGAACCCGCGCATAAACGAACCGTCCTGTAGTTTCTTCAGCAATTTGGGCGCAATCCCCCCGGCAAGGTAGACTCCGTCGAGTGTGAGCGCCTTGAGCGCGAGGTTGCCGGCTTCGGCGCCATAAATCGAGGCAAATAAGTCCAAGGCCTGTGTGGCGATTTCGGCCTGTCCCTTGAGGCCGGCGTTGGAAATCTCGGCGGCAGGATCGCCCGCTTTGATCTTCTCCGCCAACCAGGTCGGTTCATTTTTCTTGGTGTCGCGCAGATATTCGTAAATGGCATGGAGGCCCGGCCCGGATACGATGCGTTCGTAGCTGACGTGCAAATAGCTGCCACGCAGGTGGCGCAGCAAGTCGATTTCGCTGTCGCTGTTCGGCGCAAAGTCTGTGTGCCCGCCTTCCGACGGCATGGGGCGGTAGCGGGTTCCATCCCAATAGAGAATGCATTCCCCGAGTCCGGTACCGGCCGCGATCAGGGCGAGGGCCTGCTTTTTCTTGGGTGGAGTTCCGGCGTTCAACACCGTGATCTCCTCGGCACGGAGGAGGAGGAGGCCGTGGGCGGTTGCTTCGAGGTCGTTGAGCAGTCGCACCTGAGGGATGGTGAATCGTTCCGCGAGTGCGGCGCCATCAATAACCCAGGGAAGATTGGTGGTGCGGCAACGATTATCGATCACCGGTCCCGCCACGCCGAAGCACGCCGCCGTTAATTTGATGGGTTCGGGGGGGAGCTCCGGTGTCTCCGTGTTTTCTTCTGTTGTGGCTTCAACGGGCGCATCATCAAGCTCATCTTCTGTAGGCGGCTTGGGGAGCGGTGTACTGAGAAATTCTTCAATGATTTCTTCGAGGGTCTTATAGTCTGCGCTGTGGAAACTATCTTCGAGGATCGGCTCGACCCGTTCGGTCGTCCAATCGTAGAGCGCCAGATTGGTTTTTGTGCCTCCGATATCGCCTGCCAGGATCATGGTGCCTCTCGCGATGACAAATCGTGTGTAGCTGCAGCCAATTCTGATGCCGCGGCGCGATCAAGATACCACAAGAGTCGTCCGGTCTCAGGTCGAACCAAGGCCGCAGGGTATGGGACGGGATCGCCGAGTCGTGGCTTCAGAATGCGCCGGACAACGGTGGCTTTGTTGAGTCCGGTGACGAGGAACAGTATCACACTCGCGTGATTGATCACACCTAGGGTGAGGGTCATCCGTGCCCGAGTTCCTTGAGGCGAAGTGCCGGGAACCACCCAACGCGTCTGCTCGGTCAGTGCTGTGGTGCCGGGGAAGAGGGAGGCGGTATGGCCGTCGTCGCCCATTCCCAGGAGGATGAGATCTAGTTGCGGCCATTGTCCGGTGCCGGCCGCAGTGAGGCCTCGCAGGGTGTCTTCGTACTGAACTGCGGCGGTGTCGGGCGAATCCTCGCCATGGATCCGATGAATGTGTGCCGGGGAGATGTGCAAGGGCCTGAAGAGCATGGCGTCCGCCATGGCGAAATTGCTGTCGGCATGTGTCGGCGGTACGTTGCGCTCGTCGCCGAACAGAAAGTGCACCTTGCTCCAGTCGAGTTGTTGGGCGTATTCCTCGCTGGTGAGGATCGAGTACAGCGTCTTCGGAGTTGAGCCGCCCGAGAGAGCCACCAGGAAGCGATTCCGTTCGGCGATGGCCTGCAGCCCCACGTCGAGGAAGCGCTCTGCCGCAGCACGGGCCAGTTTCTGGGAATCAGGGAAGATGTGGATGTCTGGAGCCTGAGGCATACGTCAACGGTGAGGGCGGCGTTTGGTTAGCGGACGTTTTTTCGCCGCGGGTTTACGACGACCGGCTCTGGCCGGCGTGAGCATGGCAATCAGGCTTCGGATGGTGCGTACGGGATTGGACCCAAGAGCGATGCGGACGGCCGGACGTTGATGCGTCTGTAACGATTGAAGGTCGCCGATGGCTTGCGCCTGGGCCAGGGTGCCGAACGAATAGAATTTTTCAGGGACCGGAACGTCAGGTTTCATGTTGTCCACAAATTCGAGGAACAGGCCGCTGTTCGGGCCACCTTTGTGGAGTTGTCCGGTGGAATGCAAGTAGCGGGGGCCATAACCCGCCGTGGTGGCGATCTGGTGGCGCCGCATGACCGCCTTGCGCAACGCTCGTATGGAGGCGTCCAGCTGAGGGCTGGGTGTGGTGTAGGCCAGAATGGCCAGGTAGCGATGCGGCGCGGCCTGTTCGAGCAATTGAGTCAGGGCTTGCTTGGGCGTGAGCATCGGCAGCGAGGGGAGTCGTCCCTGCGCTTCAACCTCGCGTAAAACGCGTCCTGTGTTGTCTTTGCTCTCCTGCACGTTCGGCTGGTCGAACGGTTGGATGCCGAGGGCGTGTCCTGCGACGGCGGTGGCAAACTCCCAACGGAAAAACTCCCCTCCCAGGTCGTAGCGGTCGGTCAGGTTCAATCGAAATACAGGATGCCCGGCCCGTTGCAGGGTGAGGATGGATCGATCCAGCGCGGCATTGCGGTCGCCTGTGAGTCGAAGTGCAACGAAGAACCGATCGGCTCCATAGGCGGTCGGCGAGGCCAGGGGTTCACCGGCCACGGGCACAATTCCGGTTCCTTCCTTGCCGGTGCTTTCGGCGAGAAGTTGTTCTACCCAGAGTCCAAACGAATTGAGCGTGGGGGAGGTCAGCAGCGTGACCTTGTCCCGCCCTGCCATGGCCATGGCGGCCATCATCGCTCCCAGGGCCGCTCCCGGATTGTCTTTTGGATCAGTGGTGTGTCGGCAGGCTTCACGCATGGCGAGCGCCCGGCTGAGGAGTTTGCCTACGTCGAGCCCCAACAGTGCAGCAGGGACCAGGCCAAAGTAGGAGAGGACGGAGTATCGTCCGCCGATGTCTGGTTGATTGGTGAACGTGCGCCAAAATCCGCGCTCGCGCGCGAGCTGTTCGAGTCCGGTGCCGGGGTCTGTGATGGCGACAAACTGGGCTCCGCCTCGATTGCCTTTAGTTCGCCGGACAAGCTCCCAGAAGTGAGCGAAGAGTGACATGACTTCAATCGTTCCGCCGGATTTGCTGGCCACGAGAAAGAGGGTTCGTGCCGGTTGAATCGCTTTCGTGACCTGCCGGACCCAGCCCGGGACCGTGGAGTCCAATACCCAGAGTTTGGGCGAGCCTTTGGCGGAACCAAATGTGCAGCGGAGAACTTCAGGCCCCAAGCTGCTTCCGCCCATTCCGAGCAGCACGACGTCGGTGGTACGAGCTTCCCGGACGGCCTGCGCGAAGTTTCGTAATTCGGCGAGCCCGTCCTGCATGTGGTCGAGGACGGTCAGCCAGCCCAGGCGGTTCTCAATTTCAGTCGGACTGGGCTTCCAGAGGGTATGGTCTCGTGTCCAGATGCGCTCGATCGTATGGCTGTTTGCCAGGTCGTCAAGCGTTTTGCTGATGGGCTGGGTGTCCAGCAGGGGCGCTGCAGTGGGACGGGTCGGCATAACACGCTCTCTTCCGTTATTAGTGGAGGAACGAATCGATGGACCTCGGCTTTTTCGTATCTTAGGTTCGAGTGTGTAAAAAGGCAAACGAGGACACATCGAAGGATGTATCGGTGTGTGAATGGATGGGGGAGCGGGGGAACCGGGCGGCGGTCGAAGCAGTCGCGAGGAGGAGCTAGGTCTCCTCCTCCTGATCGCCTAAATCGGCGAGCACGAGAGAAATGGAGTTTTGTGATTCCAATGCGCCGACAATGGTGACAGGCGTTCCGACGGAGACGTGGTCGAAGAGCACGGCAATCTGCGGATTATCCAACAGGATACTGCCGTAGGGTTGATCCGTAATGCCTTGCGCGATGCCATGGAGCTGGATCAGGCCGGCCATATGCTGACCTTTGGGAATCAACCCTGATTGTTGTGCGGCCTCGAAGCGGCGCCGGTCGTCGGCATTGGGATAGTCGAGAATCAGGGCGCGGAAGTAAGGCGTCTGTCCCGAGCCGCGTTTGCGGTGGATGCGATATTCGCCTTCGGGTGTCGCGCCGTCGCCGTAGTGCTGTTTTGCGCGGATGCCTTTCGATCCTAAGCGGATCGGATAGGTCAGTATTTTTCGGCCGTTCTTGTATAAGGACAGGACTCGATCGGCCTTGCTGATCACGATGGCTTGCGCGCGATGAGTGCGGGACCACTCGATGGTTCGTTGGGCAGATTCTCGCCACGCTGCGATGAGGTCGTCATCGGCGTACCGTCCCAATTCGTTGGTGAGCAGGGCGGTTTGGGTGAGCAGTCTCTTCCCGGCGAGATCTGAGGCCTGAATGGCATGCGCGAACTGTCCTTGTTCAATGAACAGGCGGGCTTGCCGGACAAGCAGTTCGGTTTCGACCGGATGTTCGCCGAGTACCACACGGCTGCCGATATCCCCCACACGTGTGTTCAAGAGGCGGAGGCGTTGCTCGACCTTGGCCAATTTGGTTTCGGCGTCGGTGCGTTGCTCTTGGAGGCGTGTGTTCACGACGGCCACGAGCCGTGACCCTTCGATCTGCAGGTTTTCCAGGTCGGTCTCCAACCCATTTTCTTCCCAAGGCCACCGAACGATATTTTCCTCGGATTGAATACGGGTTCGCAAGGAGAGCCATTGGCGAGAGAATTTTGAATACGCTTCCGGGGTAATGTTGGACGCCCGCAGCGTGACGAGGTCCCGGTCGATGCTTTCGAGGGCCTCCACCAATTCATCGGGGACTGTTTCGACGCACCCGCCCAGGCTCATGGCCAGGAGTCCGGTAAGGACTAGGCAGCAGAAGGTGGGGTACGTGTGGTTCGACGGTCTCATCGGATCATTCTATCGTGGAGGCTGTTGTTCTCGCGAGCTCTTCTCGTTTTTGCACCTGGTGCACGCAGACCGTGCACTGCCGTGTAGCCCGAGTCCATTTGATCTTCGTTGGGTCAGTCTCAGGTGCGACCTTCATGGACCTACCATGCGCCCACCACTCCGAGCTCTCGTAACGCAATCTGAATGCCAGGAATAGAATTGTTCTGTATAGAGACGATTGTCTTTTTAGAACAATCGGTTAGGATAATTGTGGCGGGTTCGGTCCCGGGATATTTCTGTGGCAGGTTTGTCATGGAGGGGCAAGAGTGCCTCAAGCGCATCCGTGTACGCATTCTCCGTGCATTCCGGAATTGCTCTAGTGCGCTGGCCCGAAGCTCCTCTCGTGTTCCCCTGCATCGGTGATTGGGCGTGCGCAGATTGATTGACAGCCTCGGGGCCGGCCCCTATAATGCGGCCTCTTCAGTGAAGAATGATCTCTCGAGAAGGAGTGCGTAATGTCGTTCACTTTTAAACAGCCTTCGAACCTCAAGCGCAAGCGGGAACATGGATTTCGGAAGCGCATGAGCACCAAGAACGGGCGAAAAGTTATCGCTCGTCGCAGAGCCAAAGGCCGCGCTCGTCTCACCGTCTGATTCTTTCCTGCCGCTAGGCAATCTGCAAGTAGGCAACCTCCAGGTGGGGGGATGGTACACCTGGAGTGGGTCCTGTCGTCTTGGCCTGGTCGTAGTAAAAATGCGGCGACGCACAGTCTCGACAGGTGGCCTCTGGTCGTTGAGGCCTGGTCTGGACTGGTGACCCACAGGCAGGTGTGTTATGTCGGCAGAGCAAAAGGCTGCTCCGTTTTTCTTGAAGCGTAGCCGGGACATCCAGTACATCAAGAAAAGCGGCCGACGGGTTTCAACAGGACTCTTTAATCTCCAGATTTGCCCGGGCCTGTCCCAGGATGCGATGTTGGGGATTGTGATCGGGCGCCGCTTCGGGACAGCGGTGCGTCGGAATCGGGCCAAGCGTCTGTTTCGGGAATTGGGTCGCGCGGTGCGGTCGGCATTAGTTCCAGGTCATGCATTTCTGGTGTTCCCGAAACGAGAGTGCCTGAATCTGTCGTTTGCGGAGCTGCAGAACGTATGGCGAGGCACATTACAAAGACAGCGGCTGGCCCGTTTTGGGGAACCCTCGCCCTAAGACGGTTCTGCATCATCTTACTGATGGCCTATCGTGCCTGTCTGTCCCCATTGCTCGGACCTGCGTGCCGGTTTTATCCCACGTGCTCCGTGTATGCTCAGGAGGCCATCGAGCGGTATGGAGTTCTCAAGGGGCTGTTTATGGCCGGTAGGCGCTTGCTGAAATGTCATCCCTTCCATCCCGGTGGAGTAGACCCGGTACGGTAACCCTCGTGACAATAACTTTTCCGCTTCTGTTCTCTACATAAATTCCATGGAAAAACGCGTCATCATTTTCCTCATCGTGTCCCTGGCCGTGATTATCGGTTACGACTACCTGCTGAAGGGCATGGGCCTGTTGCCGCCTCCGGAGCCGGTGCAGATGGCCACGAACCCCAATCCGGCCACCATCACCGACGCCCCTGCCGGTACCACGGGAGACCCCACGAAGTCTGGGAGTTCTGCGCCGGTCTCTTCCTTGAATGTTGCGTCCGCTACTTCCGGCAATGGGACCGCAGTCGCAAGTGAAGAGCAAACGATCGAGGTCGATACGGAGCTCTTTCGTGCGAAATTCAGTAATCGCGGCGCGGTGCTCAAATCCTGGGAGTTGAAGCGGTACAGCGCGGCTGTCGAGCAGGGCTCGGCTCCTGTGCAGTTGGTATATAGCGGAGGACGGTTCAAAGGACCGCTGAGCCTGGTGACCAGTGATCAGGCCGTGACCAGCGACCTTGGATCTGCCCTCTATCAAGTGACTCAGGACCTCACGCATCTCGATAGTGCGCATCCTGTCGGTCATCTCACCTTCCGGTACCACGATGCCCAGAAGAATGTTGACGTTGAAAAGGAATTGACCTTCCACCATGGCTCTTACTTGGTGGATATTGCGATCCGCACGCAAGGACTGACGACTCCGGTGGACGTCACCCTGGGTACCAATTTCGGTATTGTGGAGTGGGGTGAAGGATTCATCGGGCTCATGGGTTCGGCGTCATTGGTCGACGACAAGGTGTTGAAGGAAACGCCGGATGGCGAGGCGGAGCGCAAAGGGGATGTGAAGTGGTCTGCCATACAGGATAAATATTTCTTGAGTGTGTTGATGCCGCAGAAGGCTGCCGCTGCCCTCGCGAAGAAGGAAGGGGACAAGCTGGTGTCGGCCGGGGTTCGCTTTGCCACACCCGGGAACGGGTCGTCTATGGCGATGCAACTGTACGCCGGACCCAAAGAATACGACACGCTGAAGCGCTTAAATGTCGGCTTAGAAGACACGATTGATTTCGGCTGGTTTGTCTTTGGGAGTTGGGGGTTAGTCAAGGCGGTTGCCAAGCCGATATTCTATGTCCTGCGATTCCTCCACGAATTTACGCACAACTATGGGATCACGATCATTCTCTTGACCATGTTGATCAAGCTGATGTTCGTGCCGTTGCAGTACAAAAGCTATAAGTCCATGAAGCAGATGCAGGTCATTCAGCCGAAAGTGCTGGCCCTGCAGACAAAGTTCAAAGACGATCGCGAACGGCTGAACAAGGAACTGATCAAGCTCTATAAAGATCATCGGGTGAATCCGGTCGGCGGCTGTTTGCCGATGGTGCTGCAGATGCCCGTCTTTGTGGCGCTGTTCAATATTCTGTATATGACGATCGATCTTCGGCAGGCCCCGTTCATGCTTTGGATTCATGACCTGTCCGTGCAGGATCCCTACTACGTGCTCCCGATCGTCATGGGCGCCACCATGGTCATTCAGCAGAAGATCACTCCGACTACGATGGATCCGATGCAGGCGAAGATCATGCTGTTTCTGCCGGTGTTCATGACGTTCCTGTTCGTGAATTTCCCCGCGGGATTAGTCCTCTATTGGCTGACGAACAATACGCTGACGATCACTCAGCAGGTGGTGACCGAGCGGCTGTTCGGAAAGAAGTGGCAGGTGGCGCCGGTGGAGACCGATGCGGCTTCCGGGGACGACGCGAAGGAACAGAAGAGCAACGGCAAGCGGCGCACGAGTCCATCCGAGTAATTCCACACGATTGGGTGCGTCATGCATGGCGCGCTGGACGATACGATCTGTGCTATCGCCACCCCTCCCGGCGAAGGGGGAATCGGGGTTGTCCGCATCAGCGGACTTCACGCCCTTGATATCGCTTCTCGAGTCGTTCACCTCCGGTCCGGCAAATCCCTTCACGCCCTTCGAACTCATGTCATGGCGCTGGCAGATGTTGGCTCGCCGGGTGCAGCTCGTGCCGTTCCTCATGAGACCGAATCACGCCCGCATGCGGTGTTTGATGAGGCGCTCGTGGTTCTGATGAAAGGGCCGCATTCGTATACCGGAGAAGATGTTGTCGAGGTGCAGTGCCATGGTGGGCCGGTGGTGCTGGATCAGTTGTGCCGGGGCTTGATGTCGGCAGGGGCCAGGTTGGCTATGCCGGGCGAGTTTACCAAACGAGCCTTTCTCAATGGACGGCTGGATCTTGCGCAGGCTGAGGCCGTGCTCGATACGATTCGCGCGAAAACTGTACGAAGCCTGGCGATTGCCCAATCGCAACGGCGCGGCGAGTTGTCCCGTGAGGCGGAGGAGATCCGGTCGGCCTTGGTGGTGGCGTTGGCGCATATCGAGGCCGCGCTGGATTTTGCGGAGGAGGATATTGCATTCGTTCGCCAGGACGAGCTTCTGCGCCTTCTTGATGAGACCGTGATCAAGCTGCGGCGGTTGGTGCGGTCCGGGCAGGAAGGACGAATCTGGAGAGAAGGCGCCGCAGTGGCGATTCTGGGGCGCCCAAACGTCGGGAAGTCGAGCTTGATGAACGCCCTGCTGCAGAGCGACCGAGCGATCGTCACGCCGATCCCCGGCACGACGCGGGACATGTTGGAAGAGGTCGTTAGTATCCATGGCATTCCGGTTCGGCTCTTCGACACGGCCGGTATCCGGGCAACGGACGACCCAGTCGAAGCCGAAGGCATTCGTCGGAGCCACCTCGCATGGGAAGACGCGGATTTGGCGCTGATTCTGTTGGACGGTTCTCAACCGTTGACGGAGAGTGATCGGCTGTTGCTCCGTCGTGAGGAGGCCGCGCAGGCGTTGTTGGTCGTGAATAAGTGCGACCTGCCGTCTCGTATCTCGAAAGAAGACCTTAGCCGTGCCTGCCCGGTGAACGCCGGTGTGCTTGAAATCTCTGCAAAAATGCAGATCGGGCTGGATGGCTTGCGTGATGCGATCAGTCACCGGTTGATGCCTGGTCATTTGGAGCCCCAAGAGGCGGTTCTGGTCACCAATCTCCGGCATGCCACCGCGTTCGAACGCGCCCTGCAAGCTGTTGAGCAGGCCAGGCAGTCGGTAGACGCAGGATGTGCCGGCGAATTGGTGGCCATGGATCTTCGCATTGCCGCCGACGCCTTGGGAGAAATCACCGGCGCCATTACCACCGACGAAATTCTGGAACGGATTTTCTCCGAGTTTTGTATCGGAAAATGAAGGGGCTTTTGTCGTGACAGAACAGTGTGATGTCATCGTCGTTGGGGGAGGCCATGCCGGGTGTGAAGCGGCTCTGGCGGCAGCCCGTATGGGGGCCCGCACGATCCTGCTCACGATGGATCCGGACCGGATCGCTCAGATGTCCTGCAATCCCGCGATCGGCGGCATCGCCAAGGGACATCTGGTCAAGGAGATCGATGCGTTGGGCGGAGAGATGGGGAGGAATACGGACCAGGCAGGTATCCAGTTTCGCATGATCAACACCAGTAAGGGCCCGGCCGTCCGCGC
>Ga0138256_10008414_pt1 | contig 10837 bp, 8 predicted proteins | sample KNB2016incub_MG_FD_105486 | JGI IMG/M metagenome (GOLD analysis project Ga0138256, IMG submission 105486) | Active sludge microbial communities from wastewater in Klosterneuburg, Austria - KNB2014incub_MG | ecosystem: Engineered > WWTP > Activated sludge > Unclassified | place: Austria... | reverse complement strand
ACCATTTGCGGAACTAATTGCAAAAGCCATTAAAAACAAGCTTGCTCAAGGGATGGTCATTGAAACGACATTGCAATTGAAGGATGTTATTTTTTCTGCTCTGAAATTTCTTGCGAAGGATAAAACGGATGAAATAAAAAAGTCTTGCCAAAGATCTTTTCAGGCCATTCGTATTCATATAAATGATGAATTCGGTGCTTTGGATAGCTTTCTTGAAAAAATTCCGGATGCTTTAGCTTCCGGAGGCCGTGTTGCTATTCTTTCTTTCCACTCAGGGGAAGATCGACGGGTTAAAAAATCCTTTCAGCATTATTTCCGAGAAGGAATTTTCAGTGAAGTTTCCGATGGTCCAATAAAACCTTCTGCGGAGGAGTGTATTGCAAATCCCCGGGCTAGATCTGCAAAGTTACGTTGGGCCGTTAAATTGTAGATAATTTATTCCTGAGTGTGAGTCAGACTGAAAGCCGGAATTGATGGCAATTAAAGAAATTTCAGAGAAGTTGTTCGGCAATTATCGTTAGTAGGTTTGCTCTTTGGTTATTTAATAGGGGTATCACCTGTGACCAATCAATCGAATCTGCGGATGATTGTTTCCCGACGAATTATACCGGGAAACTTATGATAAATTAATGTTGGGCATGTTCAAGGTGCTTTCCAATAGCTATCAGAAGTGCCATTGCATAAGCTTGATACATTCTTCAAAAGTGTATAATGCATGGATTGTTCAAGAAACTTTCTTTGCAAGAAATTCAGTTTCCAGCATTTTCATCTTTTCCAAATTAAGTGGTTTATTTAGAAATCGATTGATATAGGCACAAGATTGTGCCCGATCATTGTCGGTTCTGTCAAGGGAAGTAGAAAGCATCATAATAATGCAATTTGATTTCACAGTTTCAGGAAGTTTTTCATATTCAATCAAAAATTCAAACCCGTCCATTTCAGGCATTCGAATATCTAAAAAAATGAACTGGGGGAGAAGCTCAGGCGTATTTTCTAGGGAGAATAAATATTGTAATGCTTTGGGGGCGGATTCAATAGTTTTTACTTCTTCAGCGAATTGGTGTTTTTGTATCATTCGTTTTGCGATGTAACGATCTGTCTCGTTATCATCAATGACTAATACACGTTGGAAGAATGGTTTTCCGTCTGTTAATTGCATATTATTTTGTTGTTATAGATTTGGTAACTTAATTGTAAATGTACTTCCCTCACCTATTTCTGATTGAACTTCAATGTTACCGTTTAGCTTTTGAACTGCTTCATTTACGATGTATAATCCAAGTCCTGAGCCTACAGATATATCTGATACCCTGTAAAACATATCAAATATTTTTTGATGTACTTCCTTCCTCATTCCTATTCCATTATCACGGATGATGATGCCAGTTTCAGTGTCTGACATATCTACTTTTATTGATACGAATGGTTGATCAATATTAGGGTTTTGATAACGGATAGCATTTGATACAAGGTTGTTTAATATTATGCATATACGACTTTTATCAGATTTAATAATAGTTTCATCATTTACATCGATCCTAATATCAATTATTCGATTAGTTCCACCCATGAACTTCAAATTTTGGGTAATATCCAGAAGTAGTTCGTTGAAATTAATTTCTTCTTTAGTAATTTCAGTACGTGAATTTCTTGAGTAATCAAGGATATCCGTAATAAAGCCGTCTAGTTTAAGTATATTTTTTTGAAGCATGGCCAAATGTTCAAGCATGATCTCGTCTTCCGTATCATCTCGTGAAATTTCAATCACACCAAGCATGGAACTTAGAGGAGCTCTCAAATCATGGGAGACGCTATAAACAAATTTGTCAAGTTCTGAATTTGATTTTTTAAGCTCGACAATATTTTTTTCCATTTCTAGCTGGATCGTTTTCTGTTCTGTGATATCCTGTACAGTTCCATGCATTTGAAAATATTCTCCTAGCGCATTTTGAATAAATTGACCATTTGAATAAATGTTTTTTACGCGTCCATCTTTCATCAATAATCGGGCTTCATATTGGTAAGGAGTTTTTTCATTTACTGCCTTTGTAATAATTCGATCTGCCTTCTCCCTATCATCAGGATGAATCAGTTTCAAAAATCCATTGTGTTCTGCCGGATATTCTTCCTTATTGCTTTCAAATATCTTATAAAATTCTTTTGAACGAACAATTGTATGGCTTTGAATATCCATTGTCCAGGATCCAAGTTTAGCAATCTGCTGCGCCTCCGTCAGACGCTCTATATGTATTTTAAGGTTATCATTCGCAATAATAATTTCCTGTTGTACCTTTTCTCGTTCTGTTACATCACTAAAAAAAGTCTGACCGCCAATCACTATATTGTCGTTGTATTGAGGGACAGAATTCCCTTCAAGAGTTACTAATTTTCCTTGTTTTGTGACAAATACAGTTTTAAGGTTGTTTAAGGATTCACCGTTGAGAACACGACGAAAATTTTCTTTGCAATAGTTGATATGACTTTGGTCAATGATATCAAAGACAGTTATGTTCTCTAGTTCTTTCTGGGTATACCCCATAGTTCTTAACCAGGCATCATTGACGAATTCAAATTTGCCTTCGACATTTACACTTTGAATTAAATCAGTACTGCTTTGAATAATGGTTCGGAATTTATTTTCGCTTTCAATAATTAACATCTCAGAATTTTTCTTTTCTGTTATGTCAGTCCGGATAGCTAAGTACTGATATGGCCTCCCATTTTCATCTAAAAATGGAACAATTGTCGATTCGACCCAATAATAACTCCCGTCTTTTGCCTTATTTTTTATTTCCCCTCTCCAGACTTCTCCATTGGAAATGGTTCTCCATAAATCTTGAAAAAAAGATTTAGGATGATAACCTGAATTTATTATCCGATGGTCACTGCCAATAAGCTCAGCCAATTTATATTGTGAAATTTTACAGAAATTTTCATTAGCATATGTAATCTCACCTTTTTGATTCGTAATGGTAACAATCAAAGACTGGTCCAAGGCCAGCCGGTAATCTGCTGTCTCTTTTTGACTGCTTCTTAATTCCATCTCACTTTTAATCCTATGAGTGACATCTCTCAGTATACCTTCGTGGTGTAAAATAGTACCCTGAGAATCGTAAATATATTGTCCACGGTCTTCAACCCAAATTTCAGAGCCATCTTTCTTCTTTAGTCTAAAAGTTGAAATGCCATCCTTACATTCTTTGCCTATTGCATCATCTCTTTCAGAGGTTTCAAAATACAAATCGGCTTTAATATCGATGGCTAGCAACTCAGCCTTATCCGAATAGCCCAACATTTTGACTAAGGCCGGGTTAACTTCGATAAACTTTCCTTCAGGAGAGCTTTTGTAAATACCATCAAGCATTTTTTCGAAAAGGTTCTGAAACTTCTTTTCATTATACGAACTTGCAAATTCCGCTTGCTTTTTATTTGTAATATCAGAGGTGACACCGTCAACACGTATCAAGTTTTTGGAGCTGTCCAAAGTCGGTGACATTTTAGTCTGAACCCAACAAATTGAACCGTCCTGACGATTAATTCGATACTCATTGATTGTGGATTTTCCCTGAAAGAGTTCAACAAAACATTTTTCAAGAATGCCTTTGTCTTCTTCAATAACAACTTCTAGCCATAAATTTGAATTGACTAGAAAATCGCCTAATGGATAACCGTATACTTTTTCACAGGTTGATGACATATGCAACAATTTATTTGTCATAAAGCCAATGGAGAAAAATACTTCTTCAATATTTTCGAAGAGTATTTTTAAGTCCTGGTGAGCTTTTCGTTGAGACTCATTAAGCTCTATCATCTCTTCTGAACTAATCTCAATAGATCGTTCGAGCATCAGACGATCCTGTTCAAAGTGATCATAGGATGAGTTGATACTCTTCAAAAAAGTTGAAATGTTTTCTGGCAAATCGGCAGATCCAAAATATTTTTGGATCTGCCGTTGTAACAGTTTGTTGTACATAAATAATTAATATAATTATTTAATTTGAATATACTATTCTTCTCTAAATGTTGTAATAGTCATTGTTTGATTATGCAACTCACATTTTGAAAAGTTGAAAGAGGGCGCGATCTCTCCGTATGAATAAAACCCGGTTATGGCTGTTTTATCTCCATACACAGCACGAACCACCTCTACTTCTTCCTCTATTCGTTGATCAAGGACTAGCTTACGACCAACACAACTTATCAGGATTGCCAATTCAGGTTTAGAATTTGGCATACTATTTTGTGCCGCACTTGAAGAGCCTTCAATCAGTCTGTCAAAATTTGCTTTCATAAGACGGGCATAATTTCCTTCTGGCATATTACCTGCAAAGGTTAAACTCTTTTCTTGCTCATTTATATTCAGAATGGTTCTTACCAGAGCATCATCGGTATCCTTTGCCCTTATACTTAATGGGTATAACAAGCCGGATCCCGGTAAATCTTTTGCTTGGTCACCCAAATATTTCTTGTAAATATCTAAAGCAGGCTTTCCATCTAATTCATATAACACGTTTGCTTTTGATTTTGTGATGATCCTCTCAGGACCAAAAGAATCCCATCCACCAACACTACCATAAGTTACCACAAGCGAGCCGTAAAAACCAACCGCTGCCACAATTCCTTCACCCGGTACTTCATTTAATCCTACTAAAGTTGATTGAAAGTTGGAACCATCACCTGCCAATCCTCCGGTAATAATGGTTTCATTACTGAAAACACTTTGTAAGCCAAGTACAAGTTCACTGCCATTAACTAGTTGGCCGTCTGAAATGATTAGGACATTTTTGAGATTTAAGGGATCCAGCTGACTAGCCAATTCCCGACCGGCTTCAAAGCTATTGCTGTGCTCGCCAATATTAATCCTTCCTGTTTTAACAACAGTGTTTTTAAATTTAATTGCTGTTAACGAGATCGTTTCGTCATTCACTTCAACGTCCAAAATTTCGCCTGAAGTGGAGTTCATAATTAAATTCGCTTTAGGATATTCGTTACGAAGGCTTAAATATATGGACTGATCCATAAGCAATGTTTTACTGCCAAAGACAATCACCAGATCGCTTGTTGTTGCATTAAATTCATCGTTCCTCAGGATTTCCCATCCTCTAGCTTTTGAAAATTTTCTTTGTTCGATTTTCATATTATAAAGTATTATTGTTTTAGTCGCTAAACGTTAGAATAACTTGATCGTTACAGTAGTAGCCTGATTAATGACCGGGTTCCTGACAGTTTGAAAGGCTGCCCCTTTGTAGAATATCAACTACATTAAAAAGATAAGTGTATCAAAACCAGATAGATTTAAGTTTATAATGCAATAAGAAAGGAATATTATTCTTCATTCTATTTGTCTTTTCTATAAATGTGATAGCTCAAATTTCAAATGATAGGCTTATCTTTTATTATCACTTCAATGCTAATGCAAATGATTCCAATTCCATTGTTTTTCATAGTACTGAATATGGTACACAGCTCACAATAGACCAGTTTAGAAATCCAAATAGTGCTTATTTGTTTGATGGGGTAAGTAATTACATTAAGTTGTCAAGTAATTAGAATGTGCTACCAAGATCATAACACTGAAAACTTGACCAAACATCGTTCATTTGTTTGAGCATGACCGGAATATTCAATTATATTTTATAGCTTTTTGGAAAACACTTTGTCCATCTGCTAAGATTAAATTTAGCATCTATATTCCGTCATCTAAAATAGGTAAGTGAACAGAAAGAGTCTCGCTTATCTCCAATAAAATCAAAGTTATTTTTTCTTCGTATCTCCTATACCTAAGCCATTTTTCTTCAGCAGAGTTTGATCGTTTTCTTCTAAGATAAGTTTGTCCGAATCTTTAAACATCAGATCAGAGATTTTATGAAATAATTCTTCTTGCTTGAATGGCTTAGATAGGAAGTCGTTCATCCCATCAGCAAGACATTTCTCTTTTTCTCCCACGATGGAATGTGCAGTCATAGTGAGAATAGGTGTAGAGATCTTCATTTCTTGCCTGATTATCCTCGTACCAGTATAGCCATCAATATCCGGCATTTGAAGGTCCATGATAATTACCTCATACGTTTTTTGCTTCAGTTTTTCTAAGCCTTCGGTTCCGTTAGAGGCAAGATCTACAGCACATCGATTCGAGAATAGCTCCTTGTGCATGAAAGTATAGTTTTGTGCTGGAATTGGAACTGATTGTTTACCCGGATTAAATTTGAAAATTAATTGAGGATTGTTCCGCCAGATTATTGCTTTCCTTTCTTATTTTATCATCATCTTTTATATATTGTGCTTGGATTTTTAATTTTTATTTTGAAACCGACTCTCAGTCCCGAACATTATTCTGCAATTTCCCGAAACGAAAAACTTCAGGAAGATTTTTTATTGTTAGATATCGAGTTAAATAACCTTCAGTACCATGAAATACCTGTTCTCGAAGCGATATACCTAAGAATTTTCGGAAAATATCAATTAGAAAGAATGGAATTGAAAGCGCAGGTTTTTCGCAACAAACGTAAGGCAGAACTGATTCAAGCTTGCCTTAATAGGAATGAGAAAATTACTTTGTCACTAATAGATGTATTAGTTGATATTGAGATTCAAGAGGAGTTGAAGAAACTTAAAAGAGCAGCCGGGAAATTGGCAGCAGCATTAAGTGGATCAGGAACTAAGTTGCTTACAGAACAAGAGAGTATAGAATTTAAAAAACTTTATTATAGTTTGGCAAAAAAATTACATCCCGATTTGAATCCGGAACAAAAGCCGGAAGACATGAGCTTTTGGCACAATGTCAGTGAGGCATATCAAAATGGAGATTTAGAAAAACTGCGTCTATTGAATGACATATTGGATTCAGACAAGCCTGCGATTGAAAATGTTAAAACTTTATATGAGGAACTTCTTGCAAGAAATGAAAGATTAGTGGCAGGGATAAAAAAGCTAATGTCAAAGATCGATTTTATCAAGGATGAATTTCCCTTGAATGTCAAGGAGTGCTTGGATGATGAAAAATGGGTTACTGAGCAAAATAATATTTTATTGAATGATATTTCGCGTTTGCATGATGAGAAAAATGCATGGGAATCAAGGATTGAACTTTTAATGTCATCTAACAATGAGTAAGGCTTTAATCAGGATACAGCCCGGTTTGATGGCTCTCTTACATGGAGGTACCTCAGAGCTCAGTCCATTTCTGAGGGAGCTGCTGGTTCTCGAATGCCATATAGCCGGGACATCTTATCTTGATCTTGAAGAGACCGAACCTGTATTAATCGTGAATGATCGCTTTCTTCTAGTTCGAGAACCTGAAAATAAATTTGATGAATTTGCCGTTGCTATTTATACACCCGGGAAAGTTAAACTAGGATATTTACCTAGGGATAAAAACGAGACAATTGCCAGATTGCTTGATGCAGGAAAAATGATTTTCGTTACGATGATCGAAAAACAATGGATGGGAGATTGGTTGAAAATGACAGTACGTGCTTTTTTGGTTGATAAATGAAAGGGTATTAGCTTAAGATAGTGCAATCTTTCCTGACAAATTTAATATACCATTAGTGGAGCGCTATAACGGAATCCATTTTTATTGCCTCTTATGACAATATAATATATGCCGGCCGAGGCCAATGCGGCATCGGTATCAGTTAGGTTAAAAGTTGTATTGCCTTTTTTAGTATGGTGAATCGTGTTATACAAACGATTTCCCTTTACATTGATAATGGAAATTTTAAATGAGGCATTCGCAGGGAAGTTTCTGAATGCTAACTGCCCTGAATTACCTTGAGTAATCGGATTAGGGTACATCACAACTGATGCCTTTCGGTTTTTTGTAAATGATGTTTTTAAAATTTCTGAATAGGAATATTTTCCATCAAAATCAGTTTGCTTCAACCGATAAAAGCTTGTTCCTTCGATTGGTTCTGTGTCCTGAAAAGAATACTCTAAACTAGTTGTAGAGTTCCCCGCTCCGGCTATTTTGCAAATTGGAATAAATGTCATTCCATTTTCTGAACGTTCAATATTAAAGAAGTCATTATTGATCTCGCTTGATGTTGTCCATCCAAGTTGAACATATTCCTTCTTTGTAATGGCACTGAATTGTGTAAGTGTTATCGGTAGGCTAATGCTCGGACAAGGGGTGCCAATTACAGTTCCACCAACCCCAATGTAGCCTGTGCCACAAAGATTGTTTCCGCCTCGTAAGCTTCCGGAAATAACTAGGCTACCATTAATTGTACCGCTACCGGATCCGGTAATTCTAAAATTCCCGCTTACGTTCATAATTGCACCGTTATCAATTATCAGATCCCCATTTCCTGTGACTCTTGCATTTCCGGTTACAGTTAAAGCTCCTCCGGATACAATGCGAATAGTAGCATTCCCTGCAAATGAAACATTGCAATCTATCGTAACATCATGTGCAATATATATCGTATTGCCTCCACCGATTGAACATGCCGGAGAACAGGAACATGGTGCTGACTGGTTGTTAGAACCTGTATGATTGTTTCTTGACCAAATACTATTCGAATCGTAATTTCCGTTGGCAATGGTAAAATAATTTCTCGCTTCGATGTCAATAGAACTTACAAACGAAATGGATATTAAAAATAAAAATCGAAGGAATAAACTCATTTTGAAATAAAAAAAACCGTTAAAAACTATAGCACGTACGTTAATTGTAAAAAGGACGGCTCTTGATTATGCCTTTTTATTTAGGGTGATATTCCCTTGGTCACTCTGTACTGTATTTTTTATAATCAATTTCCATTTCTAGGGAACTGAATCCAGGATGTAAAAGTAGAATGTTGGAAATAATTATTTTGTTTTGCTCTACAAACATTTTCCTAAGCCACATTAGTTCGCAACCCTCTGAATTTAGTATTACAAAAAACAGATGTTTTTGTTTTTTGTTGACACTTGAGTTTCCTTTGATTTGACTTGAATCTTCTTTGTTGCGTGCATTGTCAGGCGATGAGGTTGAGAACATAATGTTAATGAATGAAAAGTTGTATTATAATTTTGTAGTGCATAATACTACAGGCATGTAGGTAAAATATGACAAACGAGAAGATTTAATCCCAATGTAAGAATTGTACTCAATTCTGATTGACCTGTATTTTCATGGTTTTTTGGCATCTATGTTCTGTAATTCAGCAGTTTAGGGTGTTTACATTGTTCGCTGAATCGTTGTTATAATGTAAGTTTTTAAATCAAATAGGCTCAACTAATTTGGGGCTATCCTTTGCCTGTAAAGGCTTCCGTGAGTATTAACAATATTTTTAATAACCTGTTTTTCTTTCTCGAAAAACTTGTAAGTTTAGTGTATTACAGCCATCCACTGCTGCGACGGATTGCATCTAAAGAAAAATGTTAAAAAAACTTACATCCTGTAACAAATAAAAACAGGTAATAAGCTCAGGTGCTTAATCATGTACAGCCTAATATTTGAAGGTTCGTATTAAAATTTAATTATGACAGCAGCCACAGGTCCATTGCGATTATTGATTGTTGAAGAGCAACAGTCGGAACTTATGCTTCTTCAGAGTATTCTCGCCGAGACAAAAATTGCGATCAATATAAAGGTCGCAAAGAATGAAAAGGAGTTTCTTAAGCATATTAATCGATTTAAACCGGATGCAATAATATCCGGGGACACTTTTTCATCCTATAGTTTTCAGGAGGAACTTGAATACCTGAAAGAACAACAACTTTCAATTCCTTTTATTCTTATTACCGGTGTATTGCCGAACGTTACTGCTCAAGTATATTATGAGTTAGGTGTAGACGACTATCTAACAAAGTTTAATCTGCTCCAATTACCTGATAGTTTATACAAAGCGGTCGAAAAACATCGCCTGAAAAAAGAACATACCCTTTCTGAAGAGCTTGCCAAATTAAACAAAGATCGTGTACAAACAATTTTCGACAACAATCCTGATAGCACCTTTGAGCTAGGAATGAAAGGGGAGTTGATACGATTAAATTCTGCAGCAAGAAATACACTTCAAGTTCGACCGGATAATCAGCTTCGCAAAGCAAAAATTTCTGACTTTGTCTTTCCTAAAGATAATAAGTCCGTGAAGGAGTGCCTGCAAGCAGTTTGGAGAGGCCATCAAAAAGAAGTATCCTTTAGAGTGGAGAGCCACAAAGGGAATATTCGTTGGTTGGAAGCGAAAGCTATTCCGCTTTTTGATGAAGAGAAAATAGTTTCATCTGTTCTTCTAATCTGTAATGATCTCACCGATAAAATCGAAACAGAGGAAAAGTTAAAGAAATCAGAGTCAAACCTGAGTAGTATTCTGGAATCAGTACATGACAGCATTTGGTCGGTGGATAATAATTTGATCCTGGAGTATTTTAATGATGGCTTTGCTAAATTGCATAAAGAACAATTTGGAATAAAGGTAAAAGCAGGAATGTCTCTTGAGGAGTTAATGCCTGAATCAAAGTTTAGCAATCAACAGTTAAAATGGAAAGAAAATTATGAACGGGCTTTCTCAGGGGAAACTGTAAATACTGAAGAAGCCATAATACATAAAGGTGCTTCAAGGTGTTTTTATTCAACTTTAAATCCGGTTATTATAAACGATGAGATTGTCGGAGTTTCAGTTATACGTAAGGAGATTACCGAATTGAAGAAGGCGCAGAAAGAAATGCGAGAGAGTGAGGAGCAATTTAAAATATTGGCTGAAAGTTCTCCGGTAGGTATTTTCAGGACTGACTCGGACGGTAATTGTAACTACGTCAATAAAAAGTGGTGTGATTTTTCCGGGCGAACTATTGATGAGGCTATGGGTAAGGGTTGGGTTAACTCCATTCATCCGGATGATCGCGAACTGGT
>Ga0138256_10008413_pt1 | contig 10837 bp, 9 predicted proteins | sample KNB2016incub_MG_FD_105486 | JGI IMG/M metagenome (GOLD analysis project Ga0138256, IMG submission 105486) | Active sludge microbial communities from wastewater in Klosterneuburg, Austria - KNB2014incub_MG | ecosystem: Engineered > WWTP > Activated sludge > Unclassified | place: Austria... | reverse complement strand
TTGTCCACGGCGGGCTTGTCCATGCGGTCGAGGAACTGGCGCGCGTAGGCGCTGAAGGTTTCCACATAGCGCCGCTGGCCCTCGGCAAAAAGGGTGTCGAACACCAGGCTGGATTTGCCCGAGCCGCTGGGGCCGGTCACCACAGTGAGCTCACCGGTTCGGATGTCCAGGTCCAGGTTCTGGAGGTTGTGCTGGCGCGCGCCGCGGATGCGGATCTGTCCCTGGGTCATGCTGGAGGTCTTTCGGTAGGAAGAACCGGCTCATCGCCCTGCGGGCAGGCACGGCGCCCGCCGCACGCACGTCGCACCACTGCGCCCGCGCCGGCTCCAAGGCGAAACATTCTAGAAGCCGACTGCGCTTTGGGCGCGGGGCTGAAAAATGCCCCGGAAAACGTGCGTTTTTTTGTTGTATTCTCCGCCCCTCCCGTCGCCGCCAGGGTGGCCCGCAGCCGACCCGGTGCCACCGGACTCCGTCGTTCCACGGTGCCCTTCTCACGATCACACCCTACACTGCAGGCATTGCCTCCAGGAGAACCCCCATGATGTCGCCTGCCCTGCTGCGCGCTTGCTGCGCCTCTGCCCTTCTGGCCCTTTTGCTGCTCCCCACCGCGCGGGCCCAGATCCTGATCGGACAGACCGTGGGCATCACTGGCTCTGCGGCGGCCACCGTCAAGGAGTCGATGCTGGGGGCAGCGCTGTACCTTGACCATGTGAACGCCAGGGGCGGTGTGGCCGGCCAGAAGGTGGAAGTGGTGGCGCTGGAGGACAAGTTCGACCCCAAGCTCACGCTGGAGAACGCGCGCACACTGATCGAGAAAAAAGGTGTGATTGCCCTGTTCATGACCCGCGGCACGCCCCACACCCAGGGCATCGTTCCGGTGCTGGAACAGCATGGCGTGCCGCTGGTGGGGCCGTCCACCGGCGCCATGGTGCTGCACGCGCCGGTGCCCCGGTTCGTTTTCAACGTGCGCGCACCCTACCAGCGCGAGGTGGAAAAAGCCATCACCCACCTCAACACACTGGGGGTACGGCGCATTGGCGTGGTGCATGTGGACGACACTTTTGGTGCCGACGGCCTGGCGGGGGCGCAAGCCGGTTTCAAGGCCAACAGCCTGGAGGCCCTGTTCATCGAGAAATTTGACCGCGCCAAGCCCGACTTCAGCGCCATGGCACCACGGGTGCAAAAGGCACAGCCGCAGGCCGTGATCTTTATCGGCACGGGCGGGGCGGTGGTCGATGGCATCAAGGCATTGCGTGCCGCCGGGGTGGGCGGGCAGATCATCACGCTGTCCAACAATGCCTCGGGTGGCTTCGTCAAGGCGCTGGGAGACCAGGCGCGCGGGGTGGTGGTGACGCAGGTGTTCCCGTCCGAGCGCTCAATGAATTTTCCGGTGATCAAGGAAGCCATGGAGTTTGCCAGGGCCCGCAAGCTCGACGGCCTGACGCCAGCCATGGTGGAAGGTTACGTCAATGCCAAGGTGCTGGTCGAAGCCCTGCGCCGCGCCGGGCCCAAACCCGGCCGCGAGAGCCTGCACGCGGCGCTGGAAGGCCTGCGCAAGTACGACATCGGCGGGCTGGAGCTGTCTTACAGCAGCACGGACCACTCCGGGCTCGATTTTTCCGACCTTTCCATCATCAGCACCGACGGCCGCTTCCTGCGCTGAGCGGCTCAGCCTCTCAATCCTGCGCGTAGAGGTCCACGTCGCGCGTTTCTGGCAGCAACAGCGCGCCCACCACGGCGGTGAACCCGGCGATGGCGACCGGGTACCACAGGCCGCTGTACATGTTGCCCGTCTGCGCAACGATGGCAAAAGCCATCGGCGGCAGCACACCGCCAAACCAGCCGTTGCCAATGTGGTACGGCAGGCTCATGGAGGTGTAGCGGATGCGGGTCGGAAACATCTCGGCCAGCGCGGCCGCAATGGGGCCATACACCATGGTCACCAGAATCATCAGGTACAGCAGAATGGCCACGACCAGCGGCGTCCGGATGGCCTGCGGGTCCGCACGCCCGGGGTAGCCGCCATCCTGCAGGGCCTGCGCCACGGCCTGGCGGAAGGCGGCATCCTGCGCGCGCGCCTCGGCGGCCACCAGTCCGCGGGTGGACTGCGCCACGATCTCGGCCCCGCCAATGCGGACCACGGCCTGGTCGAGCGCCTGCAGCGGCGCGCTGTCGTAGCTGACGGAATGGGCCGCGAGCACCTGTTTGGCGGTGTCGCACGGGCTGTTGAAGCGTGCCGCGCCCGTCGGGTTGAACTGGAACGAGCACCCGGCCGGGTGGGCCGCCACCACCACCTGGTTGCGCTCCTGCGCCACTACCAGTGCGGGATTGGCCGCTGCCGTCAGTGCATGGAAGGCCGGAAAATACGTGAGCGCGGCCAGTGCACAGCCCAGCAGAATGACCGGTTTGCGCCCCACCCGGTCGGACAGGGTGCCAAACACAATAAAGAATGGTGTGCCCATGAGCAGCGCCGCCGCCACCATGAGCTGCGCCTGGGTCGCATCGACCTTGAGTTGCTGCGTCAGGAAGAACAGCGCGTAAAACTGGCCCGTGTACCAGACCACCGCCTGCCCCGCCGTCAGCCCCAGCAGCGCCAGCAGCGCCACCCGCAGGTTTTTCCACTGCCCAAAGGACTCGGCCACGGGTGCGCGTGAGGTTCGCCCGCGTGCCTTCATGCGCTGGAAGGCGGGGGTCTCCGACAGCGCCAGCCGGATCCACACAGAAATACCCAGCAGCACGATGGACACCAGGAACGGTATGCGCCAGCCCCAGTCGCCAAACGCCTCTTCACCCAGCAGGGCGCGGGTGCCCATGACGACCAGCAGGGCCATCAGCAGGCCCAGCGTGGCGGTGGTCTGGATCCAGGCGGTGTAGGCTCCCCGGCGCCGCTGGGGCGCATGTTCCGCCACATACACGGCAGCGCCGCCATACTCGCCTCCCAGCGCCAGGCCCTGGAGCAGGCGCAGCGCAATCAACACCACCGGTGCGGCCACACCAATGCTCGAATAGGTGGGCAGCAGCCCCACTGCAAAAGTCGCCAGCCCCATCACCAGGATGGTGACCAGAAACGTGTATTTGCGGCCGATCATGTCGCCCAGACGGCCGAACAGCAGTGCGCCAAAGGGCCGCACAACAAAGCCCGCCGCAAACGCCAGCAGCGCGAACAGAAAGGCAGTGCCTCCATCGAACGCGCCAAAGAACTGGCGCGCAATGATGGCCGCCAGGGCGCCGTAGAGGTAGAAGTCGTACCACTCAAACACGGTGCCCAGCGACGAGGCAAAGATGACCCGGGTCTCCTCGGGCGTCATCGGCCCGGGGGTCGGATGCGTGCCTGCCATTGCCGTGTCTCCTGAAAATTCTTGTAATTGCTGGCAAGTAATAAATATTTTTTATTCATGCACTATCCGCGCCGCTGCTAACGCCTCTCTTACGCCGTTCTTGCAAAACTTGACGGCAAACTTCCGCGGTACTTACAAAATAAGTAGTAACCCGCAATGGCATTTTCTTTATGCGAAAAATAAGGGGTTTTCCCGGACCGGGAAAACGCGGATCAGGCGGCCCGCGGTCGCCCGTCAAGGGCTTCCCGACACCGCCGCATGACGTTACGTAAGCACTTGGTCAGGGCCGTTTGCAGAATCGCCGCCGGTGTGTGGCACGCCTTTGGTTTTTCAACGGCGCCGCAACAACCTTTCTCAGAAAGACAAGCATGAACGACCCTGTGGTCACCAAAGTCCAAAACCACCCCAAGTACCTGGAGCTGCGTACCAAGCGCAACCGGCTGGGCATTTTTCTCACGCTGCTGATGCTGGTCGTGTACTACGGCTATATCGCGCTGATCGCATTTGACAAACCGTTTCTTGCGCAACCCATCGGGGCCGGTGTGACCTCGCTGGGCATTCCCATTGGCATGGGCGTCATCGTTTTCACCATCGTGATCACCGGGATCTATGTGCGCCGCGCCAACGGTGAATTTGATGCCCTGACCAAAGACATCCTGAAAGACGCAAGCAAATGAACGTTCTTCAAAAACACCGGGGCAGCGTGCTGATGCTGCTGGCCCTGCTGGCCACGGGTGCCGCACAGGCCGCCGGGGCCGACCTGGGCCAGGCGGCCAAGCAGGCTACCAACTGGACGGCCATCGCCATGTTCGGCGCCTTTGTTGCCGGCACGCTCTGGATCACCAAGTGGGCCGCGGCCAAAACCAAGTCGGCAGCGGATTTCTACACGGCGGGCGGCGGCATCACTGGCTTCCAGAACGGCCTGGCCATTGCGGGCGACTACATGTCGGCGGCCTCGTTCCTGGGTATTTCTGCCGCCGTCATGGCTTCGGGCTACGACGGGTTGATCTACTCCATCGGCTTTCTGGTGGGCTGGCCCATCATCACCTTCCTGATGGCCGAACGCCTGCGCAACCTGGGCAAGTTCACCTTTGCCGACGTGGCGGGCTACCGCTTCCAGCAGGGCCCCATTCGCGCCTTCGCTGCCTCGGGCACGCTGGTGGTGGTGGCGTTCTACCTGATCGCACAGATGGTTGGCGCGGGCCAGCTCATCAAGCTGCTGTTTGGCCTGGAGTACTGGATGGCGGTGGTCATCGTCGGCGCGCTGATGATGATTTACGTGCTGTTCGGCGGCATGACCGCCACCACCTGGGTGCAGATCATCAAGGCCTGCCTGCTGCTGGCCGGGGTGACCTTCATGGCGTTCATGGTGCTGGCGCAGTATGGCTTCAGCCCCGAGGCGCTGTTTGCCAAGGGTGTGGAAGTGCGCACCCAGATCGCCGCCAACACCGGCAAAACAGCCGAGGAGGCGGCCAAGGCGGGCCTGTCCATCATGGGCCCGGGCGGCTTTATCAAGGACCCGATCTCGGCCATCTCGTTCGGCATGGCGCTGATGTTTGGTACCGCCGGTCTGCCGCACATCCTGATGCGCTTCTTCACGGTGCCCGATGCCAAGGAAGCACGCAAGTCGGTGCTGTGGGCCACCACCTGGATCGGCTACTTCTACATCCTGATCTTCATCATCGGCTTTGGTGCCATCACCCTGGTGCTGACCAACCCCGAGTTTGCGGACGTGGTCAAGGGCGTGATCCACGGCGGCGCGGGCACGGCCAACATGGCGGCCGTGCTGGTGGCCAAGTCGGTGGGCGGCAACATCTTCTATGGCTTCATCTCGGCCGTGGCGTTTGCAACCATCCTGGCCGTGGTGGCGGGCCTGACGCTCTCGGGCGCCTCGGCCGTGTCGCACGACCTGTATGCCACGGTGTTCAAAAAGGGCAAGGCCGACAGCGCCTCGGAGCTGAAGGTCTCGCGCATGACCACCCTGGCCCTGGGCGTGATCGCCGTGGTGCTGGGCATCGCGTTTGAAAAGCAGAACATCGCGTTCATGGTGTCGCTGGCCTTTGCCATTGCCGCATCGGCCAACTTCCCGGTGCTGTTCCTGTCGGTGCTGTGGAAGGATTGCACCACCCGCGGTGCGGTGATCGGCGGCTTCCTGGGCCTGATCTCGTCGGTGGCGCTCACCGTCGTTTCGCCCTCGGTCTGGGAAGCCACGCTGGGTTACCCCAAGGGATCGGCCCTGTTTCCCTACACCTCGCCTGCCCTTTTCTCCATGGCCATCGGCTTCATTGGTATCTGGCTGTTCTCGATCACCGACAAGAGCGCCAATGCCAAACGCGAGCGCGCTGCGTTCCCGGCACAGCAGGTGCGTTCGGAAACCGGCCTGGGGGCCGCTGGCGCATCGGGCCACTGATGCACCATGGGGCGCAAGCCCCCCGGCGCGGCGGCCTGTCTGCCGCGCCCACCTCCACCGGGCCCTGTGCCCGGTTTTTTATTGCTATTATTTATGCAGCAACAAACATATATAAAACAAGCGCCAGGGTCGTTTTTCGCTCAAATTTTCATGACCGCAGCTTGATGAAAGCCAGCGCCGCCATCACAGCGTCGTTCAGCGCATCGTGCGCTTCGCGCCGGGGCAGGGCCAGGTCGTTCATCAGCGTGGCAAAGCGCAGGTCGATGTCGGCATGGGCCTGCTGCTGGTGGGGCAGGAGCTGACGGAACTTGTAGTCGTAGTACAGCGCCGACACTTCAATGGCAGGCTGTGGCAGGCGGATGCCCAGCAGCGGCACCAGGGAGCGGTTGAGCATGGCGAGGTCGAACTCCAGGTAGTAGCCCACCAGGGGGCGGCTGCCAATAAAGTGCAGCAGCTGACGCAAGGCCTCGTCCAGGGGCCATCCCTGCGCCACATCGCGTTCACGCAGGCGGTGGATGCGTACGCTGTCGGCCGACACGCCTTTGGCCGGCCGCACCAGCAGTTCGAGCCGCTGGCTGGTCAAAATGCGGTTGCCCACGATGCGCACGGCGCCGATGGCGATGATTTCATCGCTGCGCCGGTTCAGGCCGGTGGTCTCGCAGTCCAGCGCCACCCATTCGCCGGGCGGCGGCGGGTCGAACAAAAAGGCATAGGCCGGATCGCTCAGGTGGTGGCGCTGCCAGGCGCGCCGGACGCGGGCGTACAGGCTCACAGCGCGTCGAGCTTCAATCGGTGGTGCAGCAGCGCCTTGAAGCGCTTGACCACGGCCAGTGCATCCTTGAGCAGATCGCGCTCCAGGCTGCTCAGGTGCTGTGGATCGACGTTGCCGGTGACGGTACGGCCGGTGTCGAGCTCCGACAGCCCGGCCTGCAGGCGCAGCCCCATGAGAAAGTGCAGGCTTTGCACCAGCTCCTGGCCGAGCGCGGCGTCCAGTGTTCCGTCGGCCACCAGGGCGCTCACCCGATCGGCCGTGCCCGTGACGGCGACCTGCCGCACCAGCGCCAGGCTGCGCACACCATGCACGATGGGAAAGATGCCCGCCTTCTTCAGGTTGATGTGGCGGGCCTCATGGCCCAGGCCCAGCCAGCGCGTCCACCATCCAGCAGCGCCGCCAAACTGTTCCACGGCCGAGGCAAAGCGCGCCACGAGTGCGTCGTTGTCGGTCGACAGAGCCATCAGGCCGCGCCGCACCTGTTCCAGCAACTCGCCGTCGCCAGCGACGGCATGCGCGTCCAGGAAGATGGCCAGGTTCATGAGGCTGTCGGCCTCGGGCAGCAGCAGCCACTGGCGCGCGCGCTGCGTGAATTCGCTCGCCGTACCGCGCCATGCGGGGTTGCTGAGCATGATGTGGCCTGGGCATTCAGGGTAGCCAAAGCGCGCGAGCACGTCGGAATAGCGTTGGCAGATGGCCTGCAGGTCGGGCGGCGGCTGGTAGCCGTCGCGCAGCAGCAGGCCGTTGTCCTGGTCGGTCTTGAGCAGTTGCTCACCACGGCCCTCGCTGCCCATCACCAGCAGGCAGCTGTGGGCCACCAGATCGGCCGGTGCGACCATGCTCCAGGCACGCTCGAACAGGCGGGCGTTGAGCTGCTGCACCAGTTTGGCCACAAGGCCGATGCGCGTGCCGCTGCGGTGCAGCGCCCCGATCAGCTGGGTGACTTGCACCGCCGCCTGGGCCAGGGTTTCCAGGTCCGGGGCCTGCTCGATCTGCACCGTGATCAGGTGCGAGTGGTTGGCCAGAAAGCTGAACAGGTCCAGCGCCTCCAGAATGCCCCGCACGGTGCGGCTCTCGTCCACCACCACCAGGCGGTGCACGCGCGTGCGCAGCAGCAGTGCCATGGCATCGCCCAGCGTGTCGGAGGCACGCACCGTCACCACCGGGCTGCTGGCGAGCTCGCCCACCGTCAGTTCGGAAAGCGGGCGCCCATCCAGGATGGCGCGCTGCAGCGTGGTGTTGGTGAAAATGCCCAGCCCCTCCGCCAGCCCGGTGACCAGCACGCTGGAAGTGCGCTGCGCCTGGAACAATTGCACCACCGTGAGGATGTTGCAGCCCGCACCCACCGTGTGCGCCGGGCGCAGGTAGGCCGCGTCCACGCGGGCCAGGGTGAGCGACTGGCGCTCGTGCTGGTCCGGTCGCTGTGCGAGCACGCTGAGCTTGTGCCCGATGTCTGAAAACAGCAGCGCGCCAAAGCTGGTGTTGCGTGCAATCAGTTCGTTCACAGCTTCGTGCGCAAGCTGGTAGGCCACCACCTCTTCGGTCGCCACAAAACGGCTGCTGGCCCGCCCGGCAACCAGGCCGCGCCCGTCAAAGGTGTCGTCGGGTCCATAGGTGGCCAACACCTCGTCGCCTTCGGACTGCGTGATAAAGCCCTTGATGAGAATGAACAGGTGCGTAGGCACGGCACCCACCTCCAGCACCACGGCGCCCTCGGGAAAATAGGCGATGTCCACGCTGGCGCGCACCAGACGCTGCTCGTCGGGCGTCAGGCAGTCGAACGGCGAGGCCGAGAAATGGAAAGCATTGGGCATGGCAGGCGTCCGGGGCCCCGGTCAGGGCCGCGAAAATGGAAACCAGAACTTCATTGCAACGATGCAATTGCCGTGCAAGGCGCCTCTGGGGACTCGCTCAGGGCCTGTGCACAAATCCTGCGCCATTCAACCCTTCAGGCCTTGCGCCACACTTGCCGCAGCCTCCCACTCCGGCCCATCAAACCACGCGTCGCCCGTCAGGCAGGCACGCAGCATGGGCAGGCTGTCGAGCCCCCAGAACACCCGCTCCTGTGCCACGAAGGCGGGTACGCCGAACACACCGCACGCGACCGCAGCATCGGTGTTGCTGCGCAGCAGCGCCTTGGCGCGGGCACCGTCGGCGTCGTCCGGCTGCAACTGTGGCTCCAGCTCGGCGGCCAGGGCGGTGAGGCGCTGGGCATCGAGCGCCTCCAGCCCGTCTTGCCAGACATGGCGAAACGCGGTTTCGGCCACATAGCGGTTGATGCCCCCGTCCCGGCTGCAGGCCAGGGTCTGGCGCAGCAGCGGCAGCGGATTGAACGGGTGGCGCGCTGGCATCTTCAGTGGCACGCCCAAATGGTGGCCCAGCCAGACGGCGTGGCGGTACGTCCAGTCGCGCTTGGGCGCAATGCCTGCGGGCCCCGGGTTGCCGTGCTGCTGCAGGAGCGCACCCAGCAGCACCGGGCGGTATTCCACGCTGTAGCTCAGGCCCTCCAGCGCCTCGGGCAGGCGTTGGAACGCCAGCCAGGCGTAGGGCGAAACGAAGTCAAGGTAGAAGACGATGTGTTTCATGGGGTTCTCCATGTCAGTTATCCATACCGCGAACGCGGCACCCGCGACGCATGAAACCGGCGCGCCCCAGGCCCGGGCTCCCGCGCAAGGGCCGCCCCACCGCGCTGGGAGCGTCCCCCTGCCCGCAGCGCACAGCGCTGCGAGAGCGGGGGGATGGTGCGCAGCACCTCAAGGGGTGTTCTTTCACTTCAGGCCGGGGGAAAGGGCATGCCGGCGCGCTGCGCCAGTCGCGCCCAGATGGCCAGGCGCTGCGCGCTGTCGGCCTGGGCCCAAGCGCGGATTTCGGGAATGGTGCGATAGCATCCCTCGCACAGGCTGCCGTCGGCGTTCATGCGGCACACCGAGATGCAGGGCGACGGGATCACCTCGTCAGAATTTGCATCAAAATAGCCCCCATCGCTTAACAGTTGTGCGCGAACAGCTATTGATTTTGTAGCATTCATAGGGCAACTGGCTCCTGCACCACGTCGGCCACAGGGGCGCCGGTGAGCCGTTCGAGGTCTGAGGGGTGCAGCGGAAACACGCCATGCGGGTGCCCGGCTGCCGCCCAGACCACGTCAAAGCGCAGCAGATCGCGGTCAATCAGCGTGACCGGGGGTGTGGCATGCGCCACGGGCGATACGCCGCCGATCGAGAAACCCGTGCGGGATTTGACGAAGTCGGCGTCGGCACGGCCGATCTTGCCCACCAGCGCGGCCACTTTCTTTTCGTCCACGCGCCGGTCGCCCGAGGTGATGACGAGCACAACCGCATCGTCCTCCTTGCGGCGAAAAATGATGCTCTTGGCAATTTGCCCCAGCGCCACGCCCAGTGCGTCGGCGGCCTGCTGCGCGGTCCGTGCGGCGTCGTCGAGCATGCGCGGCGGGTGCCCATGGCCCTGCGCCTGCAGCGCTGCCACCACTCGCTGCACCCCCTCGGGCAGTCCCTGAAGTTCAGCTCCGCACATGGTCATCACCCTGCGCGCTTGTTGAGCAAGGCCACGGCAGCGCGGGAGTTGGGCTTGCGGCCCAGGAAGTCGCTGATGTAGGCGCCTGCATCCACGAGCTTGTCCAGATCAATGCCGGTCTCGATGCCCATGCCGCGCAGCATGAACACCAGGTCTTCGGTTGCCACATTGCCCGTGGCGCCCTTGGCGTAGGGGCAGCCGCCCAGGCCCGCCACCGAGGCCTGGTAGTTCCACACGCCCAGCTCCAGCGCCGCCAACGTGTTGGACAGCGCCTGGCCATAGGTGTCATGGAAGTGGCCCGAAACCTCATCCAGCCCATAGTGCTGCAGCGCCGCCTCGATGGCACGCTGCACCGTGCGCGGCGTGCCCACGCCGATGGTGTCGGCCACGTCCACGCGCTGCACGCCAATGCCCTTCATCAGCCCGGCCAGGTAAGCCACCTGCTGCGGGGCAATGTCGCCCTCGTACGGGCAGCCCACGGTGCAGCTCATGGCGCCGCGCACGCGGATGCCTGCGGCCAGCGCGGCCTGCACCACGGGCGCAAAGCGCTCGATGCTCTCGGCAATGTTGCAGTTGATGTTCTTGCGGCTGAAGGCCTCGCTGGCGGAGCCGAACACCACAATTTCATCGGGCTGCGTCTTCACCGCCGCCTCGTAGCCTTGCAGGTTGGGCGTAAGTACGGAGTAGCGCACACCCGCCTTGCGCGCGATGCCGGCCATCACCTCGGCGTTGTCGGCCATCTGCGGCACCCACTTGGGGCTGACGAAGCTGGTGACCTCGATCTCC
>Ga0138256_10008411_pt1 | contig 10838 bp, 8 predicted proteins | sample KNB2016incub_MG_FD_105486 | JGI IMG/M metagenome (GOLD analysis project Ga0138256, IMG submission 105486) | Active sludge microbial communities from wastewater in Klosterneuburg, Austria - KNB2014incub_MG | ecosystem: Engineered > WWTP > Activated sludge > Unclassified | place: Austria... | reverse complement strand
CCCGGACCTCACCGGCTGGGAGTTGCTCCGCCGGCTGTCGCCGCTGGAGAGGCAGCGGGTGCCGGTGATTGTCTTCTCCGCTTCGCCGCTGGCCCCCTCGCGTGTCGAGGAGTTCAAGCCGGCCGGTTTACTCGTGAAACCATTCCCGATTGATGCACTGCTGCGGCTGTTGAATGAAATTGTCGCACGTCTACCGGTGGCCCCAGATGCCTGATATCGCGTTCCTCGCCGTTGGAATCGGCTCGTTCGTCTTCTTTTACCTCGCGCTCGAATTTCTGAAGAAGGTCTGAGTTGGACATCGAAAACCTGGTCGTCCTCATCATCGCTATCGTCGCCGGCGCCTACATGCTGTATTGCCTGTTCCGCCCGGAAGACCTGTAGGAGTGGTGCCCATGGCAACCCAAGACATCGCCTTCCTTGTGCTCTCTGTCGCGTTGGTTGTTGCCCTGGCGAAACCCCTGGGCCTGTACATGAGCACGGTGTACGAGGGGCGCCGGACCTGGCTGCATCCGTTGCTGCGCCCGGTCGAATGCGGCATCTACCGCGCGGCCGGCGTCGATGAGACGCGCGAACAGGACTGGAAGCGCTACGCCGTCGCGCTGCTCCTGTTCAACCTCTGCGGCTTCCTCGTCCTGTACGCGATTCTCCGTGGCCAGGGCAACCTGCCGTTGAACCCCGAAGCATTGCCCGGTGCGAAGCCCAGCCTCGCGTTCAACACGGCTGTCAGCTTCATGACGAACACGAACTGGCAGTCCTACGGCGGAGAAACCACGCTCAGCTACTTCTCCCAAATGCTCGGGCTTACCTTCCAGAACTTCGTCTCCGCGGCAGTCGGCATGGCGGTGCTGGTCGCGCTGATCCGAGGCCTCACCCTGCACTCTGCGTCCACCATTGGAAACTTCTGGGTCGACCTGACGCGGGGCACACTCTACATTCTCCTGCCGCTCGCCTTCATCGTGGCCGTGTTCCTGGTGTCGCAGGGCGTCGTGCAGACGTTCGATTCCTACAAGGACGTGACGACCCTCGAAGGCGCGAGGCAGGCAATTGCGGTCGGCCCAGCGGCCTCCCAGGTGGCGATCAAGCAGCTCGGTACGAACGGTGGCGGCTTCTTCAGTGTGAACTCGGCGCACCCGCTCGAGAACCCGACTGAGTGGTCCAACCTCGTCCAGATGGTCGCGATCCTGGCCATCCCGGCGGGCCTTGTCTACATGTTCGGGCGGATGGTCGGCTCGCCGCGGCACGGCTGGATCGTGCTGGGCGTTATGACAGTCCTCCTCGTGGCCGGCGCAGTCACCGCGAACGTCGCAGAGCAGTCCGGAACGACTGCCGCGGAGAGCCTGGGCATCGCTACCAACGCCGGCGACGGCCAGCCCGGCGGCAACATGGAAGGAAAAGAGGTTCGCTTTGGCATCGGCGAGTCGACCACCTGGGCGGCGGCCACCACCGCTGCCTCGAACGGCTCGGTAAACAGCATGCACGACAGCTACACGCCGATCGGCGGGCTGGTCACGCTCGTGAACATGCAGACCAGCGAAGTGATCTTCGGCGGCGTGGGTAGCGGCATGTACGGCATGGCCGTCTACATCATTCTCAGTGTGTTCATTGCCGGGCTCATGGTCGGCCGGACGCCCGAGTACCTGGGCAAGAAGGTCGAAGCCCGTGAGATGAAGGCAGTGATGGCGGCGCTGCTCTCGTTCGGATTCGTTCTCCTCGGGTGGACAGCGGTCGGGGTGGTGAACAGCTTCGGAACGGACACGCTCAACAACGGCGGGCCACACGGTTTCTCCGAGATCCTCTACGCGTTCACCTCGGGCTCTGCGAACAACGGCTCGGCCTTCGCCGGCCTTGGCGTCAACGGCACCTTCTACAACCTCGGAATCGGCGTGTGCATGCTCGTTGGCCGTTTTCTCTTCATCGTCCCGGTGATGGTTATCGCTGGCAGCATGGCGGCGAAGAAGCGTGTCGAACCAGGCCCAGGAACGTTCCCCGTGGACGGGCTGGTCTTCGGGGGTCTGCTCACGGGCGTGATCCTGATCGTCGGTTTGCTGACCTTCTTCCCCACGCTCGCGCTCGGGCCAATCGTCGAACAGCTCGCCATGGGTGCCGGCACCACGTACTAGGAGTCCAACATGGCTACCGCGCCAGCTATACAGAAGCGTCAGAAGACAGCCTCCACCTGGACCGCTCCGGTCGTCGGCCAGGCGGTGCGTGAATCCGTCCTGAAGCTCGACCCGCGTACGCTCTTCAGGAACCCGGTGATCTTCCTCGTCGAAATCGGCGCAGTGGTCACGACGTTCCTCTATGTGCGGGACCTCGCCCGGGGCGGCGGCTTCGACCTGCTGCGCTTCGAACTGCAGGTGGCCATCTGGCTCTGGTTCACCGTGCTGTTCGCGAACTTCGCCGAAGCTATCGCCGAGGGCCGCGGCAAGGCGCAGGCCGCGAGCCTGCGCCGCACTCGAACGGAGACGACTGCACGCCGCATTCGTTCCGACGGCTCGATCGAGGACGTGCCGGGAAGCGTGCTGCGCAAGGGCGACAACGTTTTGGTCGAAGCTGGCCAGCTCATCCCGGGCGACGGAGATGTGATCGAAGGCGTGGCCTACGTGAACGAAGCCGCGATCACCGGCGAATCCGCTCCCGTCCTTAAGGAGCCTGGCACCGACATCCGCAGTTCGGTGACCGGCGGCACGACACTCGTGAGTGACCGATTGCGCATCCGCATCACGGCAAACCCGGGCGAGACGTTCTTGGACCGTATGATCGCACTTGTCGAGGGCGCATCCCGCGCAAAGACGCCAAACGAGATCGCCCTCAACATCCTTCTGGCCGGGCTGACGCTGATTTTCCTTATCGTCACGGTGACTCTGCAGCCGTTCGCCATCTACGCCGGGCAGGAGATCTCGACCATCGTCCTGGTGGCGCTGCTCGTGACACTCATCCCCACGACTATCGGCGGGCTGCTGTCCGCCATCGGGATCGCGGGCATGGACCGGCTCGTACAGCGCAATGTGCTGGCGATGTCGGGCCGGGCCGTCGAGGCCGCAGGTGACATCGATACGCTGCTCCTGGACAAGACTGGCACGGTCACGTTCGGCAACCGCATGGCGGCTGAGGTCATTGCGATCGATGACGCCGAGCCGACACGCCTCATCGCAGCCGCGGTCACCAGTTCGGTCCTCGACGACACGCCCGAAGGTCGATCGGTCATCGAACTGGCGCGCGCCCTCGGGTTCGGTAGCCTGGTCGAATCCGCGACGACGGCGATAGCCGGGGCCGAGTTCGTCCCCTTTGCCGCCGATACCCGCATGAGCGGCATCCGGCGCAATGGGACGGGCACCTTCAAGGGCGCGGTCGATGCTGTGGTCGCTGCTTCCGGCCGGCCTGCACCGCCGGCGCTGCAGGCGTCCGTCGAGCGTATCTCGGGCGAAGGTGGTACCCCGCTTGCCGTCATCGAAGGCGGGGAGGTGCTCGGTCTCATCTACCTCAAGGACACCGTGAAGCCGGGCATGCGAGCCCGTTTCGAAGAGCTTCGTAAGATGGGGATTCGCACCGTCATGGTCACCGGCGACAACCCACTCACCGCCGCGACGATCGCAAGGGAAGCCGGCGTTGACGACTTCATGGCCGAGGCGAAGCCCGAAGACAAGATCCGCCGCATCCGCGAAGAACAGGCGGCTGGCCGCCTCGTTGCGATGACCGGTGACGGCACGAATGACGCGCCGGCACTTGCGCAGGCTGATGTCGGCGTCGCGATGAACACCGGCACGCAGGCCGCGAAAGAGGCCGGCAATATGGTGGACCTCGACAGCGACCCGACGAAGCTCATCGAGATCGTCGGCATTGGCAAGCAGCTGCTCATGACGCGCGGCGCGCTCACGACCTTCAGCATCGCCAACGATGTGGCGAAGTACTTCGCCATCCTTCCCGCAGCCTTTGTGGTGGCCTACCCGGAACTCGACTCGCTTAATCTGATGCGCCTTGGCACCCCCGAGAGCGCCATCCTCTCGGCGGTCATCTTCAACGCGGTCATCATCGTTGCGCTGGTGCCGCTGGCTCTGCGAGGCATCGCCTACAGGCCGATCGGCGCGGGTGCGCTGCTTGCCAGGAACGCAGCGATCTACGGCGTCGGCGGGATCATTGCACCGTTCATCGGTATCAAGCTCATCGATCTCATCATCAACGCGCTGCGGTTGGCCTGAGGAGGCTCCTGTGAACACCACACTCAAAATGCTTCGCGAAGAACTGCGGCCGCTCGCTGGCGTGACGGTCGCCCTCATGTTGATCACCGCCGTGATGTATCCGCTTGCGGTCACCGGTATCGGCCAGGTTCTCTTCAACGGGCAGGCGAACGGGAGCGTGCTCAAAGTGGCCGGTGTGGCTGTGGGCTCCTCGCTTGTCGGGCAGACATTCGAAGGAGCTGAGTACTTCCATCCTCGTCCTTCCGCCGCGGGCTCAGGCTACGATGCAGCCAACTCCAGTGGTTCCAATCTCGGGCCGACAAGCGGCAAGCTCATTAACGGCGTCGAGGACGACCCCGCGACGGCCGATACCAACGAGTTATCCGCGGGTCTCGTGCAACGGGCTGCGACCTACCGCGAGGAGAACGGCCTTCCCACGGATACGGTAATCCCTGCGGACGCAATCACCGCTTCGGCCAGTGGGCTCGACCCGCACATCTCGCCGGCCAACGCGAGGCTCCAGGCGGCTCGCGTCGCGCAAGCGCGCGGCGTGTCTGAGGCGGAGGTGCTGGGCCTCCTCGATGACGCCATCGAAAAACCATTCGCCGGCTTTCTTGGAGCCGAGCGGGTCAACGTCCTCAAGCTCAACATCGGACTGAACAAACAGTTCCCGCTCCCGGAGTAAACGCGTGCGCCCAACGGACGACCCTCGACCCGACCCAGAGGCTATCCTGCGCAAAGTGCAGGAAGGCGAATCGACTCGCGGCCGACTGCGCATCTACCTTGGTGCGGCGCCGGGCGTCGGCAAGACCTACGCGATGTTGAACGAGGGCAAGCGGCGTAAGGCGCGGGGCACGGATGTGGTCGTGGGCTTTATCGAGACGTACAACCGGCCGCTCACCGTCGAAGCACTCGAGGGGCTCGAGGTCATTCCTCGGAAGCGCATCGAGTACCAGGGAGTCATCCTCGAAGAGATGGACACAGCGAGCGTCATAGCGCGCCGTCCGAAGGTCGCCCTGGTCGACGAACTTGCTCACACGAACGCTCCGGGTTCGGTTTACGAAAAGCGCTGGCAGGACGTTGAAGCGATTCGCGCCGCCGGGATCACCGTGATCAGCACGCTCAACATCCAGCACCTGGAGAGCCTCAACGACGTCGTCGCCGGGATCACTGGCGTGCGCGTGCGCGAAACGGTGCCGGACCACGTCGTGGATGAGGCCGACGAACTCGAAGTCGTCGATATCTCCCCCGAAGCACTCCAGTCGCGAATGCGCCACGGGAACATCTACCCACCGGAACAGGCCCGACACGCGCTGGAGAGCTTTTTCCGGAAGGGCAACCTCGCGGCGTTGCGCGAGCTCGTGCTCAAACGCGTCGCGCTGGGGGTGGAGCAGCAACTCCAGGAGTACATGCACGAAAACCGCCTCGAAGGCTGGGAGGCGGGCGAGCGCGTGCTCGTCCTTATCGACAATACGCATGCATCCGAGGTGGCGATCCGGCGGGCGTGGCGGCTGGCTCACGCCCTCAACGGAGAGCTGTTTGCGGCCTATCCGGCAACCCTACTGCAGGAGCAGGGCATGACCCATACCCTGACAGTGGCACTCGACCTCAACGCCACAACGCGCGAGTTGTCCGGCGAGGACCTGACGGCCGCACTCTCCGCACTCATTACCGCGGAGGGAATCACGCACGTGACACTCCTCGCTCGGCGGCCGCGACGGTTCGCCTGGTTCCGGCGCACTACGTTGGCCGAACATCTCCTTGCGCTGCACCCACACCTCGACATCCACCTGGTGCGATCGAATTGAGGGACGAACAATCCAGTGAAAGGGCCTGCGAGTAACGCATGGCCGCTGCCCGGCCTCGGCAGTTGACGCGGGCGCTACGAGTGGGGGTTGGCGATATCATCAGGCAGCCACACCTGAGCTGACCGCTCAGGCTTGCTCGCTGTGCGAAGCTGTCGGCCAGGGCACCGGTCGTGGATGTTCGGATTGTTCGGCGAAGCTTGCCAGCGCGGACAGCAGCCCAGCGTCTACATGCGGCGTTGTCGAAGAGACAACGCTCCGCAGGCCGTCAGCATCCCCTTCGACTTCAGCCGTCCAAGTTCCACCCGACTTCAACCTCTACACCTAACTGCCACCGGCAAAGCCGTGAGGCGCGCGATGTCCTCATTATGATTCGAGCTGAACCTTTCGCGCCGCGTCAATAGGAGACTGAACGCGCCCTGCGTCGATGGCATTCCGACGACCTTCCGAATGGCCTACCGGTTTCGACCAGCATCCGCATCGCATCAATCAGACTTGGATTCGGGTTTCGCGATCACACACAAAAAAACGGATGGCACACGGCTTTCGCTACCTACCATTGAACAAACATCGGCATGTGTGTTCGAAAGCGACCAACGATGCGGACTGCGCATCCGACTAGAAGTCAACTTGGACGTTCGCCCGAATCCGACGAGCCCTCCGCAAGAGGCCACCGGTGGCTACTCGACCACCATCGATGTAACGCGAACGTGACCGAGCGCGGCTCGCGGGGATAGGCGTCTTAGTCCATTGGCCGAGAGTTCGAATCTCTCCGGACCTCCAGACTCCTGTTTTGGTTCACAACCCAGCGTAAGGTGGGACGTGGCGCAATCACGTCCAAAATCGTGGGGACAACACCTAGAAGAGGCTGGGCCGACCCAAGGTTCTTGAGGGACGGATATTCATCCATCCCTCGTGAAACATCGGCCGAAAGTCGTCGATTCGTAAGCCGGCCCAAATGGGTCGACGAAGGCGAACTAGGAGCTTCGGCTTCCCGAGTTGGTCAATTCGGCCAACTGCTTTCGGACATCGGCCAGTTCGGCTTCAAGTTGGGTCTGATAGTACAAGAGCACTCCAGGGTCGTTGGCCGTCTGGCGAGCCGTTTCGCGGTTGTTGAGTCGATTACTGACAAGCCAGCTACGGTTCGTGGCAATTTCAGTCATCGATTAGCTCCTGGAAGGCACCCCGGGTGGGCGACGAGGACGTTCGCCATCACGGCGATTTGTTCGCCATGACGAATGACCTCGCCACAAAAGAGACAACGGTTCTTTTCAATCAGATTCATCCGAAAACGCTCCGAGTTGATAACACCAAGAATCGGCCAAGTCCGTCGGGAACTCGTGAAGGAATTGTTCGCCTCTTCACGCCCAACAACCGCCGCCGGCTTGAGAAGCTGTTCACGGTGCCACGGTAACCAGTGGCGTGGGCCAAACGTTTATGTTATCAATAGCGCTCGCGAAACAGATGAGCCTGGTGGCCGGAAGCTTAGGATGTCGAACCGATTGCTTTATTTGCGACGATGCTCCGACGGTTGTTGGGAGTCCAGCGACGACAAGGTCGGCTGGCAAGTCCTCACTGCGACCGATGCCCGCGAGGCTCTAGCGATTGCGAGCGCAATGGCGGAAGATGGCCTCGTCGCGACCATTGGACCGGATTTCGCCGGGCCCGTCCCCCTGAATGGGGAGTTGGACGCGCGCACGCTCCGAGCAACTTAGTTCCCAACGTACAACGGGGCCATGAAGAACCGACTTCCGCCGCCCGGCCGCGGCGGAAGCGGATCCCGACGGTGTCGTTCCTGCCTATCGGACGGTGAACGTCCGAGCACCGTTGTTCCACTGGAACATCCCCGCCCACCCCGGTGCAAAGATTCCGATCTTCACGGTGTAGGTTCCGGTGGGCAGATTGGATGGAGTCTGCCATGTTGTGGAAAAACTTCGTGCGGAATTCGCACTAAACGCCTGGCTGTCCCAGAACTGTTGGTGCACTTTCTGCCCGGTCGAACTGTAAACCTCGACATCAACCAGTCCCTGAGTCGGTGTGGTGGCGCGAACGGAGGCCGTGATGCGAATCGAGGAACCTCGATTCACGCGGCTCTTCGATGTTGCTGCCGAGGTGATCCATGTCGTTGCGCTTGATGGTGGTGACGTTGGGGTTGCCGTTGCGACCGGGGTGTTGGTCCGCGTCGGCGTGGCACGTGGTGTGCTTGTGCGGGTCGGAGTCGCGACGGCCGTGTTCATTCGCGTTGGCGTCGAAAGCGGAGTATTTGTCCGCGTTGGAGTCGCCGCGGGGGTTTTTGTTCGGGTGGGTGTCGCAACCGGGCTATTGGTCCGAGTCGGAGTGGCAGTTGCGGGAGCGGTTGTTCGGGTCGGCGTCGGGGTATTGACGGCTCCTCCCCCGCTGAGTGGCATCGCTCCCTGGCTGTAGTAGGCAGCAACCTTTTGCTTGAAGAAACCGCCATCGTCATCCGAGTTGAGTGACGTCGCGAGATTGCCGTTGATCGGGGAAGGGTTCGTTACCCCGTCACCGTTTGCGTCACAGGCACAGGTTGGCCCATCTGCGCCCCGTCCGAAGAGGAACGCCACAACGCCAGCGTCAATATAGGTGGCGAGATGCGCCCGCCCAGGATCATCGAGCAGCCACTCGACGCGATTATCCTGGTAGTGATTCCACGTATTGTTTTCGGCACGCATCTTCGTATTGCCCAGTGGAATCTGCCAGAGGACGATTCTCTTCTGAGCGATCGTCGAGAAGGTCTTCAAGAATCGCGCGTGACGGTCAAAGTCCTCCGCATCGAACCAAGATGCTCCTCCGTCGCCGTAGATTGCTTGCTTGAAGCCCGCGTCCCGGTCACTAAATTCAGCGAAGGCAAGATCGAAGTTCGTCCCCAGGGAGTTGTAGAAATTGGCAGCGCGCGTCGCCAACTGGTCGGTTGTGGCGCTGTTCGTCTGACTCCACTGGATATCGACCCCGGTCCCCCAGATGCTCAGGTGGTAACCCAGGTTGACGTTCGGCGCGTAGGTATCGCGGAGTTTCACGACCGCACGGGCGAAACCGCTCATGTTGTCGGGGAGCCCCGCCAGTTCGGGAAGGCCCGAGGCGGCGACTTTGGCGGCGACTGTGGACGCGTTGTCGTTGCTCGAGCGCTGTTCCACATATCCCCACATGTCAGGCTCCACGTGGAGGACCACCTGGTTGTTGGGAAACGCACCAGCGCGCTGGAAGAAAAGCTTCAGGTCATTCCAGTACGTAGCCATCGTCGAGCTGTTTGCCAGATTGGCGATAACCGCTGACTGTTCCCCCTGCGATGCGCCCGGCGAACTCTGGAAGATCTGGTAATACGTAAACACGGGCGTTATCCCGTTGGCGACCGAATCCTGGATGTAGTAAGTCGCAAACTGGCCGTTGCTGTTCCAATTTGCCCAACCATTCCCGGTGTTCACACCACCGGCGAGGTATTGATAGCGGAATCCGTAGGGTGCGACTGCCTTCGCTGAAGACGCACCCCCGGGCGAATCGGCAATGCCGATCTGGAGGGTGGACGGCCAACCCGGCGGCAGCGTGCCAGCGGCACTGGCGGTTTGGGTCTTACCCCCCGACAGGAGGACCAGCGTTGCGGCAGCGAGAATGAATATGAAACCAGCAGCGAATGCCAGGGAGCGTCGAAAGGTCATCAAAGAATCCTCTTGGCGGTCCTTGGCCCGCTCGGACCACCCAAGTTTAGATTCGGCGCGACCACGGGTAGGAAACCCCGAATGAGGTAACTCTTCTGTAAAAGATGGGGGCCCTCAACACTCAGTGGTCCTTGCTGTTCACTGGTCGCACCCGAGAGTTACGGCTCGGTAAGTCGAGCATGACTACATCCGCATGTCGCGGGCGGTTAACGTCATCTCGCTGCCGACGCCGTGTCCACTGGACCAGAAATGCGAGCGCCAAGGTAGCCGCCAGTTCGACGCTGTCGCCGAGATTCAGACCGGGAAGACCTGGATGACGATTGAGTGATGAGTCGACCTGGTGAAGTGAAATCGCTCGGACTACGAGGAACCCGCAGAGAGAGAACATCAGAACCAATGCTATCTGCACGACTCGGGATGTCGATCGTGCGATCCGCAGGAGGGCCGGGAGTGCGGCGAGGCAGGCAATGACAATGAAAACGATGACCATCGCCTGAAGTGGGCGACGGCGTTGATAGAGCCCATCGCTCCTCGCGAACTCGCGGATCGCCTCGACAGCCGCTCCGATCGTGTCCGTAATCAGGAGGACAGCAAGGATCGACGCTGTCCAACCCAAGATCACGAGAGCTCGCCTATCTGCGCGACCCGCCCGCCGTGAAGCTCCGAATGACGAGAATGCCAGCAGGCCGAAGGCGCAGAACCGAAGCAAATCAGACATCGCGTATGTTTCTCATTGGCCTTGTTAAATCCTTCAACCGAGCCGAACCGCGGATTACCGGCCCTTCGAGCTCGCTGCGAGAAGCACCCGAAGCTTGTCCTTCGTCCGGCCTGTGGTGAGCAGCGAAGGCAACCCACCCCGGACGATGCCGGTCTCTGGAGCAAACTGCACGAGCCTGCGAAATCGCCATTGTCGCTGCGGTTGCAGTTCGCGGACCCGTTCCAGCGGCCACATTCGCTTAAACAGCGCGCGTGAAATGGCCCCTTGGTGTCCGGCCAGCTTCAGCGCTGCAGCGGGCATCGGCGTAGCGAGCACCCTGGGAAGAAGCCACAGCGTGTAGGAAAGAGCCGCCAGGCAGCCTTGTTCACGGGCCCTCGCCTCAACCTTGGTCCAGTCCAGGTGTCCCGAACGAACCATCAGGTCCAGGTCCTTGAACCAGATGAGGCGTTCGTAGCCGTGGCGATTT
>Ga0138256_10008409_pt1 | contig 10839 bp, 8 predicted proteins | sample KNB2016incub_MG_FD_105486 | JGI IMG/M metagenome (GOLD analysis project Ga0138256, IMG submission 105486) | Active sludge microbial communities from wastewater in Klosterneuburg, Austria - KNB2014incub_MG | ecosystem: Engineered > WWTP > Activated sludge > Unclassified | place: Austria... | reverse complement strand
ATATCACGATCACTTTCAACGTACCTGTAATTAATCCGGTGATCCAGTTGGTTGGCTTGGGTGGCTATTTTACATCTTCAGGAAACACGCTCGGCTTTTCTACAGAACTGGAGTTGGCCAGTGCCGGTGTAACATTGCAGAAAATCTCAGGTTCATCTGAACTGCAGGTGACTTCAAATAAAATCCTGAATAATGCGCCCAGTCCAAATTCAACAACAGGTTCAGGTGCAGCCACCGGTTCAGTAAAAGCCGCTGGTTTTGTATCTCAGATCAAATTCAAAGTATATGTTCGCGGTGATGGCGGAAATACAAGATGGAGCAGCAGTTCCATGCACCCTGGCGACCTCTGGATGATTGGTGTTTCTGTTGGTTCTTCTTCCGCTTTACCCGTACCCGTTAAGTTATCCTCTTTTACAGCCACATTGAACAACAACAAAACAGATCTCAGGTGGTCCACCGCCACCGAGATCAACGCCAGCCATTTTGTAGTGGAAAGAAGCCTGGATGGTGTTAATTTCTCCGATGCAGGAATGGTATTCGCCGCAGGAAATTCAACTGAAACACTCCACTACAATTTTTCAGATAACCTGCAAACTGTTTCTGCTGCTGTGATCTGGTACCGGTTGAGAACAGTGGATATTGACGGGATGACTGAATACTCTGATACCCGCATTATCCGGATCGGTAAAATGACAGAGAAGAACATGACCATCCAGTCATTCCCCAACCCGGCCACTACTGAACTCAGAATCAGTATCCCGGCAGACTGGCAGACTAAGAAAGTGCAGTATGAACTGATCAGCCTTTCAGGACAGATCGTAAAAAGAGTACAGGCGAACAGCAGCAATCAGACAGAAGTGATTTCAATTGCCACACTCGCTCCCGGTATGTACGTTGCCCGCGTAAGCTGCGGAGACCAGGTAGCTCAGCAAAGAATTATCAAGCAGTAATAAAAATATTTTCAGTTCAGGACGGTAAAAGGCCATCTCATTCATTTGAGGTGGTTTTTTTACATTTGGGAAAACCACATGAAATTCTCCCTCCTTTTTTTGACCACCCTGCTATTTTGTGAAGTTTCCTTTGCACAACAATCAGCATTTCCAAAAGACTGGGTGGGTAACTGGAAAGGCGAGCTGATCTGGATCCGGAGCGGAAAAACGGATACAACCCGCGTACCCGTTCAACTACGAATACATCCTGCCGACAGCATCAATACTTATACCTGGCAAATTATATACGGTTCAGCTGGAGACGATAACCGGCCCTACCTGCTCAAACCGGTGGATCCTGCCAAAGGCCACTGGGTTGTTGACGAGAAAAACGGGATCCTGCTGGATCAGTTCCTGATTGGAAACAGGCTCTGTGGAGCCTTTACGGTACAGCAGTCAACCATTATTAATCAATACTGGCTGGAAGGCAACCGGCTGATGATTGAGTTTCTTAATGTTGGGGCGCATACGCTTCACAGTACAGGAAAGGGAACAGAGGACAGCCCGGTCGTCAACAGCTATAAAGTTGCCAGTTATCAAAAAGCTGAATTAAGAAAGGAGAACTGAGTTAAGGTGACGTATTTTTGCGCAAATTGAAAAGATGAGACTGGTCAGTTATTTCCTGTTAGCTACATTCCTTTTTTCCTGCGGTCAGAATAATGTGAAGCAGGACAAAAGCCTGAAGAAATATTTTGATGAACACAAAGCAGAAGGCTGTTTTGCCCTGATGAATAATGCCACCGGAAAATTTACAGTGTATAACCTGGGGCGTTACCGAGATAGCGGCTATCTCCCGGCCTCAACTTTTAAAATCGTGAACTCCCTGATCGGACTGCAAACCGGTAAAATTGTAAACGACAGTATGGTGATTCCCTGGGACGGTGTCAAAAGGTTCCGGGAAGAATGGAACAAGGACCTGACCATGTACGAAGCCTTCCGGGTGTCCGCAGTTAATTATTACCAGGAAGTGGCCAGAAGAATTGGAAAAGATACCATGCAGTTCTGGCTCGACAGTCTGAAGTACGGCGTGAAAGAAGCCACCGAACAGGTGAAAATCCGAAGCAGCGTTGACAGTTTCTGGCTCGATAATTCATTAAAAGTGACCCCGGATCAGCAACTGGGATTAATGAAACGCCTGTATTTTGATCAATTGCCTTTTTTCAAAACATACCAGGAAATGGTGAAGCGGGCCATGCTTTTTGAAGACAATGCCAATTACCGGATGGGATATAAAACCGGATGGGGATTTACCGAAAATGGTCATGCGCTGGGTTGGGTACTGGGCTGGATCGAAGAAAACAAACACCCGTATTTTTTTGTGCTGAATCTGGAATCGCCTGACCGGGACTTTGATATGTTTAAAATACGTATGAAAATCCTCACTGATATTCTGAAACAACTAGGCTTTTTCGAAGGAAAAATGTAAGCCGGCTCCTTTTGGTTCAAAACTTGATATATCTAACGGATTGGACCTGACTTTTCAATATAAAAACCTGCGCTGGCCCTGGCTGATTTTGCTGGCATTGCTCCTTTTATTCGGCATTTACCTTATTTGGAAGAAAAGAACCCTGCGGAAAACAGGTGAGCTCCGGTTATTGCAACTACTAACTGCAAGCTATTCTCCCACCCGCTTTTACCTGAAATATTTCCTGCTGTTCCTGGCCATCACTGTCGGTATACTGGCAGCCATGAATCCCGGGAAAATCAGCGGACAAGAAAAGCAGCAAAGGAAAGGAATCGACCTGACCATTGCGCTGGATGTAAGTAAAAGTATGCTCGCAGCCGATATCAGTCCCAGCCGGCTGGAAAAAGCCAAACAGTTTATCAGTAAACTGATTGACGTCATGCCCGATGACCGGATCGCCCTGGTCCTTTTTGCAGGTAAAGCTTATATGCAGATGCCGCTCACTACTGATCATGGCGCAGCCAAACTTTTTGTAAGTGCAGCAGGTCCGGAAGCCATACCCGGACAGGGTACCGTGATCAGCGAAGCCATGGACATGGCCAGCCGGGCTTTCAGCAGCGGTGAAAAAAAATTCAAATCCATTTTGTTGATTTCCGATGGAGAGGATCACGATCCGGATGCAGGAAAAAAGGCAAAAGAACTGGCCAGTCAGGGCGTCATGCTCATTACTATCGGAGTGGGATCTGCAGAAGGCTCGGTGATTCCTGACCCCCTCACCGGATTGGATAAAAAGGATGCATCCGGTAATACCATCATCTCAAAACTGAACGAAGACCTGTTAAAAGAACTTGCGACTACCACCAACGGACTTTACCTGAATTTGCAGGGTACAGAACCGGCCGTAAATGCGGTAAAATCACAACTGAGCCAGATTGAAAAAAAGGCTTTTAGTGATCAGTCACAACTTCAGTTCCAGGGTTTTTTTATCTGGCTGGCCGCTGCCATGCTTTTATTATTGCTGGTGGAACCATTTGTAAAAGGAAAAAGGAGGGTGCTGGCATGAAACAACTGTTAGTCGTTTCTATTTTACTTATTGCTTGCAGCCAAAAGCTCTGTTCGCAGCAGGTAGTAATGGACATTGAAGAGGGCAATGGATATTATAAAAACAATGAATACAGCAGAGCCGCTGATGCCTACCAAAAAGCAATGGCCGCAGATCCTTCCAGTAAAACCGCAAAATTCAACCTCGCCAATACGCAATACAAGCTGGATCAAAAAGTGGAGGCGGTCCAAATGTTTACCGCCCTGACCAGGGATGCCCGGGAAAAGGATATCCGCGCCAAATCATTTTATAATAAGGGTGTTATCCTGAGCCAGCAGAAAAATCTGGAAGAAAGTATTGAGGCTTACAAGAATGCGATCCGGCTGGACCCTTCAGATAAGCAGGCAAGGGAAAACCTGCAAAAAGCCCTCCTGGAACTTCGGAAAAAAAATGCAGCTCCCAAAAAAGATAATAAACAGGACAAGAAAAAACAGGATCCAAAACAGCAAAAGCAGCCTCAGTCCCGTATGAGTCAGAAAGAAACGGAACAGCGACTCAAATTACTCCAGCAAAAAGAAAAAGAAGTACAGCAGCGCCTGCAACGTGATAAGGCCGGTGAGGGTGGTTCCCGTCCCAAAGATTGGTAAACAATGCTGCTCCATTGTTGTTAGATTTGCGTTATGCAATCCTATTGTGCTGCACTTACAGCTTATCAAAGGCTCAGAACAAGGGAAGTAAATATCGGCGGACTCCTGCTGGGAAATCTGCATCCTATCCGGGTGCAAACCATGACCACCACCGATACCATGGACACCCTGGCCACCATCGAACAAAGTATCCGTTGTATTGAAGCCGGGGCCGAGTTGATCCGGATTACGGCCCCTTCAAAAAAAGAAGCAGAAAACCTGCTGGCGATCAAAAACGGCATCAGGGAACGGGGATTCCAAACACCCATCATTGCCGATATACATTTCACACCCAATGCGGCAGAAATCGCTGCCAGGATCATTGAAAAAGTGAGGGTGAATCCAGGGAATTATGTAGACAAAAAGAAATTTGAGCAACTGGAATACACCGATGCCGAGTATGCTGCTGAAATTGATAGGATCCGCGAACGGTTTACACCGCTGGTGAAAATTTGCAAAGAATACGGAACTGCGATGCGGATTGGTACCAACCATGGATCCCTGAGCGACAGGATCATGAGCCGATATGGTGATTCGCCCATGGGGATGGTGGAAAGTGCCATGGAGTTTCTGCGCATTGCCAGGGGAGAGTCCTATCACAATATTATTCTGAGCATGAAAAGCAGTAACCCGCAGGTAATGGTACAGGCTTACCGCTTACTGATCAAAACCATGCAGGATGAGTTTGGTGAAATCTATCCCCTGCACCTGGGTGTTACAGAGGCCGGTGATGGGGAAGATGGCCGGATCAAATCGGCTGTTGGCATCGGCACCCTGCTGGAAGACGGAATTGGGGATACTATACGGGTATCTCTTACGGAAGATCCTGAATTTGAAATTCCGGTTTGTAAAGACCTGGTGCAGAGATATGAACAGGGCACAGGCCATTCCACCTATGCGAGCCTGGAACCCATTACCAAAATTCCATACAACCCCTTCGAATATAAAAGAAGAATAAGCTTCCCGGTAGATAATATCGGTGGGAAACAGGTACCGGTTGTAATTGCCGACCTGAGCCGGATCGAAGAAATTGGTCCCGAACACCTGCGCAGTGTGGGGTATGATTATAATCCGATAACAGACAAATGGAATATCAGTGACGGAGCAGCTGATTATATTTTTACAGGTCACCAATTGCTTCCTTTTTCCTTACCCGGTACCCTGAAAGTGATTGTGTATCCCGCCACCTGGCAGGAAGCGGCTGATGCCAAAAAATATTTCCCCATCTATAGTGAGAAAGGTTATCTGGAAGCAGAACAAAAAAGTGAACAGCTTAATTTTGTAATGATCGATTGCTATAATGATGGCCAGCCTCCTGCTGATTATTCTGTACCGGAATTATTAGGGAAAGATGAATCGGTCGTATTCTGCCTCAGCTCTACAAACAGAAATGCCATGCAATCTGTCAGACGGATGCTGATTGAATTCATGGACCGGGACATTCAAAATCCTGTTGTACTGATGACGGACAGCAGCTGGCATACACCGGATGAGCACCTGATTCATTTTGCCGGGGAAACCGGCGCCCTCTTACTGGATGGGATGGGAGATGGTATTTGTTTGGGGTACAGTAGCAAGGCAGCCATGGATACGGTGAAAGCAAAAGGACGAACCTACCTGCCAGTAAATGATATATACCAGTTTACTAATAATACTGCCTTCAGTATACTACAGGCCACCAGAACCCGGATTTCCAAAACAGAATATATCAGTTGCCCGAGTTGCGGAAGAACCCTGTTTGACTTGCAGGAAACAACAGCAAAAATCAGGGCCGTTACGCATCATCTCAAAGGAGTAAAAATTGCCATCATGGGTTGTATTGTTAATGGCCCGGGTGAAATGGCAGATGCTGATTTTGGTTATGTAGGCAGCGGACCGGGGAAAATTACACTGTATAAAGGCAAAGAAGTCATTAAGAAAAATGTGAGCAGTGATATTGCCGTCAATGAACTGATTGAATTACTCAGGGAAAACGGCGCCTGGATTAACCCTTCATCCAACGAATGAAGTCACAACCTGTCATATTCGTTTTCTTTGGTGCACTGGCACTACATATTGCCGGTATGGAAACCGGAAATCAGTGGATGCAGTATGTTTCCAAACCAGCGCTGATGCCCTTGCTGATGATTTATTTTGCAGCCAGCACTAACAGTCAGTCCAGCCCCTTGAATAAATGGATCCTGCTGGCACTGTTTTTTTCCCTGGCAGGTGATGTGTTGCTGATGTTCCAGGAAAAAATTCCGGATTTCTTCCTTTTTGGGCTGGCGGCCTTTTTACTGGCGCATGTTTTTTACATTTTTTTCTTTCATGCCATCCGTGTGAAGGAAGGAATCAAGGCAAAGCCACTTTTGCTATTGCCAGTCACCATTTACTATGCAGGGCTGATGTTCTGGTTGTCGCCCTATCTGGGGGAAATGGCGATGCCGGTAAGGATATACGGGTTGATCATCAGTTTTATGCTGATGCTGGCTTTGCATATTTTTTATATCCGGAATAAAAAAGCAGCTCCGTTAATGGTTGCAGGTGCCCTGCTATTTGTACTATCTGATTCCATTCTGGCCATCAATAAATTTTATATGCCTTTTCATCTGGCGGGTACGCTCATCATGCTGACCTATGGATTTGCCCAGTACCTGATTGTACAGGGCGCTGTGAAATATATACAGGCCGGAAAAAAATAATTAAAGTCTATTACTACTCCTTATATCAATGCTATGCAGCAAACAGATTTTTTAGTGATCGGTTCGGGAATTGCGGGACTGACCTATGCGCTCAAAGTAGCCGCACATTTTCCAGACCGGAAAGTACTGGTGATGACCAAGGCCACCGCTGATGAAACAAATACCAAATATGCGCAAGGTGGCATTGCAGTGGTCAATGACATGGAGAATGACAGTTTTGAAAAACATATTGAAGATACCCTGATCGCCGGTGATGGTTTGTGCAGCGAAAGAGTGGTGGAAATTGTGGTAAAAGAGGGGCCTGACCGGGTACAGGAGATCATTGACTGGGGAGCCCGCTTTGACAAGGAAAAAGATGGGGATTACAAGAGAGGCAAAGAAGGCGGACATTCCGAGTCCCGCATCCTGCATCATAAAGATGTTACGGGAAAAGAAATGGAAAGAGCCCTGATTGAAGCTGTAGCCAATCAGAAAAATATAGAATTCATCAAGCATTGTTTTGTTATTGATATACTGACCCAGCACCATTTGGGTTACCTCGTGAACAAAGCCACTCCGGATACAGAATGTTATGGGGTATATGTATTGAATCTCCAGACCAATAAAATTGAAAAGATACTCGCCAGGGTAACCCTGCTGGCTACGGGTGGCAACGGACAGGTTTACCGGACTACCACTAACCCTTCTATTGCCACCGGTGATGGCGTGGCCATGGTTTACCGTGCAAAAGGAAGGGTAGAGAATATGGAATTCATCCAGTTTCATCCCACTGCTTTATATGAACCCGGTGTAAAAGGCCAGGCCTTCCTGATTACAGAAGCTGTGCGGGGTGACGGAGGTATTCTTCGCAATAAAAACGGGGAAGCCTTTATGGAAAAATATGATGAAAGAAAAGACCTGGCACCCCGCGATATTGTGGCAAGGGCGATTGATAGTGAAATGAAAAAAACCGGTACCGAACATGTGTGGCTGGATTGCCGGCATTTTGGGAAGGAGAAATTTATAGAGCATTTCCCCAATATCTATGAGAAATGCCTGAGTATTGGAATTGATATCACCAAACACATGATTCCGGTATCGCCGGCAGCACACTATAGTTGCGGCGGGATTCAGACGGATGAATGGGGAAGAAGCAGTATCCGTAATCTGTATGCTTGCGGAGAATGTGCGTCTACCGGTTTGCATGGCGCCAACCGTCTCGCTTCTAATTCATTGCTGGAAGCCATGGTATTTGCCCACCGCTGCTACCTGGATATCACTGAAAAACTGGAACAGATTTCCATTATACCGGATATCCCAGACTGGAATGCGAAAGGTACATCCGAGCCCCGGGAAATGATCCTGATTACTCAAAGCCTGAAAGAATTACAACAGGTGATGAGCGATTATGTGGGGATTGTCCGCAATGATGTGCGTTTACAAAGAGCCATGCGAAGACTCGATCTGCTTTGGGAGGAAACGGAATTGTTGTACCAAAGCTCCACACTTTCGCCCCAGCTGCTGGAATTGAGGAATATGATTACGGTAGGATACCTGATTGTGAAAGGGGCTACCTTCCGTAAAGAAAGCCGTGGGCTGCATTTTAATACAGATTATCCGGGTAAGAGTCACCTGGTGCAGAACATTGTGCTGTAGGGGTTATCTTTGCCCATCATGTATTATGTTGTTTACGGTATTTTATGGTTGTTTTCCCTGCTGCCACTAAAGGTCCTGTATCTGTTTTCCGAGTTTTTTTACGGAATGGCATTTTATGTTTTCAAGTACCGAAGGAAAGTGGTATTGGATAATTTGCAGATTGCATTTCCGGAAAAATCAGCAAAAGAGCGGGTGCGGATTGCTAAAAGTTTTTACAGGAATTTTATAGATACATTTATTGAAGCGGTCAAGCTCATCTCAATGAGCGACCGGCAGATTGAAAGACACAGTACCGGGGAGTTTGAATTAGTCAACAGCCTTACCGAACAGGGAAAAAATATACATGCAATGGCGGGTCACCAGTTTAACTGGGAGTTTGTAAACCTTCTTTTTGCGAAAAATCTCAAAATACCATTCGTAGGAATCTATATGCCGATCAGTAATAAAATACTGGATCGCGTATTTTATAATATCAGGAAACGATATAGAACAGTGCTGATCTCTGCACAGGATTTCAAAAATAAACGGCATGAAGTATTTGCCAATCAATACACGCTGGGTTTGGCTGCTGACCAGAATCCGGGTGATCCTTCCAATGCCTACTGGATGGATTTTATGGGAAAGCCGGCACCATTTGTAACCGGACCTGCCAAAGGGGCTGTAAAGAATAATACAGCTGTTTTAATGGTGGCATTCAAAAAAGTAAAAAGAGGGTACTATCATTTTTCTGTCCGTTTGATTACAGAAGAAGGTTCTCAATTTAGTCCGGAAGAGCTAACTTATATGTATAAATGCAGACTGGAAGAAGTCATCCGGGAGGATCCTTCCAATTATCTCTGGAGCCACCGGCGCTGGAAACATCAGTGGAAGCCAGAGTACGGAGAAATCTTTTCATTCAAAAAATAATGGTCAGCTTAACGGCTAAGTTCTAGCCACGAAGGCACTAAGGCACAAAGATTGGAGTCTCTTTTTTATTTAAGTCTTTGTCCAAAGGACTCTTCGAGTGCCTTCGTGGTAATATATCTATTACTGAAGCCGTTGCCTTTTTACAAAAAGGCCCGATTATTTGCTTTTCTTTTTCCACTTCTTTATCTGCAGATAATCCAGGAAGTAAATCACTTTCAGGGAAAGATTATTATTGTCGTCGGCCTGCATGGTTTTATCGAAGTTTTTGAAATAGCCGTGATCGGTGGTCCGGTTAAAATCATAGGCGGCATTTTTCCAAACAATATTGATAAAGCTGCCCGGAGCATACTGCCAGGTAAAGACGGCATCTACATTGAATGCATTATAATTCTGGTCTACATCCTGGTTAAAGCTATTGTTCGGGGCCAGTCCTCCATCTTGTTGAAGGGTGTAAAAGCTTTTATAATGTACTTCACTCCAGTAATGGCGTACCCTGGTATTGATACTCATTTTGCTGCTAAAGCTGTATTTGATATTCAGGATATTTTCAACACTTTCTACGTCTCTTCTGCCAAATATTACATCACTGCCGCTGATGGCAGCAAAACCGGCATTATTTGTCTGCGGTGATACATTCAGGTTATGGCTGATGGTGAGTTTATTATTAAAGCGGTAACGGTTGCCCAGGCTCACGCTGTAACGCAAACTGTTGAAAAGGCTTCTGTCTATAAACATGGTTTCTAATGAAAGCGAATATTTTTTAGCATTATTAGTTTCAAACCAGATACCAATAAAATAATTGGACCATCCTCTGAATACTTTTCCTGGGACCCGGGGTTCGTAGTAGTTATTGCCCTTTGGTTCATAACCGGTAAAGAGACCGGCATACCAGAGATTCTTGAGCTGTCCGTTTACGTTGAAATTTAAATTGGCCGCCTGAAAGGAGCCAGGGTTAAGTCGCCGGGAATAAGTAAGGTTAAAATTCATGAAAATATTATTATACCAGTTAGTGGGTTTGATCCAGCGATATCCGACCCATGCATTGTGGTCAACGTAATTGGTATAAGTAAAATAACCCAGATCATTGCTGTTGAATTTACTGTTCACCAGCTCCTGGCCAACATTGAAATTAAAACGGCCGCTGGTTTTGCCAAATGAAAAGGAGTGACTGTAGCCGCTCTGGTTTTTGCCTCCGGGGAGGAAGCCAATCAGCTGACTGACCGCCAGTTTGCCACTTACATTCCAGGTATTCTTTTTATCATTCAGGCTGAATAATCCTGCCGTAACATTGGCATCATAATCTCCTCCGCTGCGCCATACATTCGTATTGACCAGCGATACACTGGAGTTATTCTTCATGGTCTGATCGAGCACAATTACACTGTAATTGGTCAGTGGATCGATCATGACTTCCCGCTGTTCTTTGGTATTCGGATCTTCCAGAATAGCGTAGCGGGTATTCGTGATCGCATTCAGTACCCCGATGCCCAGTCCT
>Ga0138256_10008408_pt1 | contig 10841 bp, 8 predicted proteins | sample KNB2016incub_MG_FD_105486 | JGI IMG/M metagenome (GOLD analysis project Ga0138256, IMG submission 105486) | Active sludge microbial communities from wastewater in Klosterneuburg, Austria - KNB2014incub_MG | ecosystem: Engineered > WWTP > Activated sludge > Unclassified | place: Austria... | reverse complement strand
TATTACTAATTCCAACTAAATCAACACTACCATTGTTATCAAAATCTGCTGCAGTAACGCCATTAGCGCCAGTGATTGGATAAGTGTTATCTTGGGTAAAATTCAGCGAACCATCGTTTTTAAGTATTGTAATCACGGGAATTAAAGATGGCCAGCTGCCCATAGTTCTAAATGCGGCATCAAGATCTCCATCAGCATCAAAATCATTTACAACTGGATTGCGAGGATAAGTGCCTGTACCGCCAAGGTTAAGAAAATTATCAAAAACACCTAAACTATTATTTAACCCAATCCCAACACCATTCTGATACCAATCACATTTTATAAAGTCTAAATCATAATCGCCATCAAAATCTCCACCCGCAAGTTCATCTGGATGTGGTCCAAGATACGGTCCACCAACAAATGAAAAATTTCCGCTTCCATCGTTTTTAAGGATTTTAAATACTCCCCAATAATCACCTGTACCACCTATTATATCAAGATCGCCATCGTTGTCAATATCACCAACAATATTTCTAATACCGGCAGGTACGTTTATTGTAGTACTGCCAGATGGAGTAAAAACACCAGCTCCATCATTCTTATAGAAAATAGCATTACCCGTGTTACAAAGTGCAACAAAATCATTATCCCCATCACCATCAAAATCTCCGGGACATGTTGCAATCGGTGCATTAGCATCTATAGTTGGTAGAACCCACGAAAAGATTCCCTGTCCCGTACCTCTTAAAATCCTAATTTTATTTTCTTCATTTGTAGAAACAATCATATCCAAATCTCTGTCGTTATCAATATCAGTAAATGAAATTGAGTAAGGCTTAAATACGCCTGCCATTTCTTCACCAAGAGTAAATCCACCTGAACCATTATTTAGCAGGATAGTATATTTTGAGCTATCATAATTACTTACGATAACATCAATTTTGTTATCGTTGTTAAAATCTCCGCTTAAAATATTTGTAGGGGGAAAGTTTAATTGGAACGAATCCGCAACAGCAAATTTAACCGAACCTTTTTCTGGTTTTACATTAAACTGAAAAATAAATGGTGAAAGATTAATACCGCTAACAGATTGAATCGAAGAATCCAGAGTTACAGTAATTTGCTCACCATATTTAAATGGTACGGTTGGTTGAATTTCTAGGATATTTGTTGAGGATTGATATGAAAAAATTAATTCATAACTACCAGTCAAATTACCGTGAGTTGAAATACTATTATAAGTAAGTGTAGCTTCATTTATTGGTTCTGAAAAATATACTTTTATTGATTCGTTATACTGGCAATTGTTAGAGTTTGGTAGTGGATATACTTCACTAATCAACTGCGGGTAATAAGTAGTTGAATCATCATATAACGCAAGTATCTCGTTTTCGTTTAACACACGATTATAAATTCTAAAATCATCTAACTTTCCATTGAACTCTATTCCCGGAGTATGATTACGACCTATATAGAAATTATGCCCGGGTAGATATTCCATACTCATATAATGAATGTCTGTTTGTTTAAGTTCGCCATTAATATAAAGTGAAGTTGTGGAAGAAGTTTGGTTGTTTTTTTTATAAGTAACTAAAACATTAACCCATTCATTTAGGTTTGTTAAAATATATGTTGGATTAATAATACTAAGTGGATCAGATCTATACGCGTTGAAATAAGAAAATGAAGTGCCATTAAAAAATTGTTGATACCTGGACCCACCTTCAATCCATCCAATTACAGCACCTGCATCATCATATTGAGAAATATTGTACCACCAGGAAATCGTTAGACTATCAGAAAATAAATTTGGATTATCTGCAATAGTTATAAAATCATCAACCCCATCAAAACTATATGCTCTTCCATCTGTGCCAAATCTATCCTGAGTTAGAGAAGCACCTGATACAGTACCATTATTATTATTTCCGCTTTCATCATTTGCGTTTCCATTAAAAGGTAAAAACAAAACTAAGTCAGTATATGTATTATTGTATTCCTCCAAAATTTCTGCATCACTTAGTACTCTATTAAATATTTTAACTTCATCAACCGCACCGGACATATTTGCTGCGCTACAATTATTCTGGAATACCTCTCCAATTGAAATGGGATAAGGACTAAAATTTGTATAATTTATATTTGCTGAATTTTCTAACTGACCATCAATATAAATTTTGGCTGCTCCGCTGATTCCATCATAAGTAGCTGTTAACATATACCATCTATCTTCAACCAGAGTTTCACTGGTTCTAACAGTTTGCCAACCTGAATTACCTAACCATAACTGGAATTGGCCGTCGTAGTCTATCCCCAAGACAAGGCCATTAACATATCCGCAAACATGCTTGCCAATTATTACTGAATAAGTGTTTTTGTATTTTACCCAACTGTTTAAAGTAAATCCTGTTTCTAAATTAATATTTATAGTATTTGCAAGTGAAATATTACTTGTTTGATTTGGGAATGTGTATGCACTGTTTTGAGTATTAAATCTATCAGGGACTAATGTAGCATTTCCATTTAAAGTTCCATCGTGTCCATTACCGCTCACATCAATTGTGTTGCCGTTAAAAGGATAATAGGCAACCAAACTTGTATCTGTAGTTTGTGCTAACATTGAGCCGGAAATAACAAAAAGCACAATTAAGCTGAATATAGTTTTCATATTTAACCTATTGGATAATTTTTAATAATTAGAAAATTATTTGCGAGTAGTTTGATTTGATAATAAAATTGGATTGTTACATAACCTGTAACTTTGAGAAGAAAATATTTAAATAAAACATTAGTCTGGACTACGAACACATTTACTCCCCTGAGAGTTTTTTGTGTACTTCAAACTTAAATTAATTAAGTTGTTAAATCAATTATCGTGCAATAAAAATGTTTTTAGATAAATAATTTTAGTAATCCCAAATCTTAACTAATAACCAGTATCAACAGGTGATATCATACTATCAAGTCCGATTTCATTTATCAAATCGGAATAGTTAATCAATTTGATACCATTGCTTTCAAAAATGTTTTGCTGTTTGGCAAATAACAAAGCGTTCAATTCAGCCTCACGATGTTTACTCATTCCCTGTAATCCAAATGAATTCATATCAATCATTGCCTGTAACTCAGGATAATCTTTTCCGATGTGACAAACTAAAAGATTAACCCGATCTGATTTTATATTTTTACTCATATCTAAAAGAAAATCTTTCTTCTTATCAATATCGATTGAATACATTGATTCAATATCCTGCTCACCAAAATATCTTGAGATTCCAAGTCCATATTCTTTTGCAAGCTTTTCAACAATCGCTCGATGTTCAGGTTTTTCAACTGCAGTTCCCATATGATAATCAACATAAGAAATTTTTATTCCGCTATTAATTGCTCTTTCAATTTGTGCCCGCAGTTCGATTTCTATTTCTTCAGATTTTGGATTGTTAGAAAAAAACTTTTCGCGAGAAGGAAAGAAATATCCATTTTCATCAACAAGCGAAGGAACTCTATCTCTGCCGGCAATTGGTCCCCAGCGATAATTTTTCCATTCAGCATTTAAAGTTAGATGAATTCCAACTGTTATTTCAGGATGTTGTTTAAGAATATCAACAGCTTCCTGGTACCATGCGCAGGGAAACATAACTGATGCAGAGAATTTTAATCCTGATTCCATCAATTCTTTAAAAGCCATATTAACCGAGTGTGACATTCCAAGATCATCACACCTTATCAATAATGTTTTTGTTTCTTCTTTTGATTGTGAATAAACGCTACTTAGAAAAATAACTGCTGTAAATAAAAACACTAAAAATTGCTTCATTGTTTTTTCCTTGGATTAAAAATTATATCAAGTATTTTAATTTTCTTCTTTGCCTCATCAACTGAGTATTGGATTTGCCAATCCTGGTAGCTTAACACAAAATTTTCTTCACCATTTTTTTGCGTGTTTATTTTAGTTATTCTTTTACGGGATAAATCAGTCGGATTAAATTCAAGTTGAATTCTTGCATAATCAAATAGATTGATATCGTTTTCTAATTTTAATTTTTCACTAACTTTTTTTGATTTTGCATTAAAAGATACATTATACATTTCTGCAAGATCACTTTTTACCCAACCGGTTTTAACATTTGGAAACGAATCGGAGTAAGGTAAATATGGTTTTATATCTAAGATTGGTGAACCATCAAGAATATCTGATTCTGAAATAAATATTTTTAATCCTTCCACTTTATCAAGCTTAACACAACTTAATCCAATTGCGTTTGGTCTGTAAGGAGCGCGAGTAGCAAATACTCCAATTTTTTTTCTGGTGTGTCTTGGCGGAGTTACAAGCGGTTTCCAGTTTTTATTTAAATGAAATTGATAAATAATCCAGATTCTTTCAAATCCATCTAAATCTTTTATAGCTTGCTCATAATTGTTTTTAGGATCTAAAACTATTATCGCTTTACTATCCTTAGCCAAAATTCCCTGTCTTGGAGTTTCATATCTCTGCTTAAGATTAGATTGGAGAAAACCTATTGGGTTGATTTGAATTTGATAACTCATATTCAAATTTACAAAAGTTGGTTTAGATTTTATATCAAAGATTGGAAGAAGAACAAATCATTTAAACAAAATTCTCCGATGATGGTAGTAAACATCGGAGAATAGTTATTTATATAAGATTTCAAAGTATCATTTTAGTATAACTGCAAATCAAACAAACAATTAATGATTTATTTCATCTGCACTCGGTCCATATACTCCTGGAATTGGAATATCCAACAAACGAAGAAAAACACCTAGTTGCGCTCTATGATGAATCAATTGACTTAAAGAATGTCTTATAACCTCAGCTTTTGATAAATCCATAAGAACAACCTCACCGTTTTTCATAACCCATCTACCATCAAGTTTGCTCTCATTCTTTTCAGTAAGTACTGATTTACCTTTTACTACACAATCATCAAAATACTTTAACAATTCTTTTGTGTTATTTATAACTGGTGGATTATATGGCATTGCCGCAAAATCTAAACCTGGATTATTTATACCATGTTCAATCCAACCAGGAATTTCTGCAACGTGAGTAGCCAATGCTCTTATCGTCATACTTTTAGGATGTGGCCTCCAATCGTATTTATCATTTGGCACAATCTCAAGCATTTTTCTGGTTGATAATGCTTCGTGTTCTAATTCGTTGGAGAAAATTTTGATCAATGACATAGCTGCTCCTTTTTATTTGTGAATAATTACAAGACAAACTTAAAGTTGGAGATTGACAGCGGTATGTCAGCAGTGAAAATAATTTTTTCAGTCCAATTATTAAAATTTTAAATGAGAATACAGAAATTAAGTTTAAGTTAATCGACGAGAGAAAATATTATGAGATTCAGTGCTTTTGTGGCATACCACTTTGCCACTAAATCACAAGAAAGGGGAAAAACGAATAATTAATTCTTTGCTGCTTCGTGCACGCTCGGTGGAGCTCCGTGCAAGGATTATATTTGCTATCGTTACTAAAAATTTCTTTTCTTTATTTCGGAAAGTTTTTTGCTTAACATTGTTTTCAGTGAGTCTGGCGAAACTATATCGGCTTTATCAGCAAACATTAAAAACCATCTTACAAAATATTCCATTGATGAAGTTAAAAATATCATCTGAACTTTTTCTCCTATAAACTTCTCACTAACAAAACCATTATAATATTTTTGTTCTATTAAAAACTGTGCAACTCCTTTATCAACATTGATAACAATAGTCTCCAGGTTTTGTTCTTTAGTTATTTTACTGAGATAAGTTTTAATGGAAGGATGTTTTTTCTTAAATATTATGTCACTCTTACTGATGTTCAAGATTCTATCTAATCTAAAATCGCGGTAATCCTGTCTTAGCTCGCAGAAAGCAATTGTGTGCCAATAACCATTTGAAAAAAATATTCCGATAGGTTCAATATTTCTATCCTTAATTTCATTAGAATAAAAAGTGTGGTAACGAATGTTAAGTGATTTTCTTTCAGATATACTTTCAATCAATTTTTGAATATAATTTGAATTTCCCGGGTTTTCTATACGAGGTTTTCGATTCAGGACTTCAATATTCTCTTCAATACTTTCAAGCATTTCTTTTTCTGTGCTCTTTAATATTGCACGTATCTTCATCATCCCCGATTTGAAATTTGAATCAATTGAATTATCAGTAAACTTTTCGATTAGTTTTTCGGCTGTTAAAAAAGCGGTTACTTCTTCTTTTGTAAACATAACCGGAGGCAAGCGATAACCATCAATAAGAGAATAACCAACACCAGCTTCCGAACTTATTGGAACTCCTGCTTCCACTAAAGTTTGTATGTCACGGTAAACTGTTCTCAAGCTTACATTAAAACGATCTGCAATATCCTTAGCTCTTACAATTTTTTTAGACTGCAATTGAATGAAGATAGCCGTAACTCTATTAAAACGATTCATATAAATATTCTATTTTAACTGTGATTTATTGAATGATTAAAATAAATATTTTTTTACAAGTAATACTAAACTATTGTAAGCAGCCAAAACAAACTATATAAAATAATCTAAATGGAATTAGGCTAAGTAGATTATTATATAAAAATAATATTCAGTTTCAAGAGGTTATTTTTTTGAAAAAAAATGCTCCGCCTAAACTTTAGGTGTGGCAGTATTTTTATTTTCTAGAAAAGATAAAAGTGAAGTGTTAAATTGCTTATAAATAAAAAAACTTAAACCACTTCATTTTAAAGGTTTTAGTACGCTGGCAATGGAACTCTTCCGAAGGAATCCCTTTGGAAGAATCCAAGACCTTTTCGTTTTTTCATAGGATGTTCTATTGAAAATTGGCAATATCCAAATAAAGATTTTAGAAAAGTCTAAAATAAAAAACCCTTAAAACTTTTAATTTTAAGGGTTTTAGTGAGCTGGCAATGGGACTCGAACCCGCGACCTGCTGATTACAAATCAGCTGCTCTACCAACTGAGCTATGCCAGCATATTTGTTCTTTGTATTCTAAATTGGAGAGCAAAATTAACATTTTTCGGTAATCTAAACAAGAATCATTTTTATTTATTCAAAAAAATTATTCCGGGTCCTTTATGATCAATTCTTCCACCCAAAATAGCTCACAGGCTCCTCCACCAGTATCATCCCTGCTTAAAGAACTCTTCCAATGCCAACCTTCAGTTGTAGTTATTTCTACTAAATATCCCTTCATTTCAACTAAACTACCTTTACTTACCTCATCAAGTTTATCTACAACAGCTTCATCTTTTGGTACGATATGAACATTTGCGCTATTAAGACCAATCTGGTTTAATGGAATTGGATATTCATCAGTTTCCCAATGATACCATCTGTTTCTTTGAGTAATTTTTATTTTATCAATAACAGCTTGATCAGACATTGGTCCCCACGCCAGTACAAAATCAACTGGAGATAAATCACTTTCTTTACCAATAGAAAAATCATTTCTGCTTAGTACTCGCGCTGTTATATTATACTCGGCAAGTGCAGTAAAATTAAACTCATCTTTTTGCCAGGTTTTAGGATTAGTTAGATTGATTTGTTTTGGCAGTTCTGCTGCTGTAACACCTGGCGGAAATGTTATCACTTTTTCTGGCCAAAGTAAATATGTAAAAAGTAATACAAGTACTGTTACGCTAATTATTATTTTTTTCATTGTTAATTCTAAAATAACTTGAAAATATTAGTCAAAACTTTACAAGACAAATTCAATCTAAATCCATAACTAAAGTCTTTTAACTTTCTTCTAAGTTATTTGGTTGATTACTGACTTTAAATTGAACCATCTTCTGTCTGATTTTTTTAATAAGTTCAAAAGATAAACCTTCATATTCAAATATATCTCCGGGATTTAAAATCTTACCTGTTTTAAAAGATATAAATCCGGCAACAGTATTGTACTCTGTTGATTCTTCCAATTCCACATTAAACACTTTATTAAATTCATCAATATACATTGAACCAAGCACGTAATACTTTCCATCCGGCAAAATGCTGTAGTTTTGAATTTCACTATTTGTTTTATCTCTAATCTCTCCAACAATTTCTTCCAGAATATCTTCCATTGTAATCACACCAGCAGTCCCACCGTATTCATCCGTTACAATTGCAATTCGTTCGCCTTGCTTTTGCATATCTTTTAAAATATCTGAAATTAATTTTGTCTCAGGAACAAAGTAGGCCGGTCTAATAAGGTTTTTAACAGAATACTTTTGTTTTTCAAGTATTGATTTCATCACATCTTTTGTGTGCAAAATTCCAACTATGTTATCCAATGAATTTTCATAAATTGGCACCAGTGTATGACCTGATTTTATGATATCATTTAAACTTTTTTCATCATCGTTTTCAAGATTGATTGAAATCATTTCAGTTCTTGGAATCATAACTTCATTTGCTTTTAGATCATTAAACTCAAAAATATTTTCTATTATTTCCTGATCAGCTTCATCAATTGTACCTGATTTTACACCATCAGAAATAATATCGAGTATTTCATCTTCTGATGGGCGCTCCTGGGAAAAATTTGTTTTTTCTTTGAATGGTAACAAAATAATATTACTGAGTGAGGTAATTGCGCCAGTAATTATTTTTAGTAAAGTAGAAAGTAACAAAATTATTTTGATAGAACTTTTAGCTATAAAATCCGGATATCTGTACGCAATTGCTTTTGGAACAAGTACGTTAAAGATCAAGATTACAATAGTTATAACTATTGCAGTAATAATTATCGAAACACCTGTTGACCAAAAACTTGAGGAATCTGATAATCTCATAATTTGCGGATAAATCCAACTTGAGAATAAAAGGAATCCAAATATTGAGATTAGTACAGTTAGAAATGTTATTGCAAGATGAATACTGCTGTAAACCTGTTCTTCGTTTTCATTTAGCTTTTCAAAGTACGGAACGTAGTTATCTTTATTTTCTTTAAGTTCTTCAATTTTAGATTCACCATAAGAAGCTAAAGCAATTTCAGCAGCAGTAATTAAAAAATTAGTAAGTAAGAGTATGACAAAAACAATCAATAATTCCATTAAATTGAAAAATTCCTTCTATTGTTATTACATTTTACAAAAATAATATCGATAAACTTTAATTGCATTACATTATTTTTATTAATGTGTTATTTTTCAGGTATATTAAATCTTAAATAAATTAAAATGAAACCCAAACAAATAAAAATATTAGATAAAGATAAATTAGCTTTATTATGGAATGACGGTTCACAATTTGTAATTTCACTTAAATATTTGCGTGATGAATGCCCTTGCGCCGGTTGTAAAGGCGAAACTATTCTATTTAAAACTTACAAACCACCGCAACCTCCTATTTTTTCACCTGAGATGTACAAAATTAAAAGCATCGATGTTGTTGGAGAATATGCAATACAAATTGGCTGGAAAGATGGACACAACACAGGAATTTATTCATGGGAATATTTAAAAATACTTGAAGCTGGCGCAAATGATAATGCTCCGCAGAAATACATTACTTTATTATGATTTCTAAAAATGAGTTAAAATATTTTACTTCCCTTCTTCAAAAAAAGTTTAGACAGCAAGAAGAAAAATTTATTGTTGATGGATTGAAAATTGTTGAGGAAGGTTTAAACAGTAGTTATAAATGTGAAGTTGTCATTGTTACACCTACTTTTATAGACTCTTTTCCTGAAGTAATAAACATTTTAAGAAAGAAAGATCAAAGGATTGAGGAACTTAAATCAGTAGATTTTCAAAAAATATCAGATACAAAATCACCGCAAGGTATAGCTGCAGTTTTTAACAAAAATTATCCAAAGAAAAAATTAAACGATCTAAAAGAAAAAATTATTGTGCTTATTGATAATATTTCAGATCCGGGTAATCTTGGTACAATAATACGTACTTGCGATTGGTTTGGGATTTATAATATATTAATCTCAAATGAATCAGTTGAGTACTTAAATCCAAAAGTTATAAGAGCTTCTATGGGTTCAATATTTCATCTAAATATTTATGATGAAATATTTGAAAATGATTTAACTAATCTAAAATCAAATGGATTTCAAATTGTCTGTTCAGATATTAAAGGAAAAAACATTTATTCTTATCAAGCCAACAAAAAAATAATTATATCATTTTCTAATGAATCTTTAGGGCCATCAGAAATGATAAAAACTAATACTGAAGATTTTATAACTATTCCCGGAAAAGGTAGAGCAGAATCATTAAACGTATCATCCGCAGCTGCAATTATTCTTTCAAGGCTTACAAATGAGTCATAACCATAATCACGTACATCAAAGTTTAAGTTCAGGATCAAGTTCAACAAAGAATTTTAAAACTGTTTTTATACTCAACTTTGCTTTTACCCTTTTTGAAATTGTTGGTGGAATTTTAACAAACAGTATTGCAATTATTTCTGATGCATTACATGATTTAGGCGATTCAATATCCATCGGTCTTGCATGGTTTTTAGAAGGATATTCACATAAGAAAAGTGATAACAAATATTCTTATGGATACGGCAGATTTTCTTTACTCGGCGCACTTATCAATGCAATCGTTTTGATGATTGGTTCGACTTTTGTTTTAGCAAATGCAATTCCAAGAATAATAAAACCAGAACCAACAAATGCCGAAGGGATGATTCTCTTTGCTCTTGTTGGAGTTATAGTTAATGGCGCCGCTGTATTTAGATTAAAAAATGAAGAATCGATGAACGCTCGAGTTATGATGCTTCATTTGCTGGAAGATGTGCTTGGTTGGGTTGCTATTCTTGCAGTAGCTATTACATTACTTTTCTGGCCAACTTATATACTTGATGCAATTCTTTCGATAATTATTACGTTATAT
>Ga0138256_10008407_pt1 | contig 10843 bp, 6 predicted proteins | sample KNB2016incub_MG_FD_105486 | JGI IMG/M metagenome (GOLD analysis project Ga0138256, IMG submission 105486) | Active sludge microbial communities from wastewater in Klosterneuburg, Austria - KNB2014incub_MG | ecosystem: Engineered > WWTP > Activated sludge > Unclassified | place: Austria... | reverse complement strand
TAAATTATATTACGGGTATTAAAATTCATTTTATCTCAGTACTACAAGTTTCTGAGTCTTCTGATCCGGGAAATCACTGTCATCAGAAATCAGTTTGTAAAGATATGTACCGTTTGCTATATATTCACCGTCATTATCTTTTCCGTCCCATGCGATCTGATTGTTACCCGGACGTGCTGTAAAATCCAGTTCTTTTATAATTCTTCCGCTCACAGCATAAATCCGTATTTTGAAGATATAATCTGCCTCATATCCTTCAAGATCAAACAAGAAACTTGTTTCGCTTTTCATCGGATTCGGGAAATTATACAGATTAGTTATTCCTGACTCACCGTTGACAAATACATCGTATTGTACAGTATCCATCTCGTCTGAATTGTATGTTACCAGTCTGAGTTTATTCTTTCCGTTTTCGAGACTTGGATTAAACAAATATGAAGTAATTTTTTTATTTGAATTACCAATTCCCGGATTGTTATTTATTTCAAGATTTGATTTTCCTTCGGTATAATAAGGAATGTATCTGTCATTTAAGAATATCTTAAAAGATGTTGTATCCTGAATTTCTTTACCGGTATTAATTCCTGAGAAATCAATTTTAAGCTGAGGATCCTTTTTTACAAGATCACCACTGCTGATCTCTTTTCCGTCTACAAAAACGGTAATTGAGTTTTCCGTTATAGTAGCTGCCGAGGTCAGACTAAACTCAGCCGAATTATTATAGTAAAAAAATTCAGCAGGTTCATCTTTTGGTTTTATGGCTAAAGTATAATTTGTATTTCCTCTTTTACCGGTTGCAGCGAAACTATTTGAATAAGAAAGTGTACTGTCTGTTTTTAATATCTTGTTTACAGTATCCGATAAAACTATCACTGAATCTGAAACAGCGCCGCTGTAAATGTTCACAATCGTACTGTTAATATAAGTATAACCTGAATTATGATAATCAAATGAAAAATTAATGTTGTTATCAATTGCCTTAGCCGTATTTACAGAAAGTGAATTCCTGTCCAGTACGATCTCAGCAGCCGGCGCATACTGCAGGTATAATGAGTTAAACACAGGGGATTCCTCACCGGATACAGTATCAATATTAAACTTTGCTAAAAGATTCAGCTTTGGATATTGATTGGCATTGATAGTAGCCAATTCTACAAAGTCTTTAGTGGAAACATCCGATCTTAAAAGAGTCTGCGCTCCTGATCTGTCAATACCTATTATGTCAAATAACAGACTGCTGTTTTGAGGTGTTTGCGAGCTCCAACGGAATTGATACCATTCCTTAGCCGGTCCGATTATATTTGATAAAGTACCACTTGTCCTTTTAAATTTTACGTTCATCGTACTTGTAGAAGCAGTCCAGTGATCACAGTCACGGCAAGTTGACGCCGGTCTGCAGCATAGATCAAACATTTCGGAAACCTGTGAAGGAGAAGCACCGAGCGATCCAATAAAACTCCAGGTATGGAAATAGGATAAAAGCCCGATAGAATCACAATAAACGCTACCAAATTGTCTTAACTTATTTTTGGCATTGGCAGTTAAAAAAGTACCTCCGGGAAAATAAGCTGCATTAAGAAGCATTAAATAGCTTGTCGTATCATAAGTGTTCAAATAATTTACAAGAGAATCCGATGAAGCCTGACTGGACATTTTGAGATTTAAAAAACCCGAAATTAAGCCATTAAGTTTTTTTACTTTCAGAAAATTCAAACCGGTATTCATTCCGCCGTCAATAAACACATTTCTGTTACCGACACTGAAATAAGAAGCCTCTTCCGCATTGCTTCCGTATGATCTGATAAATAATGTTGCAGAGTATTCATTTAATGAAATCCCGTTTTCTCCAGGGGAAGTATTGTAATATTCGTCTTCTGAATACTGATCAGGATCGAATCTCGAAATGACTGCATTTATATTATCCCCTGTAAAACGGTCATTATCCGGAACTCTTGCAAGACTAACTGTATATACAAAATTTTGAGTCTTCGTCCATCCTGTAGAATCATTATTGACAACGGAATTTGTCCTCCAGTAATAAATTGTATTGTCATTTACAACAGGTAAAACCACATCAAATTTAGTATCAACCCCGCTAATATTATTATTCATAAAAGTTTGTAATACAGGTGAATTAAAATATTTACTTGTATCTAACTGAGCAAACACTTTCACAGAATTAGCTGAATAATCCAAAGAGGGATTCAGACCTTTGAGAGCTGTAGTTGTTGTAAATACTACTGAATTATTTACAGGTTGAATAGGCTGAAATACATATTCAGTGAACGGAATATCTATTGTAATGCTGTTATTGGATCCGATCTCCAGCGGATATCTGTTATCCTGATCCAATGTAATTGTCATTGAATACACACCTGGAGTGTCTACGCTGAAGTGATATAATATCGTATCAAGAAATCTGAATGCACTGTATAAAGTGTCTTTGGTGAGATAATCGGAATTATTTTTCTTAAGCTGAAATCTGACCTTGCAGGTATCCGCAAACAGTCCAAAGTTTTTAGGTGTAATTTTCAGAGTAACAGGTTCATTTAATTTTATGGATTCCGGGGAAAGCTTAAAATCATTATCTGAAATTACAAACTCAGGATATTTCGGAATTTTTATGGTTGCAGCAGGATCACCAAGCAGGTTATAGCAATTAATTGTATGGCGGACAGCAAATGAAAGTGAATCCTGACTCATTTTTTTCCCTGCAACTTTCAGAAAATCTCCAAGTCTTCTTGTGCTGTCTGATTTTAAGGTCTGGATAATATAAGTTCCTAAATCATTACCCGAAGAAGAGAAACTCCATCCGGTAGTTCCGATAAATCCAATAGAACCTTTACCCGGCAGATAGGTGAATTGTTCGCCGAAACCTCTGTAACCTGATAATGCATTTTCTCCGGTAAAGCAGGTCAGACTTAAAACAAGCGGAAGTCTGTTCCCGTTATCCAGTACATTCGGATCAGACATACCTACTTCCCAGTCGTGACTTCCTGCATGTCCTCTGAAATTGACCATTAAAGTACCGCGGTTAATTGTGTTCTTTATGGAATCGGCATAATTAAATGTACCCGAGCCGGAAGTATCAGATCTGTATATTTTCACACATTCTCCTGAAATAGGGGGACCTGTAATATACTGATTGCACTCGAAATTGGATCTAACCTGATGAGATTGTTGCTCTGCAAAAGTTGCTCCACCTGTAATATATGTAAATGTCTTCCACCATCTTTCAGGCTGCTGATTTTCATATCCAATGATTTTATCAACCATTGCCTGAGCTTCAGATTCAGAGTAAGCCGGCAGCCTGCCTATTGATATTTGATCATAATAAAAGAATGATCCGATATTGAAATTTGCAAAATATCCGTCTGAATTCGGATTACCATATACAGGAATCAGATTTTCATAATATGAAGATGCTAACGCGTTATTCTTAGGGTCAAGCGAACCCCGTCCGAATAAACAAATATATTTTAATTGGGGAGTCTGCCAGTTATCATAAGCATTTTTCGAAAAATTCCGGACAGCATCAGGATTCTCCAGTCCAAAATTGAATATGTCATAAATATCTTCGATTTCAGCTTTCACACTTCTGTATCCGTCAGTGGATTCACGATAAGCGCGCAATTGCTCCGCCTGATTCTGAAACATTGAATTATACACTACAATATAGTCAGCTCCATTTGATCCTGATGCAAGATCAGGAACTGAACGCTGCTTTATTCTAAGAGGTTTATTTCTTACAGAATCATTCACCACTTTTATATTTGCATTACTCTTTGCTGTAAAGATCAAAGTATCAGAATTTGAACTATAGTTCAGAATTCTGATATTGTTCTTTACATCAAATATATTTATCTGATTTAAAGTACTGTATCCGGATATTCTGAACAGCTTTGAGGTAGTATCAGTGGAGTTTAAATCGACAGAGATCTTTTTGTTTATAAAACTGAATTTTTGAGGATAACTAACATCAAAATAATCAAAATACATATAACCATCGAATCCTGAGGCTGCAATGTATTTTGCAGTAACAGTATTTACCGAAGAAGAAGATAATAAAGAACTCGAAAAATTCAGAACAGTATCTATTCTCTCGAAATCATTTTTTGAAATTGTGCTTATAATATTTCCGTTTACAGATATTTCAAGGGTGTGTTCATTATTGACAGTGGTATTTCTGTTTTTAGGCAGAGCAAAGATTTTAACAGAAGCAGTCTGAGGAATATTATAAAGCCCAGGAAGAGAAAATGTGTCTGAAACTGACTGCTGGGAAGTGAGTAATGACCAATACCAGCCTTCACCCAGAAAGTTTTCTGTAGTTAAATATCTGTAATCAGTAGAGGCAACATTTTCTCCCTGATAATATAATTTATCTTTTTCAAAATGGATCTTGCTGAAGAAATATTCAGGAGAATAATTCAGAGTTGCTGAAAATCCGGAATTTGTAAACCGTAATCCCGGGTCTCCGCCCCAGTTGATCCAGTAAATATTCGTGTCGGAATATGCGTTGTAATATTCATCTTTTGTATAAACAATAAAATTGTTCTGATCATAGGTGTTAATAATACCACCGTAATTTCGGGTACCAAAAAAATCAATATAATCATTATCATTAAAAACACCGTCTTCTTCGCCTTTAAAGTAGACCGGAATCTGAACTCCTTTATTATATAATTTTACTGTCCGGGGATTAACTGACGAAGTATTAATTCCGGAATTTGTAAAATCAGTTTTATCCAAACGGATAAGTCCATCGCTTATAACATAAAGCTTAAGATAAGTAGTATTCGGAGTAATCCAGTTATATGATTGGGAATAAGAATATCCGGTAAAAGAAGTTAACAATAGTAAAAGCGCAATAAAAAATTTACTGTTCATAATTTAAAATATATAATTGTTTATAAATTTTAATTTTAACCCTTATATCAGGCAAATTAATATAACTGACGAATTTTTCTGAAAATTTTGGAATTCAACTTTGGTGGAGCTGCATATGTAATAGCATTTATCAGTTTAAGATTTCCCCCTTTCCAGAGATTATATTCCCGGAATAAATTGGAGATCATGTCTTTATTGGATTTATTGTCTGACATAGTAGCGCAGGATGTTAAAAGATAATATGTGATTCTTTTCTTAATGTCTTTATCATTAAAAAAATCAGAATTCCTGAGATACCTTGCTATATTTAAAATTGAACTTGCTTTATCGGAAATCATTTTTTTTGTGTTTTTGACAAGTGATATCTTCTCTTTCGAATCCATATTAACATAAAACAGAACTTCGGGTACATGTATTATTTTATTATTAATTATGGCAGCTCTGACATCATATTCATAATCTTCCCAGATCCTCGAATCCGTCCATGAGCCAATCCTGTTTACTATCTCCCTGGTCCATAAACATGCTCCTGTAGCCCATGGTCTTCCGTGCATATCAAATAAAATTGGAATTATCTCATTGTAAGAATTATTGTTTTTGTTCCTCAAAAAGTTCCCCCCTGTTCTAATAAGAAGTGTTTTGCTGTAAGCCATACCAACCTCTTTTTCTTTTTCCAGGCAAATTGCAAGTTTTTCTATAAACCTTTTATCCCAGAAATCATCAGAGTCAAGATAAGCAAGGTATTCGCCTTTTGCCATCAATCTTCCTTTTTCTCTTGACAAGCCTGGACCAATGTTTTTTTCGTTCCTGACAATCTTAATTCTAAAGTTATCATTCTTGTATTGATCTAGAAATTTTTCGTTAAACTTGCTATGTGAACAATCGTCAACCAGTATAAGTTCGATCGGACTATAGGTCTGATTTGCTACAGATTTAATAGATTCCTTTAAGAGATTGAATCTGTTAAAAAAAGGAATAATTACCGAAACGAGTTTGTTTTTTTTAAGCATTATCTAGATTCTGAATCATATTTTAATGATCCAATGAATTAATTTAAAGTTCAATTTAACAAAAATTATAATGCTATGAAAGAATATTAAAAATTCTGAAGTATATTGACCATTACAATTCAAAATTTTTACAGTGGTAAAGGATTTTCTATATGATTTGTTTTGTGAGTTGAATAAAACAGTTAAATTATTCAGGATTTTGATTTCATTAATTTAGCTTGTTTAATGTAATATTTCAAGATTGAAATCTGCAACACTGAAAATTTTGGATTTGTCAGAGAATTTTTCTTACCGGGCCATTTCAGCATTTTATTGAGGATCTTAACAACCTCTTTGTTTCCTTTGTTGCCATTAACTTCCTGAAACGATTTGATCACCCGGAAAATAAGTTTCATATCTCTTAACAAATGTTTGTCTTCGTAGTTTTTCAATGAGATCAATCTCCTTATCCTGACAGCGTCTTCAATATTTATCGCAATACCTTTTTCTTTGAAATTATCGACAGTTACCTTTGCGCTGTTGTCGCGGATGGAATTTACATTTTTGTTACTGCTGTTGACATCATGATTCCGGTATAAAATTAACCGTTTATCTAAATTATATACCTTTCCGAATTTTATTATATGTGTGAATATCCGGAAATCCTCGGCAAAAGGAAAATCTTCTTCATAAAAAATTTTATTCTTATCAAGTATTTCCTTTCTGAACATTATGCTCGGATTGGCTAATGTACATTTAAATATCAGATTAAATCTAATTTCACCGTCTGATTCCGGTCTAACAGGACTCGATAAAATATTGAGATCCTTATCCACAACTGATATGTCTGATCCAAGCAATACATATTCCGGATGTCTGGTGAAAAATTTTATCTGCTCTTCAAATCTGTTCGGCAAAGAAATATCATCAGCATCCTGAATTGCAATAAACTTTCCTATAGAATTTTCCAGTGCAAGGTTCAAAGATTTTACCCTGCCAAGATTTTCTCCCAATTCAATGAACTTTATTCTCTTATCTTTTTCAGCAAGCCTGTAAAGGATCTCGGCAGTTCCGTCTGTAGATCCGTCATCAACTATAATATGTTCAAAATTCGTAAAAGTCTGCGCTGCAATGCTTTTTACGGATTCTTCAATATACTTTTCACAGTTTATAACTGTTGTAATGACAGATATTTCAGGTTTCAATTATTTTTATTATTTGCTGATATTTTATTCCAGACTGCGCTTCTTATGTTTTCAATGTTCAATGAATATTTATCCTTAATCTTATACAGCTCAAACAATTTTCCAAGCAGTTTTTCTATTTTCAAAAGATCCGGATTTCCTTCTTTTAAAAACTTATAACCTGCAGCTTTATATATTCCGGTTCGCTTCAGTTTACTTATGATCAATCTCGCTTCCTCTTTCCATGGATTACCTGTAACAGGTTTGTCTGATTTTGTATAAGCGTCAAGATATACTTTCTGAACTCCAAAACCTTTGCTTAATTTTATCAGATAATTCCAATTAAGTTTTTCAGGTTTAATGTAATGCTCAATCTTAAGAGAAGAATCATATCGGATTTTCCATCCGGCAAGTCTCAGTGCGTAACAAAATTCTACATCTCCACCGGAAGATAATTTGTTTCCGGTTCGGTCGGTTAAAATAGATTTAAAACCATTTGAAAATAACTCAATAATTGCTGATCTTCTTAAAACCATTCCCGCTCCCCAGATCTCACCATTTAATCCTGTAACATCCCCGCTTTCTTCATATTGCTTTCCACAGGCATAGCTGTTACTGAATTGACTGAACCAAATGGGGAAATCAACAGAACTGACCGGAATACTTTCTCCGCCCAGAACGGCAGTTTCCGGAAAATTATCCATTATGTTTATTGAATTCTGGACATAATCTTTTTGAAGGTGATTATCGTCGTCACAAAGTATAATGTATTCATACTTCGCATTTTCAATTCCCAGTATTCGGGAATGTGAAAGACCTTGAATGGTCTGTTTTAAAATCCGGAATTCAAATTTATTGTCTTTGTCTTTAAGAATTTTTTCGGCTAATGAAAATGTAGAATCAGTTGAATTATTATCAACAATTATTATTTCAAGTCTGCGATCTTCCGGGATAGACAATTCAAACAATTTTTTTAATGTATCAGGCAGCAGCTCTGCGCTGTTATAACAGCAGACAATAATAGATGCACCATTTTTCATACATAAAAATTATGAGCTTTTATCCTTACAACTATACATCTTTTCATTCTTTACCAGTTTATCTATTCCCGGTATTTTTATTCTTTCCGCCCAGTATAGAATTTTTGATCAAACTGAGTTTATTTCTGTTGAATATTGAAACCGGATACAGCAGATAAGAGGGGATAAGCGCTGTTATTGTTTCAAGTCTCTTATCGTTATTATAATTCTCTATTGCCCGGGCATAATAATTCTTTGATTGTTCTTTGAATTTTCTGTATCTGAAATAATAATAAACTGATTTAAATTTATAGGCAACTATTCCGGTAAGATATTTCATCCTCTTCCCTTCAGATCCTACTTTTGGTATGGGTTGTTTTAAAAAGTAAGCAGAAGTTTTTTTCAAAATGAAATGTTAAAAAAGGAAATTTTAAATACTCTAGTGAATTTATCCCCTTATTTTAACTATCTCCCTTGTATCATCAGTCGAACAATCTTCGCCCAGCACTATTTCAAAATCAAAATTTGTCTTCTGTGCAAGCACACTGTCAAGACAAGCTGAAATATACTTGCTGTGATTATATGCCGTCATCCATACGCTGACTTTCGTATCGTTCATAATTTATGATTTGACTCCCACATACATACCTCTTCCGAACAAACCAACGCTGTCATAATACACTTCAAGTCCGGCGTCAGTAAATGCTTTTCTGTACTGCTCGTCGCTGAAGAGTCCTATCTCGTGCTTCTCCTTGAAATGAGTAACCTCTTCAGGAGTGCCTACAAGATAGTTTATGTCAAGAACCGACAGATCATTAATTATTTCACTTGTGTACATCCAAGTTATTTTAAGATCGGGTTCATCATAATGATTAGCAGTAATAGTGCCGGTACGATAATTTTCTTTATTGAACCAGGGCTCTATTATCACAAGTCCGCCGGGATTCAGATGTTCATACATATACCTCAGCGAACTGTCAAGCTTATCTATAGTTTTTACATATCCGATAGAGCTGAACAAACATGTTATTACATCAAACTTCCTTTCAAGACTGAAACCCGATACATCAGCAATATGAAACACAGAACGCGGACACCTCTTTTTCGCAATTTCGAGAAGCTCCTCATTTACATCCAGACCATGTGTCTCATAATACTCTTCAAGATATTCTAAATGCTTACCCGATCCGCAGGCTGTATCAAGCAGGGATCTTGCAGATGAATTATGACTCTTGATCAATTTATGCAGCTTATCGGATGCTTCTTTATAATCTTTGAAATGATAAATTGCATCGTAAAATTTTGCGGACTTGGTGAACATATTTTTGGTATTAGGTATTAGGTATTAAGTATTAAGTATTAAGTATTAAGTATTAAGTATTGAGTATTCATATCAACTATCAACTATCAACTATCAATTATCAATTATCAATTATCAACTATCAATTATCAATTATCAATTATCAATTATCAATTATCAATTATCAATTATCAATTATTTTCTGTATGCCGGAAAGTATCCGTCTTTAGATAAGATCTCATTATCCGGAATGTTTTTTTCTAAGCAAAGCATTTTATAAACATCTTTATTGTAGATCTGTTTCAGATTAAGAAAGGGGAGTTTATAACCTCCGAATCTTTCCTTTGATAAAGCAACAGAATCATCTTCTTTTAAACCGCCGCCAAGACAAATTACAGGCAACTTTTTCTTTTTAAAATGTCTTATTCCGCACCAAAGCAATAAGGGTGAAAAATCTCTTCCTTCTGGTGTTGCTACATTAAACAAACAATCGGCTGCGTGGTCAGTGGATGCGAAAATATATACCGCTTCTATTTTTATATCTGAGCCTGAATTTGGATCTGATTTTCCTGCGCCTACCATAAAAACATTTTCAAGATCACAAATATATTCAAGAGTTTCCCGGCTGAAATAATTTGCCTTAGAAGCTCTGATCCTTTTTAGAAAACCTTCATAATTATTCAGAAAAAATTCCGTAAGGATCTTTTTATCATAAATGAATTTTGACTCATGCTTCTTATAGTTTACTATGATCTTTTTCCTGTTGGTATCAAGACCTTCAAACAATTCAGTGAGGCTTTGAGTCAGATCTATGTAGTAAAGATTCGTATTGCTGAAAGCATCTCTTTCATTAAAATAAGAATCATTCTGAAACAAAGGATTAATACTGATATAGCCGCAGACATAATTTTTTTCCTTTACAAATTCATACCAATGCAATGGAAAATCCTTACAGCCTTTTTTCCCGGCAAATCCCGAAAATCCGTATGGCGTAACAATGTCCGAATATCCATTATAGCTTCTTTCGGACAGGGGACAAACAATTTTTACGTCTTCCTTTTCATAGCAATATAAAAAAGTATTGAAACCCGTGGTAAGACTCATTGCGTGACAATTTTCAAAAGTAAACGCAAATGAATGATTTATTCCTTTGAGAGCTTCATCCCATTCTTTTTTAGAATTAAGAGAAATACACTTTTGCATAATCATATATCAGGATAAAACATATTTTCCCAAAAGCTCTTTTACACGGTTCTTAGAATTAAACATAAGCACATCTATAATGGAAAGCGAATCAGTAAATTTATCATCAAACTGTCTGTAAGTAAAATTATCAGGCATCAGAAATTTCAGATCGATCCCTTTTGAGTTGAAAGTTTCATGCGAATAAAGATCCGCCCCTCCCGGAAGATTAAAATATCCGTCGGCATTTTCTTTATTGCATATATCAAGTATTCTGTCCTG
>Ga0138256_10008405_pt1 | contig 10844 bp, 10 predicted proteins | sample KNB2016incub_MG_FD_105486 | JGI IMG/M metagenome (GOLD analysis project Ga0138256, IMG submission 105486) | Active sludge microbial communities from wastewater in Klosterneuburg, Austria - KNB2014incub_MG | ecosystem: Engineered > WWTP > Activated sludge > Unclassified | place: Austria... | reverse complement strand
TCAGTCGAGCCCGACCGACCGCCGGCAGCGCGCCCAGTCGAAATGCGGCCCCGGGTCGGTCTTGCGCCCCGGCGCGATGTCGGCGTGCCCCGCGAGCGCGAGGCGCCCGTAGCGCTCGAAGAGGGCGCGCGTGAGCTGGGCGAGCGAGGCGTACTGGGCGTCCGTGAAGGGCAGCTCGTCGGTGCCCTCGAGCTCTATGCCGATGGAGAAGTCGTTGCAGCCGCTCCGGCCCTGCCAGCTCGAGACCCCGGCGTGCCAGGCGCGAAGCTCGCACGGCACGTACTGGATCACCTCGCCTTCGCGGCGCACGAGGAAGTGCGACGACACCCGCAGGGGCGACACGCCGGCGAAGTAGGGGTGCGCGCCCGGATGAAGGCGGTTCTGGAAGAGCTCCGTGATGTGGGGCCCGCCGAACTCGCCGGGCGGCAGCGAGATGTTGTGGATCACGACGAGGTCGATGGCCGCGTCCTCCGGCCGCTCGTCGCAGTTGGGCGAGGGCGCCCACTCGGCCCCCGAGCACATCCCGCCGATGTCCACGAGGAAGCGCGGCGCGGGCGCCTCGGCGCCGGGGTCCGTCGGAAACGCGCTCACGGCAGCACGTGGTAGAAGAGCGTCGTGCCGTGCCGCGCCCCGTCGGGCTGGATCGTGTAGCAGGGGATCTCCCCGGCGCGGGTGTAGCCCATCGACTCGTAGAGCCTCTCGCCCGCGTCGCCGGTCCGCGTGTCCAGGATGAGGAGGGTGCGGCCGCGGAACCGCGCCTCCACGTGGGCGGCCGCGAGGAGCGCCCGGCCCAGGCCGTGGCCGCGGTGGGAGGTGTGGACCATGAGCTTGGTGATCTCGGCGCGGTGGTGGCCGTTCTGGCGGTCGCTCAGCACGAGCTGCACGCTTCCCACGACCCTGCCGGCGTCCTCGGCCACCACGAGGACGCGGGCCTCCTGCACCATGCCCTGCATCACCTCGCGCCAGTAGAGGATGGCCCGGGCCTCGTCCATGGGCGCCCAGAAGCCCACCGAGGCCCCGGAGTTCACGGCGTCGACGAGGAGTCCGGCGAGCCCCGTCAGGCATTCGGCGAACTGGTCCAGGTTCACGGTGCGGATGCGCGCGGCCATGGTCTTGCCTTTACTCGATGCCCAGCCGGTCGAGGCGGTAGCGCAGGCTCCGGAAGGTGATGCCCAGGAGCTTCGCCGCCGCCGTCTTGTTGAAGCGCGTGGCCTCGAGCGCCTTCTGGATGGCCTCGCGCTCGACCTGGTCGAGGAAGTCGTGCAGCGGCAGCCCCCGCGTTCCCAGCGCGCCGTCGAGGGCCGCGGCCTTCTCCCGGGGCGTGGCCTGGGCGAGGTAGAGGTCGCTCTCCCGCACGGTGTTGTCGCTGCACAGCGCGAGCGAGCGCTCGAGGATGTTCTCCAGCTCGCGCACGTTGCCCGGGAAGTCGTAGCGCCGCAGCGCGAGGAGCGCCTCCTCCGACACGACGGGCGGCTCCGCGCCGCTTTGCCGCGCCAGGCGCTCGACCACCTGCGAGACCATGAGGGGGATGTCCTCGGGGATCTCGCGCAGGCTCGGCATCTTCATCTCGATCACGTTGAGGCGGTAGAAGAGGTCCTGGCGGAACTCGCCGGCCTCGACCTGCTCGGAGAGCGAGCGGTGCGTGGCGGAGATGATGCGCACGTCGATCACCTCCTCCGCCGTGTCGCCCAGGCGCCGGAACTTCTTCTCCTGGATCACGCGCAGGAGCTTCACCTGCATGGCGAGCGGGAGGTCGCCCACCTCGTCCAGGAAGAGCGTGCCCTTCTGCGCGGCGTGAAGGTAGCCCGCGCGGTCGGTGTCCGCCCCGGTGAAGGCGCCCTTCCGGTAGCCGAAGAACTCGCTTTCCATGAGGTTCTCGGGAATGGCGCCGCAGTTCACCGCGACGAACGGCGCGTCGGCCCGCGACGAGCCCGCGTGGATGAGGCGCGCGGCCACCTCCTTGCCGCTGCCGGACTCGCCGGTGATGTAGACGGGGGCCTGGGAGCGCGCAAGCCGCACGATCATCTCTCGCGCGCGCTGGATGGGCGCGGACTCCCCGATGAGCCTCGGGATGCCCGGCTGCGTCGCCTCGCCGGTGGCGGCGCGCCGCGACTGCGGGTGCTTCGGGAGCTTGAGCGCGCTCATCACGAGCGGGCGCAGCTGGTCGAGCTTGATGGGCTTGGCGAGGTAGTCGAAGGCGCCGGCCTTGAGCGCGGCGACGGCGTTCTCGGTGGACCCGTAGGCGGTGATCACGGCGACGGGCGTGTTGCCGTAGTGCTCGGCGATGTGGCGCAGGACGTCCAGCCCCTCCCCGTCCGGCAGCCGCATGTCGGTGAGGGCGAGGTCGTAGGTGCGGTGCTCGAGGGCGGCCTTCGCCTCGGCCACGCTCGCGGCGCTGTCGGCGTCGACGCCCATGCGCGAGAGCGTGACCACCAGCAGCTCGCGGATGTCGGCCTCGTCGTCGACGATGAGCACGGCCTTGTTCGCCATCAGGTCCCTTTCAGCGTGATGCGGAAGCGGCAGCCGGGGCCGCCCTCGCAGTACTCGATCCTCGCGCCGTTGCCCTCGCAGAGCTCGCGCGCGATGTAAAGCCCCAGGCCCGTCCCCTGCGCCTCGGTGGTGAAGAACGGCTCGAAGAGGTGCGGCTGCAGGTCGGGGGCCACGCCCTTGCCGTCGTCGGCCACCTCCAGGGCGAGCATCCCCGGCGCCTCGGCGGGCAGGAGCGTCACGCGCACCGAGCCCCGGAGCTTCAGCCCGTGGCGCCAGGCGTTGCGCAGCAGGTTCCAGAGCACCTGGTGCAGGTGCTGGCGGTCGAAGCTCAAGCGCTGCGTGGTGCGGATCTCCAGCTGCACGCCGTCGGCGGGCACGCCCTCGTTGGCGCAGAAGTCGGCCGTGAACTGCTCAAGGAAGGGGCGCGCCTCGATCGTCTCGGGCTGGGCGCGGTCGCGGCGGTTGAGGTAGAGCACCTCCTGCACGATGCGGTCCAGGCGGTGGACGTTGTCGCGGATGATCGTGACCAGGCGGTCGTCGCCGGCCTGGGCGTGCTCGGTCTCGGCCAGGAGCTCGGCCGCGTGGTTGATGGAGGAAAGCGGGTTCCTGATCTCGTGGGCGATTGAGGCCGTGAGGCGCCCCAGGGCCACGAGCTTCATCTGCTGCGCCTGCGCGCGCAGCCGGCCCACGTCCTCGACGAACACCACCGTGGGCGGCGTCTCGCCGCCTCCGATGGGGACGAAGTGCACCGCGAGCTCGGAGGCCGAGCGCGGCGTGCGGAACGGGGCGTAGGTCACCTCCGGCCCGCGGCGCCACGATTCCATCAGGCGCGCGATCTCGGGCGAGTACTCCGCGAGGAGCGGGCGCCGCCCCTGGGGCAGCGGGCCCAGCAGCTGCACGGCGCGGGGGTTGCTCTGCCGGATGGTGCCCTCCGGGTCCACCACGAGGAAGCCGTCCTGCATGTCGCGGATCACGAGCTCGTTGATCTGCGACATGTTGGCGAGGTCGATGGTGCGCTGCTGCGCGATGGTCTCGCTGGTGCGCGCGTAGCGCGCGAGCGTCCAGCCCAGGCCCGCGGTGGCGAAGAGCGCCATGCTGGTGAGCCCGGACTGCACGAAGTCGCTCGCCGGCGCGTCGAAGCGCCACATCTGGAAGGCCTGCTCGACCAGGATCGCGATGGCCGCGACCGCCGAGTGGAAGAAGACGAGCCGGCCGCGCGTGATGAGGCCGGCGGCCGCGAGCGAGATGAGCAGCGACACGCCGATGCCGGAGCGTATGCCGCCGCTCGTGTGCATCAGCACGACGATCGCCAGCACGTCCACCAGCACCGCCGCCGTCACCTGCAGGGAGATGCGCGGCTCGCGGATGAGGGCCGGCACCACGAGCAGCACCGCGGCCACGGCGTAGGTGACGAGCGTGGTGACGGCGAGCCCGGGCTGGAGGGTGCCGAGCTGGAAGAACGCGTTGAGGAAGGCGTAGGCGCCCGACAGGCCCAGGGCCAGCACGACCCGGTAGGCCGAGAAGACGACGAGCGTGCGCCAGGCCGTGTCGTCGCCCGCCGCGCTTATCGGCAGGCGGCCGCCGGCGCGCAGCCGGTCGGCGATGGCGGGGGCGAACGCGGCGGGGGTCATTTCGCGTGCCGGCAGGAGGACGGGTCGCGGCAGGTGACCTTGCCGTCCTCCTCCTTCGACTCGCTGCGGGGCATGTTCACGCCGCAGAGGGAGCAGGCGACCATGTCCTCCGCTTCCCTGGGCCCGGAGGGCTCGGCGTCGCCCTTCACCTGGGAGCGGAAGTAGCCCCGGAAGACGAGGTAGATGCCGAAGCCGATCGCCAGCAGGATGAGGATTCGGGCCAAGTTCGCGGTTCCGTCGGAAGTCCTTCCCGCCAGTTTAGCTCACGCCCGCGCGAGCTCCACCTCGAAGAGGACACCCCGCCCGCCCGGAAGGTTCACGGCGCGCGCGCCGCCGCCGTGGTGGAGGGCCACCAGGCGCACGATGGCGAGCCCCAGGCCCAGGTGGCCGCCGCGTCCCTGGCCCTCGCCCCGCGCCGAGACCATGGCGTCGAAGAGCCGCGGCAGGACCTCGGCGGGGATGGGCGGGCCCTCGTTGGCCACGCAGAGCCGCGCGACGCGGTCGTCGGCCGAGAGCGTGACGCGGATGGCGCTTCCCGGCGGGGCGAAGTCGAGCGCGTTCTCCGCCAGCTTGTCCAGCAGCTGCGCGATCGCATCCGGCACGCCCGCCATCGGGACGGGACGGGCCGGGATGTCGGTGGCGAACTCGCGGCCCGGGTAGGCGCCTCGGTAGCCCTCCACGCAGCCGCGCACCACCGCCGCGAGGTCGAAGCTCTCGCGCTCGGCGCTCTCCAGCATCTTCTCCAGGCGCGTGCCCTCGGAGAGCCGCGAGACCAGGCGCGAGAGGCGCTCCACGCCCTCCTCCGCGCGGTCGAGGTAGACGCGCCCTTCGCCTTCCGGCGACTGGCTCCTCAGGTTGTCGAGCGAGGAGCGCACCACCGCCACGGGCGTGCGCAGCTCGTGCGACAGGCGCGAGGCCATCTGCTCGAGGTAGGCGTTGTAGTCGCGAAGACGGCCCAGCACCGCGGCGATCGTGCGCTCGAGGTCGCCGATCTCGTCCTTCGCGCCCGTGAGCGTGATGTCCCCGCGGATGCGGCCCTGCGCGTCGATCGCCGCGTCGGCTTGAGCGTGCAGGCGGCGGATGCGCGTGGCGAGGCGGCTGGCGAAGACGAGGAGGATCGCGAACGCCGCCAGGCACACGGCGAGCGTCAACGCGATGAGGTTCTCGAGCGCGGATTGGCGCAGCAGCAGGATCGGGGCCGTGGTCTCCTCGACCACCACGGCGCCCACGATGTCGTCGCCGACGAAGACCGGCTGCGCCGCCGAGACGATGGCCACCTCTCGGTCGCGCGTGCCGCGCCAGTAGGTCGAGGACATGCCGATGAGGGCGCGGTCGATCTGGGCGCGCACGGGCTTGGACTCGTCGCCCGCGGGAACCTGGGGCGCGGAGACCACGAGGGAGACCACGGGCTTGAGCCACGAGGCGACGCCCGCGCGCGGCGCCTCGCCGCGGGCCGGGGGCGGCTCTCGCAGGGACCCGGAGAGACCGCGCACCTGCGAGCGCGTGTCCACCACCCACAGGCGCGAGGCGCGCCGCCCCATGATCTCGAGGAAGCGCTCGATCTCCTCCGAGGGCGCGTAGGCCCTGCCCAGGCTCGCGGCCGCCACGGGGTCGGCGGCGGCGAACAGCCCGACGATGCGCCGGCGCTCCTCGTCCTCCGGATCGCCGGGCTCGCCGCCCGCGGGGGGAAAAAGCGCCGGGCGGTCGGAGAGCGCCGAGGCCACGGCGCGCGCGGTGACGGCGATGTCCTGCTCCTGCGCGCTGCGCAGGAACGCCTCCATGCGGCTGATGAACTGCGCCGCCAGGGCGGGGATGGCGAGCAGCACCAGCGAGGCCACGAGGAGCCGGAAGCGGATGCCGTGCACGAAGGACGCGCGCATCGCGGCGCTCAGTCGAGGGAAATGGAGACGGTGAGCGAGCCGAAGCGCTGCGGCTCCGACTGGCCCTCGAACTCGGCCGAGTCCTGCGCCAGGCCCAGCGTGACCGTGCCCCAGGAGGCCGACCAGGCGGCCCCGGCGGCCAGGCGGCTCACGCGGCGCTCGGCCGCGGCCTGCGGCTTCGGGTCGTCGGCGCGGCGCTCGAGCAGCCGGTTGCGGCCGACGGCGCGGATGCTTGCGCCCGCGAAGTACGAGAGCCCCCCGCCCTCGCGCGGCATCGGCGGCGTGGCCGCGAAGCGAAGCAGCGGGTTCGCGGCCACCGCCGGGGCGTCGCTCCGCCACTCGAGGCCGGCGTGGCCGAAGGCGACCAGGGTTCCGGCCACGGCGCCCCCGTGCACCACGAGAGCCCCCGGGAGGACCTGCTGCGCGAGCCGGTGCGACCACGCGCCCGCGACCTGCACGTCGGCGCGGTCGTCCACCTGCACCGTCCAGTCGGTCTTCGGGGCGGGGACGATGCGGTGGATGAGGCGCTGCGCCTCCTCGCCCCCGGCGGCGGGGCCGGAGACCCCCGCGTCGAGCTCCAGGGTGGCGAGCGTGTCGGCCGAAATGTCGTGCCGGGCCACGGAAAACATCAGGCGCGCGGCGTTGGGCCGGTCGGGATCGCCGGAAGCCGCGTAGGGATCGCTCGTGTACACGTCCTGGATGACGCCGAGGTCGAGGCGCTGCGCCGTGGTGGCGGGAAGGCGCAGGATCGAAGCGGCCGGCGAGCCCGCCTCGAGTGGCGCGGAGCGGTACAGCCGGATGCCGCTCGTGTACCAGCGGTCCTTGTGGAACGCGACGTCGTTGTCGACCTGCAGGTGCCAAAGGACGGGCGGCTGCGCGGCGCAGGCGAGAGGCAGGAGGGCTGCGGCCGCGGCCGCCGCGGCGCGCCTCACGCCCTTTCCGTCCAGCGGTAGCCCATGCCGTAGACCGTCTCGATCGCGTCGAAGGCCGGATCGACGGCGAGGAACTTCTTCCGGATGCGCTTCACGTGCGAGGTGATCGTCCCGTCGTCCACGACCATCTCGGCGTCGCGCATGAGGGTGTCGCGGCCCTTCACGTGGCCGGGGTGGCGGGCGAGCGAGCGCACCATCCAGAACTCGGTGACCGTGAGGTCCACGGGCGAGCCGCGCCAGAGCGCCGTCATGCGCGCGGCGTCGAGCTCCAGGGCGCCCCGCACGATGCGCTCGTCTTCCTTGGGCGAGGGATCCCCCGCCACCTCGACCCGGCGGAAGAGCGCCGCGATGCGCGCCAGCAGGTGCGGCAGGCTCGCGTCCTTGGTGAGGTAGTCGTCGGCGCCCAGGCGCAGCCCCGAGACGATGTCGAAGTCGGAGTCGCGCGCCGACAGGAAGATGATGGGCAGCGTCGCCGACAGTGCGCGAAGCTCTCGGCACAGCGCGAAGCCGCCGTCGATCTCGGCGCCCAGGCCGATGTCGATGATGGCCAGGTCCGGCAGCCGCGTGGCCAGCGAGCGCATCGCCTGCGGCCGGTCGGCGAAGGCCTGCACCTCGTAGCCCGCGCGCTGGAGCGCATCGGCGTAGTTCTGGCGGATGGTGGCGTCGTCCTCGACGAGCGCGATTCTTCTGGGCATCGGCCGAATTATCCCGGAAAAGGGAAAGGGGGACGGTTCCCGGAGCAGTCCCCCTTTCCATTCGTCATTTTTCTGCCCCAATTCGTCGCCGCCCTTCCCCTTTTCGCCAAGGAGCGCGCCCCTGCGCCCGCGCGTAATGGCCCTGCCGAATGGGTCGGCGCGAGAACAAGGGGAAAGAAGATGGCGAACGGGTCGGGCGGGTATCGGGGCGGCGTGGATGCCGCGGCGGTGGACTTCCTGCAGCTGCTGGGCAAGGCGATCCTGTCGGGCATCGCGGTGAGCCTCGCACTGGCCCTCGTGGCGCTGGGCCTTTCCACGACCGCGCAGGCGCAGGCGAAGCCGGGCGACGCGAAGACGGGCACCCTCCTCTTCCGCGCCGGCGCCGACGGCGCCTTCCTGCCCGCCCCCAAGGTGGAGACGGAGGTCATGATCCACGTGACCGGCATCGTCGCCCGCACCCGCGTCACGCAGACCTTCCACAACCCGGGCGGCGACTTCGTCGAGGGCCTGTACGTCTTTCCCCTGCCCGAGAACGCCGCGGTGGACCGCCTGTGGCTTCGCATCGGCAGCCGCGTGATCGAGGGGCAGGTCAAGGAGAAGGAAGAGGCCCGCCGCGTCTACGCCCAGGCGAAGAGCGAAGGCAAGAAGGCGGCACTCGTCGAGCAGCAGCGCCCCAACCTCTTCACCAACGCGGTGGCCCACATCGGGCCCGGCGAGTACGTGCGCGTGCTGATCGAGTACCAGCAGACGCTCTCACTGGTCGGCGGCGAGTACCGCCTGCGCTTCCCGCTCGCCGTGACGCCGCGCTACGAGCCGGCGGGCAGCCCGCTTCCCGACGAGCCCAAGACCCTCGAGCCCCTGCGGGTCGCCCACCAGGGCCCCTATGCCGGCGGCGCGCTCGCCGATGCCGTGCTGCACCCGGACTACGCGCCTGCCGGACGCGGCGGCGCGAACCCGGTGGCCATCGCCGTCGAGATCGACTTCGGCACCCCGCTCGCCCGCGTGACGAGCTCCTACCACGAGGCCATCGTCGAAAAGGACTCCGGCACGCGCACCGTTCTCTACCTGCAGAAGGAGCAGGAGGAGGCGGACCGCGACTTCGAGCTCGTGTGGGCGCCGCTTGCCGGCAGCGCGCCGCAGGCCGCCGTGTTCACCGAGACGAAGGGCGGGACCGACTACACGCTCCTCATGGTGACGCCCCCGCAGCCCAGCGCCGAGCAGAGGGCCGCGCTCGCCACGATCCCGCGCGAGACGGTCTTCGTCATCGACACCTCGGGCTCGATGCAGGGCACCTCCATCCAGCAGGCGAAGCAGGCCCTCGCCACCGGGCTTTCCACGCTCACGACGCGCGACCGGTTCAACGTCGTCGAGTTCAACTCCTCGACCCGCCCTATGTGGCCCGCGGCGCTGCCCGCCACCGCCGAGAACGTCCGCCACGCCCAGGCCTGGGTGGCGAAGCTGCGCGCCGACGGCGGCACGGAGATGGCGGGGGCGCTCGAGTTCGCGCTCGACGGCCGCGACACGCCCGGCTACCTGCGCCAGGTGATCTTCATGACCGACGGCTCCGTGGGCAACGAGGACCAGCTCTTCCGCCTCATCGCGAAGCGCCTCGGAAGCACGCGCCTGTTCACCGTGGGCATCGGCTCGGCGCCCAACAGCCACTTCATGACCAAGGCCGCCCAGTTCGGCCGCGGCACCTTCACCTACGTCGGCGACCTGCGCGAGGTGCAGGAGAAGATGGCCGGGCTCTTCGCGCGCATCGAGTCCCCGGTGCTCAAGGACGTGGCGATCCGCTGGCCCGACGGCACGGCCGTGGAGACCTTTCCCCCGCGCGTGCCCGACCTCTACCTGGGCGAGCCCATCGTGGTCGCCGCCGCCCACCCGAGCGGGACCGGGACCATCGTGGTCTCCGGCCTGCGCGGCAACGAACCCTGGAGCGTGGCGCTCACGCCGTCGACGGGCAGTGAACCGACCGGCGTGGGCGCCCTCTGGGCCAGGGCCAAGATCGCGAGCCTCATGGACGAGCTTCGCCTGGGCGCCGAGGAGGCGGTGATCCGCCCGGCCGTGGTGAAGGTCGCCCTCGAGCACCACCTGGTCTCGCGCTACACGAGCCTCGTCGCGGTCGACGTGACGCCCACCGCTCCCGCTGGCGAGGCGCGCACGGCGCTCGTGAAGGCATCGGCCCCGCACGGGATGGTCGCCGGCCAGCTCCCGCAGACCGACACCGAAGCGACGCTGCAGATCCTGCTGGGACTCCTTGCGCTGGCAGCCGCCGGGATGGTCGCCCTCATCGGGCGACTCATCCCGGCAGGAGGGGCGGCTCCCGTGGAGGCCGTGCAATGAGCGCCTTCCCCGTGAACGGGCCGTCGAGCTTCGCCCTGCGCGGGCGCGCCTACCAGGCGGAGGCATTCGAGGACGCCTCGCCGCCGGCGCGCAGCCGGCGGCGCTGGCCGCTCGCCGCCGCGGTCCTCGTCCTCCTCGCGCTGGCGGCCTGGCAACTCGGGGGCGCGGCCTGGATCCACGCCAAGGCCACGCTCGCGCAGCACCTCATCTCCTCGGCGTGGGAAGGCACGAAGAAGGACGGCGCGCGGCGGCCGTGGCCCTGGGCGGACACGCGCCCGGTGGCGCGGCTCACGGTGCCCTCGCGCGGCATCTCCCTCTACGTGCTCGCGGGAACGAGCGGGCGCTCGCTCGCCTTCGGCCCCGGGCACGTGGACGGCACGGCCCTTCCCGGCTCCTCCGGCAACAGCGTGATCGTCGCGCACCGCGACACGCACTTCGCCTTCCTGCGCAACCTGCGCGAGGACGAGGAGATCACGGTGGAAGACACCCGGGGCCGCCTCACGCGCTACCGCGTGCGCGAGGTGGCGGTGGTCGACAAGTCCCAGACCCGCCTCCTCGACCCGGCCGATTCTCCGCAGCTCACGCTCATCACCTGCTGGCCCTTCGACGCCGTGCAGCCGGGCACGGCGCAGCGCTACGTCGTCATCGCCGACCGCGCGTAATCAGATTACTTTTCCTAATCAGATTACTTTTCGAGACAGGCAGTCCTTGCGAATCGGGAAAGTAATCCGGGAAAGTAATCTGATTAGGAAAAGTAATCTGATTACGCGCGGCCGGCGATGCTGCACCGCAACCCAATTGTCACGAAACCGGGGGTAGACTGCGCGCCCATGAACCTGTTCGACACTCCCGCGGGATTCGACGATCCCATCG
>Ga0138256_10008404_pt1 | contig 10845 bp, 8 predicted proteins | sample KNB2016incub_MG_FD_105486 | JGI IMG/M metagenome (GOLD analysis project Ga0138256, IMG submission 105486) | Active sludge microbial communities from wastewater in Klosterneuburg, Austria - KNB2014incub_MG | ecosystem: Engineered > WWTP > Activated sludge > Unclassified | place: Austria... | reverse complement strand
GCAGCTTCCACAAGGCCGCCAGATTCAGCGACTCGTGAAATTCCCCCTCCGCCACGGCGCCGTCGCCAAATAGGCACATCGTCACGCGAGATCTGCCGAGCATTTTGTCGGCCAGCGCCAACCCGACCGCCACCGGCAGACCACCCGCAACAATCGCATTTCCCCCGTAGAATCTGCGGCCGACGTCAAAGAGGTGCATCGACCCGCCTCGTCCCCGGCTGCAGCCATTCGCCTTGCCAAACATCTCGGCCATGACGGCCCCTGTAGGAAGACCGCGCACGATCGCATCGCCATGTTCACGGTATGTCGAAACGATCGCATCCTCCGCGGACAGGAGCGGGATCACACCACAGGCGACGGCTTCCTCGCCAATGTAGAGATGCAGAAAGCCGCGGATTTTTCCCAGCCCGTAAAGCTCTGCACATTTCTCTTCAAATCGTCGAATGAAGAGCATCTGCTCGAGCAACTGCAAGGCATCGCCCCGTTCGCAACTGGCCAGGTCAAATTTCATTGGTTTCCCTCCAGCGTCGATGTGTCACCTTCCGGCAAGCCAAGTTCGCGGGCTTTAAGCAACCGCCGCATAATCTTGCCGCTCCGCGTCTTGGGGAGAGAGTCGACAAAATCCAGTTCCTTCGGCGCAACAGCAGCCCCCAGTCTGGTTCGGGCAAACGAGATGAGCTCACGCTTCAATTTCTCAGAGGCTTCGACTCCAGGCTTCAGCGCGACAAATGCTTTGACAATCTCCATGGCTGCTGGGTCAGGCTTGCCGATGACGCCGGCTTCCGCGACGGCTGCGTGTTCCAACAGCACGCTTTCGACTTCGAAGGGCCCAATCAAGTGGCCGGAAGTCTTGATCAGATCATCTTTGCGGCCGACGAACCAGTAATAGCCATCGCTGTCGCGCCGCGCGAGATCACCCGTGAGGTAGTAACCGTCAACAAAGCACTTGCGATAGCGGACGTCCTCATGCCAATAGCCCCGAAACATCGACGGCCAGGGTGTCCGCAAGGCAAGTTCCCCTTGCTCGTCGGGTTGATCAATGATTTCGAGTTTGCCGTTTTCCAATACCCGTACGATCGCTGCTTCAATGCCCGGCAATGGCTTACCCATGGAGCCGGGGCGGATGTCGAGCGCGGCGTAGTTGGCGATCATGATGCCGCCCGTTTCGGTCTGCCACCAATTATCATGGAAGGGGAGACCGAAGGCCTCTCGTCCCCAAACAACCGCCTCGGGGTTGAGCGGTTCGCCGACGCTCGCCATGAACCGCAATGCTGGGAACCGATATTCGCGAGCCACTTCTGCCCCGAGCTTCATCATCATGCGGATCGCTGTAGGCGCCGTATACCACACCGAAACGCGCTGTTCTTGCAGGATTCGATACCAGCGCTCGGCATCGAAATCACCCTCGTCGACAATCATCGTGACGCCGTTGGTGAGAGGCGCCAGAATGCCGTAAGAAGTGCCAGTGACCCAACCTGGGTCGGCGGTGCACCAAAAAATGTCCTCGGGATGCAGATCGAGTGCAAGCTGCCCGGTGATGTGGTGCGCGACCGCTGCACCGTGAACATGCATGGCACCCTTGGGCGCGCCCGTCGTGCCGCTGGTGAAATGCAGCAGCGCCCAATCTTCCGGGGCGGTTGGTTCGATCACAAAGTCCCTGCTGGCCTGCTCAAGGAGGGCCCGCAGGTCACGAGTTCCTTCCAGGGCGACTGGTTCCCCGTCTTCACTGACGAGCAAGACGTGCTTCAATTCGGGGAGGGACGGCAATAAAGCTGCAACCTTTCGCTGAAACAGCAGCGGCGTCGTAACCAGAACCTTCGCATTGCCCAGTGCCAGTCGAGTACGAATTGGCTCCGGGCCAAATGCCGAAAAGAGCGGGCAGAAGACGCTGCGGTTCTTGAAAGTTCCCAGGGCGGCAATGTATAGCTCCGGAATGCGGCCGCTAAGAACAAAGACCCGATCCTGTTTGCCAACACGCAGGTTGCGAAGCACGTTGGCAAATCGGTTGCTTCCATCGCGCAGATCGCAATACGTGAAGTCGCGAGCTTCGCCACTCTTGCGCAGCCAGCGGATGGCGACGTGGCTGCCTCTGGTGCCTTCCGCATGACGATCGACGGCCTCGTAGGCAATGTTGATCCCGCCCCGGTCCGGAAGCCCCGTCAGTTGGGTTGCAGCTTGCTCCCAGGAGAACTCCGCGCGAGCGAGCTCATAATCCTGCAGATTCGGTGGCAGCCGGAGGTCGCGCTCGGACTTAATGATGGTCGCGTATCGCATGGCAGCGGCTAAAGCAACAACCGCGCCAAGACAAGGAAAACTCGGTTGCGCCCTGCACGAATGACTTCTGTCAGCAAGAAGAGGCTGCCGCCCGGCGCGCCGCTCTTTACCATCATGCGCGCGGTAGCACTGTGCATGCGCTACAAAGCGCGCCAATACGCACGAACTTTGAACAACGCACCAACTGGGCTTTATTTGCTGAGATTTCAACGTGGCGAGCATTGCTGTGCCGCGGCCGCTGTGCGGTCAGGAATCATCAGACGATGCACAACTGTGCGGAAACGGTCGATGATTTAAGGCTTACAAGCCCAATGGATTCCAAAATCAACGGCATGGAGAACTAATGTCACATAAGGCAGGAACCGTTCAATACTTGCGATGCTTCCCCGACTCTGTGAACTGCTCGGCAAATTTCGGACAGTGTTGTGGTTAAGGAGTCTGGTGATCCAAGCTGGTGTGGGGGCGTTCGTGGCAATCGTAGTGAAAGTACTTCTTCAGCCCTTGATGACAATCGGGGCCTGTCGCGTAGTCCTTGATGTAGATGTTCTCGTATTTCACCGTTCACCACGCACCGCCGAATCCTCGGTGCTTCAAGTCGAGGACCAAAGGTTTCGTGATGCGATAAGTCCCCTTGTTGAGTCGCAATACGCCATCGCCGCCGCTCAGTGCATGCTGCAAGGCGTCTGTGTCGTCGGCAACTCCATGGCCGACCGCGCCAAAGTCAAACACGTTGGCCATCTTCGTGTTCTCCGGCAGCGTCGACGATGCGATTGTGACCAGGTGGCGAAGCCACCCGACTTCGGTCGTTGACTGGGCACGCTCATTCCGCCTTCACTAGATTGTTGGCCACGACACCGACAGGCCCCTGAATCTCGACGACTTTGGCCTTCTCATCCTTCGTGATCGCCGTGTTTCCAAAGACATGCGCAGCTTTCGGGCTGTCCTTGATGATGATCGCCGGGCCGGTAAATCCCTGGACCGTGTTGCCGGTGACGATCAGGGTGGCCCTGGTCGAACTGACTGCCGCTCGATAACCGATGAACGTATTGGCGTCGATGGTGGCGGTTGATCCCTCCCACACCCAGATCGCATTGCCCTGCTTTTCGCCCAGGCCGACAAATTGATTGTTGCTGATCGTGGCCGTGCCCTGCACCAGAATGGCGGCCACGCCTCCTCCTTCGATCTTGTTGTTCTGAATTAACGCCGTGGATTCCTTCACGGCGATGATGGGCGGCATTCCACCCGTTCGGACAAGGTGGTTGCCGCTGATCGTGGCCTTCGATCCATCAGTGACGCCGATGGCGGCCAACTTGTTCTCGATGCACTTGTTCCCCTGGATCGTGGCATTCCCTTCACCTCGCATCCCGATCCCAGCCAGCTCATTTTCCCGACAATCATTGCCAACGATCAGCGGGTTGGCCCCGTCGCAGCCAATCCCGGCCATCTTGTTCTTGCTGCAGCGGTTGTTGCGAATGACAGGCTCGGCTCCATCCCGGCAGCCAATTCCGGCCATGTCGTTCTCGTAGCATTCGTTGTTCTCGACGACGGGAGCGGTCCCTTTCATCCGAATGCCGATTCCCGCTCGCCGGTTCTGGTAGCACTTATTGCCCCGCATGACAGGCGTGGCGCCTTCTCGGCAGCCGATCCCTGCTCGGATGTTTTGGAAACACACGTTGTCGAGGATCAGTGGGCTGGAATTGCGGCAGCCAATCCCCGCCCGCAAGTTCTCGTTGCAAGTGTTCTCTCGCACAACCGGTTCAGCCAAGTCAGCCACGCCGATCCCGCCGCCAAGGTTGCGATGGCAGAAGTTGCCCGTCACCAGTGGAGTGATCTTACGATCCTTGCCCCCGACCGCGGCGATGCCGACGTCGCCATTGTAGTGAACGATGTTATTCGTCACGGTGGCGATGACGACCCTGATGCTGATCGCCGGAATTGTTCCTTCGGCTTGTACCGAACCTTCGTCATCGGCCAGTTCTTCGCCGTGGGAATCGAAGTGTTTCTTCCAAAGTGCATCGTCGTACACTCCGACATTGGTGATGGTGAAGCCGTCGAGCGTACTCCCCTCGGCCATGACCACGCCGGGCTGGTCGCCGATCTTGCCGCCCCCGTCGAGAATAGTTGATTCGGCCCGCTTCAACCCGGCCTTTCCCTTCGAGTCATCTCCGGCGCTGCGAACAATGATTCCAGGTCGAAGTTTGATCCGCTCCTGGTAACGACCAGCAGCGACTTGCACCGAGTCGCCGGGCTGGGATGCGTCGATAGCGGCCTGAATCAACTTGTGGTCTTCTGGCACTCGATGTGTGGCCGCCAGGGTCGTTTGAGCCAGGCAGAGCAAGAACAGGATCGTCGTCATTCGCAGCATGGTGGTTCCCCTTGTCTGGCCGATTCTAGCTCATTGGCACCGGGGGTAGAATCAAGGCAATTGCAGCAGCCCCTCTCTCCTCACGCACAGGACGCAGCAGATGGCGACTTTCATTACCAACATCAGGTTCTCGCAACAAGGCATCAAAGACATCGACCACACAACCAAGCGAGCGGCGATCTTCAAGGCCGAGGCGAAGAAACTCGGCGCGAAGGTGAAGGACATCTACTGGACGTTGGGTGAACACGACGGACTACTGATCTTGGAAGCCCCCGATGATGAAACGGCGACCGCCGCCATTCTTCATCTCGGTGCGATGGGCAACGTCCACACGACCACCTGCCGGGCTTTTACCGCCGCGGAAATGGCCAAGATTGTTAGCAAGGTACATGGCGGCTGAGTTCATCACTTTTTTACCAGTCGAGGTTCAACATGAAAACGACATTCTGCGGGTTTTGGATCGTTGCAGCGTTGCTGACGGTGATGATAGGGAACACCACCGCCGACGACGCTAAAGAGCAAGCGATCAAGAAGGATCGAAAGATGATCGAAGGCACATGGAAGATCGTGGCGCTGGAGATCAACGGCAACAAGTCAAATGACGAAGACGCCAAGAAGCTCTCGGTGGTCAACGGCGCGGACGGAACGTGGACCATCGTTTCCGAGGGCAAGGAGGTTGCCAAAGGCACGAACTCATTCGATCCGACCAAGAAGCCCAAGACCATCGACTTCACAATCACCGAAGGTGGCGGCAAGGGCAATGTTCATCTGGGGATTTACGAACTTGGTGAGAAGGCACGAAAGCTCTGCTTTGCTCCTCCCGGCAAGGATCGGCCCACCGAGTTCACGTCGGTTCCCGGCAGTGAGCATATCCTCGTGTCGTTCGAGCGGGAGAAATAGAGAGCAATGGGAACACAACAGACTCGCCGCACCTTCCTCCAAGACGGCTCGCTCTTACTTCTTGGGTAGGACTCGTTGCAACTTCGCCAGCATCTTTGCTGGCCGACGAGTCCCAGCGTCGAGTGCGGATCGGCATGATTACGGACCTGCATTACGCCGACAAACCATCAGCCGGATCACGGCACTACCGGGAGACGCTCCGCCAACAGTCGTAACGTCCAACGCGCATATCCCGCAGGCTTGACGCCGCAACAGAGTGCGATGACTTTTGCCTCCTTCTCACCACCCAGAATCTTGGCCCTCGCAAGCCGCGTCTGCGGCTTGCGATTCAACGCGGCCTCCAGCCCTTCCAGCACCAGCCGTTTGCGAATATTCTCCACCGCGCGCACCGGTCACGCGACAAGGTTCCGCAATCACCTCGTCCGTCCAGGCTGGTCCTTGTCGACCCGCATCCGCCCATCGCAATACCTGAGCATGCGTCCGCTTCTGGATGGCAACTTTGTCCTGCTTCACCAAGTGCGATAGTTCCACCCACGCATTCTTATCGAGCTTCACCCCATAACGCTGGGCCATCACTTTCCCTCCAGGGACAGAACTTTCTGCCGCCCTGGGAGACCAAGCTCGCAAACCCACGAACCCCCAAAACAACCCTGACGCTACATTGGTCGTTGCCATCGTCGCGACTTCGCAGGTTCTTCGCTTGGTATGATTGTGGAGACGAACAAGATGACATCGCAGCCGATCTTTCAGAGGCACTCCCATGTCAACTACGAACGATCTTCGACCGATGTTATATGCAGACGTGGTCGAAACGGTTCCGGCCGATGAGGCCGAAGATATTCGCCTGACCATCGCAGCCATGCGGCGAGTGCTCGAGCAGACCTTCAAGCAAACTGGCCAGCGCCGGCGAGATGTCCACGTGAAGTCGCACGGCTGTGCCCTCGGAACGATGCAAGTGCTGCCGAACTTGCCCGCAGAACTTGCGCAGGGAATCTTTGCCCGCGAGCAATCGTTCGAGGCTGTGGTGCGGTTCTCGAATGCTGCGAGCTCGCCTCAGCCTGATTATGTGCCCGATGGTCGCGGTCTGGCCGTGAAGGTGCTGGATGTCGGTGGCGAATCGCTGACTGCCGAAAGTGGCACGAACGCCGAAGCCAATACGGCGACGCAAGATTTTGTAATGGTGAATCACCCGGTCTTCATTGCCCGTAATGTGAAGGACTACCTGCGGATTCAACAAACCATCGCCGATACAGGTGACAATAAGCTGGCGACACTCAAGGACGCTCTGACCGGCGGTGATTGGAACCCGCTTAATTGGCATTGGCGAGAGGCGTTAACTGCTGCCCAGATTGCCAGCAAGTTGCCCGCTCATCCGGCGAGTATGACTTACTTCAGCATGGCGCCGATCCGGTTCGGCGATTACATCGCCAAGTATCGTGCGCGGCCCGCCTGCGAGATTACCGGTTCGATCTTTGAACTCGTCAATCAACTGGGGCAGCAAGCCGATGCGTTTCGCTGGATGCTCGAAGAAACGCTCCGTTCGCAGTATTTATTATTCGAGTTTCAGATGCAGCTTTGTACTTCGACGGAACGGATGCCGATTGAAGATGCCGGCGCGGAATGGTCGGAGAATGAATCTCCGTACCGCACGGTGGCGCTGCTCATGTTGCAGCGCCAAGAAATCGCCACCGCCGAACAGCGGGCAACTTGTGACCAGCTGATATTTGATGTGTGGCATGCTATCGACGCACACCGGCCCCTCGGCGGGATTAATCGCCTGCGGCGCGAAGTCTATCCCCTCTCGGCTGCCTGGCGACGCCAGACAGCTTTCGAGATCCCATCAGCGGAAACACCCTGAGCGATCAGGCTGCAAGTTACTTGGCCTTCTTGCCGGTGAATTCTTCCAGGCTCAGGAAGCCATCGCTGTCCTTGTCCTTCTTCTTGAAGGTCTCTTCGGCCTTGGTGGCTTTGTCACCCTTGCGCTTGCCGAGGAACTCTTCTTTGCTCAGCTTGCCGTCGCTGTTGGCGTCCAACTTCTTGAACTGCTCGGCTGGATCGGCCTTCTTTTCCTGTGCCATCACCGCCGGTGCGCACAGACCAAACACAACCAGGAGGGCGAGTAACTTCTTCATGCGATCGATCCCCAAAAGTGACGAGAAAATAGCGAGTCGGTAAGAACCCGTACAAACAAGATGCACGAAGTCGCCGATTATGCGCGGGCTCACGAAAATTCTTCACCGCCACCAAGCTTATCGTCCGGTTTCTCAGGGCGAGCGCGGCCCGCAGATAGCAATTCCCCTCCCTTCTGGGCACAATACAAGCAAGCATATTTCCCTCCTGATGCGTTCACAAAGGGCGACGATGATTACGAAGCGAATTGTCTACTGGCTGGTTTTGCTGACATTCGTTGGCTGCTGGTCTTCCTTCGCCAGTGCCGCCGAACCTGTACAGTTGCCGGCGAAAGAGAAGTTTCATCTCTTCTTGCTGGTGGGCCAGTCGAACATGGCGGGCCGCGGCAAGGTCGAAGCGGAAGACAAACAGCCTTTCCCGCGCGTGCTGATGCTCAATCAGGCTGGGCAATGGATTCCCGCCGTCGATCCTCTTCATTTCGATAAATCCGCCGCCGGTGTGGGTGTGGGAAAGACGTTTGGCAAACTCATTGCCGACGCGAACCCTGATGTCACGATCGGACTGATTCCGTGTGCTGTCGGCGGTTCGCCGATCGACTCATGGAAGCCGGGCATCTTTTACAAGGCAACCAATAGCCATCCCTGGGACGATGCCATCAAGCGCGCGAAGTTAGCCCAGGAAAAAGGCGTGCTGAAGGGGATGCTTTGGCACCAAGGAGAATCCGATTGCTCCACCAAGGCTGCTCCTGCCTATGCCGAAAAACTGCAGGCGCTCGTCGGTGCTTTTCGCAAAGAATTGCAGGCCGACGTGCCGTTCATTGTCGGTCAGCTGGGACAGTTCGACGATGTTCCTTGGGACGACAACCGCAAGCTCGTCGACCAGGCTCATCGCGAACTCCCCAAGCACGTTCCACAAACCGCCTTCGTCCCTTCCGACGGTCTCAAGCACAAAGGGGACAAGGTCCACTTCGATTCCGCCGGCCTGCGTGAGTTCGGCAAACGGTACGCTGAAGCGTATCTCCAACTTGTAAAGTAGGCGGAAGCAAACAGCACGATGCAGTTCAGGCAGGAAACAAGAGGGAAGTAAATCGACAAGTCATGCTGGAACCTTCCCCTGCACAACTCTTATAGAACTGTTGCGGCGCTACCGGCTGTGAGGTCCGCTGCAACACCTGTCGACAATTGAATCATCAGCGGCCAGCCGGCCAACCACCGGGAGCCTCTGCCGCAAGTCCCTTGCCGAACACAATGGGCATCTTGCCTGTCTGGCCTTCTTCTCTTCCTCCCCTTTCACTTCATCGCGTTTGATGAATTACCCACCCAGTTATTCACCGCTACCTGCCCTAACTCTCGAGGAAAACCACACTTCCCCCGTGAAAAACTCCCCCCGTTTTTCACACCCACCCATTTAGGGCAGTGAAAAACCTTCGCTGCCGATTGGCGGCTGCCCGAAGGGTTGAAGCCGATTCTTAGGGCGAGTGGATCGATTGAAGCGACACGAAAAAGTAGAATATTCCCGAACCGCCAAGTGAAGATCACTCCACGGAATGGAAGGCTCTAAACCGTCATTTCGCGTTCGGATTCTTCCCGCCCGACGTGACGAACTCTTCGCGCGAGAGGGTGCCGTTCTTGTCGGTATCGAAGGTGATGAAGCGCTTGGGGGCTTCGTCGGGGTCGGGCTGATTGGCGAGGAACTCCTCGCGGGTGAGCTTGCCATCGCCGTTTTTGTCGCGGCCGGCGAACATGGCGGTTCGATTTTGAGTTTTCTTCGCGGGCTGCTTGTCGCCGGCAGCTGCTTGTCTCAGTTGGGGCTTGGCTTCCGGATGCTTCGCAAGGATGGCTTTCAGTTCGGCAACGACCGCGGGCCGATCGGCGGCGAGGTTCTTGGTCTCCAGCGGATCGGCCTGGTAGTCGTAGAGTTCGAACTCGGCGGTCTTTGGCTCGGCGCCGGCGTCCTTCCATTCGACGAGGCGATAGCGGGAAGTGCGGATGGCGCGGCCGATGCGACTACCTCGCGGATAGACGTGAATGATCGAGTCCTTCGTCTTCGCCTGCGGATCCTTGAGGGCCGCCGCGAAACTGCTGCCGTCGAGGCCTTTCGGCGCAGGCAAGCCGGCCAGTTCGCAAAGCGTGGGATAGATATCCACACTCTCGGCAAAGGCCTGGGTGGCTTCACCGGCCACCTTGGCCTTGGGCAGGGCAACGATCAAGGGAATGCGCGCGGCCTGCTCGTAGTTGGTGTGTTTGCACCAGATGCCGTGATCGCCCAAGTGCCAGCCATGATCGCCCCAGAGCACGATGATGGTGTTCTCGGCGAGGCCGGAATCGTCGAGGGCTTGGATCACTCTCCCAAGTTGAGCGTCCATGTAGCTGGTGGCGGCATAGTAGCCGTGAATGAGCGTCCGTTGCACATCGTCCGGAATGGCTCCCTTGGCGGGCATGTCTTTGTAGTTGCGCAACTCGCCGCCAAATTGCGGCGCGTAGCTTGGGGCTCCAACGGGCGCCTCCGTCACTTTCGCGAGTTCGATCTGCTTGGGATCGTAGAGATTCCAGTACTTTTTCGGAGCACAGAAGGGCAAGTGCGGCTTCACGAAACCAACCGCGAGGAAGAACGGTTCGTCAGGTTTCTGTTTCGCAGCTTGCAGACGAGCGATGGCCTCCTCGGCAATTTTGCCATCGCCGTACTCGGAATCGGGAACGTCGGCCGATTCATAGGCCGCACCTTTCGGCAGGTTGGCCCCATTCTTGTTCTCGAACAGAGCGCCTTCGCGCGTGGGTGCGGCTTTGTTTTCGGGCAAGGCATAGCCAATCGACTTTGCTTGAAAATGGGGCACGCTCCACGAGGCTTTGTCCTCGTTGTTGCCGTGCCCCACGTGAAAAATCTTGCCGATTCCCTCGGTCCGGTAGCCATGCTGCTTGAAGTGTTGGGGCAGCGTGACGGCATCGGGCGCCGAGCGGCGGAAGTTGGTCGCCAGATCGTAGATGCCGAGCGTTTGGGGGCGCAAACCGACGAGCAGGGAGTTTCGCGAAGGAGAACAAACCGCTTGATTGCAGTAGGCACTGTCGAAGCGAACGCCGCGACTCGCGAGGCGATCGATGTTCGGCGACTTGGCCAACTTGTCGCCATAGCAGCCTAAGAGCGGCTTGAGATCGTCGACACAGATCAGCAGCACGTTG
>Ga0138256_10008403_pt1 | contig 10847 bp, 7 predicted proteins | sample KNB2016incub_MG_FD_105486 | JGI IMG/M metagenome (GOLD analysis project Ga0138256, IMG submission 105486) | Active sludge microbial communities from wastewater in Klosterneuburg, Austria - KNB2014incub_MG | ecosystem: Engineered > WWTP > Activated sludge > Unclassified | place: Austria... | reverse complement strand
TGCATGACAGTTGATGCTGACCTGGCCGGCATCGATCATCGCTGCCATCCGGTGCGCCACCGAGATGTCCCGGGTCCATACGCTGCCTGAGAGTCCATAGATGCTGCGGTTGGCTTCATCGGCGACGGTCTGCAGGTCTGAGTCGCTGAAGGATTGCACGCACAGCACGGGCCCGAAGATCTCCTCGCGGGCGATGCTCATGTCCATCGTGGTCTTGCTGAAAAGGGTCGGCTTCATGAAGTAGCCGCGGCCCGGCAGCACATCACCGCCACAGACCAGCTCGGCACCTGACTTGCGGCCCGCATGTACATAGCCCATTACCCGCTCGCGCTGTTCAGCTGAAATCAATGGACCTAGATCGCTGTCAGGACTCAGGCCATGACCGATACGGAACTGGCCAGCCATCTGTGCAACCCGCTCGACCACCGTGTCAAAGATTTCGCTGTGCACGAAGAGGCGTGTGCCTGCCATGCAGTTCTGGCCATTCAGAAAAAATGCACCGCGCGTAACGCCTGGAATCACCCTTTCAAGATCGGCGTCTGGAAATACCACCATCGGCGATTTCCCGCCCAGTTCGAGGGTGACGCGCTTCAGGTTACCGACCGAAGCAGCGATGATCTTCTTGCCAACTTCTGTCGAGCCAGTGAAGGCGATCTTGTCGACATCCGGGTGTGCGGCCAGCGCTGCACCTGCGGTTTCCCCATAGCCGGTGACGATATTCACCACGCCGTCTGGAAAGCCGACGCGCTTGATGAGATCGCCGAGAAACAGGGCGGCGAGGGGCGTCAGTTCCGCCGGCTTCAGTACCACGGTACAGCCGGCAGCGAGTGCCGGTCCGAGCTTCAGTGCTGCCATGATCAGCGGTGCATTCCAGGGAATGATCGCGCCGACCACGCCGATGGGCTCCCGTCGCGTATAGGTCAGCGATTCGCCGTTGCGTACGCCCTGCGGCGATACCGGAATGGTTTCGCCGCTGAGCTTGGTAGCCCAGCCCGCGTAGTAGCGCAGGAACTCACAACCGAATGATGCGATCGAGTAGTGCGCCACCATGCGCGGCATGCCGTTGTCGAGCGTCTCGAGTTCGCTGGCAAGGCCGATGTTGGCTTCGAGTTCGTCGGCCAGCTTCAGGATGAGCCGTGTTCTTTCATAGGAGGTCAGCTTTGACCACTCGCCGCGCAAGGCCTTGCGTGCCGCTGCAACCGCACGGTCTACATCTTCCTTGCCACCCGCCGCTACCCTGGCCAGCCGCTGCTCGGTTGCCGGGTCAAAAATCTCGGTGGTTTCGCCGCTTGCTGCGGGAACCGACTGGCCGTCTATCAGCAAGCCGTGATTGCGGTCGAGAAAGGCCCGGGCTTCACTGGAAGGTGCTATGTTTTGTGCAGCAGCGTTCATCAATTCTCTCCAATCGGAATCCGGTCAGCATAATTGCCGGAGACCAGTGGAGGCAAGGCGCGGGCTGATGCCGGATGCGAAAGCGGGGGTGGTCTATCAGACGCGATATTTTTGGCGGGCAGATCCGCTGGCAGATCGCCGGCCTGCTGTGTGTCATAACTACGATCAACTACCTGGACCGCCAGGCTTTCGCGGTGGCGGCACCTGCGCTGGTCGCCGAGTTCGGCATCGACAACACCGGCTTTGGTGCAATTACTGCTGCCTTCCTTTTTTGCTACGGCATCGGACACCTGATTGCCGGGCCATTCATCGATCGTGTCGGTACCCGCGCTGCCTTCAAACTGGCCGTAATCGCCTGGAGCATCGCAGGTTTTTTGCACGTCTTCGGCCGGGGCTTTGTCAGCTTCATCTTCTGTCGCTCGCTGCTCGGATTGACTGAATCAGCGAATTTTCCAGCCGCTGTAAAAGCCATCGCTGAGTGGTTCCCGCGTCGTGACCGGTCGATGGCAGTCGGTATTCTCACCGTCGGGCCGGGTCTGGGTTCGCTGCTTGCGCCGCCCTTGCTCGGTGGCCTGATTCTGCTGGCGGGCTGGCGCAGCGCTTTCATCGTGCCGGCGCTGGCAGGCTTCGTCTGGCTCTGGGTCTGGTTGCGCTTCTACAAGTCGCCCGCGACGCATCCGGATATCAGCGAGGCAGAGCGCTCACTGATACTGGCGGATGGGCCCCCGCAAACCGAGCTGCCTGAATCGGTGGATGTCTGGGCTCGAATTGGGCGCCTGTTGCGACGCCGGCAAGTCTGGGGACTGCTGCTCAGCCGGATCAGCAACGATGGCGCGTTCTATTTTTTTGTCAGCTTCCTGCCGCTTTATCTCGCCCAGGTCCAGGGTTTTGATATCCGCGAGATCGCGGCCTTCGCCTGGGTACCGTTTCTGGCGGCTGATGCCGGTGCGCTGGCCGGTGGCTGGCTGGGTCGCTACCTGATGTTGCGTGGCTGGTCTCTGGATGCAGCCCGCAAGAGCCTGATCTGGGGCGGAGCCTTGCTGGTCGTGTTCAGCCTTCCAGCCGCAAAGACCGGTTCACCGGCGATCGCGCTCGCGTTGATTGCGCTCGCCATGTTTGCGATCCAGGCCAAGGCCTCGAGTCTTTTTGCCCTGCCTGCAGATCTCTTTCCCTCGCTGCAGGTTGGTACGGTGTGGGGATTATTTGGTGCCGCGGGCAGCTTTGGTGCCGCGCTATTCAGTTTCGCAGCCGGCTGGATATCGCAGCACTACGCTTATGCACCGGTATTCGTGGCTGTCGTGATCACACAGTTGCTGTCTGCCGCATTCATCAGCTGGCTGATACCGAAGGTACAGGTGATTGACGAGGGGTGAGGCCCATGCCTCCAGTAGCCGAACCTCAATAGAGTCGATGGCGAAACAGCCGGCCGGCGGCCACCAGCGTCAGGCTGCCGATCAGCAACATCGGCCAGATCTGTGGCCAGAGCACGCGCAGCGATGCACCCTCTACAAACACGCCGCGCAGTATCACCATGAAGTAGCGCAGGGGGTTGCCGAGCGTCAGCGTCTGCAGCCATTCGGGCATGTTTGCGATGGGTGTTGCAAACCCTGACAGAAGGATAGCTGGGACCATGAACAGAAAAGCCCCGAGCAGTCCCTGCTGCATGGTGATCGAGAGCGAGGAGATCATCAGGCCGATACCGATTGCGGAAGTCAGAAAGGCCCCAAGCCCGATATAAAAAGTCCACAGGCTGCCCCGTAGCGGTACGCCAAACCACAGCGTGACGATCAGCACCATGATGGTCGCTTCGACAAAGCCGATGGCCAGACCGGGCAGCGACTTGCCGACGAGGATGTCCATCGGCCGCAGCGGTGTAACCAGTAACTGATCGAAGGTGCCCTGTTCGCGTTCCCGCGACACGGAAAGTGCCGTGACCATCATGGTGACCATGAGCGTGAGCAAACCGATGATCCCCGGGACGATGAACCAGCGACTCTCAAGGTTCGGATTGAACCAGGCGCGCACCACGGGCTGACCAGGCAGTGCAGCGCCATGCTGTCGCTCCAGCGCGAAGCCGTTGATGACTTCCCGTGCGTAGTTCAGCACGATCAATGCCGTGTTGGAGTTCCGCCCGTCGATGATCAGCTGCACTTGACCAGGGCGACCGGCAAGTATGTCGCGCGCAAAGCCCTGGTCGAGCCGCACGATGAGCAGTGCATCACGCCGGTCGACGGTTGGCGCGATATCGCCGGCAGCTGTGATCACCTTCTTTTCGAGGAAGACCGGCGAGCCCCGAAAGCGTTCAACCAGTTCACGGGAGATGGTGGAGCGGTCGGCGTCATACACCGCATAAGCAACGTGGTTCAGATCAAAAGTTGCGGCGTAACCAAACACCAGGGTCTGGATGATGGGCGGCAGGATCACGACGGCGCGACTGCGCGGATCCTTCAGGATGGCAAGAAATTCCTTGGTGGCGAGAGCCAGGATACGGCGCCACATGCTTCAGTCCAGCCGTTTTCGGGAGCGGGCCAGAACGATACCCAGAAACACGCCAGCCATCACCAGGAGCGCCGCTGCATTAGGCAGAATTACTGACCAGATATTTCCGGCGAGAAATATCGTCTGGATGATGGCGATGAAGTACCGCGCTGCAACCAGATAGGTCACCGCCTGTACCACTGCCGGTGCACTGGCGATATCGAAGATGAAACCGGACAGCAGGAAGGCAGGCAGAAAGGTAGTAAGGATGGCCACAAGCCCCGCGACGAACTGGTTGCGGGCCGTAATTGAAATCGCGAGCCCCATGCCGAGCGCCGCCAGCAAAAATATGGCAGCGCTGGCAAACAGCACCACGGCCGAACCGCGCAGCGGCACCTGGAAGAGCCAGACTGCCATAGCCACGGACAGCGCCATGCCGCCCATGCCCAGCACGAAATAGGGGATGAGCTTGCCGAGTAAAACTTCGCGCATGGACACCGGGGTCACCATGAGGGATTCCATCGTGCCCCGTTCCCACTCGCGGGCCATCACCAGGGCGGTGAGCAGGGCACCGATCAGGGTCATGATCACGGCGATCAGGCCCGGTACCAGATAATTGCGGCTCGATACCGTCGTGTTGTACCAGATGCGATGCTCGACGTTCACCACCGGTGCCATTCCGGCAGCCTGCAGCCGCTCTTCAAGCCATAGCGCCCAGACCGAGCCAATATAGCCCTGCACCATGCGGGCGGTATTCGCGTCCACGCCGTTGACGATGATCTGGATGCCAGATTCGCGGTGCGCCTTTAGATCGGCCGCAAAACTCGCACGCAGATGGACGATGCCGTCCACCGTGTGATTGCGCAGTGCCAGCTGTGCATCGCGCATGCTGGCGAAGTCCTGCGGGGATAAATAGCGGGAGTGCTGCAGCATGCCGGTAAAGCGGGCAGTTTCTGCAGACGGCTTTTCGACGACAACGGCCAGCGGTACGTGTTCGGCATCCAGCGACAGGCCATAGCCAAACAGCAGCAGGAGAAACACCGGCATCAGGAAAGCGATTGCAATGCTGCTCGGGTCGCGCAGGATCTGCAGGAATTCCTTGCGAATAAGCCCACGCAGGCGCCGGTTGCCGCTCACGCTGCCTCCGCTCTTGATGTTGCCAGCCGGATGAATGCTTCTTCGAGGCTGGATGCCGGACCACGCTCGTCCGCAGTCTGTGCCTTAATCTCCGCAGGTGTGCCGAGCGCGAGGACGCGGCCGGCCGCCATGATGGCCAACCGGTCGCAGTATTCGGCTTCTTCCATGAAATGGGTGGTGACGAGGACCGTTACCCCGGCCTCGGCCAGCGCATTGATCCGCTGCCAGAAGTCGCGTCGCGCCAGCGGATCCACGCCAGAGGTCGGTTCATCGAGAAAGAGAATCTCCGGTTCATGCATCAGCGCAGCGGCCATGGCCAGACGCTGTTTGAAACCGAGCGGCAACGAGTCGCTGCCGGCTTCAGCATGGTCAGCGAGGTCGAACTGATTCAGCGCCCAGCTGATGCGTTCCGCACGGGCTGAGCCCGACAGCCCATAGGCACTGGCGAAAAACCGCAGATTCTCGCGCACTGTCAGGTTACCGTAGAGCGAGAAGCGCTGGGCCATGTAACCGATACGTGCGCGTGCATCGGCGGGCGCGGTGCGCAGGTCGACGCCGGCAACCTCGATCTGTCCATTACTTGGCGGCAGCAGTCCGCAGAGCATGCGAAAGGTCGTCGACTTGCCGGCACCATTTGCGCCGAGCAGGCCGAAGACCTCTCCGCGGCGCACGGCGAGATCCAGTTCGCGTACCGCATAGAAGTCGCCAAAGCGACGTTCAAGATTTTCCGTCCGGATCACCACCTCGCGCCCACCCGGCACGGGACGCATGGCAAACGCTGCGACGCGCCCCTCAGGTCCGCGACGGTCTTTGATATGTGTAACAAAGCCGTCTTCGAAGCGCGGCGTGACCGGACTGATGGTGCAGGGTACCGCCAGACCCAGCGTTGCTGCCGTCGGCACTTCAGTTGTTGTCGTGATGATGCGTACCTCGTCACCCTGGATCACCGCATCGATGATCTGTGCTGAGGCCTGCAGACTGGTTGCCAGTGCACGACGCTGCACACCCGGGGCCGAGACGAGAAAGGTACGGCCCGCAAGCCCGGCGCTGAAGCTGCCGGGCTTGCCAGTGGCGATAACCCGGCCTTCATGCAACACGATGACCTCGGCACATCGTTCGGCCTCGTCCAGATAGGCGGTGCTGAGCAGTACCGTCGTGCCGGTGTCCTGCACCATCCGATCCACAATCGCCCAGAGTTCACGCCGTGATACGGGGTCGACGCCGACGGTGGGTTCGTCGAGCAGCAGCAGCCTGGGTGGTTTGAGCAGCGCACAGGCAACGCCGAGTTTCTGTTTCATGCCGCCAGAGAGGCGACCTGCCAGGCGCGTCATGAAGGGCGCGAGACCGGTCATCTGCATCAGTTCGGCATAACGGGCCGCTCGACTGACGAGTGGCAGTCCCTGCAGATCGGCATAGAGCGCCAGGTTTTCTGCCACCGACAGGTCTTCATAGAGACCGAAGCGCTGCGGCATGTAGCGCACTTCAGCTTGTACGCCCTGCGGATCGATGGCTACGTCTTTGCCCAGCACGGTGAGCGTGCCGGCATCAGCGCGTAACAAGCCGCAAGCCAGTCGCATAAAAGTAGTTTTGCCGGCACCGTCCGGGCCGACGAGCCCGGTCACCTGCCCGCGTCGTACCTCCAGGTTAATTGCATCCAGCGCTGTGCAGCGGTCTGCACCCTTACCGAAGCGTCGCGTAAGGTTGCTCGCCGATAGGGCGACGTCACCATCGGTGCGCAGCGCCTCAGTCGCGAGCGCCATTCTCAGTGCTCCGCTTCGGCTCCCGGGCAACCGGGTGCGGTGCCTGGCGCTGCTTCGACATTTACATGCACCGTGGCCGGCATTCCCAGCCGCAGTTCGCCGGCAGGATTGCAGACATAGATCCGCGCCTGGTACACAAGCTGGCTGCGGAGCTCGCGTGTCTCGACCGGCTTGGGGGTGAACTCCGCGGTGGGCGAGATGAAGCCGACCCAGCCCGCATACCGCTTGCCCGGAAAGCTGTCGGTGCGGACGTCTGCGCTTTGCCCTTCCCGGATGCGGCCTAGGTCAGGCTCCTCGACGTAGACCCGTACCCAGACCGGATCGACGAGCGCCAGCGTGTAGACCGGCCGCTGTGGCGACGCCATGTCACCCGGTTCAAGGATACGGTTACGAATGATGCCGTCTGCCGGCGCACGGAGTTCAGCATTCGCGAGCTGGCGACGCGCCAGTGCCAGCGCCGCACGCGCGGCATCGCGTCGTGCGCGTGCCGCCGCAATGTCTTCCTTGCGCGGGCCGGCGAGCACGAGATCCCGTTGTGCCTTCAGCGCATTGAGCCGGGCCTGTGCCGCGTCAGCGGCGGTCGTTGCATCGTCGAGCTGGGACTGGGCGGCAAGCTGACGACTGACCAGTTCGCGAGCCCGTGTGAGGCGAAGGCGGGCATTTGTCAGCTCGGCCTGGGCAGCAACGACATCGGCACCAGCCTTGCGGATTTCTTCGCTACGACTGCCTGCTTCAAGGCGGGCCAGATCCTGTTCCTGGGCTTCCAGGTTGGCGGTTGCCTGGTCGGTACCGGCACGCAGACGTTCCGTATCCAGTGTGCCGAGGAGTTCTCCGGCCTTGACGCGCTGGCCTTCCTTCGCGACGAGACTCGCAATCCGTTCGCTGCCGTCAAAAGCCAGTTCAACCTCGCGGATATCTACGTTGCCATGCATCAAAAGCGTGCCGTCCTTTGCCGATTGTCCTGGTTGCAGCCACCACCAGGCCGCCAGTGCAGTGGCCAGGATGGCAATTACGACCGCGATGGCGAGGCGCCGATTCATCGGAGGAATCCTTCCGGACGGGGTGATTGGGGATGACGATAGCCGTTCCTCTTCTATACTGCACGTCCTCCCACGACCCTGCATATCGGTGAAATCTTGATTTCTACAGCCAGTTTGTCGATCCAGTTCGGCGCCAAGCCCCTGTTTGAGAATGTCTCGGTAACTTTCGGCAATGGCAATCGCTATGGCCTGATCGGAGCCAACGGCTCGGGCAAGTCGACCTTCATGAAGATTCTGAGCGGCGAGCTGGTGCCGTCCGCCGGGAGCGTGTCCACCGACGCGCATGTGCGCATTGGCAAGTTGCGCCAGAACCAGTTCGCCTATGAAGAATTCACGGTGCTGGATACCGTCATCATGGGTCACGAGGCCCTGTGGCGCGTCAAGCAGGAGCGCGAACGTATTTACGCCCTGCCCGAGATGACCGAAGAAGAGGGTCTGCGGGTCGCGGACCTCGAAGTTGAATTCGCCGAACTCGACGGCTATACGGCAGAGTCACGTGCCGGCGAACTGCTGCTCGGTGTCGGTATTCCCCTTGAGCAGCACAGCGGACTGATGAGTGCCGTCCCGCCGGGGCTGAAGCTCCGCGTCTTGCTGATCCAGGCGCTGTTTTCAGATCCCGATGTGCTGCTGCTCGACGAGCCCACCAATAACCTCGATATCAATACCATTCGCTGGCTCGAGGGCGTGCTCAATGAGAGCAAGTCGACGATGGTCATTATTTCGCATGACCGGCATTTCCTGAATACCGTCTGCACGCATATGGCTGATCTCGATTACGGCGCGCTGCGCGTGTTTCCCGGCAATTACGACGAGTACATGACGGCGGCCACGCAGGCGCGCGAACGCATGATGGCTGATAACGCGAAGAAGAAGACGCAGATCGCTGATTTACAGGCATTTGTCAGCCGATTTTCGGCCAATGCCTCGAAAGCGCGTCAGGCGACGTCCAGGGCGAGGCAGCTCGACAAGATAAAGCTTGAGGACGTCAAGCCCTCAAGTCGTGTCAGCCCCTTCATTCGCTTTGAGCAGGACAAGCCGCTTCGACGGCTGGCGCTGGAGGCCAGCAAGCTCAGCAAGGGTTTCGACGAGGGCCCGCTGTTTCGCGACCTCAACCTGGCTATCGAAGCGGGTGAGCGTGTGGCGATCATTGGCCCGAACGGTATCGGCAAGACCACGCTGGCACGTTGCCTCGCCGGCAATCTGCAGCCGGATCACGGCCAGATCAAGTGGGCAGAGAATGCCCGGATCGGTTATTTCCCGCAGGATCATGCAGCAGACTTTGCTGTCGACATGTCCTTGTTCGAGTGGATCACGCAGTGGCAGCAACCGGGCGACAGCGAGCAGGTGCTGCGCGGCACGCTGGGCCGGATGTTGTTCTCGAAGGATGAAAGCGCCAAGTCGGTGAAGGTAGTTTCCGGTGGTGAGGAGGGTCGCCTGCTGCTCGGCAAGCTGGTGCTGCAGAAGCCCAATGTCATGATCATGGACGAGCCGACCAACCATCTGGACATGGAGTCCATCGAGGCGCTGAACCTCGCTCTCGAGAACTACCCAGGAACGCTCATTTTCATCAGCCATGACCGGAGTTTTGTCGCCTCACTGGCGACGCGCATCATCGAGCTCAGCCCGCAGGGTGTCGTGAACTACAGCGGAAACTATGAGGATTACCTGCTGCAGCAGACCAGCGGTCGCGGCGCACGGATGGTGTCCTGAGCACGGGGGGGCGCGGTAATGCTTTGACCTTCAGCGCCTAATGGTGTAAGATACTGATTATAAAGACGTATTTACATCTGCTCCGAGGGGCGTAATCAGGAGAAGGCATATCACCGTCAACCAGGGCGACTGCATTCATCATCCCCAGCACGGCATCGGCGAGGTGCTGTCCATCCGCAAGCGCAGCTTTTCGAGAGAAAGAGAAACGCTGTTCGCAAAGCTGTTCTTCAAGCGGGATCGCCTTACGGTGATGTTGCGCAAGGAAGATCTGGCGAAAACCGTACGCATTCCCATCAATGCCATTGAAGCCAGGAAGCTGCTGACTCACATGAAGACCTGGAAAGGCACGGTGAGGCGCGAGTGGAAGGCCCGCACCAATGCCCATAAACAGATGATGGAGAAGGGCGACCCCTTCGGCTATGCCGAGATTTACAAGGGACTGAGCAAACTCGAAGAAGAAGGCAAGCTGCGCGCAGCTGACCGCACCCACTACAACCAGTCACTGAATTTCCTGTCGGAAGAGCTGGCCAATGCGCTGGGCAAGTCGGAAGACGAGGTTCGTGTCCAACTCGAGGAAATCACCGGCCGCATGAGTCAGTAATTTCCGCGAACGCCTCGTAAATTCTGCCAAGCTGAGTATCATTGCGCACCGTCCCGGGCCGCGCTTGTCGGTTCCCGCGACATCAGCTGCCACCGAGACCTGTTCCTGGCTCTTGCCGAGGTTGCCATGTCGCTGACAATTGGGGTTCCACGCGAACTGTTTGCGGGCGAAAAGCGTGTCGCCAGCGTGCCGGAAGTCATCGAGAAGCTGATCAAGCTCGGCTTTGCGGTCACTGTCGAAACGGGCGCGGGCGCTGCGGCAAACTTCGATGACGAAGCCTATCGTGCAGCCGGCGCACAGATTGCTGACAGTGCTGCAAACTTGTGGGCCGCCTCGGACATCGTCTTCAAGGTCCGTGCACCACTCACTGAAGAGATCAGCCTGATCAAGGCCGGCACCACGCTGGTCAGTTTTATCTGGCCGGCGCAGAACCCGGAACTGATGCGAGAGCTTGCTGCGCGGCAGATTACCGTGCTGGCGATGGACAGCGTGCCGCGTATTTCGCGCGCACAGAAAATGGACGCGTTGTCGTCAATGGCCAACATCGCTGGCTATCGCGCGGTTATCGAAGCGGCTCAGCACTTTGGCCGTTTCTTCACTGGGCAGATCACCGCTGCTGGCAAGGTGCCGCCTGCCAAGGTTTTCGTCATCGGCGCTGGTGTGGCCGGCCTCGCGTCGCTCGGTACCGCAGTGGGTCTGGGTGCGATCGTGCGGGCCAATGACACGCGT